>WNGA01000016.1_pt1 | contig 163363 bp, 129 predicted proteins | sample 5400061 | NCBI WGS metagenome assembly WNGA01 (sample SAMN13153366, study PRJNA577476) | soil metagenome | isolation source: 100 cm soil or saprolite under grassland replicate 2 | place: USA:California | collected 2016-06-15 | reverse complement strand
TCCTCCACGCCCTCGTCCGAGGGGCGGGCGACGGCTTGGCCGGCGACGAGGAGCGCGGCTAGGACGAGCATGGGTCCTCCTCAGGGAAGCTGGATCGCATAGACGACTCCGGCGTCGCTCCCCACGTAGAGGAAGCCCGTACTGGGATCGAGGGTGGGGCTGCCGATCTGGGCGTCGAGGTCGCCCAGCGGGAAGCTGTCCACGGTGCTGCCGTCCGCGGCGCTCAACCGGTACAGCTTTCCGTTGCCGGGCCCGCCGGTCCCCACGTACAGGTGAGGGCCTCCGGGTATGAAGACGGGGGTCGAGGGACTCTGGAGGTCGTTGCGGGACCAGACGAGCGGGGCCGTGCCTCCGTTGTCCTGGATGGCCCAGACCGTGTTGGTCGTGGTGAAGAAGAGCCGGGTGCCGAGCCGGTCCGGGAAGACGAAAGCCTTGACCACCCCGTCTGGGACGCCTGGCGTGTAGGTCCAGTCGACGCCTCCGTCGCTGGTCCTCAATGCGCGAACCATTCCATCGAGCGCGCCGACGTAAACGTGGTTGTCGCGGACGATGGGGCTGCCCGGCACGTCGCTGCCGAAGCCCGCCGCCCACACGAGGCCTCCGGTGTCGAGGTTGAGGCACCAGACCGTGTCGTTGCTCGGAGGCCGACCGTAGCTCGCGAAGTAGACCCGGCGGCTCGCGTAGTCCACCGACGCCTGGGCGTTGATCATGCCGATCTGCTTGAAGTCGGCGGCGCCGTCGTACTGCCAGACGATGTCGCCGTTGGTGATGTTCAGGGCGTAGAAGACGTTGTTGACGACCGAGTTCCGGGTTCCGACCAGGATGTAGTCGTGGGCCCCCCCGAAGATCGTGAACATCCCGGAGGGCGCGGCCTGGACACCGACGCCCAGGCTAGGCGACCGCCAGAGTTGTTGGCCCGTGGCGGCTCCCACCGCGTAGACGTGACCGTCCTGCGAGCCCAGGAAGACCACGCGCGTCTGGCCTTTGATGGTCACGCCGACGGTCGACGGACGCCCCTGGGACGGTCCGGCCATGGCCTTCGGCGTCCAGGTCGGGGGCCAGGTCCCGCCGGCGGCTCCCTTGACCATGGAATGGAGCACGCCGTTGTTGGCCGCCGCGTGGACGGCGCCGATGCCGTTCCCGGGCGGGGCGGTGGACGAGGCGCCCGTGCTGTAGGCCCACTTCACCGCGCCCGTGCAGTCGAAGGGGCGGGCCTTGACCTCGCGGCTGCCGGAATAGTTCGAGGCGATCGTGTTGACGAACACCGCGTAGCAGTAGGCGGTGTTCGGCGTGAGGCCCGCGTGCGCGAAGGTCTGCTCCGCTCCTGACGTTCCGTAGGCGAAGTCGGCCATCTGGGTGGCCGGCACCGCGGTGGGGCTCGTCGGCGGGGTACAGGCCGCGAACGTGGCCGCGACGTTCCAGGTGACCCGGATCCCGGGATACGTGGCCGCGGGGTTCAGCCATTGGAGGAGGTTCTGTCCGCTCGCCGCGGTGCCGGTGGAGGTCGCGCTCAGGAACTTGACGCACTCGGCGCCCGTGCCGTTCACGCTCGTGTAGACCCCCGAGCTGAAGGCGAGGACGAGGTCGTCCAGCCCGTCTCCGTTCAGGTCGCCGGCCGCCAGGTCGGCGGGGGTCCCGCCGCCGATGCTCCACTGCCCACTGCTGGAGAAGGTCCCCGTGCCGTCACCCAACAGGATGGCGGCGTCGTCGGCGCCGGTCTTCGTCACCGCCACGTCGGGGATTCCGTCGCCGTTGAAATCGCCCACCGCGATGTTGACGGGCTGACCCGGGGGCGGAGTGGTCGTGATCTGCGGAGCGCCGAAGGTGCCGTCGCCATTCCCCAGGAGGACCCGTACCTCCTTTTTGCTATGATCCAGCAGCGCAAGGTCGAGGCGGCCGTCCCGGTTGAAGTCCGAGACCGCGACATCCACGACAGCGCTGGACGGGCCCGTCGAGAGTGGGGGCAGGATGAAGCCGCCCGTCCGGTCGTTCAGGAGGATCTGGACCTCGCCCGTGCTGAAATCCAGCAACGCCAGGTCCGAATAGCCGTCGCCGTTGAAATCGCCGGCGTTTACCACGAGGGACCCGACGACGAAGAAGGCCAGGGTGACGGGGGACAGGGCCGTGAAGGAGCCGTCCCCGTTGCCCCGGAACTGCTGGATCTGGAAGCCGGTGATGCTGACGCCGTCCCACAGGAACCCGGCGACGACGAGGTCGAGCTTGCCGTCGCGGTTGAAGTCGGCCACGACCACGGACGTCGCGAAGTCGATGTCGAGGAGCGGGTAGGAGACATAGGTCGTGAATCCGGTGGCGCCGCCCAGGAAGACGGCCACCGCCGTCCCGGCGCCGACCACGGCGAGGTCGGCCTTGCCGTCACCGTTGAAGTCGCCGACGGCGGCGTCCCAGTACGGGTACGATCCTGGCGGCAGCCCCGGGGTGGAGGGGGAGCAGGTGAAGCCGCCCGCGCCGTCGCCTCGGAGCCACCAGACTGTTCCCGAGGAATCGATGACGACGAGGTCCAGCTTGCCGTCGCCGTTGACGTCCGCCACCCGGACGACCTGGGCGTTCGTGATCGAGCACAGGGGGGTGGCCGTGGGGAACGCCGTCTGCGTACAGGGCGTCTGTCCCGATGCTCCTCCTGGGAGCAGCAAGACCAGGATCGCGGACCCGGCTGCGAGCGCCCCGAGCCCGGAAAGACTTGAGACCTGCGCGCCTCGAGCCCGAGGCGCGGAAGCTCGTCGGCACGGTGACTTATCAATCATCGGAGCCTGGCCTCCTAGGAGCCATCCCCATGGCACGTTACGAGTACGGCCCAGTTTCCCACTCCACGATGGGGCTCTTCTCCCTTCGATGATGTGAGCCGCATCACACGACGGGAGAAGCGAGGCCGGGAATGCCAAAAAGGTACGCGGAAAGCGATCACGGAGCCGACGGCCGTCCTTCCGGGCCCGGAGCCACGAGGCCCAGGAAGTGACCCAAGGGGAAGGGCGCGCGCCTCTCCCCTTTTCTCGTGCCCGGCTCAGTTCGGCTATCATCGGCGGGCGGAGGGCGCCCGGTGCGGCTGCGGTTCCAGACCAAGATCCTGCTCCTCGTCCTGGCCGGGGTGAGCCTGCCCGCGTTCCTGATGGGCTGGTATCTCCTCCAGCGCAACGAGGAGCTGCTTGCGGAAAAGGTCAGGGAGACGCTGTCCAACCACCTCTTCCGGGCTGGCTCCCAGCTCGACGACTGGATGCAGCAGCGGCTGCACGAGGTGTCGCGCTGGTCCGCCTCCTTCGTCGTCTTCGAGGGAGTGGAGGCGCTGAGCCGCCCGGGCGCGGCCGACGCCGGCAAGGCGCGCCGCGACCTGGAGGCCTACCTGGAGTCGGTGCTGGGCCACTACCGCAACTACGAGTCGCTCTTCGTCATCGACCCCCGCGGGAACGTCCTGGCCTCCACCCGCCAGGAGCGCTGGGAGGACTGGGGCCAGGGCTTGCTCGACCGGGGAGGCCTCGAGCGCGGGGGTGTGGTGAGCCCCATCCACCGCTCGGCCTTCCTCGGCCGGCCCACCCTGCTCGTCCTGCACACGGTCCAGGGCCGCCAGAACCGCATGATCGGCTATTTCGTGGAGCGGGTAGACCTGCGCGAGCTGGAGTCCCTGTTCGGCCCCACCGAAGGCGACCCGCCCTATTCCTTCTCGCTGCTCGACGAGCAGGGGCGAGTGCTGCTGCGGGCGGGCAAGGTCCCGGAGGATCCCGGTGAGCAGGGCTTTCCGGGGGCGCTGCCCCAGGAGGACAAGGAGACGGGCGCGGTGGGCAGCGTGAGCCTGCCGGGCCTCGACGACAGCATCTACGGCGTGCGCCGGCTGCGCGGGCCCACCCGCGGGTTCGTGGTTGCCACCGTTTCCGGGCGCGCGGCCTACCGGCCCCTGTACGAAGCCCGCAACCGGCTCCTCGGCTTCGGCCTGCCCCTGGTGGGGCTGGTGCTGTTGGCCAGCTTCCTGGTGGCGCGAAGCCTGCTGAAGCCCATCCAGCGACTCTCGGAGGGGGCCAAGGACATCAGCGCCGGCAACCTGGAGGTCTCGCTACCCGTGCGCGGCCACGACGAGATGGCCGACCTCACGCGCGCCTTCAACGAGATGGCCCTGCGGGTGCGCGAGAGCCAGCAGACCCTGGAGTCGCTGGCCATCACCGACGGCCTCACGGGCCTCTACAACCGCCGCCACTTCGAGGACGCGGTCGACAAGGAGCTGCGCCGCTGCGAGCGGGAGGGCCGCACCTCCTGCCTGCTCTTCCTCGACCTCGACCAGTTCAAGAGCTACAACGACCGCTGGGGGCACACCGAGGGCGACCTGGAGCTGAAGCGGGTGGCGGCGGCGGTCAAGGAGTCCATCCGGGTCACGGACGTGGCCTTCCGCTACGGCGGGGAAGAGCTGGCCGTGCTGTTGCACTCCTGCCCCAAGGAGCAGGCCGCCCACGTGGCCGAGAAGATCCGCCGGGCCGTGGCCGCGCCCGCCCTCAAGCCGGGAGCCCGCGAAGGACGCACCACCACCATCTCCATCGGGGTCTCCACCTACCCCGAGGACGGCCACGGCGTGCGCGCGCTGGTGGACGCGGCCGACGACGCGCTCTACGCGGCCAAGGCCCAGGGCCGCGACCGGGTGGTGCTGGCCCGGCGGCCGGTCGGAAGCGCCGCCACCGACACCTCCCCCGGCGGCGAGGTTCTCCGGAAGGACAAGCTGGACAACCCGCACGCGGCCGATCGTAGTGTGCGGGAGTGAATCCCGCTGCGCTCGCCGCCCGTCGTCAGAAGCTCGGCGCAGCCTCCGACGGCAGTCCCGCCGGCGGCGCGGCTCAGGGCGGGGAGGGAGGGCCGGGCTCGCGGGCCTTGGTGACGACCTCCTGGACCTTGCGTGCGAAGAAGACCGCGGCCCCGAAGTTGTTCTCCTGGATCTGCTGCTCGGCCTTGCTCAGCAGCTCCTGGCAGCGGCCCAAGGTGGCCCGGTCGCGCGCGTCGACTCGGCCCATGAGGATGCGCGCCTCCGCGATCGCGGAGGAGGCGTCGGCCTTGGTCTCGATGCCCTGCAACCGCGCCTTGGTCCGCACCACCTCGGTCTCGGTCAGCTCCAGCTCGCGCTGGAGCAGGGCCACCCGCTCCTCCAGCCGGTGCCGCTCGTCCTCGGCCCGGCGGAGGCGGCCGGCCAGATCGGGGTCGTCGGAGCGCGTCGCTTTATCGACCGCAGCTCCCTTGGGATAGAGGACCGCCAGGCTGGCCGCGCAGCGGGCCTCGGCCGCGGCCAGCTTGCCGAGGAACTCCGCGCGCTGGAGCTTCTCGGCGGTCAGGCCCCCCGCGGCCCTCAGGGCCTCGGCCTCCTTGAGATGGGCCTCGGCCAGGCGGAACGTCTCGGCCGTGCGCTCGGGGGCCCCGGCGCGGCGTGCCTCCTCCAGCGCGGCCCGGGCCGGGCCCAGGTCTGCCCCCCCGGGGGCCTTGGCCGTGCCGCCCGCGCTGGCGCAGGCGGCGAGGGGAAGGGCCAGGATCAGGAGCGGAGCGCACCGCCCTCGGTGCTGGAGCATGGGTGTCAGAGTCTACCACGCGCGCACCGCGGGCGGTCGCGATGCGGCATAATGTCGGGGCTTCTCCCGAGAGAGACCGGGACCGTGCGGAGGACAGGGCCGGGGGGGCAATGAATGATGCGCTCGATGAAGGCCCGCACGCCCCCCCCCACGCCAACGACCGGTTGGCTGATCCGCCCGACCATGCCCGCTAGGGCCGGCGGACGGCAGGCACGGACGTGAGCGCCCCCGCCCTGCCCTCGCGCCTGACGTCGATCGACGCCTACCGGGGGCTCGTGATGCTCCTGATGATGGGCGAGGCGCTGCGCTTCTGCGCGGTGGCGGCCGCGATGCCGGACAGCGGCTTCTGGCATCTGCTGTGCCACCACCAGGAGCACGTCGATTGGGTGGGCTGCTCGCTCCACGATCTCATCCAGCCCTCCTTCTCGTTCCTGGTGGGCGTGGCCCTGCCCTTCTCGATCGCGAGCCGCATGGCGGCCGGCCAGTCCCGGGCCAGCCTCATACGACACTCCCTCGGGCGGGCGGCCCTGTTGATCATCCTCGGGATCTTCCTGCGCTCCCTCGGCCGCCCCCAGACCTACTTCACGTTCGAGGACACGCTGACCCAGATCGGGCTCGGCTACGTGTTCCTGTTCCTGCTCGGCTTTCGGCCCGTGCGCGACCAGTGGCTGGCCGTGATCCTGATCCTGGTCGGCTACTGGGCGGCCTTCGCGCTCTACCCGCTTCCCGGGCCCGGCTTCGACTGGGCGGCGGTCGGGGTGGCGGCGGATTGGCCCCATCGCCTCACCGGCTTCGCCGCTCACTGGAACAAGAACAGCAATCTCGCCTGGGCCTTCGACGTCTGGTTCCTCAACCTGTTTCCGCGCGAGAGCCCCTTCCTTTACAACGGCGGCGCCTGGTCCACCCTCAGCTTCATCCCCACCCTGGGGACGATGATCCTGGGCCTGATCGCGGGCGGCGTCCTGCGCAGCGACCGCCCGGCCCCGGCGCGGCTCCGGTGGTTCATGGCGGCGGGCCTCGCGGGCCTCGCCTCGGGCTGGGCCCTGGGCGCGCTCGGCGTCTGCCCGGTCGTGAAGCGCATCTGGACCCCCAGCTTCGCCCTGTTCAGCGGGGGGTGGTGCTTCCTCTTCCTGGCCGGCTTCTACTATGCGATCGACGTCCTGGGGCGAAAGGCCTGGGCCTTCCCCCTGGTGGTGGTGGGCATGAACTCGATCGCCGCCTACTGCACGAACTGGGTCGGAGCCAGCTTCATCGGGGACAACCTCGCCCGCCACCTCGGCACGGGCGTCTTCCACATCCTGGGCGACGCCTACGCGCCGCTCCTGCAAGGAGCGGCCGTCCTCCTCCTGCTCTGGCTCGTCCTCTTCTGGATGTACCGCCGGCGGATCTTCCTGCGGATCTGAAGCGGCCCTCCGGCGCGGCCGGCCCCGGCCCGCGGTTAGAATCGGAGCCCGCAACCGCAAGGAGGATCGCCATGACTGAACGCCTTCCCCGGATCCTGGTCGTCCTTGGTTTCCTGTTCGCCGCGGCCGGCCTCCGGCCGGCTTTCCCTGCGCCCGCGAGCGGCGGGCTCCGCATCATCGTATTCGGGGCGCACCCCGACGATCCGGAGATCGATGCGGGCGGCGTCGCCGCAAAGTGGGCCGCCCTCGGCCACAAGGTCAAGCTCGTGGCCCTGACCAACGGTGACATCGGCCATTGGGGAATGGCGGGCGGTCCCCTGGCCTTGCGCCGCACGGCCGAATCCCATGCCGCGGCGGGGATCCTGGGCGTCGAGAGCGAGGTGCTCGACAACCACGACGGCGAGCTGATGGTGACCCTGGAGAACCGCCGCACCATCGCCCGCCTGATCCGGGAGTGGAAGGCGGACGTGGTGATCAGCCACCGGCCGAACGACTACCACCCCGACCATCGCTACACCGGGGTGCTGGTCATGGACGCCGCCTACATGGTCACCGTCCCCTACTTCACCCCCGACACCCCGCCCCTCACCAGGAACCCGGTCTTCCTGTTCTCCGAAGACCACTTCGAACGGCCCCATGCCTTCACGGGCGACGTGGTGGTCGCGATCGACGACGTCATCGACAAGAAGATGGGCGTGGTGGACGCGATGGAGTCCCAGTTCTACGAGGGCGGCTGCTGCGACAAGCCGTCGGGCGGGCTTCCCCAGGATCCGGCCGGACGCGAGGCCCGGCGGAAGGAGGTCCGTGAGTTCTTCCGGAAGCAGTTCTCCTCCACCGCCGATCGCTTCCGGCCGAAGCTGGTCGAACGGTACGGGGCCGACCGCGCGGCCCAGCTTCGTTACGCCGAGGCCTTCGAGATCTGCGAGTACGGCCGCCGGCCGAACGAGCAGGAGATCCGGAGCCTGTTCCCCTTCTTTCCCGCTCGTTAAGAGGGGAATCACCTCCCTTTTCGGGCAGGCTGCCCGAGCACGGGCGAGATTGCTGAGCGCTGCGCACCGGACCGCGGGCCCCCCATCCGGTCAACTGGCCGCAGATGCAGGAGTTCGGGCGGCCGCCAAACACGGCACGCGACGTGCTCTTGCCGGGTGGCGAGGGAGGGAGGCGTGGCGACACAGGTCGGGGAGTCTTTCGATCATGACGTACGGGAGGGCGCCGGGGACCGCTGGCCCTACGCGCGCACGGTCCTCCTCGTAGCCTCGACGGACCTGCGGCCCGCCCTTGGCCGCACCCTGCTCTGGCGGCGCGACATCGGCCGCCTCTACGCCCCCGACCCGGACGCCGCCCTCGAGCTGGCCCTGGCCGCTCGTCCCTCCCTCTGCGTCGTCGACGCCGTGGAGCTTCCCGCGACCGTCGCCCTCCTGCGCCGCCTGCGCGCGGAGCCGGGCACCCGCCACATGGCAATCGTGGCCTTGAGCCGCGTGCTGGAGCCCGAGGAGGAGGACGAGCTGCGCCGGGCGGGGGCCAACGCCGTCTTCAACGGCCAGATGGACCCGGAGCTGTGGGACACGAGGCTCGAGGAGCTGCTGAGCGTGCCGAGCCGCCGCTCCGGCCGCATGCCCGTCCTGCTCGACGTCTGGTCGCGCCTGCCCAGCGGCGAATCCCGCCTCGCCGGCACCGCCCTCAACATCAGCGTCAACGGGATGCTGATCGAGACCCCCGAGCCCCTCGACCTGGGCACCAAGATGGACCTGCTGGTCGAGCTGCCGGACAGCCCGGCCCGACTCCGCCTCGTGGGACAGGTCGCACGGCGGGCTGAGATGGAGGAGCGGCCCCGCTGCGGGGTGAAGTTCCTCGTGCTGCCGGGGGACGCCCGTGAGCGCATTCGCCGCTTCGTGGAATCGGGGACGAGCGATCCGCCCCTCCTCGAGGAGTCTGCCCGCGAGGCCTGCCTCTGCGCGGAGCGGAGCGAGTGGGAGGCGGCCCTGCGCTCGAGCGAGACCTGGAAGGACGCCCTCGTCGACGCGTCCCTCGACGGGGTCGTCACCCTCGACGAGGACGGCCGGATCCTGGGCTTCAACAGGGCCGCGGAACGCATCTTCGGCTACCCCCGGGCCCAGGTCGAGGGGCGCAGCGCCTTCGAAATGCTCGTCCCCCCCTCCGCGCGCGGCCGCTACCGCGGCGCCCTCGCGCACTACATGGCCGGGGGGACGAGTCCTGTGGTGGGGCGCCGGGTGGAGACCACCGGTCTGCGGGCCGACGGCTCGGAGTTCCCGGTGGAGCTCGCGGTCAGCCCCATGACGGTGGGCAAGCGCCGCCTGTTCACCGCCTACGTGCGGGACATCACGGAGGGCAAGCGGCAGGAGGCCTCCCTCCGCGAGAGCGAGCGGCAGTTCCGCGCCCTCTTCGAAGGCGTGGGCGACCCCATGGTCATCGCCGACGACGCGGGCCGCTACGTGGACGTCAACCCCGCGGCCTGCTCCCTCCACGCCCGCGACCGCCAGGAGCTGCTCGGCCGCCGCCTCACGGAGTTCGCGGAGCGCGGCTCCGACCTGGAGCGGGCCTGGCTCTCCCTCAAGGAGCAGCGCCGCCTCAAGGGGGAGTACCGCCTGGCCCGGCCCGACGCCGAGGCCCGCGAGATCGAGTTCGAGATCACCGCCGAGCTGCTGCCCGGCCGGCACCTGGTCTTCCTGCGTGACGTCACCGACCGCAAGCAGCTCGAGGCCCAGTTCCGCCAGGCCCAGAAGATGGAGGCGGTGGGGCGGCTGGCGGGCGGGGTCGCCCACGACTTCAACAACCTGCTGGGGGTCATCACCGGTTACGGCGAGCTCCTGCTGCGCTCGCTGCCCGCGGGCAACCCGCAGCGGGCCCGCGCCCAGGACATCCTCAAGGCGGCCGGCCGGGCCGCCGGCCTCACCCGCCAGCTCCTCGCCTTCAGCCGCCGGCAGGTGCTGCAGCCCCGGGTCTTCGACCTGAACTCCGTGGTGGCGGACGTCGAGGACATGCTGCATCGGCTCATCGGCGACCACATCACGCTGCCCACCCGCCTCGATCCGGACCTGGGACGGGTCAAGGCCGACCCGGGGCAGATCGAGCAGGTTCTCATGAACCTGGTGGTCAACTCCCGCGATGCCATGCCCGGCGGAGGGACCATCACGATCGAGACTCGCAACGCGGACCTCGACGAGACCTACGCACGGGAGCACCTGGGCTCCCGCCCCGGCCCCTACGTGCTCCTCAAGGTGAGCGACGACGGCACCGGCATGGACGCGGAGACCCAGCGCCACATCTTCGAGCCCTTCTTCACCACGAAGAAGATGGGACAGGGCACGGGGCTCGGCCTGGCCACGGTCTACGGGATCGTGAAGCAGAGCGGGGGCTACATCTGGGTGGACAGCGCCCCCGGGATCGGCACCACGGTGCAGGTCTTCCTCCCCCGGGTGGCGGAGGAGGCGGAGGTGAGCGCGAGGCCGGTGGCCGAGCCCACCGCCGCCCAGCGGGGGCGGGAGACCGTCCTCCTCGTGGAGAACGAGGACATGCTCCGCGCCATGATGCGGGAAGTGCTCGAGTCGAGCGGATACTGCGTCCTCGAGGCGGGCAGCGGCGACCAGGCCTTGTCGGTGGGAGCGCAGTTCGAGGGGCCCATCCACCTCGTGCTCACGGACATCATCATGCCCGGTCTGAGCGGGCCGGAGGCGGCCCGCCGCCTGGTCCAGACCCGCCCCGACATGCGGATCCTCTTCACCTCCGGCTACCCCGACGATGCCCTGGGACGCGAAGGGACGCTCGAGGGCGGCATCCCCTTCCTGGCCAAGCCGTTCACCCACGAAGCCCTGGGCTACAAGGTGCGTGAGGTGCTCGACGCCCCGGTCTGAAGCGGCCTAGAGAGTGCGTCCCACTGAGGTGCACCTGCACCAGTCGCTGGATCTCAGCGTACGATCTTCACGCACGTCGATGCGTCCGACGCGCTGGAGCCGCATGACGGCTTCCTCAAACCTGAGGTCGCCCAGGATCGAATGGCGGCGCCTTGATTGCGGATCGGGCGCCCGGTTGTGATGGACGCGATGATGAGAACTCTCGCCCGTTTCGTAGGCGCTAGCGCGCATCCGCAGAATGCAGTTGCTGTCTTCGATCGGGCAACTGGCTACTTCAGATCGCCCCGCGATCAAAGAGATGTTGAGGAGCCGGAACACGTATACGAGTTCAACTCGATGGGGTTCCGCGGGGCCGAGTACGACGCTGGCGCGGCGTTGCGAGTGTTCGTCTGCGGGTGCAGCTACGCATTTGGAATGGGCGTTTCGGCGGACCGGACGTGGCCCGTCGTGTTCACGCGTCTCGCTGCCGCCGCACTAGGTGTGCCCGTCGAACAGAGCCACGTTCAGAACTTCTCGCAGATTGGAGCGTCGAATAACTACGTGGCGCGCACGCTCATCAAGCAGTGCCATCGGGTGTCACCGACGCTCGCTATCGCTGCCTTCACCCATAACAACAGGGTCGAGTACCTCGACGGTCCGGACATCAGGAATCTGGGATACTGGAACATTCATCCCGACAGCCGATTCCCGGAGCCGCCAGACTCGGCCGGCGCTCGCTTTTTTCGCCAGTACTCAGAGCGAGAGGGTCTCCAGAACCTTCTCACCAACATGGTGTTATTTCAGAGCGCGATGCTCAACCGGGGTGTGCCTTACATCATGGTCTGGATTGACGTCGACAGGCTGCACACAGCCCAGCTGATGTCGGATCCAGTACTGAGTGACTACTACACAGTCCTCGACCAATCACGCATCAGCCGGGTCTCGATCAAGCAACACCACATTCACGTGGACACGGTCGAAGGCCACCCCGGCCCTCAATCACACGAACGCTTTGCAACCGCCCTAGTGAAGGACTTTGGCGATCGTCTCCTGACGCTCAACCCATCCAAGCGTCGAGACTACGCTCCAGCTACGGTGGTCTTTCGCCAGGACGGGTCGAACGGAGCATCGGCCGCCCGCCTCACGCGCGCCGTCATCCGCGCTGCGACCCGTCGCCGTCCGCGCAATGTGTGCCTAGCGTTCGCCGACAGTCTAGCCGTAGAGCATTTCGCCGGTGGACGCGCTGTAGAGCTCGATCTCGAGCGGCGCGTCTGGACCATCCCCACCGTGCGGTTGCGCGCCGCCTACGCAGACTACATCACCGCAGAGCTTCTGCGATTCAATTTCTGGCTGAGCATGCTGACAGCTCAGGAATTCCTGCGCGCGCTGGGCATCGGGCTACAGGGCTCGGCGCCGGATAGCTGGTTCCTTGCATGTGGTCAAGGTAGCCCGGTCCTGGATGAACTCTCCGATCTCCTTGACCGTGGAGTAGTGTCTCCACGGTCGACACGAACGATGGCCTCTCAACCCCGCACTCTCTGTACGCGGCTTGCTGAGGCGAAGCGCCGACTTCGGAACTCGCGTATCGAGGCGCTCCTTCGTCGTGTCGCTGGTACACCGAAGCAGCCCGGGCGCGAGGATTCGAACCTCTATCCCCTATGGTGACGTGATCGCACCAGGGGACGCCGGCCGGGCGGGCAAGACGCGCGCACAGTGCCTGTCACCAGCACGACTGACGTGCTGAATCCTTGAGGTATGCTCGGCCTGTGACTGAGGAATCTGCCGCCAGCCGCTCGGAAGACCACGCGTTTCGGTCACGCTTCGTCCGTAACCTAATCCAACGTGCCCCTGACTCGCGGCCTAGGGCGCAAAAGGCCGAAGCGTCAGTCCCGAGGAGCGTTGTTCAGTTCTGGGACAACCCTCTGGAAATCCCGAAAGACGTGCGAGCCTGCATGGACTCGTGGCTGCAACTCGAGCGCGCGGGATTCGCCGTGCTCCGCTTCGATGACGCGTCCGCGAGGCGCTTCGTCGTCGACCACCTCGAGGCGCATCACCTGCGAGCGCTGGATGCCTGTTACCACCCGGCCATGCGGTCGGACTACTTCCGCCTGTGCTACATCAGCGTGCGTGGCGGCTGCTACGTAGACGCCGACGATAGCTATCGTGGAGAAGGAATAGCTGAGTTCTTTGAGGGGCCGTTCCTAACGCTGCGTCCGCTTTGCTATGACTGTGCGTCGCACTCTATGGTGCCACCACACGTATTCGCAAGACATCGGGCGGACTCGCAAGCGTGGATCTTCTACTTCAACAACAATCCTCTAATCTCGCCGCCCCGGCACCCTGTCGTGGTTCGCGCGCGTGAGCGCGCGACGAGGCTTCTCAACGACCACACCTCCGGAGAACTGCCGGATATTCAGTCCACGACCGGTCCCGGAAACCTCACCGCTAGCGTCGTCGCGGAGGCCCTGGTCTCAGATCAGACCAAGTCGCCTCTCTCGCTCCGGATCGCAGCGAACTGGGAGGAGGTCGCCACCAGCGTCTGGCCGCTGAGCTACCGCACTGACCGCAGAAACTGGCGCTTGTCGAATCGGCAGCACTTCTCGCGGTGACTGGTGACCCGCCTTAGGTCATCAACTGATCTGTGGTCGGGATGAATCCCCCCCGTCTGCCTGGAACGGTGCTCGGGTCACTCTACCGCGGCCTCTTGCGGGCGCGACGTCTTCTCGGGAGACAGCGCTGTGGAGCATTTGGAGATGCGACTGCTGATGGCGAACTCATCGCGCAGGTATTTGTGATCAATCTTGATCGTCAGCCAGATCGCTGGCGGCGAATGAACGAAGAGCTGGCTCGCGTCCTTGACTCCTCAGGGCGGCCCCTGTCGCAGCGCACGACTCGGATCGCAGCCGTGGACGCACGTGAAGACCACAATCATCCGCCAGATGGGCTCGTAAACCCCATGTACACGCTCGGCGACCAGCTATTCGTCGATCCTCACCCTCTCGCGTCGCCCGACCGGCTCGATCTGGACGAACCCATCGAGATGACACCGCAAGAGATAGCCGTCGCGCGCTCGCACATCGGCGTGTGGAGACGCATTGCGCGCGGACCCTATACGGCCGCGCTCGTGCTAGAAGACGACGTCTGGTTCTCTCCAAGGTTTGGCCGTGTCGTTGAGCGAGCCTGGTCGGAACTCTTTCGCTCTAGGAGCGATATCCCAGCTGTCGACATGCTCTATGTGTCATACCGCGAAGTAAGATACGGAGCGGAGAAGGTCCGAGTGTCGCCATCACTCTTCATGCCATTTCGGGGGCTCTGGAACCTGTCGGGTTACGTGCTGCGCCGGAGCGGAGCGGAGAAGCTCCTTTGGTCCCTTCCAGTGCACGGCCCAGTCGACCTCTGGCTGAATCGGCGGTTTGCGCGTCTGAATGTCTACGCAACTCCGAAGTCAGTGATCGCGCAGCGGCTCGATCACGTCTCGGACAACTCGTACTCCGTGCTGCCCGTCCTCTCCCGACTCGGCATCCTGAACAGCGAGACACCAGGGTTGTTTCGCGGACGCCCGATGCTGAGGCCAGTGTTTGCCTTTGGCGTGGCTGGGTCGGGCCTATCATCACTTGCGATGGCCCTGTCAATGCTCGGGTATCGATGCTGTAGTGACATCGACCAGCTTCCCGATGGTGAGATGCAGAGGCTGCTGCAAGCTGCGCCGGGCCGAGTGTTTGACGCATACGTGAACGTAGGTAGTCTCGAACATCGTCTTGAACAGTTGGCAGGTCTCTACCCCGACGCGCGGTTCATCCGTACTACTGGGAACCCTGATGGGGATGGCAATGGCGAGCTGAGCCGGCCTGCCACGGCTGAGAGCGTGCCGTGGGAAGCACGGACACTGGTCCTTCCATCTGCCGACCCGAGGGGCTGGAAGCTACTCTGCGAGTTCCTTCGCTGCGTGCCACCGCCGTATCCATATCCCCATCGCGCGGATCTAGGCATGCAAGTTCTGCATGACCGGGGGCTAAGCGACTCCACCGAACACCTAGCTCCAACCCGCAGGCTGCAGTTCGATGACGCGCCGTGGGTGGTTCCTTCAGCTGACCATGAGTGGTGGCGAGGAGTCCCGTCGACGGTGACCAGCCAAAGCGACACGAAGCGTGAGTACTGCGCAGTTGTGGACGATTTCCGTAGGCTCGATCTCTCTTTGTGGAGACTTCGGGAGGACACGTTTCCAGCCAATCTGGCCCTCTTCAGATCGACAAACTTCGTTGCCGGCGGTGATGGCCCTGCACAGCTGATTCTCCGGAAGGAAGACCTGGGCGTCCGCAGGTACAGCGCGGCCGCGCTCTCGTCCGTTCCCAAGTTCTTGCGTGGGCGTTTTGAGGCGGTTCTCAGGCCGCCGCGGGTGCCCGGCGTCGTTACGGGCGTGTTCCTCCACCGGGATTCGCCGCGGCAGGAGATCGATATCGAATTTGTTGGCAAGCGTCCTCGACACATGCTTACGAACGTCTACTACAACCCTGGCGGAGATGGTGCGCGATATGACTACGGCTTTCGTGGCACGCCGATTCTCGTCGAGCTCGGGTTTGATGCGACCGAAGACTTTCACTGCTACGCGATTGAGTGGTCTCCCGATCAGATGCTCTGGTTCATCGATGGCCGTCTCGTCCATCGCCGCGTAAATTGGGACCCGACACCGATCCCTCACCTGCCGATGCAGTTCCACGTGAATCTCTGGCCATGTCGCTCGCGCAAACTCGCGGGCTCCATGCAGGAGCGAAAGCTACCCGCCGTATGCCGCGTGATGTCGGTGAGGATCGCGCCGGCGTTAGTCGTTGAAACGAAACCGTCTTGAGGATCTGGTCAAATCGAGGTCATCCCGGAGCGAGCACATCACGAATGAGTCGATGACGTCGTCATCTCGCTCACAACGTAGCGGGTGGATAGCGGGCGTCAAGCGGAGCCGGGCGAACTGCGTCAGCGGCCCCATATCGGCAACAGGCGTCGTCCGAGGCTACCTTCGCTCGAGGACTGAACGGCCCAACAGCGCAGCCCCCCTCGAATGTATCAGCGGAAGGCACCTCTCTAGAGAGGGCATCACCAGGCGATAGCTCACGAACGCAAAGGACGTGCTGTCGGGCGACCAGGAGGGGACGTTGATGGTGCCCTGGCCGCCGAAGAGACGGGCGAGGACCCGGGGCTCGCCCCCTGTCGCCGACATGAGGCGCAGGGCCACGTCCTTGTTCGGAGGATGGCCTTCCACGCTCTTGTCGAAGGACACGAAGACCAGCCACTTCCCGTCGGGGGAGGGGTGAGGGAACCAGTCCGCGTAGGCCTCGTCGAACGTCACCTGCTTCTGGTCGGAGCCGTCGGCGTTCATCCTCCAGATCCTCATCTGGCCGGTTCGCGCCGAGTTGAAGTAGATGGCCCGGCCGTCCGGTGAGTAGTCCGGCCCGTCGTCCAGTCCCGGCGCGGTGGTCAGCCGCCGCTCCTCCGTCGATCTCTCCGCGTCCGCGGAGATCGCGTAGACGTCGAACTCGCCGTTGCGGCGCGCGCAATAGGCCAGGGTCTTCCCGTCCGGAGACCAGCCGTGCCAGTAGGACGGACCGAGGGCGGTGACCTGGCGGGGCTCCCCGCCTCCGGCGGGCAGGAGGTAGATCAGCGAATCGCTCCCGGGCGAGTTGCTGATGGCGAGCCAAGTGCCGTCCGGCGAGAGGCCGTGGTCGTTGTTGAGGCGAACGGCCGTTCCCGTGTTCACGGGAAGCGGCCGGCCGCCGCTCCGGGGCAGCGCATAGAGCCGGCCGCCGCGGTTGAAGAGGAACGACCGCCCGTCGCGCGACCAGTTGGGGGCCTCGATGTGGTCCCGGGTCGAGTAGACGACCTCTCGCTCTCCGGTCCCGATCGAGATCACCTCGAGGCGGCTCTCCAGCACTCGCTTCTCGGCCGGCACCACCCCCGGGCTCTCCAGCACCACGTGCGACAAGACCGCCGAGGCCAGGCTCGCCGCGTCGTGCGAGCAGACGCCGAGGCCCACGTACACGGGGTCCGGCAAGGGGACGGTGACCGAGCCCGCGGGCTGGAACGTCTTCCCATCCCGGGCCACGGAGAGGCTGAACAGGTCCCCCGTCCTCTCCAGGCGGATCGTGGCCGGCCCCTTCACGGGCGACCGGACCTCGAGGGTGGGCCCTCCCTTGACCAGCCGGTACTGAAGCGCGATCAAGCCGTCGGCGTGCACGATGGCGTCGGCGTAGGGCGAGTCGGCCTCCAGGCCCTGGCGGACCACCCAGCCCGCCTTGCGGTGCGCGTTCCCCGCCGTCTCGGGAAAGCTCACCTCGGAGGACAAGGTCAGGTCGCCGGACAGCCGCCGCCACACGTAACGGAAGGCGTCCCGGGCCCCCCACATGTTCTCGCCGCCGCCCGTGATCCGATACTCCCTCGAGCCGGGATCGAAGCGGACCGACCCCTTCGGCTGGGCCTCGCCGACGTCGGTCGCGCCCTCGAACTCGCCCCGCTCCTGCGCTGGCGCCGGGGCGTCTCCCCAGGCGACCAGGTACAGCGTGAGGCCGGAGGAGACGACAACGGGGCGAATCCAGGAGCGCATGCTCAAGCCAGGATCTTCTTGACCACCTCGCCGTGGACGTCGGTCAGGCGGAAGTCCCTTCCCAGGAACTTGAAGGTCAGCTTCGTGTGGTCGATGCCGAGGAGGTACAGCATGGTGGCGTGGAGGTCGTGGACGGAGACCACGTCGTCCACCGCCATGTAGCCCAGCTCGTCGGTGGCCCCGTGGGAGATCCCGCCCCGGATCCCGCCCCCCGCCAGCCAGATCGAGAAGCCCTTGATGTGGTGGTCCCGCCCGTCGCCCTGGGCCATGGGGGTGCGCCCGAACTCGCCGCCCCAGATCACGAACGTCTCGTCGAGCATGCCGCGCTGCTTCAGGTCCTTCACCAGGGCGGCCGAGGCCTGGTCCACCTCCCGGCACTTCATCACGATGTCGCCCTTGATGCGGCTGTGGTGGTCCCAGTCACGGTGGTAGAGCTGGATGAACCGTACCCCGCGCTCGGCCAGCCGACGGGCGAGGAGGCAGTTGGCGGCGAAGGAGCCGTCCATGCCCTCGACCCCGTACGCTTCGAGGACGGAGCGGGGCTCCCGCGAGAAGTCCGTGACGGCGGGCAGGCTCGTCTGCATCTTGAACGCCATCTCGTACTGGCTGAGGCGGGCCGCGACCTCGGGGTCGTCCACCCAGTCCGGCTGGCTGCGGGTGAGGGCCTCCACGGCGTCGATCACGTCCCGCTGCTGGCCGCGGCTCACCCCCTCGGGGTCGCGCAGATAGAGGACCGCGTCGCCCTTGGAGCGGAACTGCACGCCCTGGAAGCGGCTGGGGAGGAAGCCGCTGTGCCACTGGCGGGCCGCGATGGGCTGCATCTGCCCGCCCCGTCCGTGGGACATGAGGACCACGAAGCCCGGGAGGTCCTCGGCCTCGGCCCCGATGCCGTACCAGATCCAGGAGCCCGCGGAGGGCCGGCCCGAGATCTGAGTGCCCGTGTTCATGAAGGTGTGGGCGGGGTCGTGGTTGATCTGCTCGGTCTGCATCGAGCGCACGATGCAGATCTCGTCGGCGATGGCCCCGATCCGGGGCAGCAGGGTCGAGATCTCCTGCCCCGACCGGCCCCAGCGCTGGAAGGGATGTTGGGGCCCGAAGCAGCGCAGCTGCTGGCCCTGGAGCTGGGCGATGGGCTGGCCCTTGGTGAAGGACTCGGGCATGGGCTGGCCGTGCCGCTCCGCGAGCTTCGGCTTGTCGTCGAACAGCTCGAGGTGGGAGGGGCCGCCCGCCTGGTAGAGGTGGATGACGCGTTTCACCCGCGGAGGGAAGTGCAGGGGCCGGACGACCCCCGGCCACGTGTCGGCGACCGTGGGCCGGTCGGCGGACCAGAGGCGCTTCGGCTCCAGCAGGAGGCCGAGGGCCACCGAGCCCAGGCCCGCGCCCGACCTGCCCAGGAACCCGCGCCGCGTGAGGCGCTCCCCCATCGCCCGAACGTCGTCGGTGAGAATCTCCATGCTTACCTCGGCCTATGACCGCGTGATGACCTCGGGCAGGTTCAGGATCGCCCGGGCCACCGAGGTCCAACCGGCCAGCTCCACCACGTTCAGGTCCTTCGCCGCGGGGGCGAGGCCCGCGGCCACGAGCCGGCCCGCGGCGGCCCGGTTCGTCCCATACTCGGCCCGGTGCTTCCGGAAGAGCTCCCCGAGCACGCGCACCTCGTCCTCGCGCGGCGCCCGCGCCAGGACCCGGGCGTAGGCCCAGCGCAGCCGGTCTTCGAAGCTCGCCCCGCCCTCGCGCAGGATCCGCGCCGCGAAGACCCGCGCGGCCTCGACATAGGTCGGGTCGTTCATCAGCACCAGGGCCTGCTGGGGGACGTTGGAGCGTGTGCGCTCGGCCACGCACTCCTCCCGGGAGGGCGCGTCGAAGGCGAGAAGGCTCGGCTGGGGGAAGGTCCGCTGCCACCAGGTGTAGATCCCGCGGCGGTACTGGTCCTCGCCGGCCGAGTCGTCCCATTCGCGGGGCGGGAAGTTGAGGAAGGCCCAGTATCCCCGGGGCTGGTAGGGGTGGACGCTCGGCCCCCCCATGCGGGTGGACAGGAGCCCGCTGACCGCGAGCGCGTTGTCGCGCACCGTCTCCGCGTCGAGCCGGAAGCGGCTCTGGCGCGCGTAGAGCCGGTTGTAGGGGTCGCGCTCCAGCAGCTCGCGGGGGCCTCCCGAGGCCTGGCGGTAGGTGGCCGAGGTGACGAGGGTCCTGATCACGTGCTTCATGTCCCAGCCGCTCTCCATGAACTCCACCGCCAGCCAGTCGAGCAGCTCCGGGTGGGTCGGCCATTCGCCCTGCGAGCCCAGGTCCTCGAGGGTCCGGGAGAGCCCCTGTCCGAAGAAGAGCTTCCACAGCCGGTTCACGAAGACGCGGGCGGTGAGCGGGTTGTCCTTCGAGGTGAGCCAGCGGGCGAGATCGAGCCGGGTCGCGCGCCGCCCGCCGGAGTCGATCGGGGGGAGGAAGTGCGGGACGGCGGGCTGCACCACCTCGCCGGACTCGTCCAGCCAGTTGCCCCGCGGCAGGATGCGCACCGGCTCCGGCTCCTCGGCGGTGGTGATGAGCGACTGCGAGACGTCCTTGAGCAGCTCCTCCCTCCGTAGCTCCGCGGCCCGGAGCCTCGCGCGGAGGGGCGCCCGCTCGGGAGCGATCCGCCGGTAGAGGCTCGCCAGGGTCTCCTGCTGCTCCTTCGTGCGCTTGGTGCGGTCGATGGCCGCGATCTCGAAGACGTCCTTCGTGATCCCGACCCCGGGCTCCGTGCGGACCGGCCAGGGGTCGGTGGTCGCGTTCAGGCGGAAGCGGCCGAGCGTGCGGCCTCGTCCCGCGTTCTGGTGGAGCACGAGGGTGAGGGTCGTCTCCTCGCCGGTGCCCACGGGCTCCGCGGCCTCCACGACCAGGCGGTGGTCCAGGCCGTCCGCCGCGAGGAGCGCCCAGCCTCCCTCGGTCGTCCGCCCGTCGATGGCCGCCGCGGGGCTGAAGCGCGCCCCGGGCTCCGGGAGGGGGGTCGAGGCGGTCGCGTTGCGGAGCGGGACCTTTCGCCCCGCGGCATCCTGGAGCACGAGCTCCGAGACGACGAATCCGCCCTCCGGGTCGCGACCCGGTCCGCCCTTCGGCAGCTCCTCGAAGGTCCGGCCCTCCAGACGGAACGCGGTCATGCCCTTGAGGACGGTCTTGAAGCTGACGGTGTAGGTGTCGCGGGCCGGCTTCGGGCCCGCGGCGGTGGTGGCGATGAGCGAGAAGTCGTTGCCCTGGATCAGGACCCGGGTGCCGTTCGCGGAGGACGCTTCGACCGGCTCGAGGACGTTCCAGGTGTAGCCGTGCTTGCCGGCGAGGGTCTTCTCCCAGCGTTCCTGGGCCGCTTCGAGCGCGGGCGTGCTCTCCTCCCCTTCCTTGCGGAGGCGCTCGATCTCGGCGTTCACCGCCTCGAGCGGGGGACGCTGCCGCTCATCCGGCAGGTAGTCCGGCAGGCGGCGTCCCACCGGCTTCTCCCTCACGTCCGCGAAGAAGGCCTGGAAGCTGTAGAAGTCCTTGGCGAGGTACGGATCGAACTTATGGTCGTGGCACTGGGCGCAGCCCACGGTCGCGGCCAGCCACACCGTCGACGCGCTCCGCACCCGGTCCGCGAGGTAGATGGCCCGGTACTCCTTCGGCTGGGCCCCTCCCTCCTCGGTGGTCTGGAGGAGCCGGTTGTAACCGGAGGCGATCTTCTGCTCCAGGGTGGCGCCCGGCAGGAGGTCGCCCGCGAGCTGCTCGGCCGTGAACCGGTCGAAGGGCAGGTTCCGGTTGAAGGCGTCGATCACGTAGTCGCGGTAGCGCCAGACCGTGCGCGGGTTGTCGCTGTGGTAGCCGACGCTGTCGGCGTACCGCACGAGGTCGAGCCAGTAGAGGGCCAGCCGCTCGCCGAACCGCGGCGAGGCGAGGAGGCGGTCCACCTGCCTCTCGTACGCGCCGGGAGTCTTGTCCTCGAGGAAGGCGCGGACCTCCTCCGGAGTGGGCGGCAGGCCGACCAGGTCGAAGCTCAGGCGGCGGAGCAGGGCGCGGGGGTCCGCCTCGGGAGAGGGCAGGAGGCCCTGCTTCTCGATCTCGGCCAGGACGAAGGCATCGACTGGATTCTTCGGCCAGTCGGCGCGCTTCACGGGCGGCGGCGCGGGCCGACCGGGACGGATGTACGACCAGTGCGGCTGCCACTCGGCGCCCTCCTCGATCCAACGGCGAAGGGTCTGGATCTGGGCCGCGCTCAGCCGGTCCTTGCCGCTCGAGACGTGGGGCATCCGCTTCTGCTCGTCCGGGTCCGTGATGCGCTGGACGAGCGCGCTCTTCTCCGGGCTCCCGGAGACGATCGCGACGTGGCCCGAGGGGAGCGGCGCCTTGGCGACCTCCTCGCGGTCGAGCCGGAGGCCCATCTGCCGGCGGTTCCGGTCGGGACCGTGGCAGGTGTAGCAGTTGTCGGCCAGGATCGGACGCACGTCGCGGTTGAACGCGAGCCGGGGGCCGCCGGTGTGAGCGGCCGCGGGCCGGAGGGCGGGAGGGACGAGGGGCACGGGCGAGGCGGGCGCCGCCGACGCCATCGTTACCACCACCCCCTCCGGCCAGGGAGCGCCCGCGTCGATCCAGCGCCGCACGGTCTCGATCTGGCCTGGCGTCAAGGGGTCGGAGAGCCACGGCATGCGCTTCTGCGGGTCATCCAGCACCAGCCGCTGGTAGAGGAGGCTGCCCCTGCCGTCGCCGGGCACCAGGGCCGCGCCCGTCGCCCCGCCCTGGAGCACACCCTCCCGGGTGTCAAGGCGAAGCTTGCCCTGGGGGAGGGCCGCGCTGTGGCAGCGGACGCACGAAACCGCCAGGATGGGCTGGACGTCGCGGGCAAACTCGGGGGAGGCGGTGGGTTGGGGCGCGGCGGGGCCCCGCGCCGCAGCCAGGGCTTCCACGGAAGCCAGCAGGCCAGCCGCCGCGACACCAGCTCTCGCGAGGCGATTCATTCATCGACCCCCCACCCTGTCCCTCCCCACGCAGGGGGAGGGGAACTCTGGTGCGCGCCCGGCCCCGCGCCGCCTCAGGGGTCGTGCGGCGGTGACCTGCGGACCGAAGGGCCTTGACCGCATCCCTCGGGGTCCTACATAGGGCTTTGCGGGGACGCTGTCAACCCCGGCCCAGGAAGGCGAAGGCTGCCTCGCTTTCCCCAGGTGACGGTGCCAGGGTCCCATGGGATGATCGGGTGAGGCTTCGGTGTGTTTCGCCCTTCTATAAGGAGACCCAGAGTGAAGAAGACGGCCTTTTCCGTCGTGGTCGGCGTGTCGTTGATGTGCCCGGGGGCCCCCGTCCGCGCGGCGGCGCCCGCGAAGAGCGAGCCGTATCACCTCATCAAGGAGATCCCGATCGGCGGAGAGGGAGGCTGGGATTACCTGGCCGTCGACGCGGGCGCCCGTCGGCTCTACGTGAGCCACGCCACGAAGATCGTCGTGATCGACCTGGACAAGGACGCGGTGGTGGGCGAGATCGCAGACACCCCGGGGGTGCACGGCTTTGCCGTGGCCGCGGACCTGGGCCGCGGCTTCTCCAGCAACGGCCGGGAAGCCAAGGTCAGCATCGTCGATCTCAAGACGCTGCAGACCATCTCGAAGGTCGACACCGGAGAGAACCCCGACGCGATCCTCTACGAGCCCGCCCGGCAGGAGGTCTACGCCTTCAACGGAAGAGGACGCTCGGTCACCGTGTTCGAGGCCCGGTCGGGAAAGGTCACGGCCACCATTCCCCTCAGCGGGAAGCCGGAGTTCGCCGTGGTCGACCCGCAGACGGGACGCATCTACAACAATCTCGAAGACACGCACGAAGTCGCGGTCATCGACAGCAAGGCCCACGCCGTCGCCGCCCGCTGGCCGATCGCGCCGGGGGAAGGCGCGTCGGGCATGGCCATCGACCTGGCGCACCACCGGCTCTTCCTCGGCTGCGACAACAAGCGGATGCTCATGCTGGACAGCACGAACGGCAAGGTGGTGGCCAGCGTGCCCATCGGCGAGGGCGTAGACGCCAACGCCTTCGACCCGGACACTCAGCTCGCCTTCAGCTCCAACGGGGAGGGGACGGTCACGATCGCTCGGGAGGAAGCGCCGGACAAGCTGACCGTCGTCCAGACGCTCGCGACCGCGCGGGGGGCGCGGACCATGGCCGTCGATCCGACCACCCACCGCATCTATCTCTCCACGGCGCAGCTCGCGGCACCCTCCGGCCCCGGGCGCCCGACCGCGGTGCCGGGCACGTTCAAGGTTCTCGTCTACGGGACCGAACCCAGGAAGGCCCCGCAACCCTGAGGCGGGCCGGCTTCCGCTGGATCCGCCCCTTGACTAACTCGACTCGCTGGAGTATCTTAGCGGTCGATCGGGATGGAGTTGTGGCCGTCGCTCGCGTGCGCCGCCTGGGCGCACGCCGTTGGACGAGCAGCCCTCTCAGGTTCTTCCACCCAGAAACCGCGGATCGACGTTGGGCTCGCCGAGGCAGCGAGCGGCTCGGGTCAGGGGGAAGCCCATGATCAGGAATGAGCAAGCCGGGAGGCCGAGCGATTTCAGCGACCGCCGGCCGCGACCTCTGATCGCTCATTCTCGGGAGGAGCCGGAGCCGCGGACGATCGTGATCCGCCAGGGCAGCGCCTGGCAGTCGCTGGCCTTCCTCTGCATCTGCCTGCTGCTCCTGGCCGTCGTGATGATGGGTCATCAGGCCCTGCGCGGGATCGACGGGCAGAACCAGGAGGCCTCCGCCACCATGGCCCGGGTCGAGCGAAGGGTGCAGCAGCTCGAATCGGGAATCGCCTTCGACTCCAAGCGCCGACGCCTGCTCCTCGGCATGCGCAACCACATCCTGAAAGCGAACCCCCGGGTGAGCCTGGTCGACGCGTACCGCTATTCCGAGATCGCGCTCCAGGCCAGCGAGAAGTACCCTGCGGTCGACCCCCTCTTCCTCCTGGCGATCGGCATCGTCGAGAGCGGCTTCGACCCCCAGGCCCGCAGCCGCGCCGACGCCCGCGGCCTGTATCAGATCCGGCCCTCCACCGGGCGCCTCCTGCTGCGGGCCCTCGGTTGGGAGTACGACGACGCCGCTCTCTACGACCCCGAGAAGAACACCCACGCGGCGGCCCTCTATCTGGACATCCTCTTCTCCACCTACAGCGATCCGCAGATGGTGCTGGCCGAGTACAACGGCGGGCCCCTGAACGCGGGCTACTTTCGAGCCGGGGTGGGTCAGCTCGCCTCCGAGACCCGGGACTACGTTCCGCGAGTGCTCGAGCGCCACGAGCGGCTCAAGGCGGAGTTCGAGAAGGGAACGGAGCTCCCGCCCGAGCTGATGCACCGCGATGCCCAGCGTGAGGGGAAGACCCTCGCCGGCGCGGCGGCCGCCGGCAGCCCGGCGTCCGGTCCGGCGCAGGGCTTGCCCGGAAAGGGGGCCGTCACTCCGGCGAGCCGGCCCAAGGGGAACCGGTAGGCCACCGCCCCGGGACGCGGCCCGGCTTCCGTTCCCAAAGCGCCTGGTGTAGCGTGCCCGTGCACCCGACCCCCCCATGGGCGACGTCTACGACGAGTTCGAGCGGGAGCTCCTCGACTGGCGCCGCCGCTACGCCCGCGACCCGCGGGGGGAGATGGTGCGGCTCTTCCTGCTGGCCCTGGAGCGCGAGCAGCTCGTCAGCGTCGGCTACCGCGAGACGCTGATCGCGCAGCGCCTCGGGGCGCTGTCCGTGTCCGAGGAGGCCCGCGAGGTCATGCGCCACGCGCTCCTCTGGGCCTGGAAGGACGAGGAGATTCACGCCATCTACATCCGGGGGGTGCTGCTCCGGCTGGGGGGGCCGCGCCTCAAGGCCCGGGCTTTCGCCCAGCAGCTCAGCGGGGCGGTCGCCGGCTGGGCCGCCTCGGTGCGGCAGCACCTGCCGTGGCGGCAGGCCCCGCTCTCGAACGCCCTGGCCACCGCGCTGACCACCTTTGGCCGGCTGGCCGGCAAGGTGCCGAGGGCCGTGCGGACCCAGCTCGAGTACGGCCCCCTTCGCGACTTCTGCCTCTTCCAGGTGGACGCCGAGCGCACGGCCGCCCGGTGCTGGGAGCGGCTGGCGGAGCTCGCCGGAGAGCAACCGGGCGTCCCGGCCCTGGCGGGTGACTTCCGGCGCATGAAATGCGACGAGGACCGCCACGCGCAGGTGTTCGCGGTGCTCGGGGCGGCGCTGGACGGGCAGGACCGCCTGGCTGAGGGAGAGACGGCGGACTCCCTCGCCGCGAAGCTCGCGGCCGCGGGTGAGTTCTTCCTGCCGCCAGAGCGCCGGCGCCGGGCGGGGAGCCCCGTGGGACGTGGAGGCGCCGTCCACGTGGTGCGGGGAGGGACGGCCGAGGAGAAGCGGCCCCTCGTGCGGCGCCTGCTGCAGGAGGCCGGGCTGCCCGAGTCCCTGCAGGAACGGGCGCGGGTGCGGGGACACCCCCTGGCCGAGCTGAGGGTCGCGGTGAAGCCGACGTTCATGATCGGCTACCATCGAGCCGACCCCTCCCCTCTGACCGACCCCGAGCTGGTGGACGAGCTGGCCGCGTTCCTCCGCGGGTGCGGCGTGGCCGACGTGGCCGTCATCGAGGCGCCCACGATCTACGACCGCTTCTACCGCAACCGCAGCGTCCACGAGGTGGCGGCGTACCTGGGCTTCACCTCCCCGCGCTACCGCGTGGTGGACGCCTCGCAGGAGCAGGCCCCCCACGAGTACGCCCGCGGGATGGCCCAGTACTCGGTGAGCCGCACCTGGAAGGAGGCCGACTTCCGGATCAGCTTCGCGAAGATGCGGAGCAATCCCGTGGACGCCGCGACCCTCAGCGTCAGCAACCTCGAGGGGCTGGGCCCACGCCACGACCAGTTCTTCTTCGCGGAGCGCCAGGCGCACCGCGACACGGCCACCATGATGCTGCTCGACGAGTTCCCCCCGCACTTCGCGCTCATCGACGCCTACGACCGGGCCTCGGACGGCCTGCTCGGGATGATGGGCAATCCCCGGCCGAAGGTGCCGCGGCGACTCTACGCCGCCGCGGACCCGATCGCCCTCGACATGATCGCCCTGCGGCACATGGGGATGGCGGACCCCGACCAGTCGGGCATGCTCGAGGAAGCGCGGCACTGGTTCGGCGATCCGCGCCCGCGCACCACCGTCGTGGGCGTGGACGAGCCCATCGCCGGATGGCGCGGACCCTACCGCGACGAGTGGTCGACCCTGCTCAGCCTGGTCGCGTACCCGGTGTACCAGTTCGGCAGCGGCCGAGGCGCGCTGTTCGTGCCGGAGATGGACGAGCAGGCCTTCCCGCCGGTCGAGCCGCCGGGCCTCCTGCTGCGCGCGGGCCGGCGCGCCGTCCAGACGCTGTTCGGCCTGCGGCTCCCCCGGTGAGCCGCCGTGTCCTGGTGGTGGGGGCCGGCGTCGGCGGACTCGCCGCCGCCCTTCGCCTGGCGCAGGCCGGCCTCTCCGTGCGCGTGCTCGAAGCCCGTGCCGAGCCGGGCGGCCTCGCCTCACAAGTGGAAGCGCACGGCCTGCGCTTCGACGGCGGGCCCTATGTCCTGCTCGACCGCCCTGGTCTCGACTGGGCCTTCGCCGCGCTGGGCATCGACTTGTCGGCGCGCCTGCCCCTCCGGCGACTCCTCGAGGTCTACGAGGTGGCCTCCCCCGGGCAGGTCGTACGCGTGCAGGCGGACCTGGAGGCCACCGCCGCCGGTTTCGAGCGGATCTCCGCCGGGGCCGGGGACCGCTACCGCCGCCTCGTCGAATGGGGCCGCGGTGCCTACGCGCGGCTCACCCCCGCCCTCTTCGCGTCACGCCCCGGCCCCCGCGTCCTGCTCGGAGCCTGGCGCGAGTTGCCCCTGCTCTTGTCCTCGCTCTCGCGAGTGCTCGCGCGCACGGGCCTCCCTCCGTCCATCCTCGACGCGCTGGCCATCTGGACGCACGTGGCGGGTCAGGACCGCGCCCGGGCTCCCGCGTTCATGGCTCTCCTCCCCGCCCTGATCCACGGACCGGGTGCTTTCTACCCGGAGCACGGCTTCGCTTCGATCCCCGGCACGCTCTTCGATGAGTGCCGGCGCGCCGGCGTGGAGGTCGCGCTGCGGGCTTCGGTGCGCGCGATCCGCAGCGCGAAGGGCAGGATCGTCGGGGTGGAGACGGAGGCCGGCCTCGCGGAAGCCGATGCCGTGGTTTCCGACGTGGGCGTCGCCACCTACCTGGAGCTGCTCGCCCCGGCTCCGGCGGCCTGGCAAGGGCGCCTCGCGCGCCTGCCGCTGCAGTCGCCCGGGGTGTGCGCCTACCTCGCGGTGCGGGGCACCCCGCGGCCGCCCTACCTGCGCTTCCGACTGGACCAAGACGGCTGTCGCGTCTTGGTCGCGCCGAGGGTGGTGGGGCCCGGCCCCGACCCCTGGCCCGCACGTCTCATCGCGCCCCTCGACCACGGCCTCGCGGCGCGGCTGGGGCGGGCCGGCCAGGAGGAGCGCCTCGATAGCCTGCTCGAGGAGACGTGGTGGCGGGACGGGCTCGACGGGGTCAAGGTCGTGGCGCGGCGCGTCCCCGCCACCTGGGGGAGCGAGTTCCGCCTCCACCGCGACGCGATGAACCCGGTGATGACCGCGCGGCTCATGCGCAAGGGCCGGCTCGCCCACCGCAGCCCGTTCGCGCGCGGCCTCTACCTGTGCGGCTCGGCCACCCACCCCGGCCAATGGGTGAGCTTCTGCGCGGTCTCCGGCGTCCTGGCCGCGGACCTGGTTCGTCGGGACCTGGTCTGATGCTCGTGGCCGGCTTCGAAAACCATCAGGGCCGCCGTCTCCGGGTGGCCCGCGTCGGGAGCGGGCCGCCCCTCGTCCTCCTCCACGGCTATCCGGACAACCTGCAGCTCTTCTGCGAGCTGGCTCCCCGCCTCGCGCAACGCTTCACCGTGATCGCCTTCGACTGGCCGGGAACGGGCGAGAGCGACGAATGGCCCGGGGGCACGACCCCGCAGCACATGGCCGAGCACCTCCGCGCGCTCCTCGACGCCTGGGGCCTCGCGCGGGTCAGCGTGCTGGGCCTGGACATGGGCGGCCAGCCGGCTCTGGTGCTGGCCGCGCGCCATCCGGAGCGCGTGGAGCGGCTCTGCGTGATGAACTCGCTGGTCATGCCCGGGCGCGACACCTCGTGGGAGATCCGCCTGCTGCGCCGCTACCGATGGAACGAGCGCCTGATCCGGTGGCTGCCGCGGCTCGTCTTCCTGCGCGCGGAGCGCACGTCGCTGCCCCAAGGCGTCCGGCTCCCCCGGGAGCTGCGCGCCGACCTCTGGGGAGCGTTCCGCCGGCCGCAGGTGCGCCGCTTCGTCTCCCGGATGTGCGGCGGCTACCAGGGGTCGCTGCCGCGCCTGCCCGAGCTGTACCCGACGATCCGCTGCCCGACCCTCGTGCTCTGGGGCGAGAGGGACCGCCACTTCCCGCCCGTCCACGCCCGCGATCTGCACCAGGCCATCCCCGGCTCGCGCCTCGCCCTCGTCCCCGGGGGCGAGCACTGGATGGCCTGGCACGCCGCGGCCGCGGTCGCGTCACGCTTCCTCGAATGGGCCTGACCTCGGCCCTAGGCCGGGGGCGCAGACCGGCCGCGGCGCCAGAGCGCGTGAGCGGGAAACCCGGCCGCGGCCAGGACCAGGCCCCAGACGGGCGACCAGTTCGCCGTGGCCTGGTCGATCTCGCCCCAGACGATCGCCGCGAGGCCGGCCAGGGTTCCGACGAGGAACAGCGCCGGCACCCAGGGGTAGCCGGGCGTGCGGAACGGCCGATCCGCTTCCGGCCTTCGCCGGCGCAGGACGAAGACGGCTCCCACCGCGAAGAGCAACGCCGACCACTCGGCCACCACGAAATAGGTGGTCAGGCGGTCGAAGTCCCGGAGGACCCACACCAGGAAGACGGCCGCCGCGCACTGGATGAGGATGGCCGCGTAGGGCGTCGACCAGCGGGGATGGGCCCGGCCCAGGAAGGCGAAGGTCAGGCCGTCGCGGGCGAGGGCGAACGCCACCCGCGGCTTGGCCAGCACGTTGCCGTTCAGGGCCCCGAAGGCGCTGCACAGGATGCAGACGCCGATGAGGACGCCTCCCGCCGGTCCCAGAGCGCCGGCCAGGATCCGCTGGGGCACGCCTTCCGTCGCCTGTGCCATCTCCTCGAGGGGCAGCACGTAGAAGTAGGCGACGTTCGCCCCCAGATAGAGAAACGTGATGGTCAGCATGCCGGCGACGATGATCCGCCGCATCTGCTTCTCCGCGGCCACCACCTCGCCCGCGATCATGCTCACCGCGATCCAGCCATCGAAGGCCCAGATCACCGAGGCCGCGGCCCGCCCCAGAGCGCCCAGCTCCACCTCCCTCCGGGGAGCCGCGACGAGGTGAGCGAAGGCGCCGTCGGCCAGGAGCAGGCCCACCGCCATCACGAGCAGCAGCGCACTCACCTTGATCAGGGTGAGCGCCCCCTGGATGGCGGAGCCGAGGCGGGCGCCCAGGACGTTCGCGGCGCTGAGGGCGGCGACGGCCACGGAGGCGATCGCGGGGACGGCGAGCGGCGAGAGGGTCTTCGGCTCCGATCCGAGCAGCCCCAGCAGCAGCTCGGCGAAGAAGGTGGCCAGGGCTCCGATCGCGGCCGGAGTGGTGACGAGGAGGTACAGCCAGCCGAAGGTGAAGGCCGCGGCCTCCCCGTAGGCCGCGTGCACGAAGACGTAGGCCCCTCCCGTGCGGGGCAGCATCGAGCTCAGCTCGGCGAGGGCGAGCGCCCCGCAGAGGCTCACCACCCCGAAAGCGACCCACAGCGCGAGGATGACCCGGGCATCGGGGACGAGCTCGGCCAGGATCTGGGGCTTGCGGAAGATCCCGCTCCCGATGGTGATCCCGACGATGAGGGCCGTGCCGCCCCAGAAGCCGACGACGCGCCGGAGGTCGCCGGGGGCCCCGCTCACCGGGCCGGCGTCCCGCGATCGCTGGTCAGGCCGCGCCCGGGCGCGACACCCTCGACGATACGACCCCCGTCCACCACGAGCGTTCCCGCCACGAGAAGGAAGCGGACGCCGACGCTCGGCTCCGACGGCGCGCGGTAGGTGGCCCGGTCGGCGATCACGGCGGGATCGAACGCCACCACGTCCGCGTCCGCCCCTTCCTGGAGCCGGCCCTTGCGCCGGGCGGCGGCGACGGCGGTCTCCAGACGCCGGGCCGGCAGGAGGGTCATCTTGCGGAGAGCGTCCATGAGGGTGAGGCTCTGCTGGGCGCGCACGTAGCGGGCGAGGACGCGGGAGTAGGTCCCCGCGTTCCGCGGATGGGGCCCCAGGCCGTCGCTCGCGATCATGACCAGGGGATGCCGGATGACGGCGTCCACGATCGCGTCGGGGTTCACGTGGACGAGCACCAGGCGCGGCTCCGTCGCGGCATGGAGCGCTTCGAAGCGCTCCCGGGTCAGGCGCTCCCCGGAGTCGGGCAGCTCCAGATCGGCGTAATCGAGGCCCATCTTCTCGCGCCAGCCGGGGTTGAAGATCGCGGAGTTGATGGCCGTCATGCCGGCCCCGTAGGGATACGCCTCGGTGGTGACGTCGAGGCCGCGGGCGCGCGCGCCTTCCACGAGGGCCAGGCATTCCAGGGCGTCCTTCGCCCCGCTGCTGTTGATGTGCACGACGTGGAGGGCGGCCCCCGTGACGGCCGCGGCCGCGATCACTTCCGCCACCGCTTCGATGCTGGACCCCGGTTCCACCCGGCCCGCGCTGCGCACGTGGGTGAAGACGGGCACTCTCCGCTCCGCCGCCAGGCGGAACGTCTCGATCACCTCGGAGCGCGTGGCGCCCGGCGTGTAGGCGATGCCCATGCCGATGCCGAGCCCGCCCGCGATCACCTCCGCCCGCAGGGTGTCCCGGATGCGCGCCACCTGCTCCGGGCTCGCCGGGGTGTCGGTGGCCGGGCCGGCCGGAGGGACGACCGCTCCCGCGGGCAAGGGAGCGCCCAGCACGGCGACCCGCGCCGCCGGGTGGCTCGCCGAAGCGCCGTGATGGACGAGCGACCACCCCTCGCGCTCCCGGAGGAAGCGCGCCACGTCCGGCACCCCGATCTCCAGCTCCAGGGCGGTGGTGACCCCGTCCAGGGCCTTCAGGCGATAGGCCGCGGCGTCCTGTTGGTGCTGGTGCAGGTCGATGAAGCCGGGGGCCACGACCAGGCCGCGGGCGTCGAGGACGCGCGCTCCCGCGAGCGGCTCGGCGGAGATCCGCGCGATGGTGTCGCCGCGGATACCGACGTCGCGGACGGCGTCGAGGCCGGTCTCCGGGTCCATGACCCGGCCCCCGCGGAGGACCACGTCATAGCGCTCCGGCGCCGCGTTGGCCAAGAGCAGGAGGAGGCCGAGGGGAGGGGCGAAGGGCACCGCTCAGCCCTGCCGCAGGTAGGCGTCCGTCCCGTCGAGCCAGTCCTGCCGGGGCGGGCTGAAGACGTCGAGGGCCAGCGAGTCCTCGAGGGCCTGGACCTTGTGCGGCAGGTTCGAGGGAACGTGCAGGACCTCTCCGGCGTGCACCACCCGCTCCTCCTCCTCGCGCTCGCCGAGCCAGAACCGCAGGGCCCCCTGCAGGACGTAGGTGACCTGCTCGTTCTCGTGGGCGTGCCGCGTGACGACGCAGCCCTTCTTGAGTCCCACCTGTGCGAGCATGACCCGCTCGCAGGTGATGAACCGGCGGTCCAGGAGCTCCGTCAGGTCTTCCTTCGGCATGTCCTTCCAGCGGTACCACTTCGCTTCGCCTGCCTTGGTCACGGCTCGCCTCCCTGCGATCGGTGGATTCTATGGCGAGGAGCCCCGGGAAAAGGGCCCCGGCACCGATCGAGGCTGAAATCCGGACAGCGCGTGCGCCAGACCCGCCTTGGGCGTGCTTCGGGCGGTCAGCTAAGCCCGTGGATTCAACGCGTGCCCCTAGGCTCGGAACTTGCACGCTGCCTCGCCGCACCGCCGGCTTGCGGTGCGTGCTGGAGGCGCCGCGCATGTCGAAGACGGGGAGGGCGTCGATGGACGCGGACAAGGACAGCCGCCTCGGCTCCGTCGTGGCCGAGTGCATCATCTCCCTCCTGGAGGAGGGCCCGCTCGACCCCGGCGGATGGCGCGACACGATGGACGAGCTGGGACGGGAATGGGGGCCGGAGGCCTATTCGGTCCTCTTTTTCGTCCTCGCCCACCTCGAGTTCACCGCCTCCAAGGCCCGCGAGCACTGGGACCGCGTGCTCACGCAGTGGGAGCAGCTCAACGCGAGCGTTCCCGACGGAGTCGACCTCCGGGTCGCCGTCCTCCACTACTTCCTGCGCATCCAGAGGAAGCTCAAGAACCCCGCGATCGTCGAGCTCAAGATCCTGAAGAAGACGGAGGACTCCGCGATCTTCGACGGCCTGACCCGTCTCCACAACTTCCGCTACTTCCAGGATCGGGTGGGCAACGAGGTGAAGCGGGTCAGCCGCTACGGCTCTTTCCTGTCCCTCCTCCTGGTGGACGCCGACGACTTCAAGCAATACAACGACACCCGAGGACACCTGGCGGGCAACGTGGCCCTGCGGCGCCTGGCGCGGGTCCTGGCCCGGAGCGTGCGCGAGGTCGACGTGGTGGCGCGGTACGGAGGCGAGGAGTTCGCGATCCTGCTCCCGAACACGCCCAAGCTGGCGGCCCTTCAAGTCGCGGAAAAGGTGAGGCGGGCCGTGGAAAGGGCGGCGATCGGGCGAGAGGGAAACGAGAGCCGCCCGCCCCTGACCGTGAGCCTCGGCGTGGCCTGCGCCCCCGCCGACGCCGTCGACGCCCAGGGCCTGATCGACAAGGCGGACCGCGCCCTCTACCTGGCCAAGAGCCTGGGCAAGAACCGGGCGCAGCCCTTTTCGGATCAGCGCCGCGAGTTCACCCGGATCGATGCCGCCCTCATGGGCAGGTTCAGCGCCCTCGCGGACCAGACCCACCCCCTGACCACCCTCAACCTCAGCGAGGGGGGCATGCTGTTCCTCTCGCGACATCCCCTGCCCGCGGGCAGCATGGTGCAGGTCCAGCTGGGCCTCCCCCCCGCCGGCCAACCCATCGAGTGCGGGGTCCGGGTCATTCGCGTCGTCGAGGAGCCCGAGGGGTACGAAGTCGCCGCTCGCATCATCGACATGAGCCGGCCCCACGAGCGGCGCCTCCACGCCTTCCTGGCCGAGATGCGCGCGCCCGAGGCCGCGCTCGCGGCCGCCGCCCCCCGCTCGGCCTGAGGGGTGGGCCGACCGCGGAATCATTCGTCCTTGAAGCGCACCGTCGCCAGGATCGTCCTCCCGACGCACTGGCCGGAGGCGAGCCCGTCCCGGTTGTCGAAGGAGAAGTGGATCCCGGCGTAGAGCCGGGAGACCGCGGCTTCGGCGGCGGCTTCGGCGAAGGACGCGAACGTGCGCGGGGCGAGGGCCGGCGTCAGGTGGTGGTCGGCGCGAATGGTGTCGGTGAAGCTCCGGGTCCCGAACAGGTCGGTGAGCACGGTCGCCGCCGCCCCCGACTGGGTGGAGTGGCCCGAGGTGTAGGTCGGGAAGGCCGGGGTCGCGAGGTACGGTAGCCAGCCGGCGGCGAGGTTGTCCTGGATGTAGGTGACGGGCCGCTGGAGGTTGTCGGCGTATTTCGTGTTCCAGCACTGGATGAAGGCGTCGGTCACGGCGATGCCGACCCTCGCGTAGGCCTCGGCCGCCGCGGTCAGCGAGAGCCCGTCGTTCCTCGCGATCTGGCCCACGAGGGCGATCCAGTGGCCGGGCGGGGTCCCGGTCGCCCCGGCGTTATCGGCCCAGAAGTCCGCGCGCCGAAGGCCGACTCCAGGGCGTCGATGGCGGCCCGGTTCGCCGGCGTGAGGGACGTGAAGATGCCGCGGATCGTCCGGGCCAGAGCCGCGTTGGCCACCGCGGACCAGTGATACTTCCTGTCGTTCTTCCGGGGCTGGGGGACCAGAGTCAGGCCGTTGAGCTGGCCGACCAGCGAGCGGTTCTCCAGAGAACCCGGAGCGACCGCCTCGTAGAGGGCAACCGCGGTCACGCCGTAGATCCGGGAGGCCGGGGGCGGAGCCGTCCTCTCCGACCGGATCACGTCGTAGAGGGTGTCGAACCAGACCGAGGCCACCGTGGAGGGGTAGCGGTCGGCGTTCTCGTCACGGCGATCGGCCCCGGCAACCGGGGCCAGGAACAGAAGTGCGGCCACGACGGCGGCGGGCAGCGCGGTTGTCGGCATTGGGCGTCCTTTCCTCGTTCAGTAATCACCTCTCCCCTGCCCCGGCGCCGGGGCAGTGCCCCCAGCGCCCGGCGCCGACGTAGGATTCCTCCCAAGTCTACCTTCCCAGGGCCCAACCCCACCCGCCCTGCAATAGAATTGCCCGACTAGGAGGAGCCATGAAGCGCTGCGCGATCCACGGCCTCACGTCCCTTCTCTGCCTGGCCGCGGCCGGTGTCTCGGCCCAGGAGCGGCCCTTCGACGGCCTGGCCGTGGACATGAGCAGCCTCTACCGGCTCTCGAAGGCGAAGACCCGCTCCATCAGCCCCGAGAACTTCACGGGAGAGAAGGGCAAGGGGGGCCTGGCCACGGAGGGGACCGGCAAGGAGGCGGCGCGCGACCTGGGCCAGAAGTGGAAGGTGTCGCCCTCGGTGAGGATCGAGGCCGGCCGGACCTTCACCCTGGCCGAGATCGAGGGGCCGGGAGCCATCCAGCACATCTGGATGACGCCCACCGGGAACTGGCGCTTCTCGATCCTGCGGTTCTACTGGGACGGCGAGAAGAGCCCCTCCGTCGAGGCGCCGGTCGGGGATTTCTTCGCCTCCGGCCTCGGTACCTACGGGCAGGTCAGCTCCCTCGCGGTCGCGGTCAACCCGGGCAGCGCCTTCAACTGCTACTGGGTGATGCCCTTCCGGAAGTCGGCCCGGATCACCCTCGAGAACCTCGACGAGAAGGAGATGATCCTCTACTACCAGGTCACCTACGCGCTGGCCGAGGTCCCCTCCGACGCGGGCTATTTCCACGCCCAGTTCCGCCGCACGAACCCGCACGGCTACAAGCAGGACTACACCATCCTGGAAGGAGTGCGCGGCCAGGGCCACTACGTGGGAACGCACCTGACCTGGGGCGTCCACAACAAGGGTTGGTGGGGAGAAGGCGAGATCAAGTTCTTCCTGGACGGGGACCTCGAGTTCCCCACCATCTGCGGCACCGGCACCGAGGACTACTTCGGCGGCTCGTACAACTTCGAGAACCAGAAGACCAAGCAGTACCAGGAGTTCACCACTCCCTACTCGGGCCTCTCCCTGGTGCTGCGGCCGGACGGGCTCTACCAGTCGCAGCAGCGCTTCAGCCTGTACCGCTGGCACATCGCGGATCCCATCCGGTTCGACCGGGACCTCAAGGTCACGATCCAGACCCTGGGATGGAGGTCCGGAGGGCGCTACCTGCCGCTCCAGGACGACATCGCGTCCGTGGGCTACTGGTACCAGCAGGAGCCCCACGCGGCGTTTCCGGCGCTGCCGGGGAAGGATGCGCTGGAGCTGAATTGAGGCCGGGCGCCCCCGCTCCTCGAACCTCGCGCCTCCTGCTCTTCGCCGTCCCGGGCGCCTGCCTCCTCGGCCCGGCCCTCGCCTGGCCGGAGGCTCCGCACGGCGAGCCCGTGGTGCGGGCCGAGCGGGCGGGCGCGCCGATCTCGGTGGACGGCCGCCTCGACGAGGACGCCTGGCGGCGAGCGCCCGTCGCGGGCGGCTTTCTCCAGCGGGACCCGAACCAGGGAGAGCCCGCGACCGAGGCCACCGAGCTGCGCATCCTGTTCGACGACGGCGCCCTCTACGTGGGGGCCCGGCTGCGCGACCGGGAGCCGGCCCGCATCGTGCGCCAGCTCTCCCGGCGCGACGTGGTCGCGGAGGCGGACAGCTTCTCCATCTTCCTCGACCCCCACCACGATCACCTGACCGGGGTCGAGTTCCAGGTGAGCGCCGCGGGCGTGCAGCGGGACGCCGTCATCTATGACGACAACTTCGAGGACGACTCGTGGGACGCGGTCTGGGAGTCCGCGGTGGCCGTGGACGCCGAGGGCTGGACCGTGGAGATGAGGATCCCCTTCTCGCAGCTCCGCTTCCCCGTGGCCTCCCGGCAGGCCTGGGGTGTGAACGCGCGGCGCGTCGTGCAGCGCAAGAACGAGGCCTCCTGGCTGGCCCTGGTTCCCAAGAACGAGAGCGGGCTCGCCTCGCGCATGGCGCACCTCGAGGGGATCGAGGGGGTTCCTCCCGCGAAGCACGTGGAGCTCCTGCCCTACCTGTCGACGCGCGCCGAGTACGTCGCGCCGACGCGTCCGGGCGACCCCTTCAACGACGGTTCCCGCCTCTTCGGGGGAGCGGGCCTCGACCTCAAGTACGGGTTCGCCACCAACATGGCCCTGGTGGCCGCGATCAACCCCGACTTCGGGCAGGTGGAGGTGGATCCGGCCGTGGTCAACCTCACGGCTTTCGAGACCTTCTTCGAGGAGAAGCGCCCCTTCTTCACCGAGGGCGCCCAGGTCTTCTCCCACTTCGCCCGGAGCGGGGCCAGCGAGTACCTGAGCTTCTTCTACCCGGAGCCCCAGCTCTTCTACTCGCGGCGGATCGGGCGCGCCCCCCAGGGGAGCGCGGCCGCCGACTTCGTGGACACCCCGGAGTCCACGACCATCCTGGGAGCGGCCAAGCTCACCGGCCGGACCAGGGGCGGCTGGACGGTGGGGGTGCTGGAGGCGGTGACCGGCCGCGAGACGGCCCGGCTCTCGGATGAGTTATCCTTCGGGCGGGAAGAGGTCGAGCCGCTCACGAACTACGTCGTGGGACGCATGCGGCGGGAGCTGGGCCGCCGCGGCGCGATCGGCTTCCTGGGCACGGCGGTGAACCGCGACCTGCGGACCCCGGACCTGAGCGTTCTCCTGGTGAGACGTGCCCTGGTGGCGGGGTTCGACGGCCACGTCTTTCTCGACTCCCGCCGCGACTGGGTGGTCTACGGCGGAATGGCGGGGAGCACCCTCGCGGGCAGCCCGGCGGCCATCCTGCGGCTGCAGAAGGCGGCGGCCCGGTACTACCAGCGGCCCGACGCGCCCCACGTCCACCTGGACCCCACCGCTACCTCCCTCTCCGGCTGGAGCGGGAGCCTCGGCCTCAACAAGAACAGCGGCAACGTCACGTTCAGCGCCGGGGTCTGGGGGATCAACCCCGGCTTCGAGCCCAACGACGCCGGCTTCGCCACCCAGACCGACCGGGGGGGCGGGCACGGCCTCGTGCAGTTCCGCAAGCTGACCCCCGACGGCCTGACGCGCAGCCGGCAGGTCTGGTTCGCGAAGTGGTGGACCTGGAACTTCGGAGGGGAGTCGCAGGGGGACGGCGTGCAATCCTCGGCGAGCGTGGAGCTGCGCAACTTCTGGAAAGCCACCCTGGGCCTCGCGCAGTCCTGGGCGACCCTCGACGACAAGCTCACTCGCGGCGGGCCCACCACCATCCGCCCCGGCATTCGCAACCTCACCTACACGGTCTCGACGGACAGCCGGCGCCACTTCTGGGCGAGCGCCAGCGGCACCCTGCAGAACCGGGACTTCGGGAGCCGGAGCCGCCTCTACAGCATTCAGCTCAACTTCAAGCCCTGGTCCGCCCTCACCCTTCAGGCGACCCCGACCCTCATGCAGGTCCACACCGCGGCCCAGTACCTCGCCACCGTGGCCGATCCCACCGCGACCTCGACTTTCGGCGCCCGCTACGTCTTCGGGGCCCTGGAACAGACCGAGTTCTCCATGCCGCTTCGCGTGAACCTCGTCCTCTCACCCAGGCTGTCCCTGCAGCTCTACGCGCAGGCCCTCCTGTCGGCCGGCGACTACCCCGCGATCAAGGAGCTGGCCACTCCGCGCACCTACGACTTCCCCGCCTACGGGACCGACGTGGGCACCCTGACCACGGACCCCTCCGGCTCGGCCTACCTCATCGACCCCGACGGCGCGGGCCCGGCGGCGCCCTTCCGCCTCCCCGTCCCGGATTTCAACATCAAGTCCCTGCGCGTGAACGCGGTCGCCCGCTGGGAGTTCCGGCCCGGCTCGACCGTGTACCTGGTCTGGACGAAGCGCGAGGAGAACCGCGCCCACCCCGGCGACTTCTCTTTCGGCCGCGACCTGCGAGACCTGCTGCGGTCCCCGGCCGACGACGTCTTCATGGTCAAGGTGGCGTGGTGGCTGGGGAGGTGATCTGGCTTCAGGCGCGGGCCCGGCCGAGGATGAAGCGCGCGTGACCCGGACCCCGCGTTTGGGGTAGGCTCGAATTCTCCAAAGGAGGCTCCGTGGCCCAGACCGGCTTCACCCTCAACGGCAAGCCCCAGAGCGTGGACGTGGATCCAAAGACGCCGCTCCTCTGGGTCATCCGCGACACCCTCGGCCTCACCGGCACCAAGTTCGGCTGCGGGGTCTCGCTCTGCGGGGCCTGCACCGTCCACGTGGACGGCGAGGCCCGGCGCTCCTGCGTCACTCCGGTGAGCGCCGTGGCCGGCCGCAAGGTCACCACGATCGAGGGGCTCTCCCAGGATGGCAGCCATCCCCTGCAGAAGGCCTGGATCGCCGAGCAGGTCCCGCAGTGCGGCTACTGCCAGTCGGGCATGCTCATGAGCGCGGCCGCGCTCCTCGCGAGGACGCCCCGGCCGACGGACGGCGACATCGACGGCGCGCTGGGCAGCCACATCTGCCGCTGCGGGACGTACCAGAGGATCCGGCGGGCCGTGCATCGGGCCGCCGGTGATCAGACGGGAGGTGCGCGATGAGGCCCGACATCGCACGGTACGGCCGGGCACGGGGGCACGAGGCCGCGACCGCTTACGGCTTCACGCGGCGCTCCTTCCTGGAGCGCAGCGCGGGGACCGCCGCCTTCGTCCTGGCCTTCCGCCTCGGGGGCGAGGCGGCGGCCCAGAGCGAGACCGAGACGACGAAGGAAAAGAAGCCCCCCAACCCCTTCGACGCCTGGGTCCGCATCGCGAAGGACGGCACCGCGACCCTCGTCCTCGCCAAGTCGGAGATGGGGCAGGGGGCGATGACCGCCCTGCCCATGATCCTGGCCGACGAGCTGGACCTGGACTGGGCGAAGGTCCGGGTCGAGCAGGCCCCCACGAACCCCGCGATCTACGATCACGGGACCGGGGGCAGCGGGAGCATCAAGGACTCCTGGCTGCCCCTGCGCCAGGCGGGCGCCGCCGCCCGCGCCATGCTCGTGGCCGCCGCGGCCGAGCAGTGGAAGGTGGACCCGGCCGCCTGCAAGACCGCGAAGGGCGTCGTCACCGGCCCGGGGGGGCGCAGCCTCTCCTACGGCGACCTCGTGGAGGAGGCGGCCAAGCGGCCCCTGCCCGACTTCAAGACCCTGGCCCTCAAGAAGGACGCCGACCTGACCATCGTCGGCACGAACGTCCCGCGCGTCGACGTCCCCGCCAAGACCGACGGTCGCGCGCGCTTCGGCATCGACGTGCGCGTCCCCGGGATGCTCTACGCGGTCATCGCCCGCTGCCCGACCATCGGCGGCAAGGCGGTCCGCTTCGACGCCGCCAAGGCGAAAGCGGTGCCGGGGGTGAAGCACGTGGTCGAGATCCCCCCCACGGGTCCCCACGGTGCGTTCGCTCCGGGAGGAGTGGCGGTCGTGGCCGAGACCTCCTGGGCGGCGATCCAAGGGCGCCTGGCCCTGGGCGTCGAGTGGGACCACGGGCTGCACGTGGCCGAGAGCAGCGCCGCGCTGCGCCAGCAGATGGAGCAGCTCATCGCCCAGCCGGGCAAGGTGTGCCGCAGCGACGGCGACGCCGAGGCCGCGCTCGGCGGCGCCACCCGCAAGGTGGAGGCGGTCTACGAGCTGCCCTTCGTGGGCCACGCCACCATGGAGCCCATGAACGCCACCGTCCACGTGAAGCCCGACTCCGTCGAGGCGTGGCTGCCCAGCCAAGGCCCCCAGTGGTCGCAAGAGGTCATGGCCCAGATCGCGGGGGTGCCGCCCCAGAAGGTCACCGTCCACACGACCCTGCTGGGCGGGGGCTTCGGCCGCCGTTACCACGCCGACTTCGCGGCGGAGGCCGCGCAGGTCAGCAAGGCGGTGGGCGCGCCCGTGCAGGTGCTGTGGACGCGCGAGGACGACATCCAGCACGGCTTCTTCCGCCCCATGGCCCTCCATCGCCTGGCCGCCGCCCTCGACGAGAAGGGCCGGCCGCTGGCCTGGCACCACCGGATGAGCTCCACCTCCATCGACGCCTTCTGGACCCCCCCGGACAAGGCGAAGCCCGAGTCCTCGGAGATCGGAGGAGCGGTCAACCTGCCCTACGCGATCCCCAACCTCCGGATGGAGTACGCCCCCGCGAGGTCCGCGGTGCCCGTCATGTGGTGGCGCTCGGTCGAGCACTCGATCACCGCGTTCGTCAACGAGTCCTTCCTCGACGAGCTGGCGCACCTGGCGGGCGTCGATCCGCTGAAGTTCCGGCTCGACCTCCTGGCCGAGCCGCGGCAGGTCAAGTTCCCGGCCGCGGACGGCCCCGTCCTCGACACCCGGCGGCTCAAGGGCGTGCTGGAGCTGGCCGCGGCCAAGGCGGGCTGGGGGCGTCCGCTGCCCCAAGGCCGCGCGCGAGGCATCGCCTGCCACTTCTCGTTCGACAGCTACGCCGCCGAGGTGGCCGAGGTCTCGGTCGCGAAGGCCGGCATCCGCGTCCACCGGGTGGTGGCGGCGGTGGACATCGGGCGCGCGATCTTCCCCGACGCGGTCGCGGCGCAGGTGGAGGGCGCCGTGGCCTACGGGCTCTCCGCGGCCCTGAAGGGCGCCATCACGATCAAGGACGGCCGCTGCGAGCAGTCGAACTTCCACGACTTCGAGGTATTGCGCATGCCCGAGATGCCGGTGGTCGAGGTGCACATCGTCCCGAGCACCGAGGCCCCCACCGGCATCGGCGAGCCCGGCCTGCCTCCGGTCGCGCCCGCGGTCATGAACGCCGTCTTCGCCGCCACGGGGAAGCGACTGCGTCGGTTGCCCGTGCGGGCCCCGGACCTGGCCTAGGGACCTCGGAAAGGGCTCCCCTCACAGACGAGCCGCCGTTATCGAGCTACGCTGTTTAGCGAACAATTGGTTCGCGCCACGTCACCGCCGACACGCCCGCTGAATCAAGGGGATGCAGGTTCGGCCGCGATGCTACTTATTATGTTATCTCTTGAGCTCACTGAGTGTTCGGCGACATGAACGTCGGGGACCCAGCAATGGTAAGGAGCTCCATGAGCTCAAGGCAGGATGCACTCGACACTCTCATGGCCTACACCTGGGCCCGTGGTGACACCGAGTTCATCCATCAATTGGCCATCGACGCCTATGGAGCGCAGAACGCGGATGAACGAACCAAGCCCCTTGGGTTGACGTTCGCCCTGATCGGTCTGTATCTCGCGGTCGAGAAGGGATGGTCAGGCAAGCAGGTCCAGCGAGCACACATGCTACTCGGGCGTCGAAGACGTGCCTGGCCGCAGTTCGACCTGCCACAGAACCGCGGCTCGATCACGATCCTGGATGTTCTAGACGTGCCAGAGGGGCCCGAGCGCGATCGGTCTATCCACCGTTGGTGTAAGGCGGTGTGGGCGGCATTTGCGGGCAGCCGACCAACCATCGTCGCCCTGCTGGCCGAGTACGGTATCGTCTGACGAAGCCTGAACGATGATGATGCCGCCGAACAACCGGATGCGTGTTGGACGGGCACTGGAGCGTGATCGAGAGTGACGCGTGACTGGGTTTAGGCTCCGCAGCGACATCACGAATGTTCGGGTCATCGCCGTCGGTCGCGCCATTCGAGATCTGGCGAAGCTGAAGAAGGCGTACGGTAAGGGCCGGTGGCGGAAGCTCAAGGGGACGGCTCTCGTGGAGCTCGAGACCGGCGAAGTCCTCCAAGCGGAGTTACACTGGTACGAGGCCCACGGCATTGGCCGGCGGGACATGAAGGTGAAGCAGGTACTGAACTAGCCATGGCACGAAGAAGGCGTTTTGTTCTCTGCGTTCGCAACGGGACCTACAAGGCGTCGCTGGAGCCTCGCAAGATTTATAGGGTCGTAGATGACCCGCAGGCAGAGGCGCGCTCACTGCTTCGGGTGATCGACGAGTCCGGCGAGGACTACCTCTTCCCTGCCCGACTCTTCGTTCCAATCGAGTTGCCAGCCCGCGCGATGCCAGCCTTCTCCGCTTCCTCTGGGGCTAACGCATAGGGAGCGAGCGCCCCGAGGGGTGCCGTCCAACAAGGGGGAGCGCACGAGGCACTGCTCGACGGAGCCTCGTCGCTCAACCCGGTGTTGGGCCGACCCTAGAAACGCCCGCGAGATGCCGATAGCCGGCCTGGAATCGCTCGACAACCGCTTCCTCGACGGGCTCGAGTTTTGCAGTGCGGCATACGACGCGCTTGACGCCATCCGTTCGACTCCGCAGGGCATCGAGGAGTTGCGGTTGCGGCGGAGCCGTCGCTCAAAGAAGCTTCTGGAAGAAATCTTGCCCCTGGCAGCGTTCATTCAGGATCGCTACCGTCCGGGCTGCCGGCTAAGGATTCAGTGGGTTGGGGGGAACCAACCCTTCGACGCCAGGGTGCTCTATCGAGGACCACTGGTCGATTGGATGGAGATTCCGAAACGCCAGTATTTAGAAGTGACTACCGCGGTTCAGCCAACAGAGCACCTGGTTCGTGAGCGGCTCAGGAAGTGGTGCTCGTCCATCATGGCAACCGCGTGGCGACCGCCGCGAGTCGAGCGCGTCGAAGACGGGGGCCCAACAAGAAAATACAACGGACGAGCGACGGCTAGAACGGAGGCTCGCTGCTATTCTCGGCGCTCGACGAAAGGGAGAGGCACTCGTGAGGCGAGGAACGACACGGGTTTGCACGGCTGGCTCCACGCTGGCCCACACATCTCGACGACGTGCGGAGCTGCACTGGTACGAGGCCCACGGCGTCGGCAAGAGAAACATGAAGTTCAAGCGGTACCTGGACTGAGCGCATGAGCGAAAAGAGGAAGCGTTCCCGTCGGTATGCAGTCTGCATCACGAACAAGGGTAACGAGGCTTCGCTTGAACGGAACAAGCTTTACGTCCTTCTTCCGGATCGGCAGGCACGGGCCGATGGCCTGGTCCGCGTCATTGACGAGGACGGAGAGGACTACCTCTACCCCGCCGCATGGTTCGTCGCTGTCGAGGTGCCCAAGGCCGTCCAGGCGTCGCTGCTCAAAGCCTCCTGAGAGGGAGCGCCCCTTCCCAGGCGTGCGGCCCCCGCCGCCCGGCTACGTCGTCTCCGCGAGGAGGGCCGCGAGGGTCTTGGGATCCAGGCCCACCGGCTGCTCGACCAGCGGGCCCTTGCTCAGCGCCGGCTCGGTGTCCTCGTAGGTGGGCTTCTGGGTCTGGTAGAGGAGGCCGATGGGGAGCCGTTTCCCGAACTCGAAGGACTTCTGGAGGGCGGCCATCAGGTCGGTCGAGTCGTAGGCCTCGTCCTCGAGCTTGTAGACCCGCTCCTTGAACCAGGGATAGGTGTTGACCTTGTTGAAGGTGACGCAGGGGCTGAACACGTCGATCAGCGAGAACCCCTTGTGGGCGATGGCGCCCGCCACCAGCTTCGTGAGGTGCTTCTGCTCTCCCGAGAATCCCCGGGCCACGTAGGTGGCCCCCGAGGCCAGGGCCAGGGCGAGTGGCTGGACCGGCTTCTCCACGTTGCCGCGAGGGGTGCTCTTCGTCTTGTGCCCTTCCGTGGTCGTGGGTGAAGCCTGGCCCGTGGTCAGGCCGTAGATCTCGTTGTCCATGACGATGTAGGTGAGGTTCAGGTTGCGACGCATGGCGTGGATGAAATGGCCCATCCCGATTCCGAACCCATCGCCGTCTCCGCCCACCGCGACCACGTGCAGGTCGTGGTTGGCCAGGGCCGCCCCGGTGGCCACGGGCAGGGCCCGGCCGTGCAGGCTGTGCACGCCATAGGCGTGGATGAAGCCCGGGAGGTTCGACGAGCAGCCGATGCCGGAGACCACGAGGACCTTGTGGGGCGGGATGCCCAGCTCGAGGATGGCTTCCTTGAGGGACTTGAGGACCCCGAAGTCGCCGCATCCCGGGCACCAATCGGGATGGACGTCGCCTTCGAGGCTCTGCAGGGTCAATTCGGCGGTGGCCATGATCGTGCCTCCTACCGCTGCGCCGCCACGGCGCGGGCTCCGGTCTCGACTCCGGGCAATTGCAGGCCATACATGGAGCCCGTGTCCATTCCGATCACGAGCGTCCCTTCGGCTCGGCCGTCCGCCCGGTTCACGAGCTCGACCTCCCAGACCGGCTCGCCGTACTTCCCCCCGTTGGCCCGCTGGAGACGGGCGGGGCGCGCCCTCTCCTGGAGGTGGATGCGGATGTAGTGGTAGGCCATCTCCCGCGCCTCGTGGTCCTCGACTCTGAGGTCCACCGGCTTCCCCGCTACGAAGTCCTTGACCCGCCGGACGATGTAGGCTGGCTCGAAGGGCTCGCCGTCGTACCGGGTGAGGACGTGATCGACGCTGAAGCCGCTCTCCGCCCGGAGATGGCGGGCGAACTGGCCGGTGAAGTTGTTCTCGACCACGATCGTCCGCTTGCAGCCCTTCAGGATCGCCTTGGCCTCCGCGCCGTGGAAGGGATGGATGTACTTGAAGTGGAGCTGGTTGGTCTTGAGGCCGGACCGGGTGAGCTGGTCCGCCGCTTCCTGGATGACGCTCCAGGTGGAGCCCCACCCGATCAGGGTGACCTCGGCCGCGGCGGGGCCTTCCAGCACGGGAGGCTTCAGCCGGGCGCGCACGCCGTCCATCTTGCGCATCCGCTTCTCGTGCATCTTGCGGCGGATCGCGGGGTTGGTGTGCTCGTCGCTGATGAGGATGCCCTTCTCGTCGTGGTCGTCCGTCCCGGACACGTAGATCATGCCCGCGCGGCCGGGTCGGGCCCGCGGCGAGACCCCCGAGGGAGTGAGGGCGTAGCGCTTGTAGCCCCCGTTCAGGGACGCCTCGGGCGCGAGCTCGGTGACCCACTCTCCCCTTTCGATCGGAACCTTGCTCGGAATGGCCTCGGGGTCGACGGTGGAGCGATGCTCTCCCAGCAGGAGATCGGAGATCAGGATGACGGGGAGCTGGAAGGTCTCCGCGAGGTTGAAGGCCTCGACGGTGGCGTGGAAGCAGTCGAGGGCGTCCTTCACCGCGACGATGACGCGCGGATAGTCGCCCTGGGAGGCCCCGAACGCCTGGTTCAAGTCGCCCTGCTCGGTCTTGGTGGGAATGCCCGTGGAGGGCCCCCCTCGCTGGACGTTGACCACGACCACCGGGGTCTCGATCATGCCCGCCATCCCGATGGCCTCGGTCATGAGGGCGAAGCCTCCCCCGGAGGTGGCGCACATGGCCCGGACCCCGGCGTGCCCGGCCCCGATGGCGAGATTGACCACCGCCAGCTCGTCCTCGGCCTGCTTGACGAGCACGCCGCACTGCTCGCTGTGCGCGGCGAGCCAATGGAGGATGAAGGAGGCCGGGCTCATGGGGTAGGCGGAGTAGAACTTGCAGCCCCCCGCCACCGCCCCCAGCGCGATCATCTGGTTCCCCGTCACCACCGGACGGCGCTTGCGGCTGAACTTCCAACGCTGGCCCAGGGGTTGCGCGTGGGCGGCCGCGTACTCGTGGCCCGCCCGCAGCACCCCCACGTTCTGGTCGATGACCTCCTGCCCCTTCTTCTTGAAGGTCTCGGAGAGGATCTCCGCCGCCACTTCCACGTCGAAGCCCATGAGATGCAGGAGCGCCCCCAGGGCCGCGGTGTTCTGCATGACGGGCGGGAGCTTGCCCAGCTTGGCGGTGATCTCGGTGACGGGGAGGGCAACCAGGGCCACCCCTTCCGGCACCAGGGAGGGATCGCAATGGAGCTTGCTGCCGTTGAAGATGATCGCGCCCCCCGCCTCCACCTCGCGGGCGTGGCGCTCGATGCCGTCCTGGTTGAGGGCGACCAGCACGTTCAGGTGGTCGCCGTGGTTGTCGACCTTCTCCTCCGAGAGCCGCAGGCGGAGCCAGGTGTGGCCGCCGCGGATCAGCGACTGATAGCTGTTGTAGGTGAAGAGGTGCAGCCCGAGGCGGGCGGCGGTCCGGGCCAGGGTGTCGCCCGTCCGATCCAGACCATCGCCCGCCGCCCCCGCCATTCCGACCGTGATCTCGGTGGCCATCCTGTCTGCTCCTAGCTCTCCTCGGCAACGAGCGTGGGGTAAACCTCCACGATCTCGGGGTTCATGGCGTGGAGGACCTCGGAGAGTCCCTCGACGGTGTCGTTGTCGGGGACCGTCCAGGTGGCGACCACGCGGTGGTCGCCGTCCGCGGAGAGCCGTCCCATGCCCTTGAGGTGTCCCATGCGCTCGGCGACCGCCCGCGCCATTCCGGGCAGCGTCTCGACCACGATGTTCGCCACCAGCATGGCGTCCTCCCACGTGAATCAGCGACCGTGACCCCGTTGCAGGAACCGGAAAGGGAGGTTACGCCCGTCGGGCGAGGGGGTCAAGGAGGGGTGGCTCGGGTCCCCCTGGCCAGCTCCAGGATCTCGCGCACGGTCAGCCGCCGGGGCTCGATGCGCGGCCCCTCGAGCTTGAACCGCGAGCCCGCGCCGTGGATGAAGATGGGGCCGGTCGCCATCGATACCGCGGTCTGGAGGTCCCCGGCCCGGCGCAGGCCGGGGATGTAGAGCCGTTCCAGGAACGCGGGGTCGCTCGAGTTGTCGAACTCCGAGACCTCCACGATCGCGCGCGCGACGGGGGCCGCCGCCTGGGCGAGCAGCGCGGGGAGCGCCGCCTCTCCATCCGCGATGAGGATCGCCCGTGGCGCCGCGGTCAGGGCCTGGGCGACGTCCGCCACTCGCTGGCTGGCGGGCGTGCGGTTGTAGGTCTCGAAGCGGGAGATCTTCGACGCGGCCGCCGCGTCGAAGGGGGTGAAGCTCACGCGGCGGACGGAGAACCCGGCCTTGATGAGCGCCCCGGGCAGATCCGGTCTCTCGGTGGCGAGCACGACCACGGGGCGAGAGCCGCGGCCGGCCGCCGGGATCCCCGCGTCTCCCGAGGGGGCATCGAGGGAGAGGGCATGGAGGAGGGCCCGGTGGAGGGTCAGGGGATCAGCTTCCCTCAGCTGCCTCTTCGCGGAGTCGATCCATGCCTCCGTGAGCTCGGAAGCGGTGACCGCGTGACCGGGCAGCGGGCGATCGAGGAAGACCAGGACGTCCCGCAGGCGGTCGGGCTCGAACGGCGTCTCCGTGACCCGCACGTCGGGGGGCGCGCCCTTCAGCCAGCGCGCCAGCCAGGCGTACACCTCCTCGCGGCTCTCCCGGTTGTAGTTGTGCTGCGCCTGCATCTGCACGGCGTGCACGCGATCCTCCGCCTCGAAGAGGGCGTAGAACCTCCTCATCTCGGGATACTCGAGCTGCATGGTCTCGCTCGTCCAGTCCCCGGTGGCGGAAACCATGAGAAGGGGGCGCGGCGCGATGGTGGCGGCGAGCTCCACGTTGTCGGTGTCGAGTCGGAGCCCGGGCGGGTTCTCGCAGAGGCATCCGCCCTGCATGTGGAGCGAGATCATGTTGACGGGGGCGGCCACCCGGACGCGCTCGTCGACGGCCGCGATCAGGAAGGTCTGGGTTCCCCCCCCGGACGCGCCCGTGCAGGCGATGCGGCCGCGGTCGACCTCGGGCAGCGACTCGAGGAAGTCGAGGCTGCGGATGCCGTTCCAGATCTGGAGCCCCGCCAGGGTCAGGCCCCACAGGCTCTCCCGCGGTCCGCCGAAGGAGTGGGAGAGCTGCCGGCTGTCGTTGAAGCCGATCATGTCGTAGGTCAGGACCACGAACCCCTGGCGCGCGAGGTTGATGGCCCGGCCGGGCACGGAGGCGGATTCCGAGTTCTCCAGGCGCCCGTAGGCCCAGTGTCCGTGCGGCGACAGCACCGCGGGAAACGGGCCCGCCCCGATGGGCTTGTACAGGTTGCCGGTCACGAAGAAGCCCGGGCGGCTCTCGAAGTAGACCTTCGAGACCGTGTAGTCCTCGTGCTTCCGCTCGTCGAAGACCTGGGGGTCGAGGGGCGTGCGCTCGGGCAGGGGGAGCAGCCCCGCCGAGGCGAGGATGTGCTCCCGCAGGTAGGCGGCGCGGCCCCGCCACTCCTCGAGGGACGCGGGATGGCGGACCACGAACCGGTCGTCGAGCGTCCGGTAGCGGGGGGCGGCCTCCTCGCCGCGGGCCCGCGGGGGGGCCCCGAGCGCGAGGCCAGCCATCAGGGACCCGGCGGCCAGGAGGCGAAGGGTCACGGACGAGGGACGGTCATCGGGCCGCCAGCGCGGGATGCGCCGCCAGCCACGATTCGGTCTCACGGACGGACGGAAGGCCGTCGAGGGACGCACGCAGGTCCGGGGCCAGCCCTTCGCGGAGGCGCGCCACCCGACGTGCGCTCTCGCGGAACGCGACGGCGGCTCCGGCCACGTCGCCCTTCTTCTCCAGGATGCGCCCCAGGAGCGCGTGGAGGCGGTAGAGCCCGGCCTCCCAGCCGCAGCGCTCCGCGGCCTGGACCGCACGGCGCGCCCAGTCCTCGGCCTCGCGCAGTCGCCCCCGGGCCAGCTCCGCGCGCGCCAGGGCTTCCGAGGCGCGGCTGCGCAGGAGGGCGTCGCCGAGGGCTTCCGCCTCGCGGGCGGCGGAGACGAGATCGGGCGCCGCGGACGCGGGGTCCCGCAGCGCCACCAGGGCCGCCCCCCGAGCGACCCGCGCGCGCAGGATCGCCGCCCGGCTCCGGCTCGCCGCCGCCAGCTCCACCGCCCGGGCGAACGCCTGGCGGGCCGCGTCGGCCTCGCCCTTCGCGAGGTGCCATTCGCCGAGGGCGGTCTGACGGTCCGAGGCCTGCTCGCGGTTCCCCGTCTCGCGCACCCAGGCCTCGGCCGCGTCGAGCTTCGCCCGGGCCTCGGGGAGCCGCCCCAGCTCGATCAACGCCAGGCCTTCCTTGATCGTGAACTCGGCCAGGCCGCGCTTGTCGTCCAGCCCCCTCAGGATCTTCAGGGCCTCTCCGTAGGCCAGGAGGGCGGCGGGGTAGCGGCCCTCGTACTGGTGGAGCAGGCCGATGTTGCCGTGGGAGACCGCCAGGGCCTTGGTGGAGTCGATCTCGCGGGCCTTCTCCAGGGCGTCCAGAAACGACTTCATGGCCTCCGGCCAGCGGCCCTGCGCCGTCTGGAGGAAGCCCATGTTCTGCGTGGACAGGACGATGCCACGCTTGTCGCCGATCTTCCGGCGCCGGTCGAGGGCCTGCTGCCAATAGGCGAGCGCGTTGTCGTACTCGCCCTCCAGGAAGAAGGCGTAGCCCACGTTGTCGTAGCTCTGCGCGAGCTGCTGCTCGTCCCCCAGGTCGCGGCGTATCCGGAGCGCCTCCTGGTAGGCCTGCCGCGCCGAGGCATACTCGCCCCGCCCCTCGTGGAGGGCGCCGAAGTCGTTCCAGACGTCGGCCAGGCCCTTCCGGTCGCCGATCTTCTCGTAGACCTCGCGGGCGACGCGCAGGTCGGGCGCGGCCTCGGCGAAGAGCCCCATGGCCATCTGGACGCTCGCCCGGTTCTTGAGGCTCACGGCCGTGCCGCGCTTGTCCCCGATCTGCTTGCGGATCGCGGCGGCGTCTCCGTATTTCGCGATGGCCTGGGCGTACTCTCCAAGGCGCTGGTGGGCGACGCCCATCGCGTGGAGCACGTCGCCCTGCCCCTGCTCGTTGCCGAGCTGGGTCATGAGCGCGAGGGCGTGGACCAGAGGGCCGGTCACCGCCTTGCGGGCGTCTCCGGCCTGGATCATGTTCCGGCCCAGCAGATACCAGGCCCGGGCATCCCCCTTGTCGAGGGTCGTGAGGCGAGTGAGCGTCTCCACCGCCTTCGCGACGGCGCCCTGGCCGGCCTGGGCCGTGGCCACGTCGAAGAGGGCCTCGGTGTCGTTCGGGTACCGCCGGACCAGCTCGGCGTAGACCTTTTCCGCCTCGGTGGGGTCCCCATGGAGGAGCGCCCGGCGCGCACGTACGCGCCACGCAAGGCGCGTCTCGGCCGAGCCCAGGGCTTCGGCGGCCTTCTCCCCCGCCGACACCGCCTTGTCGTGATAGCCCAGGGCCTGGTAGGCCTCGCTGAGACCGAGAAGCGCGGGGGCGAAGTGCGGGTCCGCGGCGACCGCCCGCTCGAAGGCGGGCGCGGCTTCGACGGAGTCGCCGACGAGGAGCCGTTCTCGCCCTTCGCGGTAGGCCCGAGCCGCTTCGAGGGAGGTGGTCTGCGGCTCGGGCGCGAGGGCCCCCGAGGCCGCAATTGCTCCCAGCTCGGCCCGGAGACGCTCACCCAGGGTCCCGACCAGGCGGAACAGGCCACCCGCGTCCGGCGTCTCGGCCCCCATGGTCCTCACCTCGATCTCGCCCGCGCTGCCGACGGACACGAGGCGAAGATCCACCCGCAGGGTGGCCCCCGCGCGGCGCACGCTGCCCGTGACGAGACGACCCACGTCGAGCATCTCGGCCACGCGCCGCAGCGTCGCTTCGTCGCCCGGGGCGTCCGCCAGCTTGAGGTCCCGCAGGGTGCGAAAGACGCGCGCCGAGCCGAGCACCCGGAGCTGCGGCGTCTCGGCCAGGTGCACGGTCAACATCTCGGCCACGCCCGTGGCCGTCCAGGCGAGAGACGGGTCGCCGGTCTCGTCGGCCAAAGGCAGGACAGCCACCCCCGTAGGGGCCGGCGTGGGAGCCGGCGCGGTGGCCCGCCACGCCGTCCACTCCCGGTAGGCCAGGCCCGCTCCGCCGGCCAGCGCGGCCGCGGCCAGCGCGGCCGCCGCCCGCCGCGGCAGGCGGTCGAAGACGCCCGCGCGCCTCGCGTCCAGGTCGGCCAGCAGCGCGCGCACGCTCGGGTAGCGCCGCGCGGGGCTGCGCTCCAGGCAGCGCCGGATCAGCCGGCGGACGTGGGCCGGCACGCGGACTCCCGTGTCCGCGATGTCGGGGGCCCGCCCCGCGATGCGCTGGGCCACGCTCTCGACGCGCGAGGCGGCCCGGAACGGCAGTTGACCAGTAAGCATCTCGAAGAGGACGATGCCGAAGGCGTAGATGTCGCTGCGGGCGTCCGCCGGGTCGCCGGCCACCTGCTCGGGGGAGAGGTAGTCGAGCGTCCCCACCACGATCCCCGAGCGGGTCATGCCGTCCCGGTCCAGGGACCGCGCGATGCCGAAGTCCGTGATGTAGGCCGTGTCGTCGGAGGAAAGGAGGATGTTCCCCGGCTTGAGGTCGCGGTGAACGATGCCGGCATCGTGGGCCTGCTGCAGGGCCTCGGCCACCTGCCGGAAGACGCGCAGCGCGCGCTCCACGGGGAACGGCCCGTCCTTCTCCAGGACCTCGAGAAGGGAGCGCCCCTCGACGAGGCCCATGGTCAGGAAGCGCAGCCCCTCGCTCTCCCCGATGTCATGGATGCGCACCACGTTCTTGTGGGTGACCTCGCGCGCGAGCAGCAGCTCCCGGCGAAAGCGCTCGATCCACTCCGGGTCCCTCCCCAGGTCGGGCCGGAGGACCTTGAGGGCGATGTCCACCCCCAGCTCTTCGTCGCGGGCCTTGTAGACGATGCCCATCCCGCCGACGCCCAACTGCGCGAGGAGCCGGTAGCGGCCCCCTACCCGCGTCCCGGGGGCCAGGCGGTCGAGCTCGACGTTCGCCTCCGTGTCCGCGAGGGCCGGCCGGGGCCGTGCCGAGTCGTGGCTGGCCACGAGCATCAGACGGCCGGGAGCAGTTCCTCGATGCGCTGCTGGAGCTGAGCGACGACCTCGGCCTCGGCGGGCGGGGGAAGCGGGCCGATCCGGGGTTCGAGCCGGGAGCCCGCCAGGATCGTCCCCGTGTGGTCGGCCAGCGCCTCGAGGATCTCGACACCGAGCTGGGTGAAGGTTGGACCGAGGCTCCGGCTGTCCACGTAGAGCACCCCGAGGATCTTCCCCTCGTGGCGAATGGGGACGCAGGCGAGCGACGCGATGCCGAGGGCCTTGACGCTGGGGCGCTTCCCCAGACGGGCATCCGCCCGCACGTCGGAGAGGACGACGGGCCCCCCGGTCTCCAGGGCCTGCCGCACCGCCCCCACGCTGCCCCGGAAACCCTCGTCCCGCACCGCCTCGGGGGACAAGCCGGCGGCCACCTCGGCTCGGACCTTCCTGTCCGGTCCGACCAGCAGGACGAAGCCACGATCGGTCCGGGTCAGCTCCATGGCCCCCTCCAGCAAGCGCAGCAGGAGGTTGACGGGCGCCAGGTCGGGGCGGAGCAGGCGCCGCATCTCGGCGGAAGTCTGGATCCGCGCGAGGCGCTCCGAGTCGAGGTTGGCGGCTTGCGCGGCCGTGAGCCGCTCGAAGCGCGCCATCAGCCCACCGAAGCTGATCGAGTCCCCCTCCCGGAGCTCGGCCCCCGTGGCCGGCTCGCCGTTGACGATGGTGCCGTTCTTGCTGCCGAGGTCGTCGAGGGCCCAGGCGCTGCCCGTCCAGCGCAGGCGCGCGTGGCGCTTCGAGACTCGCGAGTCCTCGAGCACGAGTCCGCACTGGGGGTCGCGGCCGATCTCGAGGGTCTCTCCGTCCCGGATGACGAGGGATCGGGACGCTCGCTGGGCGGGATAGAGGGTCAGTTTCCCGGGCATGTCCTCGCGCTCCGCCCCACGTCGTTCGCGGTGGAGGGGACCCGCCGCTTGCCGACGGCTCGGTTCGCCAGATGACCTCCTACTGGCCGGTCCTGCGGTCGAGGCTGAACTTGAGCGTGTCCGCAGCGGACCGCAGGAGGCCGGCGACGTTGACCACGGGCCCGCAGTTGGCCCGCCAGACGTCGGGGATCTCCGCCCCGCTGTGGTCCTTCACGTAGTTTGAAAAGTCCCGCATCGCTTCGATGGCATCCCAGATCGCGCCTGACTGGTAGAGCGTGCGCGCTTGCGAAAGCTGTGCCTGCAGGGCGCTCAGGACGGCCGGCGGCATCGAAGCGGCGTTGTCGGTGAGTATAGCCTGCACATCGTCGAACTTGCCGGCGATGACCGTGTCGATCGGCCGGAGATCCACGGCGATCAGGAACTCCGAGAAGTCCCCCCCCCCGCCGTCGTCCCGGTAGCTGCCAATCCCCTCCGACCTCGTGATGTCCCGGAACGCGCCGCCGTCCGGAGACTTGACGAGGGACAGGGGCATGAGGGGGTTGAGCTCGAGGTTATGGGTGTGCAACGAGACCGTGTAGAGGCCGGTGAAGCTCAGGGCGCTCGACTCGCTGGCGTCGATGCGGAGGAGCACGGGGAAGGCCCCGGGCACGCTCAGGTTCCCGAGGGCGAGGAGCCGGCTGAGGAGGGCCGGATCGAGCGGGTCGACGAGGCTGGCCGAGGCGTCGAGGGCCGACGGAGTCAGCCCGATGACTTTCTCGAACCGGATCGTCAGATCCAGGCCGATGTCTCCCGGCAGCGTGACCGTCCCCTGGGCTTCATTGCCGGACACCGTCAGCGCGATCGGGACCGTGACGGGCGGAGGAGGAGGCGGCGGCGTGGGGAGCGGCTGGGCGAAGGCGAGAGACGCGCTCCCCAGCACCATGCACACGGTTGCATTCACGATGACCCGCATGGAACCCCTCCTCAACCCCAATGCGATGGGACGCGTCAGCCCCCCCCGCAGTCCGCGGGGGATCATTACCCGTCCGCCGCCGTGCAAGACGCGCGCCTGGGCGGATGGGGGGGAACCCACGGGCCACCCCCTCCTGTAAGTCCCTTCAGGACAGCGGCAGTCCCGCTCCGACCGAGCCAATGCCCTGAAGGGTCCCAGGGTTCAGGTTGGGTTCCCGACTACCCAAGAGTGGAACGCCGCGACCACCAGCTCCCTGGGGAGTTCCCTTGCCAGCGGTGCCCTGAGGGACGACACCGCCCAAGCACAGGCGGAGAGACTCAGGGCGACTGCCAGGTCCGCAGCACCGTCTCCGCCGGCTTGTTGCGAGGCGTATAGCCGGTCTCGTTCGGGGCCGGGACCGGCACGTCCCAAGCCCACCACAAGATCCCGCGCATCCAGGCCGTCTGCTGCGACCAGACCCGGAAGGCGGCATCGTAGCAGTCGGCCTGCTCGCCGGGATCGTAGGCGGCGGTCGCCTCCCAGTCCCAGGGCGTACGATTCGTGCCGTCCGCGCTCCGGTAGCCCAGCTCGGTGAAGAGGACGGGCTTGCCGTGGCTCGCCTGCCAGTTGCGAAAGGCGGCGACCATGTTCTCCCCGTTGCGGTTCCGCGACCAGCCCTGGACCAGCTCCTGGCGGCTGGGGTTCGCCTTGTCGGTCAGCGGCGTGTAGGCGTCGAGGCCGGCGAGGTCCAGTTGAGACCAGAAGGACACGCTCGTGAACTCGTCGCCGGGGCTCACCGCGTTGGCCGCGTAGGTGAGGAGGCCCCGGTACGCGCCGCGCACGTTGCCGATGACCGCCGACCACCGTGACCGGTATCGCGCGTCGCTCATCGTGGCCAGCTCGGTGCCGACGCACAGCATCTCCACCTCGTTCGCCTGGGCCAGGGCCGCGTACTTCGTCAGGAACGCGTCGTAGCTCGCGAACCAGGCGGCCGGGTCCGTGGGGCGGATCGTGCCCCGCCAGGAGCCGTCGAGGACGTCCACGTGGGGCTTGAGCATCACCTTGACACCGCGGCGGCGGAGATCGTGGATGGCCTCCGCCACCGCCTCGTCGGTCGGCGTCCCGAGCGCGACCGGCGCGATGGCCGTCGAGTCGCGGGCCTGCATGTACCAGGTGACGAGCACGCCCGCCCAGTTCGCCCTCGTGGCCGCGAGTTGCTCGCGCGAGACCTGGGCGCCGCCGTACTGGTACTCGTCGTGCCACCAGGAGACGTGGTTCAGCCCGCGATAGCTGAAGCCGGAGCGGGAGGCCGCGTCGGGACTGGCAGAGGGGCCGGGCAACGGGTTGCCGGACGAGCCGCAACCCAGGGTCCCGAGGACCAGGATGAGGAGGCCCCATCGCACGCAAGGGGCCCTGGGGGCGGCCTGCCGCATGGTCAGGGCTCGGTCGGGACCGCGGTGTGGGTCAGGCACCAGCTCTTGACCCTGATCTCTCCACCGGCGCGGACGGCGTCCCGATCCCCGCCGCCCACCGGCCGCCCCGCCGAGCAGTCGTCGTCGGGCGGGCAACCCTGCAGGCAGCCCTGGAGGCCAGTGATGCCCAGCCGATAGTCGGTCCCCCTGACGTCCTCGATCACCCCGCAGAAGCCGCTCCCTGACCAGCGCCGGACGCACACCGTGTCCCCCACGGACTTGCCCGAGCCCCTCGCACCGCGCCGCCGCAGCATCTCGACGATGTCGCGGTGACCGTTGCGCTGGGCCGCGTCCAGGGCCGTCCCCAGCTCGCGGTGGCGGGCGTCGGGATCGGCCCCCGCCTCGATCAGCCGCCGCGCCACATCGGTCCGGCCCCTCGCCGCGGCTTCGATCAGCGGGGTGAGACCGCTCGCCGTCGCGGCGTTGACGTCCGCGCCGTCCCGGACGAGGGCCTCGACCCGCGGGGCGTCTCCCCGCCGGGCGGCGTCCAGCAACGCGCGGTCGCGGTCGGTGAGCGCGGTGACGACGGTCGCTGCGCCGAGGACGAGGAGGAGAGACAAGGCGGGCCGCACGAGACAAACATACATCGAGCTCATTTTGGCAGAGAAGTATGGCTGCTTCTATCCTTAATCCGGGAAGGTTCAGTTTGGGCCTCGACCTCGCGGTCGAGGAAACTCGGCGACTTGCAGGCGCAGTACCTCGTGGGCGCCATGCTTCAATTGGGCCTCGACCTCGCGGTCGAGGAAACCTCGTCCGGGCTCGGGATTCCGAGCGCGAGTTGTGCCTCGCTTCAATTGGGCCTCGACCTCGCGGTCGAGGAAACCCTGCCGGCGATCGCGTTCGTCCGCGCTCGCGGCCTGCTTCAATTGGGCCTCGACCTCGCGGTCGAGGAAACTCGACCTCCCGACGCAGGAGGAGAAGGCGGACATCTGGCTTCAATTGGGCCTCGACCTCGCGGTCGAGGAAACCGTTCACGAGAGCGTCGTGGAAGCGCCCAGTGTCGGCGCTTCAATTGGGCCTCGACCTCGCGGTCGAGGAAACTAGAGGCGCAAGCGGCTGAAGCAGAAAGCCTACCCTCCGCTTCAATTGGGCCTCGACCTCGCGGTCGAGGAAACGAGCAGGACATAGCTCTGAGGATGGGCCTTGATGTCGCTTCAATTGGGCCTCGACCTCGCGGTCGAGGAAACCTCGAGCCGGCCCGCCAGCACGTGAACGCGACCTACAAGCTTCAATTGGGCCTCGACCTCGCGGTCGAGGAAACCACCATCACCGACCCCGGGGTCAAGGCGGCCGTCGAGCTTCAATTGGGCCTCGACGTCGGCTGGTCGGGATCACCGCGGTCAAGGCTTCAATTGGGCCTCGACCTCGCGGTCGAGGAAACAACATGGACGAGTTCTGTCACTACATCTTGCCTGGCCAGCTTCAATTGGGCCTCGACCTCGCGGTCGAGGAAACGGTTCGCGCACGGCTCGCACACGAATTGCCGGTACATCTTGCTTCAATTGGGCCTCGACCTCGCGGTCGAGGAAACGACGTCGCGGGGCGCGGAGTCGGTCATGTCGACGATCGCTTCAATTGGGCCTCGACCTCGCGGTCGAGGAAACCTGGCGGATCTACTCGTCGAAGAAGCCCCGCCCCAAGTCCGCTTCAATTGGGCCTCGACCTCGCGGTCGAGGAAACCAGGTCGTAAGTGTGCGCGTGCTGGACGAGCCACGCGTCGCTTCAATTGGGCCTCGACCTCGCGGTCGAGGAAACCCTCCGGCGCATCCGCTCGGAGTGCCTGGACCTGCCCCCGCTTCAATTGGGCCTCGACCTCGCGGTCGAGGAAACCAGGCTCGTCAGGGTGAACCCGTCCGGCTTCGCCCGGCTTCAATTGGGCCTCGACCTCGCGGTCGAGGAAACAAGCTTCTCGTGCGCAAGGTCACGGTTGGTTGTGAGGCTTCAATTGGGCCTCGACCTCGCGGTCGAGGAAACTTCCCACTCCTGGAACCGGATGGAGCGGGGGAAGCGGCTTCAATTGGGCCTCGACCTCGCGGTCGAGGAAACCCCGAGCCGAACGAGCACGAGGCCGGCGTCGCCGCCGAGCTTCAATTGGGCCTCGACCTCGCGGTCGAGGAAACTCCTGGAGACGGCTTCGGCGATCGCCCCCGTCTTCGGCGTGCTTCAATTGGGCCTCGACCTCGCGGTCGAGGAAACCACGAGCTTCCGGCGCGAAACGCGGGCTTTCGTAACGCTTCAATTGGGCCTCGACCTCGCGGTCGAGGAAACCTCGTCCGGCTGGCGAAGGACGCGGACGTCGTCGACAAGCTTCAATTGGGCCTCGACCTCGCGGTCGAGGAAACGCGGCCGCATTCGTGGAAGCCCTCACGGGTCGTGATGCTTCAATTGGGCCTCGACCTCGCGGTCGAGGAAACAGGGTGCGGCTTCGGCAGCTCCTCCCTCCAGCCGGCGGGCTTCAATTGGGCCTCGACCTCGCGGTCGAGGAAACGCTCCTCCACCTGCGGGAGGCGCAGCAACGACTCGAACGCTTCAATTGGGCCTCGACCTCGCGGTCGAGGAAACCCTCGGCATGGTGTCCGCTGACGCTCCGGAGATAGTCGCTTCAATTGGGCCTCGACCTCGCGGTCGAGGAAACCGCGCCGCATGTGAGGCACAGCCTGCGGGCCTGCCGGCTTCAATTGGGCCTCGACCTCGCGGTCGAGGAAACCTTCGGGGCGAATACCCGTCCTCCAGGCGGCACCGTGCTTCAATTGGGCCTCGACCTCGCGGTCGAGGAAACCAGCAGTCGTGGCAGGAGGCGGTGACAGCCGAGTTGCGGCTTCAATTGGGCCTCGACCTCGCGGTCGAGGAAACTGTCATAGGTGCTCGGCACCTCGACCTCGGCCAGCGCGGCTTCAATTGGGCCTCGACCTCGCGGTCGAGGAAACTGTAGCTCGTGGAATAGTTGTCCTCGATCCCGTCGTCGCTTCAATTGGGCCTCGACCTCGCGGTCGAGGAAACCGGGCCCTCGCGCGGCAGCTCGACGTCGCGGTGCTGGCTTCAATTGGGCCTCGACCTCGCGGTCGAGGAAACTGGCGAGCAGCGGGGTGGAGACGATCCTCGCGGCCCGGCTTCAATTGGGCCTCGACCTCGCGGTCGAGGAAACGATGTTCAGGGTGTTCGCAGCCCTTCCTGGACAGGTCGCTTCAATTGGGCCTCGACCTCGCGGTCGAGGAAACCGCGTGGGCGCAGGCGTTCCGCATCCCGCCGTACGAGATGCTTCAATTGGGCCTCGACCTCGCGGTCGAGGAAACGCACCCACCGGCCGCCCTGGGCACAGCTCATGGACGAGGCTTCAATTGGGCCTCGACCTCGCGGTCGAGGAAACGCAGTCTTGAGGCTGCGCTTTTGCGGCGGGCAGAGCTTGCTTCAATTGGGCCTCGACCTCGCGGTCGAGGAAACCAGGTCTGTTCGACGGTGAGGGCAGCGTCTTTGCGTCGCTTCAATTGGGCCTCGACCTCGCGGTCGAGGAAACGACGCGGAGTTCCTGGACAGCACGCTGCCGCCAGACGTGCTTCAATTGGGCCTCGACCTCGCGGTCGAGGAAACCCCCCCGAGACGAACGCGATGTACATCGCCCTGACCGCTTCAATTGGGCCTCGACCTCGCGGTCGAGGAAACCGGCCTCGGCACCGTGGATGATTTCACCGGCACCGCCTTGCTTCAATTGGGCCTCGACCTCGCGGTCGAGGAAACGCGCCTGAATGACCTCTCGCGTCAAGGGCTTCTCTTCGAGCTTCAATTGGGCCTCGACCTCGCGGTCGAGGAAACAGGGCCTTGAGCGTCCGCTCATCAGGTTGCTGGGGCGCTTCAATTGGGCCTCGACCTCGCGGTCGAGGAAACCCTGTGGACCATCCGGAACATCCGCCCGTGGTCCCGAAAGCTTCAATTGGGCCTCGACCTCGCGGTCGAGGAAACCAGACGACAACGTCTACTGGCGACCGAATGGTGGCGGCGCTTCAATTGGGCCTCGACCTCGCGGTCGAGGAAACAGCGCGCCCAGCGCACCTCGGGCAACGCGCTGGCCTCGCTTCAATTGGGCCTCGACCTCGCGGTCGAGGAAACCCTGAAGGATGCGCGCGAGGCGAAGCTGGCCATCGCGCTTCAATTGGGCCTCGACCTCGCGGTCGAGGAAACACCCAGAATTCTCGCCCGCCCGGGGATGTCGCACGTGGCTTCAATTGGGCCTCGACCTCGCGGTCGAGGAAACTCGTAACTCCAGTGCGGCAGGCGAGGAGTGGTACAAGATGCTTCAATTGGGCCTCGACCTCGCGGTCGAGGAAACATGGAGGCAACATCACGCCTTCACCAAGGCGATCGAGCAGCTTCAATTGGGCCTCGACCTCGCGGTCGAGGAAACTCCGAAGGGTCTCGGATTCGTCGCGCCCTTCTACTCGCTTCAATTGGGCCTCGACCTCGCGGTCGAGGAAACTCGAAGCACGCTCTCGCTCGCATGGTCGATGAAGGAGCTTCAATTGGGCCTCGACCTCGCGGTCGAGGAAACCTGGCTGCTGCGGGCAAGGTTGCACCGAACGAAAAGCTTCAATTGGGCCTCGACCTCGCGGTCGAGGAAACCATGTTGCCGGCGCTGCTGGCCCTGACGACAGAAGCGCTTCAATTGGGCCTCGACCTCGCGGTCGAGGAAACCGGTACCTTAGAATACCTCCGTAAGGTGGGTGCCGTTGCTTCAATTGGGCCTCGACCTCGCGGTCGAGGAAACGAGGGGATGCAGGCTCACTCCTCGTCCTCCCTCCCCTCGCTTCAATTGGGCCTCGACCTCGCGGTCGAGGAAACCCGCGATGGTCGAGCCCGGCGCGACCGTTGACCTCTGGCTTCAATTGGGCCTCGACCTCGCGGTCGAGGAAACTCCTGCGGGCTGAACACCTGCACGTCGATCCCATGAGGGCTTCAATTGGGCCTCGACCTCGCGGTCGAGGAAACACTCCCGTCGAGCAGGTCACCCAAGATCCCAGCCTGTCCGCTTCAATTGGGCCTCGACCTCGCGGTCGAGGAAACTGGTTCAGAGATTGGACCTACAATTCCCCCAGATACAGCTTCAATTGGGCCTCGACCTCGCGGTCGAGGAAACCTCGCACGGGCAGACGTAGAGGATCGCCTCGGCCGCGCTTCAATTGGGCCTCGACCTCGCGGTCGAGGAAACGGCCGGGATCGCCACTAGACCTTCCCCGCTTGTTCGAGCTTCAATTGGGCCTCGACCTCGCGGTCGAGGAAACTCTGATGCGGGCGGCCGCCTTCGCGCTGATGGGCATGCTTCAATTGGGCCTCGACCTCGCGGTCGAGGAAACGACGTCGAAGGGCGGACCCAGGTCCAGCCGGACTCGATGCTTCAATTGGGCCTCGACCTCGCGGTCGAGGAAACGCAGGTACGCATGCGCCAGCTAGCCGGCATCGTACAAGCTTCAATTGGGCCTCGACCTCGCGGTCGAGGAAACGCCGCGTGGCTGCCAGGTCAAGGCGGCGGCGTACCGGCTTCAATTGGGCCTCGACCTCGCGGTCGAGGAAACCAGGACTACTACCCACCCTGTCCCTGGCCCCGTCCCGCTTCAATTGGGCCTCGACCTCGCGGTCGAGGAAACGTAGTCGGGCCGCAGACCCCGGAAGACCAGATCCTTATGGCTTCAATTGGGCCTCGACCTCGCGGTCGAGGAAACGCGGCTGCGGCGCGCCCGGACGCTCCATCCACCGTGATGCTTCAATTGGGCCTCGACCTCGCGGTCGAGGAAACTTGGATCGCGAGGTCGAACCCTTTCCACGGAAAGTCGCTTCAATTGGGCCTCGACCTCGCGGTCGAGGAAACCCAGCCACTCCCGATCCGCCGAGTACAGATCCGGCCGGCTTCAATTGGGCCTCGACCTCGCGGTCGAGGAAACCACGCCCTGGCCGATCGGGAGCACGTCACCCTGGGCGCTTCAATTGGGCCTCGACCTCGCGGTCGAGGAAACCCCCGATCGAGTTGTACACGTCGCGGTAGACGGTCGAGCTTCAATTGGGCCTCGACCTCGCGGTCGAGGAAACTAGGGTTAGGTCCGGTTGGAGTGCTTGGGGAATGCCGGGCTTCAATTGGGCCTCGACCTCGCGGTCGAGGAAACTCTTTGTAATATGGTTCCCTTGTATAAATGGAAGTAATGCTTCAATTGGGCCTCGACCTCGCGGTCGAGGAAACTTGTGACGCTCGGATACCCAGCAGATGCTCTTGTGCGGCTTCAATTGGGCCTCGACCTCGCGGTCGAGGAAACGCGGCATCACCAGGGCCAAGTTCGGCGAGGTGAGGAAGCTTCAATTGGGCCTCGACCTCGCGGTCGAGGAAACCTGCTGGCTCTGTCCGGACTGGCCGCGGGTCCCTGCAGGCTTCAATTGGGCCTCGACCTCGCGGTCGAGGAAACCAAGCGGCATGACGCCGAGCAGCACGCCGGCTGCCCGGCTTCAATTGGGCCTCGACCTCGCGGTCGAGGAAACCTGCGCGCGTTGCGAGAGATTCGGGACGCCTCTGACGAGCTTCAATTGGGCCTCGACCTCGCGGTCGAGGAAACGAGGAGCGGCCTTGCGGCAATGCGGAGGGTAGTCGGGCTTCAATTGGGCCTCGACCTCGCGGTCGAGGAAACGCTACCATCTTTGCTTTGCCCACGCTCGCGGTAGGCGCGGCTTCAATTGGGCCTCGACCTCGCGGTCGAGGAAACGCTACCGCCTGGCGTTCTTCCAGCGGCGCTTCACCGAGCTTCAATTGGGCCTCGACCTCGCGGTCGAGGAAACTTGCAGCACTTGCGCCTGAATGGACGCGGTGTTAAGCACGCTTCAATTGGGCCTCGACCTCGCGGTCGAGGAAACCGTGGTAGCTCGGTGAAAGCCTGAAGGACGGTGGCGTCGCTTCAATTGGGCCTCGACCTCGCGGTCGAGGAAACGCCATCGGTGGCGAGCAAGCGGACCCGTTCGCGCAGATGCTTCAATTGGGCCTCGACCTCGCGGTCGAGGAAACGCGGCGGACCGGATGTTCTCCGAGCTGGTCGCGCACATGCTTCAATTGGGCCTCGACCTCGCGGTCGAGGAAACTGCCCTGGTAGATCGTGCGCTCGCCCGCGACCGGGTGGCTTCAATTGGGCCTCGACCTCGCGGTCGAGGAAACCCTCCCGGTGATCCGGCTAGGCAAGCACTCATACATTGCTTCAATTGGGCCTCGACCTCGCGGTCGAGGAAACAGTTCCTTCGTCCGACTTTCGGACGGCTCCTCGGCAGGCTTCAATTGGGCCTCGACCTCGCGGTCGAGGAAACCCGGAGACCCTCCGACCGGGGAGGAGTGGGCTTTCCCGCTTCAATTGGGCCTCGACCTCGCGGTCGAGGAAACCGGCAAAACAGGTCAGCCACATGGGCGCTTTTGATCCGCTTCAATTGGGCCTCGACCTCGCGGTCGAGGAAACCACCTATTCTGCGGCCTGGGCGGCGGGGCCCGCGGCTTGCTTCAATTGGGCCTCGACCTCGCGGTCGAGGAAACTGGATGAAGCACCGCGCCGACCAGGCGAAGGGCAAGGGCTTCAATTGGGCCTCGACCTCGCGGTCGAGGAAACCCTCTCACATGCTGCCCAACGCCGCGCCGGCCGTCGGGCTTCAATTGGGCCTCGACCTCGCGGTCGAGGAAACTTCTCGTCCTCGTCACCCTTGATCTCGGCCACCAACAGCTTCAATTGGGCCTCGACCTCGCGGTCGAGGAAACCCACCCTCTTCGGGGACGTCAACAGCGTGCCCATCCTGCTTCAATTGGGCCTCGACCTCGCGGTCGAGGAAACACGACCAGGGCGGGGCCGCGCTCGACTCGACGGTAGTGCTTCAATTGGGCCTCGACCTCGCGGTCGAGGAAACTCCTCCCAGGCTTCAAGAATGAGCCCTCGTAGAGCTCGCTTCAATTGGGCCTCGACCTCGCGGTCGAGGAAACGTCGCGCGCCGCGGCCGCGCAGTAGGCGGCACCGTCAGCGCTTCAATTGGGCCTCGACCTCGCGGTCGAGGAAACCTCGGTCACGGAGCTCTCGTCGGCCGGGTTCGTTACGCTTCAATTGGGCCTCGACCTCGCGGTCGAGGAAACGCCGCCGAGACGATCAAGGGCGCGCGGTCGACGTGGACGCTTCAATTGGGCCTCGACCTCGCGGTCGAGGAAACCGCTCGCGTCCGTGAGCCTACAACATCAGCACCTTCGATGGCACGTGGCGAGTGACGCCGCCTCAGCGGGCACGAGTCGCGACTGCCAGGTGGCGGCCGTCCGGGCAAGGTCCCATCACGGAACAGGATGCAGCGATCGAGCGGCCCCCGTCGCGGTCGCACCACCGGACCGCTCGAAGCCCACATCAAATGATGACCGGCCCCGGCTCGCGAGGCTCGTGCGGGCGTCCTAGCGCCGTCACCCTCGATACGGCGACGCCGTCCGTCGGACCCAGCTCGATGAAGAGGACCTGGTCTTCGCCGGGCTGTATGACTTCCGCCAGGTCCAGCCGAAGGCCCTCCAACTGGCGGGCGGATACGTCGCAGCAGAACACGGAGAGCTGGACGTGCTCCCCCACGCCCTTGAGGATCTGGAACACTTTTCGCAGGCGGCGCGGGTCGCAGATGTCGTACGTCACGTAGTAGCGGCTCGTCATCGGGTGAGGAACCGGGGGTACTCCGGCAGCTCGCCCACGACGACGCGCGCGAGCAGCCGAGCCTGCACTTCGAGGACACGCCGATAGCTTATCGCGTACTCGAAGACAGGGTGCGTGATCTCCTGGGCCATCCGTCGCTCGAAAGCGGCCAGGAACGACCGGCGACCGCCTTCGGAAAGCGCCACTGCCCCTGCGGCCCGGACGAAGTCGGCCTCCTGGACCGCGCCGGTGTTGACGACCGCGAGCACGGTCGAGTCGGCGATCAGCGGCCGGAACTCCTCCATCAAGTCCAGGGCCAGGCCGGGGCGCCCGGGGCGCGGCTGGTGCAGGAAGCCGACGCTCGGGTCGAAGCCTACCTTGACGAGCGCGGCGTGGCACTCGCGCAAGAGAAGAGAGTAGCTGAACGACAGCAGCGCGTTGATCGGGTCCTTCGGCGGCCTGCGATTGCGCCCTTCGAACACGAACGTGCCGAGGTCGGCCGCGACCGGCGCCAGCATCCGCGGGAAGGCCTCGAAGTAGACACGCCCCGCCGCGCCCTCCACTCCGAGCAGACTCTCCAGAGAGATGGCTCGCCGGGCCTCGTCGGCCAGGCGCCTGAGCTGGTCGAGGGCCCGCTGGGGCTTCTCCCGGCAGTTGCGGCGCAACAGAGTCCGGCAGTTGAGCACCTTGGACGAGATGAGATCGCGCGCCACAGGGAGGCTCAGCACCGGGTCCCCGGCCACGCGGAACTGCGCGATCCGGGTGTGGACGTTCACGTCCGAGTGGGGCATCAGGGTGCCGACGTACCAACCCCCGCTGGTGAAGAACGAGACGCCCGCATCCAGGGAGCACATCTCGTGCAACACGGCCGTCGTGACGTGGACCTTCCCGAACAGGGACAGGTGCGAGATGGTCCCGAGTCCGATCCCCTGCTTCGTCCCGTCGCGAAACCGGACCTCGATCTGCTCGCCCGCCTTTCCCACCATGGCGCCCGCGGCCTGCACGTGGCACGGATGGCGCTCGTCCGCCGAGGGCAGCAGCCTACGGAGACGGGGCGCCTCGACCGGACGCTCCCGGGAGCGGCCGAGCAGCGCGTTCGTCTCGTCCGGGAGACAGATGCCGACCAGCGAGCATCCGGGGCACTTGGGGCTGTCGACGAGCGGAGGCGGCGGGGTCTTCAGCTCGTTGATCTGGCGCGCCTCGGCCACCGCTGCACGGACGTCTGCCACGACGGCCTCGTCGATCGGGACCCGCTGGCGCGTCTTGGAGGCCGCGTAGTAGACGACGCCCTCCTCGCAGCGGTATCCCGCCTCGCGTAGCGCCATCGCCTGTGCCCCGATCTGGACCCGGTCCGCCGGCCAGACGTCTCCGGGGTAGCGTCCCGCCTGGGGCGGAGTACCTCGCTTGTAGTCGACCGGCGAGACGAGCCCGTCCGCCGCCTCGACGAGGTCCACCTTCGCGACGATCCCCTCGGTCTCGGAGCTCACCGTGACCGACCGGGCCTTCAGGCCCTCCGGCAGCGCCTCCGGGGGCGGCATCGCCGACGCCTTGGCGTCCACGCGGCGGTGGACGCGCTTCCCGGCGAGGGTGTCGGCGCTCTCCTCCCACTCCCCCGCAACGTGCTCGAGGTAGTAGAGCCGCGGGCAGTAGACGACCTCGTTGAGCATGCGAGCGGGGATGAGCCGCTCTTCGGCGCGCGGCGGCGCGACGGGGGGCGACAAATCCTCGCGCTCGACCACGGCATCGAGCGTCTCACGGTCGCCCTGACATCTGGAGGCAGGGGGGGGAGGATCGGCCGCTGGCCCAGGAGGCCAGGCGTCCCGGCTGGTGATCCCACGAAACGGCATCCTTCCGATCGGAGCACCGGCGGAACCGGGGGGGCGCTGCCGACGGTGCCGTGGAGCCCACGAAGCTCCATGCGGAGGACTCGCCAGGTGTAAGCTAGTTCAATGCCAGTCACAGCACGCCGGCCCGCCACCTACGAGGATCTTCTGGCGGTGCCCGATCACCTGGTCGCCGAGATCCTGGACGGCGAGCTGGTTACGTCTCCCCGCCCCGCGTCGCCCCACGCGTACGCGGCGGGGAAGATCTTTCGCGACGTCAACACCCGCTTCGATGGCCCGGAGGGAAGCGACGGAGGTGGGGGTTGGTGGATCCTCTTCGAGCCCGAGCTGCACCTCGGTAAGGACATCCTCGTCCTCGATCTCGGAGGCTGGCGTCATCGGCGGATGCCGGCTTTCCCGAACGTGGCGTTCTTCGAACTGGCGCCCGACTGGGCATGCGAAGTCGCTTCTCCGAGCACGGCGCGGATCGATCGCGCCCGCAAGCTGGCCATCTACGCGCGCGAAGGGGTCGGGTACGTGTGGCTGGTGGACGCGCTCGCGCGCACCCTCGAGGTCTTCCGGCTCGAGGGCGGCCTCTGGGTCGTGGCGGCCGTACACGGCGGCGACGACGTCGTCCAGGCCGAGCCGTTCGAGGCGCTCAAGGTGGATCTCGCGCGCTGGTGGCCGCCCATCGAGACGCCGGCCTGAGCTGCGCCCGGTTCACAAGGACTCGGCGGAAATCGGTGTCCATCGGTGCTCACTCCACGGCTTCGAACTCTCCCAGGCCGTAGTGGGAGCCGAAGCCCAGGAGGATCGGACCCTCCTGAGGCACGTCGAACGCGATGTCGAAGCCGTAGGCGCCCGTGGTGGGCCAACGGTGCCGGCGGCGCAGGCCGAACTCCACCCAGCGGCGGCGACCGGAGTCGCCCGCGCGCGCGTCGGCGAGAGCGGCGCCAACGATACGGTGCAGTCGCGCGGGCCGAGGGAATCCGCGACGCTCCAACTCGCGGACGAGCTGCTCTTCTGGAGTCTCGCGCCCCTTCTTGGGATGGCGGGGCAGCACGAATGGCGTGACGGACTCCCACAACCGCGCCCGCCCGAACAGCCGGGAGGCCTGACGGAAATTCGAGGGCTGGCCAGCTCCGTTGAAGACCACCTTAAGGGGGTCGCGGCCGTCCTCCTCCAGACGAAGGAAACTGATGCTGCCGATCGCCCGCTCTTCCGCGGGCGTGAACCCCTGCGGCGCCCACACCAGGACGCGCTTCACGCGATTCGTCCCCGACCGGTCGGGGACGAAGTGGGCGTGCCGGTGCTGGTCGCTCAGCGGCTGCCCGTCCGCGCTCTTGCCCGAGAGCGTGCGCGAGGGCACGCGGTGGTAGTAGAGCGCCGCGCGCCGGACCGTCTCCGCGACTTTGACGGCCTCGGTGAACAGGGGCAGGACGGGTCCGCCGAGGGCGAGCTCGACGACGGTTGGAGCCTCACCCGACGGGCTGGCGACCGGTGTGCGGGTCACGCGCGAGCGCAACGCATCCGCGGGCCGGTGGTAGAACACCCAACGTGTTCCGGGCGGGTCGCTCCAGCCCTGGCGCTGCAACGCGGCAGTGGTGCGTTCGAGGTCGGTCTCCGTAACCTCAGGCTCCGCGCAGAGAACGCGAACAGTCTCCCTGTCCGGGGCCGGTCGCCCGTCCGAGACCACACAGTTCGGCTCCGGCATGGTGCCGTCTTCCTTGAGGTCGATGTCGCACCACGCCTCGGCCCGCCCCAGGTAGCGGACGCGAGCGACGAGAGCCGCGAGCGCCGCCCGCTCGTCCGGCCCAAGCGCCACCTGCCACTGGACGACCACTTCGGATACCGGATCGAGGGCCACGAACGTGTCAAAGGTGAGCGTGGTCTTCGACCGCTCGACCTGGTTGAGAGACAGGTAGTGCCGGGTATGGGCGACCGTGGCCGGGGGGAGCAGGAAAGACGGCGGCACCGCGAGCTTTCGCACGGCCGAATAGGCCGCGTTGCGCTCCGGACCGGACGCGCCCCCTAGATGGAGACCCGAAACGAGCGCCCGCAGGATCCGCCAAGGCGCGGGCGGCCATTCCGCCACGCCTTCGTTGACGTGGTGGCCCCAGGGGGTCGCGTGGAAGCGGCCCGCGGGAAAGCGGAGCGCCAGTTGAATCACGACGTCTTCTCTTCCGCGGCCTTGCGCGCCTTCTTCGAGGCGCGCGCCGAGGCCGCTGTCGCCTGGAAGCGCAGCTCTGTCCGCGGCGGCTTCGCAAAGTACGATGCGCACGCCTTTATTGCCTCGGGGAGGGCGCCTTCGAGGTCTTCCAGCGAAGGACAGGAGAAACCTTCCGGTGCGCTCACCATCAGGTCTCTGGCGCGCAGATCACAGGCGGTGCGGAGCCGTAGCCCGTCGCGGAGGAGCTTCCGGACCTTGTAAAGCGACAGAAGCAAGAGCATCTGAGTAGGCGCGGCCGGGAGCCCGTAACCCCGAATCTGGACCAGGTCGACGCTGAAGAAGCCGGTGATGGACCCCGCGGTGAACTCCGTGCGCGCGAAGGGCACGTTCCCAAAACCCTCCTCGGTGTTCCCCGACGGATTGACGCGGTCGTTCTTCACGCCTCCCGACTGGGCCACCCGCACCCGGCGAGCCTCGATGAAACCGCTCACGGCGCGGGCGAGACGCATCCTCCCATCCTCCACGTTGGACATGAACAGGCCGTGGAGGAGGCACCCCGGGTCGAAGCGCAGCAGGGCAGCCAGGAACTTCCCACGATCGACGGGCCGGCCGGACTTGAAGCCGGCCGCCTCGAGGAAGGTCTCCTGGAAGACCCGGCCGTCGCTCGTTCCTTGAAGAACGTATGGGGAGTTCAGCCGGTGCGCCTCGAGGAGGGTCGCCGTCGTCCCCAGTACGTCCTTCCCGTCCACGATCTCCACCTTCACATAGGGAAGGCCCCGTAGAGCCGGGACGAGGTCCGACGTGGCCTCGTCCCAGCACACGGCCTCCGCCCGGTTGGCCATGGACTGCGCGGACTCCACCAGCAACATCTCCGTATCGTCCGCGAGGGTGTAGGTGGCCGGGCCCAGGTCTGGGAAGCCCGTGGGCTGGAACCTGTCCGTCTGCAGCGGCTCCAGCTCAGCCTTCAGCAGAATCCGAGGCGCGTTCGCGAGCGGCGTCAGTTCGATCATCGACAACCTCCTTGGCGGGTCGCTCTTCCGGCGGATCGACCACCCGCCGGATCAATCGAGCCTCAAGGGCCCGAGGGAGCGGAATAACGAGGGCTGCAGACAGTCCGAGGAAGTCCGCCTTCTCGTGAACCGCGCGCACGTCGGCGCGCAAGCGGAACCCGCTACTGCGGATCCGGCGCCGGGCGACGTCCAGGGCTCCGGCCAAGTCGTGGGCGCGCAGCCGGGCCAGGATGGACGTTATCGATTTCGGAGAGGGATGGCCTTCACGACCCACCCGGAGAAACTCGGGCGACGTGACCGCGCGCAGCGTGGGGAAGGCCGCGTCCACGTGAAGATCTGCTCCCGGAAGCGGACTCGCCCCGGGCCGCCCCTCGACGAGCGCCAGCCCAAAAAGGAGGTCGGTCAGCCGGGCACCGTCCAAGCGTCCTTGCAGGAGACAGCCGAGGCTGTCTGGGGTCATGATCGGAGAGCCGTCGAGAGGCACGGTCTTCTCATCGGCAGCGAGGAGCCTCCGGAGAGCGATGGAGACCACGTTCTCCAGCGAATGGCGATCGGTCCAGGTGACCGAGCGTTCGGCCCAGCGTCGGCGGCTGTCATCGAGCGGCTCCAGGTGCTCGCGGATGCCCCAGGAGGCGACGGCGGCGGCCACGGCGAACTCGGACGATCCGTCGGCGCTGGCGGCGAACCAGTCACCGGAGAGGCGTTGCAGCGGGCGGACCTTCTGTCGAGCTTTCGACGACCGTGAGACCGCGCGTTCGAGGGCACCTGCGGCCGCCAGCACCTCGGTCAAGAGTTGCTCCTGCCGACAGGCTTCGAACATGGCGGTTTCGAGGCGCCGCAGCGCAGTCGAGACCGCGGGAGAAGGGCGATCCATCCTCTCGACCGAGCCCAGGAAGACGTCCAGCTCGCGCATCAGCTCCACACTGGGGATCTCACGGACACGCAGGGTCCCGAGCGAAGAGGCGAGATAGGAAAGACCGTTGCGCCTGAGGATGCCGATGCGCTCGAAGGTCTCGACTCCTCGATCCACTCCCAGCGAGGCCACGGCGCGAGCCGCGTCCAACCCGGTGCGGGCGCGACGGCCCTTGAGCTCGAGGCGGCCCTCGGCGAAGAGAGCCTTCAGCTCCCCGAAGGAAGCGGGACGCTGCCAAAGCGGCAGCCACAGCTCAGCGCGCGCTGAGCCCTCGTCCGGAGTGGCAGCGGAGCCGTAGCCAACGGACGAAGCATTGACGTGGAAAGGATAGGAGGCACTGCCGTACTCGGCAACGTCCAGACGCCGCACGGCGGCCCCAGCGAACAACAGGGAGCCTTCGAGGGCGAGCACGAAGTCCCACGGATTCACGCGGGCGTCGGCCTCCAGGCCCGCGGTCATGTTGGAACCTCCGGCCCGGCCGGGGGCAAATTGCCCCACGGCCACCTTTCGCGCCACATCCGGCGACGGGCGGGCGAGAAGCGTCGCCTCCAGCATCCTTGCCGCGTCGTCCGAGGAGGCCTTCTGTCCGGGCGGGAACAGCTCGACCAGCCTCTGCATGAAGTTGTTCGCGAACTCCAGGCGTCCGTCGTTGCCTCCCGTTCCCAGCAAGGCCGGATACCGCACGTCCTCGGTGAGGACGAAGGCGGCATCGAGCCACTCCACCACGGAGTCGGCCAGCCGCGCTCTGGCGAGGCGCAGGAGCCGGAGCTTGGCATCGGGATTGGGCTTTTCCTTGAGGCCGATCTCCTTCAGCAGGGCGCGGCCACCCTCGATCGCTGCACGGTAGGGGGCAAAACGCGCCTCCTTGCTGCGGGCCACGGCGTCGAAACCAGACTTCTGGTCCTTGGGGAAAAAGCCGCTGCCCCCGTTCCAAGGCGTGACCAGGGGCGTCGGAGCGTAGCGTTCAAGGAAGAACGTGAGCAGGGATCCGCGGTCGAACGCCGAAACCAGGTGGAAGACCCGATCTCCGTCCCAGTACGAGGAAGCGGCGGGGTCGCCCTGGATCGCCACGACGCGGTGCACGGCCAGGCTCTTCAGGTACGAGCCGAGGGGCGTGGGGTTGCAGCCGGGCAGCGCCAGGTCGTGGGTCATGGCCTCTTCTCTCGGAGCGTGGCGCGCACGTCTGCGGCCCGCACGAGCACCTCCAAGTACGCAAGGCGAAAGGGCCCGAAGCGGTCGCGCAGGGCCAGGACGCGCGCGGACCAGCTCGGCCTTCCCTCATGGGCGCCCAGGAGCATCGGTCCGAGGGATAACGGGGTTTCCGGCAGCCTGAGGCCGTCCCCGAGGTCGCATGCCGGTAGGGTCTCACCATCCCAGATGCCGCGGGCGTAGAGCCGGCCGGGTTCGGGCGGCGCTTCTTCGCCCGCGAGCGTCCGCAGCGACATCCGGACCTTGCCGTGGTGCGCCGCCAGGAGGTAGACAATGAGGTCGCGCTCGGTGTCGTCGCCTCTCTGGAGCCAGGCCAGCGCGCTCGCGAGCTCGTGGCGGAAGCCCTTCCGCGAGTGGCGGGTAAGCCGCGCCGACTTGGCCCAGAGAGTCCCTGGGGGGATGTCCGGGTTCCCTGACTTCCGCATGGTCTCCTGGAAAATGGGGTGAGCCTTGCCGAGGTCGTGGGCCTGAGCGGCCCTCTCCACGACCGCCAGGGGTAAGTCCGGACGGCCGAGGGCCTGCACGATCTCTCGTGCGGCGTTTCGGGCATCCAGGGAATGGGCACCGAGGGTTACGGGACGATCCACGTCCGAGTCGGGGTCGTCGCCGATCGCCTCCTCGGTGTCGGACGCGTCCTGGGGAAGGACGGGGACTGCCTCCCGTGACTGGAGGCGCCAGCCTTGCTCGGGGAGATAACCCCCGGCCGCCGCGTCCAGGAGATATACGCCCCCCGGGATGATTGCGCTCCCACGCACCCGCTCCCATTCCCGCTCGAGGTGGTCCCAGCGCCAGACCCGCCGCGCGGCGTCCTCAGCCAACTGACGGAGCTGGAGGAAAGGCACCGGGCACAGTTCTTCGCGCCGAGGCCGCGGCTCCCCGGGAGCCGGCGCGCCGGCCACCTCCCGCCAGAACACCTGCACGTCACGTTCTTCTCCCTCGCGGATGAAACGTGAGACGTCGATGTCGACTCCGCCCAGGTCGGGCGTGGTGTCGAAGAGGTCGATCACATCCTTCCTCCGCAGGACGTGGGTGGGGGGTGGCATCTCGGGCTCGACGCCCGCCTCCTCGATGGCCCCGGGGTTGAAGGAAGACATCCTCTTCATCTGTTTTCGGGCCGCGATCAGCGCTTCTGCCTCGTAGGGCAGCGCCGTTTTGTCGTCATCGTCCGGATGGTCCACCCAGTAGACGTCAGCCTCCCGGTGTTCGCCGGCGCGGTTGCACCGGCCCGCACGCTGGACGAGCGACGCCCAGGGCGCGAGTTCCGTGAACAAGGTGCGGGAGCTCATGTCCACCCCGGCCTCGATGACCTGAGTCGACACGACGATGCCGGCGAAATCGGCGCCGGTCGCGCGGAGGAGGGCGGCCTGGCGATCCGGCAGGCGGAAGCGGGAGTGCAGGAGGACGACTTCGGGGGACGCCCCGCGCTTGCCCGCGCGGGCCAGAGCCTCGCGAAGTTCGCGGGCCTTCTCCACAGTGTTCAACACGACGATCGTGCGGGAACCTTCGACGTGGTGGCTCAGGACCTCCTCGGCCAGCGTCCTGGCGAACTCCTTGACCATCGTGGTCGCGGCTTTGTGAAGGTGCTTGGACGCCCGTCGGCGCTTCGTGAGACCGGGGTCTGCTAGGTCGGCCGGCGAGAGCGTGAGCATCCGCTCGGGCCGAGGGTGGTCAACGGTGGTCAGCCAATCCATGCTGAGGGTCGCGCTCATGTAGAGGCTGCCGGAAGGACCGAAGGTGCCCAGCGAGCGGCGCAGGGCCGAGAGCTGGAGCCCGGTAGCCAGGCCGACTCCCATGAGCTGGACCTCGTCGAAAGCCCACAAGCAGTCGTTGGAGAGGAGGCCGTAGTGCCAGGGCCAGGCGAAGCGGCTCTGGCCATAACCGCGGTTCAAGGCCCGCGAGAGGAGCATGTCCTGGGTGCCGATGATGACGGCGTCGCGCTCCGGGTGGAGGTGCCAGTCGTCGTCGGTGTCGCCGCCCATGATGACGTGAACGCCGACGCGATCACCCCGATCGAGGCGCCGCCCGGCATCGAGCAGGTCCACACGCTCGAGCCAGCCGTGGAGGGCCGCCTGGGCCTGGCTCACCAGCGTGCGCATGGGGAGGCAGAACACGAGGCGACGCGGCGTCGCCTCTCGAACGTCGGCGGGGGCGAAGCGGCGCCGGTACAGCCAGCCCAGGGCCACCGCCGCCGTCTTGCCCGCTCCCGTGGGCGCGACCAGCACCGCGAACGGCTCGGGGGCGGAAGCAAACGCTTCCTGGTAGGGGTAAGGAGAACGCCCGGTGGCTCGCTCGAAGAGTGTCCGGTACTCCACGCGTCCCCCTTCGCCTCTGCCTGTAGTGAGACGTCCCTGCGTTGACGCCCGCCGCCCGTGATTCATGAGCAACTCCGCCCAATCAGAGCTGCCGCGCCCGGGGCCCCATGCCATAGTCCCTGCAGATTCGTCAACTCCGATAGGCTTTCCGGCGGTGCTAAGCTAGGCCGATGGCTTCGCCCGTGAAGCGCCACGCGACCTACGAAGACCTCCTGCAGGTCCCACCGCACAAGGTCGCCGAGATCGTGGACGGCGACCTCCACGTGTCGCCGCGGCCCGCGTCCCGTCACGCGCTCGCCTCGTCGGGCCTCGGATCCCAGTTGTGGGAGTCTTTCCATCGTGGCCACGGCGGCCCCGGCGGCTGGTGGATCATCGACGAGCCCGAGCTGCATCTCGGCGCCGACATCCTCGTCCCGGACCTCGCTGGCTGGCGGCGCGAGCGCCTTCCCGAGTTCCCGGACACGGCCGCGTTCACTCTTGCGCCGGACTGGATCTGCGAGGTGATCTCGCCGAGCACGGAGAGTCTGGACCGTGCGAAGAAGATGCCCGCCTATGGCCGACAGGGCGTCGCGCACCTCTGGCTCGTAAACCCGCTGGCTCGGACCCTGGAGGTCTACCACCTGGCCGAAGGCCGATGGCTGCTGCTCGCGACGCATGAAGGATCCGTGCAGGTTCGCGCCGAGCCGTTTGACGCCGTCGAGCTGGACCTGGCGCCGCTCTGGGGCGAGGAACGATAAGCGGCGGGTCACTTCCGCTCCTTTCGAGGCGTGTACGCTCCGGCGGCCAGCTTCAGCTCGCGGGCGACTGCGTCGCGGAATCCTTTCGGCGCCAGCGCTTCGGCCTCCGGGCCGTACTGGAGGACCCACCGCACCAGCTCGCTCGTGACCGCGACTCGCATACGCAGCACGCAGCCGCCGTCGAGGCGTTCCTGGACCTTGGCCGAGCGGTGCCACCGGCGCTCGCGGATCCATCGGGCCTGGCGAGGGGTGAAACGGACGGCGACGTTGGCCGGGCGGCCGCCCTTCTCGAGGTGGAAGGCGTCGGCCATGTACCTCCTGAGATCGAAGTCGGCGGCCGGCGCAGATGGCTCCCCGGTGATCGTGACCTTGCGGATGCGGTGCAGGGCGAAGTCGCGCACGGCGCGGCGCCGTTCGTCCCGGGCAACCAGGTACCAGTTGCCGCGGAAATTCAGCACCCGGTAGGGGTCCACGGCGCGGTCGAGGGTGTGGCCGCTGCTCGCGCTGGCGTAGCGGATCACGAGGCGCCGGCGCCGGGTGAGGCCGGCGAGAACGTCGCGGAAGACCTCGGGGTTCGCCTCGGGCAGCGGGCCAGGGTCCAGCTCCATGAAGGAGAGGATGCGGTCCGGCTTGACCACGACCTCCTCGGGAAGGAGCGCCTGGAGCTTGCGGAAGGCGCTGGCGACGTCGTTTTCGTACGGCGTGCCCCGATATTGACGGAGCACCTTCTCGGCGAAGTACAGGGCAACCAGCTCGCCTTCGCTGAGCACGATCGGAGGCAGTGGGGCGGTGGGCTCGGTCAGCCACCAGGAGCCCCGGGCGCGGTCGTACGCGAGGGGCGCGCGCATCTCGTCGCGCAGGAAGTCGAGGTCGCGATAGGCGGTGCGGACGCCGACCTCGAAGCGGGCCGCGACGTCGGTCGCCTTGAGAGCCCGCCCGGCACGGAGCTGGCCGAGCGTCCACAGCATGCGCCGCAGCGGCGGCCGCGTGGACGGTAACCGAAGGCTCCGTCTTCGAGCCCTGGCAAGGTCGGCCCTCATGGCGTGTGTGTGAGAAGTATACAGGCGGCTCCGCGCCGCCAGGTCCGAAAGGTTCGCCCGCGACATCGTGGCCAAGGCTGGCACGTTGACCCTGACATCTGGAGACAGGCCGAAGCGGTGTCCTGAGTTACGGCTGGGACTCCGGCGATAGGTCTGCGGCCCGGGTCAGTGGAGGAAGAAGCGGAGGTACGGACGCCGCTCGGCTTCACGCAGCAGGAGCAGCCCCAGCTCCCGGGCGTGGTAATCGCCCCACATGGAGGACTCGCCGCTGGGCACCTTGCGTCCCGGCGGAACGTAGTCCCAGCCGTTCGGGCGATGGTACACGGAGTGCAGGAGCAGCCCCTCGTGGCCCGGGTCGGTCGAGAGGTAGGGGTCGGCAAGGAGAGTCCGCGCTACCGTCAGGCCCGCTTGGCGATACCGACTGCCGCCGTCCGACTCGCCCAGGTGGTTGCCCAGCCGGAGCAGCCCCTGGGCGGCGATGGCGGCCGCGGAGCTGTCCACGGGCTCGAGCTCGTTGAAGGGATCGGCGGGGCGATCAAGGTAGGCTCCCAGCCGCGAGAGACCCGGCGCGCCGGTGTCCCAGTAGGGGACGCCGTCGGTCGGGGTGCCGGTGATGTAGAAGTCCGCGGTGGCCTCCGCCACTTCGCGAAACCGGGCCAGGACCTTCGCCCGGTCCTGGCCCACGGCGGTGAATGCGTCTGCGGGGACGGTGGCGAGAAACTCGAGCTGCTCGGCGTAGCCGAGGAGGATCCAGGCGAGCCCCCGGGTCCAGGTGGAGAACGGGGAGTAGCCCTGCTGGCTGCTCGGGCAGCGGTAGGCCCCGTCGTTCACGTTGAAGATGGACTCGTGGGCCACCCGTCCGCGGACGTCGTAGGCGTCGCGCCCGGCACCGAAGTAGACGTTGAAGCGCGCGGTGGCTTCCGCGTGCTGGAGCAGGCGGGAGAGCAGGGAGATGGGCCGATCGCCCTCGCCCATGAGAGGCTGGCCGAGCTGATGGGCGAGGGCCAGCGCGCGCAGCGACCGGATGGTGTCCGCGAACAGCGAATGGGGCCCGTTGAACGAGTAGATGTACCCGAGATCGGGGCCGAGGCGGGTCCAGCGCGCTGCCTGTACGGCGCCGCTCACCTTGAGGGCCAGCTCGTAGAAGCGCTCCTCCCAGGGGTCCCGGGGCAGGCCCCCCTCGCGCGAGAGGCGCAGCAGGTTGCCGTAGGTGCTCACGTTGTTGAAGCCGTGGTCGTGGACCCCCACGTGGGTCAGGTGGGCGGCCATCCGCTCCACGGTCGCCCGCCGCCCCAGCTCCAGGAACGTCTCGTCGCGGGTGGCGTCGAACTGGAGGATCGCGGCCCCGAACTGGAACCCCTGCGTCCACTCGGTCCAGCCTCGGCTCGTGTAGGTCCCGCGCACCGTGAACACGGGGGTGCCGAGAGCGGGATCCCAGCGCGCGGCCAGGTGCCTGATCTTCCCGGCGGAGAGCTCGAAAAGGCGAAGGACGGCGGGGCGAAGGTCCGCGGCGCGGAGGGAAGAGTCGATCCGCAGCACCTCAGAGCCTCCGGAGGTGGAGCCCGCCGTCGACGCGGATGACCTCGCCGGTGGAGAAGGGGAAGTGGCCGCTCATGATGGCGCCGACGGCAAGGCCCACGTCGCGGCCCGTCCCCCACCGGCCCTGGGGGACCAGCCCGTCCGCGATGAGCCGGTCGTACGTCTCTTTCGCACCGGCCGTCATGTCTGTCGCCATGATGCCCGGCCGCAGCTCGAGGACCTGGATGCCTTCCCCCGCCAGCCGCACCGCCCAGAGCTGGGCGGCCATGGCGAGCCCGGCCTTGGAGATGCAGTACTCGCCGCGGTTCACGGACGCCGTGTGGGCGGACATCGAGGACACGAAGACCAGCTTGTAGCCTCCGGAGAGCCGGCTCGCCCCGGGATGCGCGAGGAAGTGGCGGGCCACGAGCTGGGCGAGGAAGTACGGGCCCTTCAGGTTGACCGCCATCACGTCGTCGAAGCTCTCCTCCGTGGCCTCGAGGATGTCGGCCCGGACGCGGGGCGCGATCCCGGCGTTGCTGACCAGGGCGTCCAACCGGCCCAGCTCGGCCAGGGTCCCCGCCACGATCGCCTGACGGTCGGTCGCGCGGGACACGTCGCCGCCGAGGACCGCGAACCTCTGCTCCGGCTTCCCCGCGAGCCGGCGGCAGGCGGCGGCCGTCTCGTCCGCCGCCGCGCGGTTGCTGGCGAAGTGGACGCCCACGCTGAAGCCCGCCCGGGCGAGCTCCCCGGCGATGCCACGGCCGAGGCCGCGGCTCGCCCCGGTCACCAGGACGACGGCGGGCGCCTTTGGATCGTTCTCGGGCATCGGGCTCGCGCTACGGTCCGCTCGCGGGAACGGGCGGCGCCTCGTCCACGGGCGAGATCTTGAGGGCCAGGGCGTGCTCGCCCTGCTCGGCGGGGGGGAGATCGACGATCAGCCCCTCGGCGGTTTGCGACCACCTGGGCTCCGCCTTCGACCCGACCAGCTCGACGCGCGCGATCGCCTTCCTGGTCAGGGGCGTCCCCTCGGCCAGCGACCGGATGGTGATACGGCCGTCCGGCGGCCAGGCCAGCGCCACCGCGTAGAGTGTCGTCCCCTTGGCGGTGAAGCGGATGTCCCCCGCCGTGAAAGGCTGGCCCGCGGTGTCCTTGAACGAGCCGGCCACCACCTGGGTCGGACCCTCGCCGTAGACCTTCCAGGGCCGGGTGCCGTAGACGGCCTCGCCGTTCCGGGCCAGCCACTGCCCGATCCCCAGCAGGATCTTCTCCTGCGGGTCCGGGATCACCCCGTCGGGCCGCGGCGCGATGTTGAGGAGGAGGGCCCCGTTCTTGCTGACGATGTCGACGAGATCGTCGACCAGGGAGTCCACCGTGCGGTAGTCGTGGTTCAGGACGTAGCCCCAGGACCGCTTGCAGATCGAGGTGTCGGTCTGCCAGTACTGCGCGCGAATCGTGTCGAGTTTCCCGCGCTCCACGTCGAAGACCGCCGCCTCCTTCGGGAGCGCCTCGTGCTTGTAGTTGATGACGGGGCCCCACTTCCCCGCCGCCGCCCGGTTGTAGTAGTACGCCGCGAACCGCGGCAGGTAGGGCCGGAACGCCGGCTGCTCGATCCACCAGTCGAACCAGACCAGCTCCGGCGCGTACCTCTCCACCAGGTCCGACATGCGCGCGAGCCAGTCGTCCAGGAACGCCGGGTCCGGGGTCGAGGCCTTCTCGGGCTGGGCCGGCCCGTAGAGGTCGGCGAACTGGGCGTCGTTCACGTCCGAGTCGAAGAGGCGCCCCTGGTCGAAGAACCACCAGTGCTCGGCCCGGTGGGAGGAGAGGCCGAAGTGCAGCCCCTCCTCGCGCACCGCCGCCGCGAGCTCGCCGATCACGTCGCGCCGAGGGCCGATCTTCGCGGCCGTCCAGCGCGACAGGCTCGAGTCGTACATGGCGAAGCCGTCGTGGTGCTCTGCCACCGGCACCACGAACCTCGCCCCCGCGTTCCGGAACACCTCGGCCCAGTGCCGGGCGTCGAACTTCTCCGCGGTGAGCTTGGGGATGAAGTCCTTGTAACCGAAAGTCTTCTGCGGCCCGAAGGTCGCCACGTGGTGAGCGAACTCCGGCGTGTCCTTCTTGTACATGTTGCGCGGGTACCACTCGTTGCCGAAGGCGGGCACCGAGTAGACGCCCCAATGAATGAAGATGCCGAACTTGGCGTCCAGGTACCACGCGGGGACGTCGCGCATGCGCAAATACTACCCACGTCGGGCTTCGACGGCTACCGGCGCGCGATCCGCCGCTCCGGGCGCGGGGCCGCGGGCTGGAAAGCCTGCTCCCGCAGGATCGTCACCCGACCGGGGAGCTGGTCGATCGCCCCGCGCACGGCCTGCAGCAGCTCCTCCGGTGGACCGAGCGCTCGCAGGTTCACCCGCACTTCCATGCGCCGCGTCGCCGGAGCCTGCAGGTCCCCTTCCAGGTCCGGCTCCTCTCCATGCGCGGTGAGGCTCGCTTTCAGGGCGATGCCTTCACTCGTCACCATGCACTTCAGGTGCGCGATCCTCGCCCCCTTGAAGCGCAGCCGCTGGTCGAGGTCGTCGAGCAGCGGCCCCGCGACCTGCGCGGGAAAGAGGGCCGAGGGAAAGTCCAGGCGGCCTCGCCAGTTCACCCAGCCCAACGCCGCCTCCGCGGCGGCGTAGCGCGCGTAGTCGATCTCGAGCTCACGGGTGGCCGCCGGCGCGTCGCCTTCCAGCACGTCGTTCAACCACGCGAGAACGCCTTCCTCCGTCCGCGCGCTGACCAGCCGCGTCCCCTCCATCGACGCCCAGCCATGCCGGTCAGACTTGCTGAGCAGCCGGAGATCCGCTTCCTCCTCCTGCTTGCGAAAGAGGAAACGCACATCCGGGACGTCGTCGCGGTCGACTTCCGCCCGCCGGGCGGGGTCGATCACCACGGTCAGGGGTGCTATGCGCAGGGACGGGCCGCAGGACTCCTGCATGGGCCGCAGCACCGTCGCCGCCAGGTCGGTGCAGCTCCCGACCGCCTCGGCGAACACCACGTGGGGCCGCAGGGCGAGAAGGGACCCGAGGGAGTGCCTAAGCTCGGAGAACCGGCAGCAGAAGCAGCCGCCGCCGACCTCCGCCAGCGGCACGCCGTTCGCGGCCACCCACTGGCTGTCGACCAAGTCCTCCCCCTGGTCGTTGGTGATGATCGCGGTTTGCCAGCCCCGGCGCGCGAGGATCCGCCCGGCCGTCAGGAGCAGGGTGGTCTTCCCGGCCCCCAGGAAACCCCCCACGACCGCCAGGACCGGAGTCTCAGGCGGTGACGACGAGGGGCGCATCCCCGGTCACCTCGACCTCGCGGTCCAGCACCACGACCAGCTGGGCGCGGTCGCCTTCCGCCCGATGATTCACCCCCTGGCCGCCGATGGTCACCGAGGTCCTCGCCGATCCCGGCCGGCGGGCGAGGGCGACCCGGGCCACCACGAGCCGGCCCTCCTGGGGACCGAGCTCGAACCGCACCCCCGTGGCCGGCCGGCGCAGGCGGAACGAGCCCCATCCGCTCGCCGTGGACCAGAAGCTTCGGAAGTCCGGGACCTCCATCCGGGGAACCACCGTGAGCCGCCGTCCGGGCGCTTCGTACAGGAAGCCGCTCAGGGCCAGGAGCCCCGACCACGCGGCCATCGCGCGCGCGTAGTGATGGCCGCATTCCGCCTCGTTCCACGGGTTGCGCCGCTCCCCGTCGTAGCGCCGCCGGACGTTCTCGATGCACTCGACACCCTCCGACACCATCCCGGCGTAGATCATGAGGGCGGCGGCGGCGTACTCGAACCCGGTCATCACCTCGGCGAAATACGGGAAGGGGATGCGGGGGCGGGTTCCCTTGCCGTAATCGCAGATCACCAGCGCCGCCTCGTCGTTCAGGGCGAAGACGCGCTGGACGGAATCGTGCTCGAAGAGCGCCTTCTTGTAGTTGTATCGGTAGATGGACTGCAGGGCCCTCCGCGCGTGCTCGGGGTCCACGAGCGGGCCCAGGCCGGCGACGTCGGCCAGGTACTGCCCCAGGAGCTGGTCGATCAGGCAGCCGTCGCCGAGCTGGTATTCCGGGTTCTCGGTGTCCTCCGAGCCCATGCCGCTCCGCAGGGCGGGGGCGATCCGGTCCTTCGGGAGCCCACGGACCTTCTGGACGTAGTACTCGCCGTTGAAGAGGTTGGCGTCGATCCACCGGCGGCCGCTCTCGAAGAGCCGACGGTATTCGGCGGCGGACGGATCGCCCACCACTTTTGCCATCTCCTCGGCCGCGCGCAGGGCGCCGAGGTAGTAGACGCCGCACTGCGGGTTCGGCCCGTAGAACTCGACGTCGTAGGTGTTGTGCTGCACCCCTTCCATCACCCCGTCGCGGTCCGCGTCCCACCCACCCTCCACCCAGGCGAACTCGAGCGCCTTCCTGACCCGGGGCCAGATCTCGCGGAGCCAGCCGTCGTCCCCGGAAAGACGCCAGTCGAGGTAAGTCTTGATGATCTGCCCCATCTGGCCGTCGGCGGCGGCGAACCCGGAGCGGCCCTTGCCCTCGGGCAGGACCTGGCGGAAGTGGATCGCTCCCGCCTCGTCCAGCGAGTAGCCGAAGGCCGCGCGCCGCAGGGAGAGGGAAAGGGACGGGAAGAGGTGCGCGGTCGCGGTCTCGTAGTTCCACACGTGCGTGCAGTTGCCGAAGCAGCAGCCGCTCTTGTCGTTCACGCCCTCCCAACCGTGGAATTCCCCGTCCGCGGTCCGGAAGCAGGTCGTGGTGACGAGGGTGGACAGGTTGGACATGGCGGCGTCCTTGACCCCGCCGGGCAGCGTCGACTCGCGCACCGCCGCGGCAAAGGCCCGGGTCTTGCCCTCGAGGTCCGCCCGCCGTGGCGTCGCATAGTCCGCCACCGCCGCCGCGTCGGCGAATCGGCGGGCGTACGCGTTGCCGACGACGGTCTTCTCCTCGCCTTTCGGGGCCTGCCAGCCCATGCGCTCCGGCGTTCGATTCGGAAAGTGCCAGGCCAGGACGAAGCCGAACGTCGCCTCACCGCCCGCCGGGACCACCTTCCGCAGGCAAACCGTGCCGACCAGGTTCCGCTCGCGAGGCTCCTCGGCCAGGGAGCCCGTGGCCGAGAACGCGTCCCAGAACAGGAGAGGGCTGTTCCACCATCTCCCGCGCGGCCAGCCCCGCCAAACGGTCACCTCGCCCGGGTCCGCGGTGGTGGCCGCGAGCAGGAAGCTTCCCTGAAGCACGTCCTCCGGCGGCAGCCCCGGGTTGGTCATCACGAGGCCCTTCCACCCCGAGCCCGACCTCACCTCGTTCACCCGCTTCTCGGCCGCGCTCTTCTGCTCGGGGGTCGAGGCCCCGAGCCCCACCGGGTTGTCGATCGACCAGGCGATGGCCACCTGCGCACGCTCCGCGGCGGGGTTCCTGACCCTGTACCGGAGGAACGCGATCGGCAGTCCCGAGTCGTCGGCGTTCAGCGGGAAGAAGGGGCTGAACGCCTCCAGTGACAGCTCGACCGGCACTCTCCGGTCGTGGAAGTCGATGCGCGCGATGGGAAACTCGCCGGTGAAGGTCGCGGCCCGGAGGCGCCGGAGCCCCGGCGAGTTCTCCGATCCCAGCCCGTCCCGCCCCTCGTAGGGCGGGAGGTGCTGCGCCTCGAGCACCATCGCCACGGGCCGGGACGCGCCCTTCTGCACCCAGAGGCTGGGAAGCGCGTACGACGGCTTCAGCCCCTTGTCCGGGCGGTTGAAGACCTCCCAGTCGCGGAGCTGACCCCGGCCGCCCAGGCTGATCGATCCCGCGCCGATCCCTCCCAGGGGGAAGGCGAGCATCGCCAGTTGCCGTCCGCGGTAGCGCCGCGGGTACTCGAGGGAGGGGCGGGGGCCAGGCTCGGTCTCACCGGTTTGCCCCGCGGCGAGGGCGGGCGCCCCCGTCGCCATCGCCACCGTCTTGAGGAAGTTGCGTCTTCGGGTTCCCGCCATGGTCCCTCCATAACGCAAGATCGCCGTGGGTCGGAGGCCGGTCCCGGCCCGGGAGGATCGCCCGCTGCAACGCTCCTCCGATCTCCTCCCCCAGGCGCTTCGACATGGCGGCGGTGTAGTGGACCTGGTCCACGTAGAGCGGCTCGGAGAGCCCCTGCTGCATGTCCGCCGCCCAGAGGAAATCCGGCGCGGGGCCCGTGCCCCGGAGTCGCTCCTCCATCCGCGCGTAGCCGAAGGCTGAGTAGGTGTTGAGGCCGAAGTCGTAAGCCCCGAACAGGTGGTGGGCGAGATCGTACTTGTAGGTGGGGACGGGCTGCCAGACGAACAACGGCTTGACCCCCCAGACGGCGGCCACGGCCGTGATCGTGCGCCGGTTTCCCAGGTAGCGCTCGATCAGGCGGTCGAGACGCGGGGGGTCGTCGTAGCGGGCCAGGCGGCCCCGGGCCGGTTTGAGGGGCCGGCGATATTTCTCGCGGGCGATCAGCTCGCGGAGGGGCAGGCGGCGCCACAGCAGGGACGCGAAGGCGGGGACGGCCGCCTCCACGAAGCGCTCCAGCTCCGCCGTGAACTGAGGCTCGTCGAAGATGAACTCGTTCAGGCCATCGAGGAAGACCGCCACTCGGGGGACGACTCCCCCCACGAGGAGCCGCTCAAAGAGGATCCGCTCCTGGCTGGAGTAGTACGCTCCGCGGCCGAAGTTGTAGCAGCGCACGGAAGGCTCGCGCGCGCTCAGGAAGGCCTGCAGATGGGAGGCGACGGTCTCATCGTCCGCGACGCCGTAGCCGAATGCCGTGGACCCACCGAAGACGAAGACGCTGAGGCTCGCCGGGTCGGGAGGCCAGGGACCCTGTCCACGCGAGAGGCGGAAGCCCGCAGGATGAACATTGACGAAGCGCCCCTCGTAGGGCGGCTCCTTCCAGTCGGTGAAGGGCTCGAAGGCGCCCGGGCGGCTCCAGGTCTCGCGCAGGAGCCGGCGCACGTCCTCTCGGCTCCACCCCGGGTAGACCTCAGCGAAGGACCGCTCCCCGTAGGTGAGGGAAACCGGATCCTGCGGGAACGCCTTGAGGAACCACGCCGCCAGGAGATTCACGGCCAGGAACAGGACGGCCGCGTGGAAGGCGAGGAGGACCAGGGCCGCGTACCACGCTCGTGCCGTCCGCAGGGCCTTCGCCATCCCAAGCGGGTCCAGGGTCTTGCTGAAGTTGTTCGACCGCAGGTCGAGCACCTCCACGATCGACGAACCTCCGGCCGCGGAGCCGGGGCCGGAATGAAGGCGGTACTCTATCCTGCCGACGGGAGACGATCAAGCCCGTGCAATTCCGTTTCATTGACAGGGTTTCTCGCCGGACGCTAGAGTTCTCGAGGTTCCGGAGCCAGGTCCGCGCGCGGACATCCGGCGTGGGGCGGGCCATCGACGGTACCGCGGCTCTCGGGAGGACCGATGGACGATCTGGGACAGGACCTCCGCCTCGCATTTCGGAGCTTCGTCAAGAGCCCGGCTTTCACCGCGGTCGTGGTGCTGACCCTGGCCCTGGGCATCGGCGCCAACACCGCGATCTTCACCCTGATGGACCAGGTGCTCCTGCGGTTCCTCCCGGTGGAGGATCCGGAGCGCCTCGTGATCCTCGACGCTCCCGGCCAGTTCTCCGGCTCGAGCCACAGCCACAACCAGTTGGCCCCGATCTCGCACCCGATGTTCGAGGGCCTGCGCGACCGGAACACGGTCTTCGCCGGGGTGCTGGCGCACTACACCGCGCCCGTCCACCTCACGAGCGGAAGCCAGACCGACAGCGTGAACGGCGACCTCGTGTCCGGCACCTTCTTCGACGTGCTGGGCCTGAAGCCCGCGGCCGGGCGGCTCTTCACCCCGGACGACGACCGCATCCCCGGAGGCCATCCGGTCGTGGTCCTCAGCCACGGCTTCTGGACGCGCCGCTTCGGGGGCGACCCCAAGGTGGTGGGCCAGACCGTGCGCGTGAACGACCACCCCATGACGGTGATCGGGGTCTCCCCGCGGGGCTTCCACGGAGTCGAGGTCGGGGAGGCCGAGGACGTCTTCGTCCCGATCATGATGCAGGCCCAGGTGATCCCCACCTGGGATCGCGGGGTGGGCGACTGGCGCGCCCGCTGGCTCACGGCCATGGCGCGGCTCAAGGCGGGCGTCTCGCAGACCGAGGCGAGGGCGGGCATCAACCTCCTCTATGGCCAGCTCCTGGAAGAGGACGCGCAGCATCTCACGTCGAAGTCCGAGCGCTTCCGCACCGCCTTCCTCGCGAAGCAGCTCGAGCTGCTGCCCGGCGCGCGCGGCACCTCGGGGCTGCGCGACCAGTCGCGGACGCCGCTGCTCGTGCTCATGGGCATGGTGGGCCTCGTCCTGCTGATCGCGTGCGCCAACGTGGCCAACCTGCTCCTGGCGCGCGCCTCCTCGCGGCAGAGGGAGATGGCGGTGCGCCTCGCCCTCGGCGCGGGCCGCACGCGGTTGGTGCGTCAGCTCCTCGTGGAGAGTGTGGTGCTCTCGATCGCGGGAGGCGTCCTCGGCCTCGTGTTCGCGGCCTGGACGGGCGACCTGCTGCTGGGGGCCCTGCCCATCGAAGGGGCCGCCCGGGTGCTCACCGCCGAGCCCGACCTCCGGGTGGGCCTTTTCGCCCTGGGGCTCTCCCTCCTCACCGGCCTGGCCTTCGGCCTCGCTCCCGCCTTCCAGTCCACGCGTCCCGCCCTGGCCCCGACCTTGAAGAGCGAAGGGGGGGCGGTGATCGGGGGGGCCGTCCCCTTCCGCTTCCGCAAGGGCCTGGTGGTGGCCCAGGTCGCCCTGTCCCTCCTGCTCCTGATCGGAGCCGGCCTCTTCGCTCGCAGCCTGATGAACCTGCGGACCCTGGACCCCGGCTTCGAGGCCGAGCGACTGCTCGCGTTCTCGGTGGACCCGTCCCTGAACGGCCATGACCTCGCCCGCCGGTTGGCCCTCTACAAGCAGATCCAGGACGAGATCGCGGTCGAACCCGGGGTGCGGTCGATCTCCCTGGCCCGGGAAGCCCTCATGACCAACAGCGAGTGGAGCAGCAACATCACGGTGGAGGGATACGAGGCCAAGGAAGACGAGGACATGAACCCCGGCTTCAACGGGGTGGGGCCGGGGTTCTTCTCCACCCTCGGCATGCCTCTCCTGGCCGGACGCGAGTTCGACGACGGCGACGTGCTCGAGCGGCCGAAGGTGGCGGTCGTCAACGAGAGGTTCGCTCGCTACTTCTTCGGAGACCAGGACCCGATCGGCCGTCGGTTCGGTATCGGGGCGGGGCAGGTGCGGCTGGACATCACCATCGTCGGCCTGGTCCGGGACGGCAAGTCGTCTTCCCTGCGCGAGAAGCCGCACCGTTTCGTCTACCTGCCCTACACTCAGCAGGCAAACGTGGGTGGCATGACGTTCTATGTGCGCTCGGCCGGCGATCCCGAGGCGCTCGGCGGGCGCCTCCGCAAGGTCGTGCAGAGGGCCGACGTCAGCCTCCCCGTCACCGGCCTCAAGACCATGCAGGTCCAGATCGGCGAGTCGCTGTTCGTGGAGCGCATGGTGGCGGCGCTCTCCGCCGCCTTCGGGTTTCTGGCCACCCTTCTGGCCGCCGTTGGCCTCTACGGCGTCATGAGCTACGCGGTCTCCCTGCGCACCCGGGAGATCGGGATCCGGGTCGCCCTGGGGGCGGAGCGCCGGGCCGTCCTGCTCATGGTGCTGAAGGAGGTCGCCGCGCTGGCCGCCCTCGGTGTGGCCATCGGCCTGCCCAGCGGCTACGGCCTCGGCCGCCTGGTCGAGGCCCAGCTCTTCGGCCTCACCGCCCGCGACCCCCTGACGTTCGCGACCGCGACCGCGACCCTCCTCCTGGCCGCGTTGCTGGCCGGCTACATCCCCGCGGCCCGCGCCACCCGCGTGGACCCGATGGTGGCGCTGCGGTACCAGTAGTGGGCAGTACGTTTTTTTCATGATCGGCATCCAGGCGGCACCGGGCCCTCCTACCACCCGTCCCGCCAAGTCCTTGAGCACTCTCCACAAGTGATGGCGGTCACGGACCTGGCATCCGACGTGCTTTAGCTTTTGAGCAGGGCCCTTCAAGGAGGGCCGTACGGGGCCCCGGCGTTCCTGCCGGGGCAGCCGAGCCGCCAGGAGTTCCACAGGCCCTGCTGCGTTCGCATCAGAGCCGACCCGCTTGGGGCTGAAACGAATGAAGCCAGTCTTACGGACGTCTCATTTCCTGTTGGCCGTCTTTTTTGCGATCGGAGCCGCGGGTTGCGGCTCGAGCTCGATGACCAGCGCCACCGGGCCGGGCCTCCCCGCCGCGCCCGCCGGGGCCACCATCCAGGGGACCGTCGTAACGGGCGCGACTGCCGCCCAGGCTAGCGCCCCCCACGCGATGTCCGGCGCGGGCGGGATCCGGGTCAGCATCACTGGCACCACCCTCACCACCACCACCGACGGGGCCGGCAAGTTCGTGATCACCGGAGTGCCTTCGGGCACGGTGGAGCTGCACCTCGAGGGCCCGGGCCTCGACGCGCGCCTCGCCATCAGCGGCCTCGCGGCGGGCCAGACCCTCACGATCACCGTGCGAGCCTCCGGCTCGCAGGCGTCGCTCGAAAGTGACGAAGACGACCAGGACCACGAGACGGAGCTGAAGGGCGCCATCCAGTCGATCGACCTCGCGACGAGCAGCCTCATGGTCGCGGGCAGAAAGGTCGTCACGAACGCAACCACACGGATCGTCGGGGAGCACGACGCCACCCTGGCCCTCAAGGACCTCAAGGTCGGGGAGAAGGTCGAGGTGGAAGGCACGAGCCAGGCGGACCAGAGCGTCCTCGCCCGGAAGATCGAGGTCGAGGGCGATCACGACAACGACTGAAATATGTGCCCGCCCCGGGCGTGTGGACCGGGGCGGGCACGGGCCACTTCTTCAAGGCCTCCTCTGGGACGCTGTCTGGAAACCGGCGCTTCGGTCGCCCCGAGTCGGTGGATGCCGAGGCAAGCGCCCCCGCAACCCGTTGGCGATCAAGGGCCGACCATTCGCGGGTTCGCGCGCTTGACTCGGGAGCCGGGCCCGGACCTTGCAGGGGATGTTGCCAGGTCTGGGTCCGCCGTCCGGAGGTTTATCCCCTCGATGAAGCGGCACGAGGTCGAACCGGTCGCTCGAGTCGGCAAGGATACGCTCGAGCTGGGGCCGAGCCGAGCCGAGGAGCTGAAGTGGAAGATTCGCGGTCTCGCCTCCGTGGGGGTGGCCGCCTCCCGGCCCCGCCTGCAGTGGCACCTCGAATCGCTGGGGGACGGCGGAGATCTGCGCCGCGTCCCCATCCGGCCCCTGCCCTTCCGGATCGGTCGCGGCCAGGGCCTCGAGCTCATGCTGCCCTCGGGATCGGTCTCGAAGGTCCACGCCGAGATCTACGAGGCCGAGGGCAGCCTGCGGCTGCGCGACCTGGAGAGCACGAACGGGACGTTCGTGAACGGGCAAGTCATCAAAGACGCAGGCATCCGGGAGGGCGACGTCCTGCATTTCGCGGACTTCGAGTTCCGCCTGGGCGCGCCGGCACCCGAGGAGCCCGAGGAAGGGCCCGCGACCTTGTCGCTGGGCCGCCCGCGCCTCCCCAACCGGTTCGTCCCCGGCACCCGGGAGCTGAAGGAGCTGCTGCGGGAGGCGGCGATCACGACGGTCTTCCAGCCGATCGTCCTCATGTCGGGGGGAGCTCCCACGGCCTACGAGGTGCTGGGCCGGGGGCGGCACCCCGGCCTGCCCGAGACCCCGCTCGAGCTCTTCCGGATCGCGGAGAGCATGGGCGCGGAGGCGGAGCTGAGCCGGCTCTTCCGCCACAAGGCGGTGGAGCTCGTGCGGCACCGCACCGACCTGCCCACGCTCTTCTTGAACACGCATCCCGCGGAGCTGTCCGGGCCCGGCCTCCTGGAATCGCTCGAGGAGCTGCGCGGCCTGGCGCCCCACCTGGACCTGGTCCTCGAGATCCACGAGAGCGTCCTCACCCGGCCGGCGGCCCTCGCCGAGCTCCGGAGGCTCCTGTCGGAGAGCAACATCGGCCTGGCCTACGACGACTTCGGCGCCGGACAGGCTCGCCTCCTCGAGCTCTCGGAGGCGCCGCCCCACTACCTGAAGTTCGACCGCCGCTTCGTGGCGGGAATCGACCAGCCCGATCTGGCCAACCGGCGCCGCCTCCTGCGCTCGCTCGTTGGCATCGCGAACGACCTTCGGGTGAAGACGGTGGCGGAGGGGATCGAGACCGCGGGGGAGGCGGAGGCCTGCCGGCAGATCGGCTTCAGCCACGGCCAGGGGTTTCACCTCGGCCGCCCGGTCCTCGCCGACCAGCTCTAGCCGGACACCATCTCCCTCCTCCTCGACGGGCGGCACCGGCTCCGCCGTCCTCCTCCGGGCGCTGGAGGCAGCTCGTCAGACTACGGGCGCGCGGTTGCCGGCCCGAGCGCCTCCGCCTTCCAGCCTCCCCCCAGCGCGCGGTAGAGGTCCACCACCGCGATGAGCTGGTTGCGGCGCGTCTGGGCCAGGGTGATCTCGGCCGGGAAGAGCTGCTGCTGCGACTCGAGAACCTCGAAGTACGCGGAGAGCCCGGAGATGTAGCGCAGGTTGGCCAGGCGCACCGCCTCCCGATAGGCGGCCACCGTGCGCGCCCGCTGGCGCTCCGTCTCCACGAGCTTGGCCCGGGACACGAGCGCGGTCGAGACCTCGGCGAGGGCGTTCGTCACCGCCGCCTCGTAGAGGATCGCCGCCTGCTCCCACTGGGCCTTCGTGATCTCGTAGCCGCGCTTCAGGCTCCCGCCCGTGAAGAGCGGGCCCAGGACGCTCGTCGCCAGGCTCCACGTCTTGCCGTTCTTGAACACCTCGCCCAGCTCGGGGCTGACGTTTCCGAAGAGACCGGTCAGGCTGAGGGTGGGAAAGAAGGCGGCCTTCGCCGCGCCGATGCCGGCGTTGGCGGCTACGAGCTGCTGCTCGGCCTCCCGCAGATCGGGCCGCCGCTCCAGAAGCGTCGAGGGCAGACCGGCGGGGATCGCGGGCGGAAGCGAGGCGACGGGCGACTCGCGCGGGATGGGCTGGGGCCTCCGTCCCAGCAGCAGGTTGATCTGGTTCTCGCGGGCCACGATGGCGCGCTCCAGCTCGGGGGATCTGGGCGGCCACCTGGCCCAGGGAGGCCTCCGCGCGGGAGGTTTCGAGGGCCGAGGCGGCGCCGCCCTCGAGCCGGCGGTTGAAGAGATCGTAGGTGTCCTGGAAGGCGGCCGTCGTGCGCCGGGCGATCTCCAGCTCGGCGTCCAGCTCGCGGAGCTCGAAGTAGGCGGTGGCCACGTCGGAGGTGAGGGAGAGGAGCACGCCTCGCCGCGCCTCCTCGGTGGCCAGGTAGCGGGCGCGGGCCGCCTCGTTCAGCCGCCGGATCCGCCCCCAGAGGTCGAGCTCCCAGGAGAAGCCCACCTTCGCCGTCCATTTCGTGTCGGTCTTGTTGTCGGGATTCGCGAACTGGTCGAGACGAGTGCGCTCCCAGCCTGCCTGGTAGCCGGCCACGGGGAAGAGGTCGGAGCGGGCGACCCCGTAGCGGGCGCGGGCCTCCTCCACCCGGGACGCCGCCAGTCTCGTTTCGTAGCCGTTCTTGAGGGCCTCGGCGACGAGCCCCTCGAGCAGCGGGTCGTCGAAGACTTCCCACCAGGGGAGGTCGGCGAGGGTGCGGGCCTCGGCCGCCGCCTGCTCGCCGTAGAACCGGTCGGGCACCGCCACCGTGGGCCGCCGGTAGTTCGGACCCATCGCGCAGCCCGCGAGGACCGCGCCCGCGAGGACGGCCACGGCGAGGTTCCGCATTTCAGGGCTTCCCCTCGACCGCTCCCCCAACCTCCCCCGAGGCCCCCGCCCGCCGCTCCGCTCCCGAGAGCCTCTCCACGGCCACGAACAGCACCGGGATGATGAAGATCGCGATGCCGGTGGCGGCCAGCATCCCCGCGATCACCGCGGTGCCCAGGATCTGCCGGCCGACCGCTCCCGCGCCCTTGGCCATCCAGAGGGGCACGCAGCCGAAGATGAAGGCGAACGACGTCATGAGGATCGGCCGCAGGCGGAGCCGCGCTCCGGTGAGCGCCGCGTCCACGAGCCCCCGTCCCTTCTCCAGCTCGTCCTTGGCAAACTCCACGATCAGGATCGCGTTCTTGGCCGCGAGGCCGATGAGCATCACGAGGCCGATCTGCCCGTAGACGTCGAGGGCGAACCCGCGCGAGAGCAGCCCCAGGAAGGCCCCGACCACCGCCACCGGGACGGAGAGGAGCACGCTGAAGGGGAGGGACCAGCTCTCGTAGAGCGCGGCTAGGATGAGGAAGACGAAGCCCAGGGACAGGGCGAAGACGGCGCCGGAGCGGCCGGCCGCCCGCCTCTCCTGGAACGAGAGGTCCGCCCAGTCGTAGCCCATCTCCCGGGGCAGGACCTCGTTCGCCACCGCCTCCAGCGCGGCCATGGCCTGGCCCGAGCTGTAGCCGGGCGCGGGCTGGCCGGTGACCTGGGCGGACCGGAACAGGTTGAAGCGCTGCGTGTACTCGGGCCCGAGGATGTGGCGGGTGGCCACCACGGTGGAGAGGGGCAGCATGTTGCCGTCGTTGTTGCGGACGAAGAAGCGGCCGATGTCTTCCGGGGCCACCCGGTCCGCGGCCTCCGCCTGCAGGAACAGGCGCCATTGCCGTCCGAAGCGGTTGAACTGGTTCACGTAGATGCCGCCCAGGAAGGCCTGCAGGGTCTGGTAGACGTCCGCCACCGCCACCCCCTGCTTCAGCACCTTGTCGCGGTTCACGTCCGCGAAGATCTGCGGCACCGAGGCCCGGAACGGGCTGTTCACGTTCGCGAGCTCCGGCCGCTTGCGGGCAGCCTCCAGGAACTTCTGCAGGCTGTCGTTCAGCAGATCCACCGAGCCGCCGCTCCGGTCCTGGAGCCAGAACGAGAAGCCGCCGGCGGTGCCGATGCCGGGAATGGCCGGGGGAGCGAAGGCGAAGGCAATCGCTTCCGGGACCTCGGACCGCAGGGTCCGGTTCAGGCTGGCCAGGATCGCCTTCGCGGAGAGGCCGGGAGAGCGCCGTTCGTCCCAGGGATCCAGGGAGAGGAAGAAGAAGGCGGTATAGGAGGCCGAAGTGCGGGTCAGCAGGCTGAAGCCGTTGATGGTGGTGGTCACGTGGACGCCCCTCGTGCGAGCCATCAGCTTCTCGATCTTCTCGGTCACCTCGGTCGTCCGCTGCAGCGAGGCGGCGTCGGGGAGCTGCACGTTGAGCAGGAGGTAGCCCTGATCTTCCTCGGGGATGAAGCCGGTGGCCAGGCGGTGGCCCAGGCCGGCGGCCAGGACCGCGAAGCCCGCGAGGATCAGCAGGCTCAGCGCCGTCTTGCGGATGAGCCGGTCCGAGAGATCGACGTAGCCGCGGGTGGCCCGCGCGAACCAGCGGTTGAACGCGCCGAAGAAGCGCGCCAAGGGCCCCGTCGTCTCAGGCCGGGGCCGCAGCAGCATCGCGGAAAGGGCGGGGGAGAGGGTCAGCGCGTTGAAGGCGGAGATGATCACCGAGATCGCGATCGTCACCGCGAACTGCCGGTTGAGCCGCCCCTGGATCCCGCTCATGAGGCCGATGGGGACGAAGACCGAGGACAGCACGAGGGCGATCCCCACCACGGGGCCCGAGACCTCGGACATGGCCTGGAGGGTGGCGGCGCGCGGCGGGAGCCCTTCCTCGATGTGGTGCTCCACCGCCTCCACCACCACGATCGCGTCGTCCACCACGAGGCCGATGGCCAGCACGAGCCCGAAGAGGGAGAGGGTGTTGATGGAGAACCCGAGCATGGGGAACGCCGCGAAGGTGCCGATCAAGGAGACGGGCACCGCGATCAGGGGGATGAGGGTGGCCCGCCAGTTCTGCAGGAAGAGGAACACGACCAGGATCACCAGGACCATGGCCTCGACGAGGGTGGTCGCGATCTCCTTGATCCCCTCGGTCACGGCGAGGGTGGTGTCCAGGGAGATCGCGTAGTCCAGGTCGCTCGGGAAGCGCTCCTTCAGCTCGCGCATCCTCGCCTTCACGGCGTCGGCCACCGCGAGGGCGTTGGCGCCCGGGGCCTGGAAGACGGCGATCAGGGCGCCCGGGCGGCCGTTGTAGCGGCCGGACTGGTTGTAGCTCAGGGCCCCCAGTTCGATGCGCGAGACGTCCTTCAGGCGCACCACCGAGCCCTCGGGGGTGAGGCGCACCACCACGTCCCCGAACTCCCCGGCCGTGACCAGCCGGCCCTTGGCCCGCACCGTGTAGGTGAGCTGCTGCCCGCGCGGAGCGGGCTCCCCGCCCACGCGTCCCGCCGGGTTGACGGCGCTCTGCTGCTGGAGCGCGCGCACGAGGTCGGGCACCGTGAGCCCCAGCTTGGCCAGCTTGTCGGGCTTGACCCACACCCGCATCGCGTACTCGGAGAGGCCGAAGTTGATCACCTGGCCCACCCCGGACACGCGGTACAGGGCGTCGTTGACGTTGATGAGCGAGTAGTTGCCGAGGAAGAGCGAGTCGTAGCTGCCGTTCGGCGAGTAGAGCGAAACCACCACGAGGGGGAGCCCGACCGTGCTGCGGTAGGTGAGCCCGAACTGGTTCACGTCCGCCGGAAGGTTCGGCTGCGCCTGGGACACGCGGTTCTGGGCGTTCACCTGGTCGGTGTTGACGTCGCTCTCGACGTCGAAGGTGACGCTCAGGGTCATGGTCCCGTCGTTGGCGTTCGTAGACTGCATGTAGAGCATCTTGTCCACGCCGTTCATCTGCTGCTCGAGGGGGGTGGCCACCGATTGCTCGATGGTGACCGCGTCCGCCCCGGTGTAGGTGGTCTGGATCTGGATGATGGGAGGGATGATCGACGGGAACTGGGCGATGGGCAGCCCGGTCATGGAGACGAGGCCGAGCACCACGGTGACGATGGCGATGACGATGGCGACGATGGGCCGGTCGACGAAGAAGCGGGCCATGGGACGTCAGGGGCCCGCTGGGCTGCCGCCGGGGTCGGGCTTCGCCTGGACCGCCATCCCCGCCCGCACGTACTGCAGGCCGGCCACGATCACCTGCTCGCCCGGCTTCAAGCCCTTCTCGATGACCCAGAGCTCACCCACGCGTGCGCCCGGCTCCACCGCGCGGATCTCGGCCTTGCCGTCCTGCCCCACGACCCCCACCCGGTACCCACCCTGCAGCTCGGTCACCGCCCTTTGCGGAACCAGCAGGGCGCCCGCCTTCACGTCGAGGGCCGCCCGGACCTTGCCGTACTGCCCCGGGCGCAGGATGTTTCCGGGGTTGGGGAAGAAGCCCCGGATGGTCATGGTCCCCGTCTTCACGTCCACCTCGCGGTCGACCAGGACCGCCTTGCCCGGGTGGGAGTAGGTGCGGCCGTCGTCCAGGATCAGCTCGAGGGCCGGGCCCCGCTCGGTGGTCGCGTAGTTCGCGCGGTTGATGAGCTCCGCGAAGGCCATGTACTCGCGCTCGCTGATGCCGTAGGTCACGCGGATGGGGTCCACCGTGGAGACGGTCGTCATCACCGTCTGCGGGCTCACGAGATCGCCGACCTGGGACTTCGCGATGCCCACGATGCCGTGGATCGGGGACCCGACCTTCGTCCAGCCGAGGTTCAGGGCGGTCTGCTCCACCGCCGCCCTCGCGGACTCCACCGCCGCCTTCGCCTCCCGCTCCGCAGAGAGGGCGTTGTCCAGCTCCTGCTGGCTGACCGCCCTCTGGGCGGCCAGCGGCCGGAACCGCTCGACGTCCTTCGAAGCCTTGGAGAGCTGGGCCTCGGCGCGGGCGAGCGCCCCCTGGGCCTGCTCGTGAGCGGCCCGGAACTGGCGGGGGTCGATCTCGAAGAGCGGATCCTTGGCCTCGACGTATTGCCCCTCCTTGTAGAACTGCCCCATCAAGTAGCCCTCGACCTTGGGCCGGATGTCGGCGTTCACCGAGCCGTCGAGGGTGCCGATCCACTCGGGCACGTCCCGCTGGACGACGGGTACCACCAGGACCTCGAGAGGCGGGGGGGGAGGCGGATCCCTGCGGGCGCAGCCGAGGGCGGCGAGCGAGACGAAGATCAGGAAACGGAGGCGGAGGGTCACCAGGTGCTCCTTGTCGAAACGCGTGCGCCCCAGCTCAGATTGTACCGAAAACCGCGCGATGGCCTGCTCCGGGCGCGGGAGGCAGCCCGTCAGGCCGGGCGCAGGGCCCAGGTCGAGCCGGCCAGCCACCGATCGAGGTCCGCGGCGGGCATCGGGCGACCAATGAAGTAGCCCTGGGCCCCGTCGCAGCCGATGGTGCCCAGGAGCTCGAGCGTGCGCCGGTCCTCCACTCCCTCCGCCACCACGCTCAGGCCCAGATTGTGGCCCAGCTCGCTGGTGGAGCGCACGATGAGGGCGTCTTCCTGCTCGAGGCTGGTCATCCCCATCACGAAGGACTTGTCGATCTTCAGCTCCGAGACCGGCAGCCTCCGCAGATAGGTGAGGGAGGAGTAGCCGGTGCCGAAGTCGTCGATGGCCATGGCCACGCCCCTCGCCTCGAGGCTGGCCAGGACCGAGGCTGCGTGGGTGGGGTCGGCCATCATCGCGCTCTCCGTCAGCTCGAGGCGCAGGAGCCGCGCGGGGAGCGAGCGAGTGTCCAGGAGGCCGGTGATGTGCTCGACGAGCTGGACGTCCTGGAGGTTGCGGGCCGAGAGGTTCACCGAGACCGCCAGGTCCTGCCCCTTGTGCTGCCAGGTGTGGCACTGCTCGATAGCCTCCCCCAGCACCCAGTGGGTGAGCGGCTTGATGAGCCCGCCCTGTTCGGCCAGGGGAATGAAGCGGTCCGGGGGGACGATCCCGCGCTTGGGGTGCCGCCAGCGGACGAGGGCCTCCGCCCCCACCACCGCATGCGCCTTCAGGTCGACCTTGGGCTGGTAGTGCAGGAGCAGCTCGTCGCCCTCGATGGCCCTCCTCAGCTCGCCCAGCAGCACGAGCGCGCCGGGGTCGTAGGGGTCTCCCTCCGGCGAGTAGACCACGAAGCCGCTCCCGCTGCGGCGGGCCGCCTCCAGCGCGGTGTCCGCGCGCCGCAGCAGCAGCTCGCCGGTGTCGCCGTGCTCGGGACCCACGCTGATGCCGATGCTCATGGCCCCGTCGATGGGCAGCTTCTCCACCACGAAGGGGGCCTCCAGGGCCTTGAGGATCTTGGAGGCCACCTGCTGGGCGAGACGCGCGTCCGCCCCGGGGAGGATGGCGGCGAACTCGTCCCCGCGCAGCCGGGCCACCCGGTCCGCTTCCCCGAGCACGTCGCCTACCCGGCGGGCCAGCTCGCGCACGATGCGGTCCGCGTGGGCGTCGCCCAGGGTGTTCCGGATCTCGCGGTACCGGTCGAGGGTCATGAACAGCAGGGCCACCGGCCGGCCCTCCTGCCTCCCCGTGGCCAGGGCCTGCGCGAGCTGCTCCAGGAGCAGGGCGCGGTTGGGGAGGCCGGTGAGAGAGTCGTGGTGGGTCAGTTGCCGGATGGTCGCGGCCGCCCGCTTCTGCTCCGTGACGTCCACCACGAAGCCCCGCACGAAGCGCGGGTTCCCCTCGGAGTCGCGGAAGGGCCTCCCCTCCGCGCGCCACCACCGGACGTGGCCCTCGCGGTCCAGCAGGCGGTACTCGCACAGGAAGGGCTTCTCGGCCGCGCAGGCGTCTCGATACTCCGTGAGCACGCGATCGCGGTCCTCGGGATGGATCTGGTTGGCCCAGGAGCGGGGATCGGCCAGCCATTCCGCGGGAGAGTAGCCCGTCATGGACTTGAGCTGCGGGCTGACGTAGACCGGACTCGCGTGCTCGTCGGCCCAGGAAATGTAGGTGAGGGCGGGGATCTCCTCGATCAGGCGGCGATAGAGGTCCTCGGTCTCCTGCCGCCGCCGCTCGGCCTCCCGGCGGGCCCGGCGCTGCCCGGCCTCGCGCAGCTCACGCTCGATCGCGGCCCCCAGCCGGCCGAGGCTGCCCTTGGACAGGCAGTCCTGGGCGCCCGCGCGCATGACCGCTACGAGCTCCTCCTCGGCCACCGTGCGCGAGACCACGATCACGGGCAGGTCGATCCGCTGCTGCTCCAGGACCCCGAGAACGTCGACCGCGCTGAGCGCGGACAGCGTATGGTCGGTGACGGCCACCTCCCACGTCTCGCCCGCGAGGGCCGACCGCAGCTCCGCCTCCGTTCCCACCCGGGACCAGGTGGGCTCGAACCCGCTGCGACGGAGCTCCGTCACGAGGTGCTCGGCATCCTCGGCACGGTCGTCGACGATCAGGACTCGAAGCGGCCTTGCCATCCCCTTCTCCCGATCATTCAATCCAGCTACGCTTTGCGTGACATAACATGCTAAGCCCGCGTCGCCGGAAGGTCCAGCAGACCTCAGGCTAGTTCGAATTCTGGATAAGAAGAGCTCGGCCGCTCAGCGCGCGAGCATTACCCAGGCGACCAGCGCGGCGGCTCGCTCGTCCGTCCGCCAGGGCGGCCCTACGGGACGGCCCATGTCCTTGAGCCGGCGCTCGAGCTCGGAGGTCCGAAGGCGGAGCCTCCGCGCCGCCTCCGCGTAGGCCGTGCACTCGATCAGGAAGGTGTTCGGCAGGCCGCCGGCGGCCGCGGCCTCCCGGAGCGCTTCCCGGTAGAGGATGGCCTCGGCCGCGTGGGCGTGGATGTGCGCGCCGTGGCAACGGGTGGGATCGGGATCGCTGCTGACCACGAGCCCCGCGCCCTCGACCACGTGGCCCTGCTCGCGGAGCTCCCGCACGAGCAGCTCCAGGCCCAGGCGTGCGACGGACCGGACCGCCCGGCTTCCCCGCTCGACGAGGGTCGCGGCGGCCGGACCCGGGTTCTCCATCGCGGCGTGCCAGGGGCCCGCCGACTCGGGGACCTTCGGGTCCCACAGCTCGACCCGGCGGCGGAGGAGGATGACCGGGGAGGCGGCCGGACCCCCGAGCGCCACCGCGGTCGCCCAGCTCGCGTGGACCCGGAACCCGAGGGACGCTGGCTTCATGGGCAAGGCAAGCCTGGCCATCCTCGCACGGGTCGTCGGTCACGCAAGGCCCCACTGCACCCGGGGGGTCCGGGGGCCCAGGGCGTTAGGATAGACCCGTGCACCCGCTGGACGACCGCGACTCCCTTCAGCGCTTCGTGTTCGAGCGGGCCCGCGTCCGCGGCGAGCTGGTGCGCCTCGACGCGAGCTGGCGGGAGGTGCTGCGCCGCCATGGGTACCCCCCGGCCCTTCGGGCCACCCTCGGGGAGCTGATGGCCGCCTGCGCGCTGCTCTCCGCAACTCTCAAGTTCGACGGCGGGGCCCTCGTGCTGCAGATCCAGGGCGGGGGGCCGGTGACCCTGCTCGTCGTCGAGTGCCAGAGCGACCTCTCGCTCCGCGCGGTCGCGAAGTGGGAGGGCGACCTCGACGGGCTGGGCCCCGAGCCCACCCTGCGCGCCCTCGCGTCGGGCGGCCGCTGCGCCCTCACCCTGGATCCGGGACCAGGCAAGCAGGCCTACCAGAGCGTCGTCCCCCTCGAGGGGCGAACCGCCGCGGAGATCCTCGAGCGGTACATGGCCCGCTCGGAGCAGCTCGAGACGCGCTTGAGCCTGGCCGCCGACGAGCGCCGCGCGGCGGGGGTATTGCTCCAGAAGCTGCCGGACACGGGGGGCCGGCCCACCGCCGCCGAGGACGGCGACCTCTGGGACCGCGCATCGCTCCTCCTGCGGACCCTGACCCGCGACGAGCTGATGGCCCGGCCCGGGGCGGAGATCCTGCGCCGGCTCTTCCACGAGGAGGACCTGCGGCTCTTCGAGAGCATGGAGGTGCGCTTCTCCTGCCACTGCTCTCGCGAGCGCGTGGGGGGCGTGATCCGCATGATCGGGGCCGGCGAGGCGCGGGCGCTCCTCGCCGAGAAGGGCGAGATCATGGTGACCTGCGAGTTCTGCAACGAGACCTACGTCTTCGACCCTGGCCAGACGGAGGCCGCGCTGGCGGGAGGCCGCGCATGAGCTGGGAAGCCGTGTGGGCGGGCGCCCTGGCGGGAGCGCTCGCCGCCCTCCTTGCCGGAACCCCGGGGCCCGCGCACGCCCAGGACGTCCCCTTGTTCACCTCGGACTTCCCCCTGGAGGAGTTCGCCGCGCGGCGGGCCCTGCTCTACGACGCGATCGGGACGGAGGGGCTGGCTGTCCTCCAGGGCGCCCCCAGCCCGCCCGGCTACACTCGCTTCCGCCAGTCGAACGACTTCTACTACCTGACCGGCATCGAATCTCCCCACGCCTACCTGCTGCTCGACGGCGGCTCCCGGCGCGCTACCCTCTTCCTCCCCCACCGCAACCTGGCCCGCGAGGCGAGCGAGGGGAAGCTGCTCTCGGCAGAGGACACCGACCTCGTGAAGAAGCTCTCGGGGCTCGAGGACGTGCAGCCGGCCGAGATGCTTCTCGAAGACCTGGCCCGGCGGGGCCGCACGGGTGCGTCGCACCGCCTCTACACGCCGCTCCGGCCCGCCGAGGGCGCCTCGATGAGCCGCGACCTGGCCCTGCGGCACGTCGCCGACTCGGGCAACGACCCCGGGGACGGCCAGACGTCGCGCGAGGGCCGGTTCGTGCGCCTCCTTCTCGAGCGCTTCCCCTGGCTCGAAGTAAAGGATCTCACCCCGGCCCTGGACGCGGCCCGCCTGATCAAGAGCTCGCGGGAGATCGCCCTCATCAAGCGGGCCACTCGGCTGGCCTGCCTCGCCCTCCAGGAAGCGATGCGGTCGACGGTTCCCGGCCTCTACGAGCACGAGCTGGACGGGCTCGCCAAGTTCGTCTTCTTCCGGAACGGCGCCCAGGGCGAGGCCTACTACTCGCTGATCGCGAGCGGCCCCAACGCCCTCTACCCGCACTACAACGCGGGCAGGCGCCGGATGAAGGACGGCGAGCTGCTGCTCATGGACTTCGCCCCGGACGTCGGCTACTACATGAGCGACATCACGCGGATGTGGCCGGTGAACGGCAAGTTCAGCTCCGGGCAGCGCGAGCTCTACGGCTTCTACCTCGCCTGCTACCGGGCGATCCTGAAGGCCATCCGGCCGGGGGCCACGGCCGGCGCAGTCATGAAGGAGGCCGCGGGCGAGATGGAGAAGGTCCTGGCGGAGGTCAGGTTCTCGAAGCCCGCCTACGAGGCCGCGGCCCGGGACTTCGTCACGCGATACCGCGAGGCGGCCCTCGCTCGGCCCCGGCTCGGCCATTGGGTCGGCATGGCCACCCACGACGTGGGGGACGACACCGGACCCCTCCGCCCCGGCATGGTCTTCACCATCGAGCCCGCCCTGCGGGTGCCGGAGGAGCAGGTCTACCTCCGGCTGGAGGACCTGGTGATCGTGACCGACCGTGGCACCGACCTCCCGTCGGATTGGCTGCCCATGGACATGGCGGCCATCGAGAAGGTGATGGCGGAAGAGGGCCTGCTGCAGAAATACCCGCGGGATGCCGCGGGGGCCAACCCCTAGGAGGCTTCCGTGCTCAAGGGATTTCGCGACTTCGTCGCGCGAAGGCAACGTCATCGACCTTGCGGTGGTAGCCTCCAAAGGCGCCGGGGCCCGCGCGGTCACCGCCGGCCCGGGGCGCTTACTCGCTATCCCCCGTCGGTGGAGTGGGCCTCGAGCCGCGGCTCGGGGGGCAGGTTCAACACGCGGGCTGGCAACAGCGAGACGATGAACGACACCACCTCGCGCAGCGAGAGGACGGCCAGGGGGGCGCCCGAGTCGTCCACGATCGGTATGTGGCGGTAGCCGCGGAGGATCATCCGGTTGAGCGCGAAGGCGATTCCGTCGTCGGGACCGAGGGTCTCGGGATTGGGGGTCATCAGCTCGCCGACCGGGCGTCCCTGGTCGATCTTCGCGGTGGCCACCCGGCGCAGGACGTCGCGCTCGGTGAAGATGCCGACGGCCCGCCCGTCCCGCTCCACCAGCACCGCGCCGATCTGGCGCCCGAGCATCAGTTGGATCGCCTCGCGGATCGGGGTCGACTCGGAGACGCATACCGCGGGCTGCGGGTCGAGGGCGCGGATGGGGGCACCCAGGATCGCCCCCCCGAGCATCTGCTCCTCGCGGTCGCGGCCGCTGGTGTCGTCCTCGTAGGCCTCGTCGAATTCGCTGAGGTTCATGTGCCCCTGGGACGGGTACCTCCTTGCCACGAAGCTACGACTGGAAGGGGGTCCAGGTCAACGATTTTCGACGGGCGGCCGCCGACGCGGCCGGGGCCCCTTCGACCGCGAACGCGGCCCCGGGTGTACCATTCCGTCATTCCCATGCGCCGTGCCCTGTGGTCGTTCACCGTCCTCCTCGGCTTCCTGCCCGTTGGGTTGGCCGGTCCCGGCGACGAGGCCCAGCGGCGCAAGGCCATGGACCACTACCAGAAGGGCGAGGATCGGCTGCGGGACGAGAAGTGGGAGCAGGCGGCCGAGGAGTTCCGGAGGGCGGTCGAGCTGCACCCGCCCTTCGTGCTCGCCCATTACGGGCTCGGCCAGGCCTACATGGCCCTGAAGCGCTTCCCGGACGCCGTCCAGGCCTTCTCCGCGTCCCGGGACGCCTACTACAAGGTCACCGCCCTCAAGATCGCGGACCGCATGCGCGCGGCCGACGTGAACCAGCAGATGGTCGACGAGTACCGGAACCTCACCGGCGTCGACGCGCGCGGGAGCACCAGCAAGGGGGTGACCACGCGCCTGAACGTGCTGCGGGACCTCGAGCAGGCGAAGCGCCTGGACGACGGCAACCCCGAGCCCCCGGCCGAGATCTCCCTCGCCCTGGCCGGGGCCTGGTTCCGCCAGGGCAACGTGGAAGAAGCGGAGAAGGAGAACCGGAACGCTCTGAAGAGCCGCCCGGACTACGGCCAGGCCCACAACAACCTGGCCGTCATCTATATGATGACGGGCCGCTTCCCGGAGGCCCGGGCGGCGGTCGAGAAGGCCGAGAAGGCGGGCTTTGCCGTGAACCCGAAGCTCAAGGAAGAGCTGGAGCGCCGGGCGGCCGCCCCGTAGGGCGGGCGTCGAGCCCGCGCACCGAGGAGGTTGACCAAGAGGATGCCTGCCGATCCCGAGCTGCTGAAGAGCGTCCCCTTCTTCCAGACCCTCGACCACGAGGAGAGGGCGGCGGTGGCCGCGCTCATGCACGAGGAGAGCATCGCCGCCGGGACCACCATCTTCCGCGAGAACGATCCCGGAGGCGTGCTCTACATCATCGCCGGGGGCCGGGTGGAGCTCTCGGTGATCGGGGAAGACCGCAAGAAGGTGGTGGTGGACATCCTCGAGCCGGGGGAGTTCTTCGGCGAGGTCTCGCTCCTCGACGGTGGAGGGCGCAGCGCCACCGCGGCCGCGGCGGAAGGGCTGGACGTCTTCCGCCTGGAGCGGGAGCCCTTCCTGGGCCTCCTGCGGCGGCGGCCGGAGGTGGCCCTCGACGTGCTCGCCGCCTTCGCCAAGCGCTTCCGCAAGACCGACGAGCTGCTCCGCCGGCGCGTCCCCAACCCCAACGAGGTGGTGGAGGAGAGCGAGACTTTCGGGGAGCGGGTGGCGGACGGGGTGGCCCGGTTCGGCGGCTCCTGGGGCTTCATCTTTTTGTTCGGGTCCGTGCTCCTCACCTGGGTGGTCCTGAACACGGTCCTGCTGCTCGGCCGCAGCCACGAGCCCTTCGACCCCTACCCCTTCATCCTCCTGAACCTCTTCCTCTCCATGCTGGCCGCCATCCAGGCGCCCGTGATCATGATGAGCCAGAACCGGCAGGACACGAGGGACCGCATCCGCAGCGAGCTGGACTACCAGGTGAACCTGAGGGCCGAGGCCGGGATCATGCAGCTCCACGAGAAGTTCGACGAGCTCCGGCGGGAGATCCTGAAGGGAAGGAGATAGCCCGGGCGGCTAGCCCGCCGTGCGCCGCACCCGGGCCGCGAGCGACGCGAGGCGCGGATCGCCCCGGAGCGGGTCCAGCATGGGGTCGACCCCGATCAAGACCGACCAGGGATCCCGCGCGGCGGCGGCCTGCTCGAGGCTCGTCAGCGCGGCCTCGCGCTCGCCGAGGGCGGCCAGGACGGTGGCCCGCTGGTAGGCGAAGGCGCCGCCCGGGCCGGACTCGATCTCGGCCAGCCGCGCCCGCGCCTCGTCGGCCCGTCCCGCCCGGGCCAGCGTCCAGGCCAGGACGGCTTTCATCACCGACGCCCCCTCCGCCAGCTCCACCGCGCGACGGTGGGCCGCCACCGCCTCCTCGAAGAGCCCGTTGTGCGCGCAGGCGAGGCCGAGGCTCCACTGGGCGAGGAAGCGGTCGGGCTCGAGCTCCGCCGCCCGGCGGACGAGGGCGAGCTCCGCCTCGTGCTCGCGGGCGAGGGCGTGGACGAGGCCGGCCACCGTGCCCGCCACGAGGGAGACCGGATCGGACTCGCGGGCCCGCACGACTTCCGCCCGGGCCGCCTCGAGCTCGCCGGCCATGGCGAGGAACAGGCCGCGCCACTGCCCCACGGCCCCGCTGTCCGGGCTCGCGGCTTTGGCGCGGTCCAGCTCCCGGCGCGCGCCGGGCCAGTCCCAGTCCTGGAAGAGCCGCAGGAAGCCGAGGGCGATCCGGGCCTCGGCGAGGTCGGGGTCCCGGCGCAGGGCCTCCTCGGCGGCCGCGCGGGCCTCCGGCCAAAGCGCATCCGGCGGCGCGAGGCCCGTGAAAGAGAGGATCAGGAAGGCGTCGGCCAGGCCGGCGTGGGGTTCCGCGTAGCCGGGGTCGAGGGTGGCGGCCTCCTGGAAACAGGCGACCGCCTTCTGCAGCCCCTCCCCGTTGAAGCGGCTCCAGAAGAGACGGCCACGCAGGTACGCCTCGTAGGCCCCGAGGCGCGGGACGTTTCGGCGGCCGCCGGCGGGGGCGGCCCCCGGCGCCAGGCGCGGCTCGAGGGCCCGCGCCACGCGCTCGGCGATCGCGTCCTCCACCGCGAACAGGTCCGTGAACGGCACGTCGAACCGGTCGGCCCAGGGCCGAAGCTCGTCCGTCCGCGGTACCAGGCGCGCGGAAACCCGCAGGCGCCCACCGTCGCGCTGGATCGTCCCCTCGACCACCGCCTCCACTCCGAGCTCGCGCGCCGCCTCCCCCGGCTCCACCGCCCGCGTCGCGTAGCGCATCACGGCGCCGGTGGGGCGCACCACCAGGCCGGGCAGCGGGAGCAACCGGTTGATCAGCGCGTCGGCCATCCCCAGGCCGAGATGGTCCTCCGCCCCCGCGAGCGAACGGAAGGGAAGGACCGCCAGGGCCAGCCGCCGTGGGGCCACACCCGTCACGGGGGCGCGGAACCGGTAGCCTCGCCGGGATACCGTCTCGACCCAGACCGACCCGTCTTCCCGCGGGCCCAAGGCCTTCCGAAGGGCCGACACGGTAACGCTCAGGTTCGCTTCCTCGACGACGGTGTCTGGCCAGACCCGGGCCAGGAGCTCGGCCTTCCTGACCACGTCTCCCTGCTTCTCGAGGAGGGCCTGCAGGAGGGCTGCGGCCTTGGGGGTGAGCGGCACCACGTCCCCCCCGCGCCACAGCACCTGCGTCTCGACGTCGAGCACGAAGGGGCCGAAGGCGAGGCGGCGCCCGGTCGTCACATCGGCACGCTACCAGACCGTCCCGCGCGGGGCCAGGGGTGGCCTAGGAAAACCTTTGGAAATGCTTCGGACGCGCTTCGTGACCCCAGGCTGCAAGAGGCCGATCTTCCAACCATGCAGCAGCATTCGCCCACCACGGGCTTTCGCGAGGCCAAGCGCGAGCTGGCAGGGCTCACCGCGGGGATGGAGAAGCGGCTCCTCGCCTGGCTCGCCGAGCGCCTGCCGGCCTGGGTGTGCCCGGACCACCTCACGGCCCTCGGCCTCGCGGCGATGATCCTGGGCGGCGCGGCCTACGCGGCGAGCGGCCGCTACCCGTCCCTCCTCTGGGCCGTGAACCTGGCCCTCGTCCTGAACTGGTTCGGGGACAGCCTGGACGGCACGCTGGCCCGCCACCGCGGGAGGCTCCGCCCGCGCTACGGCTTCTACGTGGACCACGTGGCGGACGTCTTCGGCGCCCTCTTCCTCGTCGGCGGCCTCGCCCTCTCCGGCCACATGGCCGCGGGCGTGGCGTGGGGCCTGCTCGTCGCCTACCTGGTGTTCTCCGTGAACCTGTACCTGGCGACTTACACCCTGGGGCGCTTCAAGATGTCGTACGGGCCGGTGGGCGGCACCGAGCTGCGCCTGATCCTGGCCGCGGCCAACCTGGCCTTGCTGGCGTGGCCGACCGTGTTGCTCTTCGGCCGAAGGGTGCGTCTCTCCGACGTCTTCGGCCTCCTCGCCACGGCCGGCCTGTCGGGAACCCTGCTGAACTCGGTGGCGGACACGACCCGTGAGCTGCACCACCTGGAGCGCCGGGGCCGGGTTGTCCCCGGCGCTCCGGTCGAAGCCGCCGTCGGCGCTGCGGGCGGAATGGGTCGTCTCCTTTCGCGGCGGCGCGGCGGCGCGAGTCCACTCCGAGATCGTCTTTGACAGCGGGCGCGCGGTGCCCTAGCCTCCACCGATCGCTGCCCCCTCGCCGTCCGCCCGCCGTGGCCCGGACCGGGTCGCCCTCGGCCTGCTCGGTCTCTTGACCGCCCTCTACACGGGGGTGAACCTCTACCGCCTCGACCACTTCTATTCGCTCGACTTCGATCTCGCGATCTTCGGCCAGGGGGTTTGGCTCCTTTCGCGGGGCGACGTCCCCTTCGTGACGATCCGGGGGCTGAACCTGTTCGGCGCGCACGCGACCTGGATCCACCTCCCGGTCGCCCTGCTCTTCGCGGTCCTTGGCCCCCTCGCGGACGTTCGCGTGCTGGTGCTCTTGCAGTCGGGGGCCCTCGCACTACGAGCCCGTCAGCCTCGCGGTCCCCTGCCTGGTGGCCGCTCTCCCCCCATCGCGCGACCGGGTGGGCTTGACGCCCCCATGCCCCGGAAATAACGTGGGCCGCGCCGCTCGAAGAGGAGGTGACGCGTGGCGCAACCCGTGGACCGTCGCACCTGGCTGACCGAGGCAACGGTGGCTGCGGGAGGCCTCGTGGTCGGAGGGCCCGCTCGGGAAGGTTCGGCGGCGCCCGCCCCGGCGTCCGGCCGCATCCACCTCGGGATCGTGACCTACAACGCCGCCCGGGACTGGGACCTCGAGACCATCCTGAGGAACGTCCGGGAAGCCGGCCTCGAAGGCGTCGAGTTCCGGACCACCCACGCCCACGGCGTCGAGCCCGGCCTCGACGCGGCACGCCGGCGCGAGGTCCGCGACCGCTGCAAGGGCGCCGGTCTCCTCCAGACCAGCCTCGGCTCGGTCTGCGAGTTCCACTCCCCCGACCCCGCGGTGGTCAAGCAGAACATCGAGACCTGCCGGGAGTTCGTCCTCCTGGCTCGGGACATCGGGGCGCGCGCGGTGAAGGTAAGGCCCAACGGCCTGCCGGAGGGCGTCCCCGTGGAGAAGACGCTGGAGCAGATCGGAAAGGCCCTCGCCGAGTGCGGGCGCTTCGCGGCCGACGCGGGGATCGAGATCTGGATGGAAGTGCACGGCAAGGGGACCCAGGAGCCCCCGCGCTCCCAGCGCATTATGGAGCACTGCGGCCACTCGAGCGTGGGCGTGACCTGGAACTCGAACCCCACCGACGTCGCCAACGGCTCGGTGCGCGACGCCTTCGCTCGCCTGGGCCGCTACATCCGGTGCTGCCACATCACCGAGCTCTGGGGCGCCTACCCCTACCGCGAGCTCTTCGCGCTCCTCGCCGCTTCCGGTTACGACCGCTTCACCCTGTGCGAGATCCCGCAGAGCCTCCGGCCGGAAGACGGGGCGACCTTCCTCAACTGCTACCGAGCCCTCTGGCAGGAGCTGCAGAGGTGAACGAAACATTGAACGGCTCACCGCGCTTCTGTTAACGTCTCCTCACCACAGCGTTCCCTCCCCCTACGTGGGGAGGGATAGGGTGGGGGGTCGATGAAGGAAGGGAGGAAACCATGCTCTCCGCGCGCCTGGTCAAGATCATCGAAGAGCACGCCGAGGACATGAGCCGGTCGCTGATCGGCCGCCTCCGGAGCGACGGCCGGGTCGCCACCCTCGTGCGGGCCTCCCAGGATGACCTGGAGCAGCGGGCCTATGACGTGTACCACAACCTCGGCCGCTGGCTGGGTGACAAGAGCGAGGAGGCGATCGCCCACACCTACCATGCGGCGGGCCGTAGGCGCTTCGGGCAGGGGGTCCCCTTGAGCGAGGTCGTCTTCGCCCTGATCCTCGTCAAGGACCACCTGCGGGACTTCATCCGCACCCGGGGCCTCGTGGACTCCGCGGTCGAGCTCTACCAGGTGGAAGAGCTGCACCTGCTCGTGAGTCACTTCTTCGACCGGGCGATCTACCACGTGGTGCGCGGCTACGAGGAAGCGGCCCGCCTGCCCCGCTCGGCCGCAAAGGCGAGCTGAGCCTGCGCGTCACCGGCCTCTTCACCTACCCCGTGAAGTCCTGCGCGGCGATCGCGCACGCGGCCGTCGACCTCGAGGCGCGCGGCCTCGCCTGGGACCGCCGTTGGATGATCGTGGACGCAACCGGCCGTTTCCTCACCCAGCGGGAGCGGCCACGGCTCGCCCTGATACGACCGGCCCTCGCGGAGGGCTCCCTGTGCCTGGACGCGCCCGGACGGCCGCCTCTGCGAATCCCCCTGGAAAGCGACCGCCCGCCGGCCCGGCGGGTGCAGGTCTGGGAGGACGTGTGCGAGGCCTGGGACGAAGGTCCGCAACCCGCGGCCTGGCTCGGCGCGCACCTGGGCCGCCCCGCCCACCTCGTGCGCATGACCGACGACTGGGAACGCCCGGTGGACCCCGACCATGCCCCGAGGCCGGCCCGCACCGGCTTCGCCGACGCCTTCCCCCTGCTGCTGGCCTGCGAGTCCTCGCTCGCCGAGCTGAACCGCCGGCTGGGGGCGGCCGGCAAGGCGTCGGTCACGATGGACCGCTTCCGGCCGAACGTCGTGCTCGACGGCGGCGAGCCCTTCGCCGAGGACGGCTGGCGCACCGTGGAGGTGGCCGGCCTGATCCTCGACCTCGCGAAGCCCTGCGCGCGCTGCGCTACCACAACGGTGGACCAGGCCACGGGTGAGGTGAAGGATCCCGCCGAGCCCCTCGCCACCCTGGCCACCTTCCGCCGGCAGGGGAACGAGGTGTGGTTCGGCCAGAACGCCGTCCACCGCGGGCCGGGGACCCTCCGGCTCGGGGCGACCGCCGAGGGGCGGCTATAATCGCGGCTTCCCATGCGGCCCGTCGTCGCCCTCGCGGTCAAGGACCTGCGGCTGCTCCTCCGCAACCGGGGTGACTTGTTCTTCGTCCTGGGCTGGCCGCTGCTGTTGGCCGTCTTCTTCGGGGTGATCTTCTCCGGCCCGAGCCAGGGGCGCTCACCGCTCGCCGTCGCGGTGGTCGACCTCGACGGCACGGACGGCTCGCGGGACTTCGGGGAGCGGCTCGCGGAGGGGGCCGGGCTCTCCGTCCTGCGCACGTCCACCCGCGAGGAAGCGGCAACCCTCGTGCGACAGGGCAAGCGCGTGGCCTTCGTCGTGCTGACCCCGGGCTTCGGGGCGGCCGCCGCCCGGCCGTTCCAGGGACCGGGTCCGAAGGTCGAGATCGGCGTCGACCCGAGCCGCACGGCGGAGTCGGCCATGCTCGAGGGTCTCCTCGCCCAACAGGCGGCCGCGGGCCTCCAGAAGGTGATGGGCGATCCGGAGGCGTCGCGCAAGATTGTGCGGGATTCGCTGAACGCCCTCCGTCTCGCGCCCCCCGGGTCCGCGAGCCGCTCCGACACCGAGCGCTTCCTGAACGAGCTGGAACGCTTCCTGGAGAGGTCTCCCCCCCGCGAGGGAGCCGGCCCCTCCTTTCAGCCGCTGACCGTGGAATCGAAGCCGGTGGCGCTGGAGCGCCGCGCGCCCCGCCACTCCTTCGAGTTCACCTTCCCCCAGGGGATCCTGTGGGGGATCATGGCCTGCGCCGCGAACTTCGGGATCGGCCTGGTGGCGGAGCGCACGGCGGGGACGCTGCTGCGCCTCTTGGCCGCGCCCCTCTCGCGCCGCCAGCTCCTCCTGGGCAAGGCCCTCGGCTGCTTCGCCGCCATCCTGGTCGTCGAGGTCCTGCTGCTCGCGGTCGGGGTCGCGTTCTTCCACGTGCGCCCCGTATCGCCGGGCCTGCTCGCCCTCGCCCTGCTCTCGGCCGCGGCCGCCTTCGTCGGGATCATGATGCTGCTGGCCGCCCTGGGGCCGACCGAGCGGGCCGCGAGCGGGGCGGGCTGGGCGGCCCTGCTGGTGATGGCGATGCTGGGCGGCGGAATGGTCCCCCTGTTCGTCATGCCTCCCTGGATGCTCGTAGCCAGCAACGTGAGCCCCGCCAAGTGGGCGATCCTCGGCTTCGAAGGCGCTCTGTGGCGCGGGTTCTCTCCCGCGGAGATGGCGCTCCCCTGCGCAATCCTGTGGGGGGTGGGGGCGACGTGCTTCGCGGCGGGGGCCCGGGCTTTCCGGAGCGCCTGAGAACGCGTCTCACGCGCGGCAACACGCGTCGAGCCGTTCCGGAATCGGATACAATGCCGGCCCACTCAGGAATCTTCAGATGACGGTGAAGCCATCTGCCGGCGGCCGGACAAGCTGTACCCGGAGTTGAGCGTCTCTGCGGTCGTCAATGCCATGGCAAGTGGCTAGGTAGTCGGAGCGTGCCCTCGGGTGCTTGGGGTCGGCGGGGGTCGCGCGGCAAGTCACCTCACCCCGTTCCATAAGCGGCACCATGTCCGCGACGTGTGCGACATCGGGACCTGGCGCTCGGCGGCCGTCGACGCGCCAGGGCGCCCTTGACCGGTGTTCTACAAGAATGTAGATTTGGCTACGAGGGGATAGAATATGGAAAAGGAAACGCAGATTTCTGCCCTGGTGTCCACGACGACCAAGGAACTCCTGGAGAAGCACGTCCGGGCGACGGGGATCAAGAAGGGGCATCTCGTCGAGGAAGCCCTCCGCCACCACCTCCAGGCACTCCATGAGCTGCCGCCGGACGTCATCTCCCGCCCCAGGTTGGTAGTATCGCGGCGCTCCGGCGAGGCGATGGTCGATCGCATCGGCTCGCCGCGCCGTCCGAAAAGGGAACTCCGCAAGCTCATGACGGGCGATGGAGATCAGGGTCCTTCGCGAGTCGGATGAGCGCGCCCGCTTCCGCTCGGGCGATGCCGACCTCGATCGCTTTCTCCAGAAGTACGCGGGCCAGAACCAGTTCCGCCATCACATCGGCACCACTTACGTCGCCGTCGAGGCAGGCCAGATCCTCGGATACGCGACCGTGGCGCCTGGGCACATAGAGATCGACGATCTGCCGGCGAAGCTGCGCCGGAAGCTTCCGAACTACCCGCTTCCTATCCTGCGACTCGGTCGCCTTGCCGTCGACGAGTCCTTTCGGGGACAAGGGCTGGGCAAGGAGTTGCTGCGCTTCGTGCTGGAGCTGGCGATCCGGCTGGCCGCCGACTACGGCTGCATCGGCGTGGTGGTCGACGCCAAGACGGACGCGGTGGAGTTCTACGAGAGGCTCGGGTTCATGCGGCTCGAGCTCCTCCAGGGTCAGTCGGAGGCCCGACCGACGCCGACGGCCATGTTCCTGCCGATGGGCGAAATCGAAGCTGCCTGTAGGCGGCGGAAATAGCGACCCGACCGACGGCTGCTTCCCGCTGACGCCCACGGGGACTGCACGGGAGGGGCCGCTCGGGAACTCAGATACAATGCCGGCCCGCGGCTTCCCTGGCCAGAGAGGTGACCTCCTCCCGGCTTCGGCCACGTACACCTCACACGGGCAGAGGGCGGAGCCGGCGATGCGGGGGCGGATCGTGAGCTTCGACTACGTGCTCGTGGGGGGCGGGCTCCAGAATGCCCTCCTCACCCTCGCCCTCCAGGACCGGCAGCCCGGCGCGTGCATCGCCCTCGTCGAGCGCGGCTCCCGCCTGGCGGGGAATCACACCTGGTCCTTCCACGCGGGCGACGTACCGCCCGCGTCGCTCGGGTGGCTGGAGGCGCTCGTGGCCCACCGCTGGCCGGCTTACGAAGTCCGCTTCCCGAGCCTCTCCCGCACGCTCTCCCACGGCTACGCGACGATCCCTTCGACCCGGGTAGACGCCGTGGTGCGCGAGCGGCTGGCCGGCCCCCGCTCGCGACTCTTCATGGGGGCCCAGGTGATCGAGGTCCGGGCCCATGAGGTCCGCCTCGCGGACGGCCGTCGGATCGAAGGGGCGCTGGTGGTGGACGCCCGGGGCCCCGACGCGCCGCCGACCACGAGCGGCCGCATGGGCTTTCAGAAGTTCCTGGGCCTGGAGCTGGAGCTCGCTCGGCCGGCCGGCCTCACCCGGCCGGTGATCATGGACGGGACCGTCCCCCAGATCGACGGCTTCCACTTCGCTTACGTGCTGCCCCTGGCCGCGGACCGGCTGCTCGTCGAGGACACGTATTTCTCCGACTCTCCCGCCTTCGACCACGAGACGCTGCGGGCACGCGTCCTCCAGTACGCGGGCGGCCACGGCTTCGAGGTCGCGCGCGTCCTGCGCGAGGAGACGGGCGTCCTGCCGATGCCCTGGGGCGGCCCGCTTCCCCGGCCGAGCGCTTCCCCGCTCGTGGCCGGGTATCAGGGCGGCTGGTTCCATCCGGCCACCGGCTACTCGCTGCCGGTGGCGGTGCGGCTGGCGGAGCGCGTGGCCAGCGTCCTCCCCGGGGCTCCCCTGGGTCCCGCGCTCCTCGACCTCGCCCGGCGGCATCGCGGGCAGGCCCGCTACGCCCGGCTCCTCAACTGGCTGCTCTTCTGCGCCTACCCGCCCGGCGAGCGCTGGCACATCCTCGAGCGCTTCTACCGCCTGCCCGAGCCGACCATCGAGCGCTTCTACGCTCTCCAGATGACGGGCGCGGACCGCGCGCGCCTGCTCCTGGGCCGGCCACCCCGCGGCTTCTCGGTCCGCCTCGCGTGGGCCCGTTTCCAGGCGGCCTGATGCGCCCGCGCGTCGCCGTGATCGGCAGCGGCTTCGGCGGCCTGGCCGCGGCCATCCGGCTCCAGGCCATGGGGCTCGAGACCGTGATCTTCGAGGCGCGCGACCTGCCCGGGGGCCGCGCCTACGTCTATCGCGACCAGGGTTTCACCTTCGACGCCGGCCCCACCGTCATCACCGCCCCCCCCTGCATCGAGGAGCTGTTCGCGGTGGCCGGGCGGCGCATGGAGGACTCGGTCACCCTGTTGCCCGTGAAGCCGTACTACCGCCTCCTCTGGCCCGACGGCGACGCCTTCGACTACGCGGGCGGCCAGCCCGAGATGGAGGCGCAGATCCAGGCGCGCTGCCCGGGAGACCTCCAGGGCTACCGCGACTTCGTGGAGTATGCGCGGAAGGTCTTCCTGAAGGGCTACCAGGAGCTTGGGGCGGTTCCCTTCCTGCGCTTCGCGGACATGGTGCGGGTGGCCCCCGACCTCGTCCGCCTGCGCGCGGACCGCACGGTCTACGCGGCGGTGGCCCGCTTCGTGAACGACGAGCACCTCCGCCAGGCCCTCTCCTTCCACTCCCTGCTCGTGGGTGGGAACCCCTTCGAGACGAGCGCCATCTATACGCTCATCCACTACCTGGAGCGGAACTGGGGCGTCTTCTTTCCGCGAGGAGGAACGGGGGCGCTGGTGCAGGCCCTGGTCCGCCTCTTCGAGGACCTCGGCGGGGAGGTCCGGCTCTCCACTCCGGTGCGCCGGGTGGACCCTCCGAACGGCAACGGCGATCGTGTCCACGTCGTGCAGACCGACCGCGGCCCGGAGACCTTCGACCTCGTGGTCAGCGACGCCGACGTCCACCACACCTACGCGCGGCTCTTCGGCCAGGATCCGCGGGGAGCGGCCATGGGCCGCCGCCTCGAGCGCATGGACTGGTCCATGTCCCTCTTCCTCGTCTACTTCGGAACCCGGAGGCGCTACCCCGAGCTCGCCCATCACACGGTCGTGTTCGGCCCCCGCTACCAGGGGCTGCTTCACGACGTCTTCCACGGAGCCACCCTCCCCGAGGACTTCAGCCTGTATCTGCACGCGCCCACGATCACCGATCCTTCGCTGGCCCCCCCGGGCGGCGAGGCCTTCTACGTGCTGTCGCCGGTGCCCCATCTCGGCCACGCCCCGATCGACTGGAACGCGGCCGGGCCCGCCTACGCCGACCGGATCCTGGAGTGGCTGGAGAAGCGGCTGCTGCCCGGGCTCCGCGAGAACATCGTCACCCGCCGGATCTTCACGCCCCTCGAGTTCCAGGGGGAGCTGAACACGTTCCAGGGATCGGCCTTCTCGGTAGCCCCCACGCTCACGCAGAGCGCCTGGTTCCGGCCCCGGAACCGCGACCCGCGCATCCCCGGCCTCTACCTGGTGGGGGCGGGGACGCATCCGGGAGCCGGCCTGCCGGGCGTCATCAACTCCGCCAAGGCCACGGCCCGCCTGATCGCGGAGGACCTGGGATTGTGACGACGCCATCCCCCAGGACCGACCGCCGCTGCAGCCAGCGGGTCCTGGCCCGGCACTCCAAGAGCTTCGCCCTCGCGGGCCGGCTGTTCCCTCCGGGGCCCCGCGAGGATGCGGCCGCGGTCTACGCCTGGTGCCGGCGCTGCGACGACGGGGTGGACCTCGCCGACCCGTGCCAGCAGGCGGCGGCGCTCGTCCGGGCGCGCGAGCAGCTCGCCCAGCTCTACGCGGGCGCTCCCACCACCGACCCCATCCTCGGCGCGTTCCAGGAGGTCGTGCGCGAGCGCCAGATCCCCTCCTGCTACCCCCAGGAGCTGCTGGACGGCCTGGCCATGGACGTGGAGTTCCGGCGCTACGAGACCATGGACGACCTGCTGCTCTACTGCTACCGCGTGGCGGGGACGGTCGGGCTCATGATGTGCCACGTCATGGGGGTCGCGGACGGCCGCGCCCTGCGCCACGCCGCCCACCTCGGCATGGCCATGCAGATCACCAACATCTGCCGCGACGTCATGGAAGACTGGGAGCGCCGGCATATCTACCTGCCCGACGAGGTGATCGGCACCGCCGTGGCCCGCCGGCTGTGGGAGCGGCGCGGCGAACCGCTCCCCCGCGAGCTCTCGGGCGAGATCGGGTCGGCGCTGCAGCGGCTGCTGGCCCAGGCCGCCCAGCTCTACCGCTCGGGGGACGCGGGCATGCGCTGGCTCTCCTGGCGCTGCGCGCTCTCGGTGCGCACGGCCCGCTACGTCTACGCGGCCATCGGCGGGGTGATCGAGTCGCGGAACCACGACGTGTGGGCGGGACGCGCGGTGGTGTCGGTCCATACCAAGCTCCTCCACGTGGCCCAGGCCATGACCCGGGGCCTGCTCGAGGCCCCCAGCCGCCTCCTCTCCACCACCCGGACCCGGGTGCCCTCCGACCTCTTGCGCTTCCCGGACGGGGTGGTCGGGGAATGAGCCCTACGCGCCGTCCAGGTAGGCTTCCACCTCGCCCGGGGGCAGCGGGCGGCTGAACAGGTATCCCCGGAAGCCCCGGCCGCCCCGGGATTCCAGGAAGGCTCGCTGCTGCTCGGTCTCGACCCCTCGGCCACCACCTCCAGGCGGAGGCTCCGGGCCCTGGACCAGCTTCGCGATCAGATCCCCTAGGGCGACGCCGCCGGGATGGTGCTTCCAGGGCTCGCCCTCTTCGCGCTCCGCGTCGAGGCCCAAGGCACCCCTCCAGCCTACAGGAACAAGGTCGCCGCAACGTCCCCGGTGACATGAGATCAGCGTCTTCTACTAGCCAAGCGCTGCGCGGGCAAGTGGCGAAACAGGGTGCTGGCGCCTGGCGATAGAATGGCTCCCGGCGATCCGGGCTTCCTCAAGCGACAGCGGGCATGCCAATGATCCGGGATTGGACCATTCGGCGCAAGATATTGACCGGGTTCGCGCCGGTCTTGCTTACAACGGGCTTGCTCGGCTGGCTCACGATCCGGCGACTAGGCGCGATGAGCGGGGCGATCGCCCAGGTCAGCCGTGGTCAGCTGCCGGAAGCGGCGGTCGATCAACTGTTCCGCGATTCCCGATCGGAGATCGTCCTGCTGGTGCTGACGACCGCCTTCATCGCCGTCGGCATGGCCTTCTTTCTCACACGCCTGATCGCAAACCCTATCGAGCGTCTGGGGATCGCGGCCGAGCGAGTCGCCAAGGGAGACCTCACGGTCGAGATCGTGAGCCAGAGCCGCGACGAGATCGGCTGGCTGGAGCACTTGATGCGTGGCATGGTGAAGAACCTACGCCAGATGGTGGGACAGATCACGACCGCTTCCCACACCGTGGCCGCCTCGGCCGGGCAGATCTCGGCGAATGCGAAGGCCATCACCAAGGGCGCCCACAGCCAGGCGCAGGCCGCCGAAGAAACATCCACCTCCATGGAGGAGATGGCGGCCTCGATCCAGGCGGTGGCGACGAACGCCCACAGTCTCGCCAACCACGTCGATGAGACGTCGAGCTCCATCAGCGAGATGGGAGCTTCGATCGACCAGGTGGCCAAGTCGAGCGACACGCTTGCCGTCACGGTGGCGGAAGCCTCCGCCACGATCGAGGAGATGACGGTCTCCACCGACCGGGCGGCTGAAAACCTCGAGACGTTGGCTGACACGGTCTCCGAGACCTCGGCGACGATCGAACAGATGACCCGCTCGGTGGAGTCGGTGGCGCGCAACGCCGAGACCCTGAGCGTCGCGGCCGCGCAGGCCAGCCTGACCGTCTCGGAGATGACGGAAGCCGTCGAGGAGGTGGCGAAGATCACCGAGGAGGCCGACCGGATCAGCCAGAGCGCCAGCGAGGACGCACGAGCCGGCGACGCGGCCGTGGCCAAGACGGTCGAGGGGATGAAGCTGATCGGCGACACGATGGAGAACACTGCGCGCGTCATCACGGAGCTGGGCAAGCGGTCGCAGCAGATCGGCAAGGTCCTCGAGGTGATCGAGGAGATCGCCGACCAAACGAACCTGCTCGCTCTGAACGCCGCCATCGAGGCCGCGCGGGCCGGCGAAGCCGGACGTGGCTTCGCAGTAGTGGCCGATGAAGTCAGGAAGCTCGCCGAGCGCTCGGTGGAGGCGACCAAGGAGATCGGCGAGGTCGTTCGCCAGGTGCAGGAGGAGACCAGCGGCGCCGTCGCGACCGCCAAGACCAGCGCGGCGCAGACCAAGGCAGGGATCGGCCTGGCGGACCAGGCCGGCCTCGCGCTGCGGCGGATCCTGGAGTCCGTCTCGCGTTCGAGCCAGCTCATGGCCGAGATCGCAGTCTCGACGGCGAAGCAGTCGCGAGCGTCAGGCGAGGTGACGCGCACCGTCGCCAACATGAACTCGTCGATGGGTCAGGTCGCCACTGCGGTCAAGGAGCAGGCCGCCGGTGCGAAGCAGATCCGCGAGGCGATGGAGAACATCAATCAGATCATGGGCCAGGTGACGCACTCGACCAGAGAGCAGGCCCAGGGCGGGCGCCACGTCCGCTCATCGGTGAGCAACATGAACCGGATCGCCTCTCAGGTGAACGTGGCGGCCAAGGAACAGGCGACGGCCAGCCGGCAGATCGTGCAGGCGGTCGACAGCATGAATCGGATGACGCACGAGGTCTCCTCCGCTACCGCCGAGCAAAAGCAGGCCGGAGAGCTGGTCGTGAAGGCTTTGGAGCACATCTCGGAGATCGCCCAGGACAACCTCGCCACCGTCGAACAGACGTCGAAGGCGACGTTGGACCTGGCCCGCCAGGCCGAAGAACTGGCCAAGTTGATCTCCGCCTTCAAGGCGACGTAGAGGGCGCCCCTAACGGAAGATCGCAGAGACGCAGAGACACATATGGGTGAGGGCCACTCGTTCGCGACGTGATGGAGGACTGGGAGCGCCGGCACATCTACCTGCCCGACGAGGTGATCGGCGCCGCGGGGGCCCGCCAGTTGTGGGAGCGGCGCGGCGAGCCCCTCCCCCGCGAGCTCTCGGGCGAGATCGGCTCCGCGGTTCAGCGGCTGCTGGCCCAGGCGGCCCAGCTCTACCGCTCGGGGGACACGGGCGTGCGCTGGCTCTCCTGGCGCTGCGCGCTCTCGGTGCGCACGGCCCGCTACGAACCGGCGGTCCCAGAAGAGCGAGTCCACGGGCACGGGCAGCAGCGCGTTCACTCCGGAGGAGAGCAGCCGGTCCTGGGCGCCCTCGGGCAGGGCGCGGCTCAGCACCGCGATGGCGGTGGAGCGGGTCGCGGGGTCGTCCCGCAGGCGGCGGACGATCGCGAGCGTCGGCTCGAGGCCGGGCTGGTCGATGACCACGAGGTGGGGACGGAGGCGCGCCACCGCCTCGGGGGCGGCACCCGGATCGGTCACCAGGGTCCGGTCCACGTTCGGACGCCACAGCACGGTGTGGCCGAGCTCACCCACGAGGTCGTCCGCGGCCACCACGAGGACCCTGAGCACGGGGTGCAGTCTAAGCTACAGGTGGTATAAATCCAGCGCGCCCCAGGAGCCGTAAGCCAGGTCGGGAGGTGCCGACGTGCGCAGGCTCTTCTTGCTTCTTCTCTCCGCGGCCGCCGCGACCGCGGTCCCTCGGGCGGCCCGGGCCGACCCCTTCGACCACTCAGCCTTCGACGCGCTCCTGCGGGCCCACGTGGTGGACGGAATGGTCGACTACGACGCCTTCCGGAAGGCCCCGTCCTTCGCGGCCTACCTGGACGCCCTCGCGCGGGCCGACCTCACGAAGCTCGACGAGAAGGAGAAGCTGGCCTTCTGGATCAACGCCTACAACGCCTATACGATCCAGCTCATCAACCGCCACAACGAGCGCGACTCCATCCGCAACATCAACAAGTCGGCCTTCATCAAGGGCCATGGGCCCTGGCGGGAGAAGCTCGTGAAAGCGGCGGGCCAGGCCTACCACCTCGACAACGTCGAGCACGACGTCATCCGGAAGCAGTTCCAGGAGCCCCGCATCCACTTCGCGCTGGTCTGCGCGGCCATGGGCTGTCCCCCGCTGCGCAGCGAGGCCTACACGGGGGCGAAGCTCGACGCCCAGCTCCAGGACCAGTCCCAGAAGTTCCTGCTGCGCTCGCCGGCCAAGAACCGGGTGGACCCGAAGGCGGCCACCGTGTACGGCAGCGCGATCTACGTCAAGTACTACCGGGAGGACTTCGGCCAGACCGACGCCGCGATCGGCAAGTACCTGGCGGGCTTCTATCCCGAGGGCCCCGAGAAGCAGCTCCTGCTCTCGGGCGGGTTCACGCTCGTCGACACCGACTACGACTGGACCCTGAACAGCCAGGAGAAGGCTGCTCAGTACCGTCCCTGAGCGCGCTCCTTGGCGGGCAGGATCTCCAGACAGCTCGTCCACCAGCCGGTGCGGATCGTCTCCACGAACTCGGGGGGCAGGCCTTCGGCCTCCATCTCGCGGGCCAGGCGCTCGTGGTCGTACTCCACCGGCACGTGCTCGACGCGCAGGCCGCCCTCCTCCGCTTCCACGATCGCGAGCCACACGTGGGTGCGCCCGTCGTTCGCGGGGCGGCCGAGGGCCCCGCAGTTGACGATCCCCCGCCCCGGCTCGACCAGCCGGCTCCAGTGCAGGCCCGTGTGCGTGCAGACCACGAGGTCGGTCTCGAAGTCGCGCAGCAGCTTCCGGAGGAACGGCTCCGGGGTCATGCTCCGCCAGAGGAACTCGTTGATCTTGCGGGGCGAGCCGTGGCAGAGCAGGACCCGCCGGCCGCCGAGGGTGAGGCGGATGTGGCCGGGCAGCGTCCCCATCCACCGTTTGTGCTCGGCCGCGGTGTTCTCCCGCGTGTAGTCGTACGAGATCTGCGCGAAGTGGTTGTCGCGGGGGTCGGTGTAGCCGCAATGGCAGTCCGCGGCTCCGCTCGAGAGCGACTCCTCGTAGTTGCCCTGGATGGCCGGGATGCCCTCCCCGCGCAGGATCTCCACCGTGCGGTCGGGATGGGGCCCGAAGGCCCCGAAATCGCCGAGCGCGAAGACGGCGTCGACCCGCCGGGCGCGGGCGATGCGCAGCGCTTCCTCAAGCGCGAGGTAGTTCGAGTAGACGCCGCCCAGGAAGGCGACCCGGCGGTAGGCGCCCATCTCGACCCTGCGGGGCTCGGGCGCGGGGGCCGAGGTGGCCCGGCCCAGCTTCAAGTCCGGCACGAAAGCCCCTGCTCGTGGCACGTGAAGCACGCCGGGTAGCCCAGCTCGAACGCTCCCAGGGTCTCCGAGAGGGTCGCCCCCATCCGCGCCTGGGGGAAGTCGATGAGGATGGGACACACGTACACGCCCTTCGACGTGACCATGCGCCCGGAGGAGCATACGAGCGCCTCCGTCTCGCCCCGGGTCAGGGTCTGCCCCCGCAGGCTCTCCCACGACGCGTAGGCGCGCGTCCGCCCGCTCTCCGCCCCCAGGCGCAGGAGAGGCATGACCTTGAGGCGCGGCTTGGTGAGGCCGATCGAGCGCAGGAACTCGAGGAAGCGCGTCCGGCCCTCCGCGGTGGACGCGCCTTCGCAGGCCTCGGTCACGGTGATGACGGGATTCAGGCCGCCCTCGGCCAGGTTGCGGATGCCGACGAGGATCCGTTCGAACGTCCCCGCCCCCCGCACGGGGTCGTTGGTGGCGGCGTCCCAGCCGTCGATCGAGATGCGGAGGTCCAGGCTGTATTCCGAGGCGTCCGAGAGCCGGCGGAGCCGGGAGGCGCTCTCGGGCCGGAGCAGCAGGCCGTTCGTGAGGACGGAGACCGGCCCCAGGGCGAGCGCCGCCTCCAGGATCTCGAAGATCTCGCGGTTCAGGAACGGCTCGCCCCCCGTGAAGTAGTACTCCTTCACCCCGAGCGCCTCCCCCTCGGCCAGGAAGCGCTTCACGGTCTCGAGGCTCAGCATCTCGTGGCTGCGGTTCGTGGGGGAGCTCGAGATGAAGCAGTGAGCGCACTGGATGTTGCAGAGCGTCCCCGCCACCTGGAACCACAGGGTGTCGAGGGCGAACAGGGGGGCCTCCGGGTAGTGGGGGCGGACGGGAGCGGTGCTCATCGCCGCGCCGCCAGGAGATCCAGGATCGATTCGAGCTGGGCGATCCCCGTCTGCAGCAGGAAGGTGGGCAGCCGCCCGTAGGCCTTGATCCCCACGAAATGGAATCCGGGCTCCCCCGTCCCGAGGTCTTCCGGCCCGACTTTCGGGACGGAGAGGCAGTCCGTGACCCCGGCCACCGCGCGGCCGAGGCGAGCCGCCCCTTCGGTCGCCGGCGAGATCTCGAGGGCCAGCTCGCTCAGGAACGAGAGGTCGGGGCGGTAGCCGGTCAGCCCCACCACCGCGTCGAACTCGCCGCGCCGGTTGCCGGAGAGCGCGACCCCGAGGTGCCCGTTCGCGGCCTCGATCGCCTCCAGCCCGGCGCGCCGCTCCACCTTCAGGAAGGCCGGCGGATCGGCGGCCAGGTCGTTCGCCTGGGCGACGACGCGGCGGCGCTCGATGAGGGGATCGTTCGCCATTTCGACGCACGGCCGCCGGTTCGGCGTGCGCACGGCCCAGGTGAGGCGCGCGGCCGGCTGGAGCCGCGTCAGCAGTTCCAGGGCGTTGGCCGCGGAGTGCCCGTGGCCCACGAGCAGCACCTCGCGCCCGGCCAGGGAGGCGAGCCCCTCCTCGAGGGTGCCCAGGTCACGCACGAGGCGGTCCCCTACCGCGCGCTCCCCGCGGGCGGGAACGCCGCCGGCCCCCACGGCCGCGGGGATGTCGTAGACCCCGGAGGCGTCGAGCACCGCCTCGGCCTCCATCACCTCTTCGCCCTCCGGCGTCTCCACGAGCAGCCGGAACGGGCCCTCCGCCCGAAGGGGATGTCCCGCCATCTCCGCCCGCGTCATCCGCGCGCGCCCCACCGCGACCACGCGGTGGCCGGTGCGGACGCGGCCGGCGAGGGGACGGCGGCTCACGAGGGGCTCCAGCACGCGCGCCACCATCTCGGGTCCCGTCAGCAGCGCGTCCGCGGGCGGGAGGTCGGGGCCGAGCAGGTGCCTGACCCGCCCGGACACATTCATGCCGAGCGGGCTGAAGAGCCGGGTGGAGCCCCATCGGCGAAGGGACTCGCCGATCCGGCCCTTCTCCAGCACCGTCACCTCGAAGCCGCGCTCGACGGCGCCCAGCGCGGCCTCGAGGCCCATCGGCCCCGCTCCGATCACGACGAGACGGCTCACCCGGTCACTCCTTCCGGGCCATGGTGTTGCACGACTGCACCCAGTGCGCCACCACGCCGCCCCCGCGGATGGCCGCGGCCACCCCCACCGCCTCCGCCATCTCTTCGGGCGAGATCCCGGCGTCGGAGCAGGCCGAAGCGTAGGAGTCGATGCAATAGGGCTCGGGTATCGCGTGGGCCACCGCGAGGGCGATGAGCTTCTTGGTCCTCTCGTCGAGGGCGCCCTTCTCCATCACCTTTGCGTACCACTTCATGAACAGGTCGTGCTGCTCGGGGACGGTCCTCCCCATGTCACCGAAACGCGCCAGGTCTTCGGACAAGTAGTAGCTCGGCACGGATTCCTCCGGAAGGTAGATTGCCGCGCAGCGCCGGGAGGCGGCACACCGGGCCGCCGTCCGGAGCGTGAGGCCGGGGTCAGGAGACGGCGGGGGGCCCGCGTTGCGCGTCGGGCGGCGCGGCGAGGCGAAGCGACGGGGGAGGACCGGCGGACGGCGTGGGAATGGCGGCTCGGCGGATCTCCCGCACGAGCCGGCGGATCGACGGCTCGAGGGTGGGGTCCCGCTCCAGCCGCGCCAGATCCACGGCCCCGTCCACGTCGGCCAGGGGGGGCAGCAACACGGCCCCCGGGGCGCGGGCGCGCAGGTCGACCAGCACCGAGCTCGTGCACCAGCGCACGTCTTCGAAGAGCCGGTCGGCGCCCTGCCGGGTGCCGATGAGGTAGACCCCGCCATCGGGCGACGGACCGAGAACGGTCGGGCCCGCTTCGAGGGCAGCGAAGGCGGCCTCGAGGTGGGCAGACGACAGCCCGGGGACGTCTCCCGGGACCACTACGACCTCGCGGTAGCCCAGGCGGCGCGCGTCGGCGAAAGCGTTGGCCAGGCGTTCGCCGAGTCCCCGGCCCCGCTGGGTCAGGCGGCGGCGGCCGGAGGGCGCGCTCGGGACCGCCGGGCCGACGGGGAGCAGATCGACGCCGTCCAGGGAGGCCACGGCCGCCTCCACTCTCCGACGGGCCAGATCGAAGAGGGGCTCCGCCCGCGCGACGCGCTTGGCCTGGGCCTCGGCGCGGGGGGCCCGGGAGAACAGCAACACGCACCGGAGGGGCATGATCCCAACGACCGTAGGCCAGCCGGCCGGTAAAGTCAACGGAACGCGTCGGCCTCACCGAGGTTAGAATACTCATGGGTCGATGACGCCACTCAGCCCAGGCTCGACGGTCTCTCACTATCGCATCCTCGAGACGCTGGGCCGGGGCGGCCAGGCCACCGCGTTCAAGGCGGAGGACCTCCGGCTCAATCGGCCGGTCGTCATCAAGGCGCTCCGTCCCGAGCTCGCGGCCAGCGAGACGGCGCGCCGCCGGTTCGAGCGGGAGGCCTGCCTCTGCTCCGCCCTCGACAATCCCCACATCCAGGGAGTCTACGACGTGGGGGAGTCGGACGGCCTCTACTACATCGTCCTGCAGTACATCGAAGGCCCGACCCTCAAGCAGCTCCTGGCGGGGCGGCCCCTGGAGCCGCTCTCCGCCCTCTCGATCGCGATCCAGATCGCCGACGCCCTGGCGGTGGCCCACGCGTGCGGCATCGCCCACCGCGACCTCAAGCCGGCCAACGTCATCGTCACCGCCGACGGGCAGGCCAAGGTCCTCGACTTCGGCCTGGCCAAGATGCTGGCCGCGGACGCGGTGGCCGAGGAGGGCTCGCCCGCCCGCTCGCCCACCGACGAGCCCCTCACCGAGGTCGGGGTCCCCTACGGGTCGATGGGCTACAGCTCCCCCGAGCAGGCGGCGGGCGACCCCGCCGACCACCGCACCGACGTCTTCTCCCTGGGGGTGATCCTCTACGAGATGCTCACCGGCCAGGCCCCGTTCCGGGGACGCCACGCGGTGGAGGTGTTGAGCGCGGTCATCAACATAGCACCCCGTCCCCTGCGCGAGCTGAACCCCAAGGTGCCGGCCGCCCTCCAGCCCGTCCTGGACCGCGCGCTCGCCAAGGCCCCGAAGGACCGGTACCAGACCATGGCGGCCCTGCGCGACGAGCTCAAGGCGGTGATGCGCCGGCTCTCGCGCGAGACCGGCCTCGTCCCCACCGAGGCCTCGGCCACCCTGCTCCCCCCCCAGCGGGCCCGCGCCACCTGGCTGCTGAGCTCGACCCTGGGCCGGGTGCTGGGCCGGCTGCGACCCCCCGGCGTCCTGGGCCGCGGTGTGCGTTCCGGCCCTTCCGGCGCCACCCCCACTCCCTCCCGCCCCGCCTCCTGGGGGAGCGAAGACCGGACCACCCTCGCGGTCCTGCCGTTCCGGAACCTCACCGGCGACAAAGACGCCGCCTTCTACGAGTTCTCGCTGGCCGACGGGGTGATCACCGAGCTCGCCCACCTCAAGTCGCTGGTGGTGCGTCCCTCGGCCTACGTGGCCCCCTACGTGGGCCAGAACGTGGACCCGCGCCAGGTGGGGGAGGAGCTGGCCGCGGAGCTGGTGCTGACCGGCGGGTTCATCAAGGGACCCGACCGCCTCCGGGTCACCGTCCAGCTCCTGAACACCAGCACCGGCGAGATCGTGTGGAGCGACAAGATCGACGTGGCGGACGAGAACCTGCTGACCATCCAGGACGCGATCGCGGAGCAGCTCATCGAGAGCCTCAAGCTGCGCCTGACCCCCGAGGAGCAGCGGCAGATCGAGCTCCCCATGACGCGCAGCACCGAGGCCTACGAGTTCTACCTGCGCGGGCGGGACCTCCTCTACAAATACATCCAGCAGACCCACGACGAGGCCGACCTGGAAGCCACCATAAAGATGATGCACGAGGCCATCGGCCTGGACCCGGAATTCGCCCGGGCCCACGCCACCCTCGGCGGGTGCTACGTCCTCCACGCCCAGGGCTGGGGCGGAGCGGAGAACTACATGCTGGCCGAGCGCGCGCTGAAGCGGGCCCTCGAGCTCGACCCCACGATCGTGAACGCCCACCTGCAGATGGTCTACGTGGACCTCCACCACGGGGACAAGCAGCACGCCCGGGAGACCATCGAGCGGCTGGTCCGCGAGGCGCCCGAGGACCCGTCGGTGCTCTTCGTGGCCGGCATGCTCTTCCGGCTCGACGGCCTCTACGAGAGAGCCCTCGAGATGTACGACCGCCTGCTGGAGCTGAACCCGAAGGACGTGGTGATCGTCAGCTTCAACAAGGCCCGCATCTACACCCACGAGGGGCGGTTCGCGGAAGCGATCGCCGAGCTCGAGCGGGGCCGGGCGGTGGAGCCCGAGCACCCCCTGGTCAAGACCTTCCTGGCGGTGGCCCTGTTCAACCAGGGTCTGGTGGAGGAGGCCCAGGCCCTGATCGAGGACGTGCTCCGCCAGAACCCGCATTTCGACGGGGTCCAGCCCCTCCTCGCCTGGTGCCTGTCCGCCCGCGGCGAGCACGAGCGGGCGCGCGCCCTCATCACGGACCGCGTGCGGGAGGTGGCCACCGCGGACCACGACATCGCGTTCTGGCTGGCCTCGTTCTACGGGATGGAAGGGATGAAGAACGAGGCCATCGAGTGGGTGCGCCTCGCCATCTGGCTGGGCAACGAGAACTACCCGCTTTTCGCCCAGAGCCGCAAGCTGGACAGCCTGCGCGACGACCCGCGCTTCGCGGAGATGATGGACGACCTGAAGCGCCGTCACGAGAGCCGGCGGGACACCCGGCAGGAGACCGCCTCCTGAGCGCGCCCGAAGACCTGCTGGAGAGGATCCGGCTCCGCCTGGAGGAGAGCTTCGCCGGGATCGGCGAGGTGGTGGCGGAGCTGCCCGCGGCCGACCTGGCCGACCTCGTGAACCAGCTCACCCTGCAGGAGGCGGCGACGGTGATGACCATGCTCGCGGTCCCGCGGGCCATCGAGGTCTTCGACCAGCCGACCCTGCAGCGCCGGAGCGCGATCCTCGAACGGCTCGATCCCGGGCGAGCGGGCCAGATCCTGGAGGGGCTCTCCGCGGACCAGCGCACCGCGGTGGTGCGCGCCATGGGCGAGCGCGAGCGCCGGCGCCTCCTGCCCAAGCTCTCCCCCGCCGTGCGGGCCGAGGTGGAGCGCCTGCTCCAGTACCCCGACCACACCGCGGGCGGGATCATGACCACCGAGTTCGTGCGCCTCGCCCCCGGCATGACGGTGGGCGAGTGCCTGAAGCACATCCGCGCGGTGGCCCGGGACATGGAGTCGATCTTCTCCTGCTACGTGCTGGAGCCGGGCACGGGCCGGCTGCTGGGCGCGGTCTCCCTCCGCAACCTCGTGATGGCGCAGCTGGAACAGCCGGTGGACAAGGTCATGCGCCGCAAACCGGTCACGGTGGCGGCCCTCGACGACCAGGAGCTGGTGGCGAACAAGATCGCCAAGTACAACCTGCTGGCCGTCCCCGTGCTGGAGAAGGACGGGAGCGTGGTCGGCTTCGTGACGGTGGACGACGTGATCGACGTCCTCATCGAGGAGGGCACCGAGGACGTCCTGAAGATGGCGGCCATCGAAGCGGGCGCCCTGGACAAGCCCTACTTCCAGAACACGGTCCTCACCGTGGTCCGCAAGCGGATCGGCTGGCTGCTCCTCCTGTTCGTGGCCGAGACCTTCACGGGAACCGTGCTCCGCCACTACCAGAGCGAGCTGGCGGCGGTGGTGGCCCTCTCGTTCTTCATCCCCCTCCTGATCGGCACCGGGGGCAACGCGGGATCCCAGACCGTGACCACCGTCATCCGCAGCCTGGCCCTGGGCGAGATCCGCCTGCGCGACGCCGCCCGTGTGCTCGGGCGCGAGTTCTCCACCGGGGCCCTGATCGGCCTGCTCGTGGGAGGGGTGGCCTTCGGGCGGGCCTTGCTGTGGGGCGCCCACATGCCCCTGGCCGTCACCGTGGGGGTGACGGTGGTGACGATCTGCACCTGGTCCACCACCGTGGGCTCGCTGATCCCCATCGCGGCCGAGCGCTTCGGGGTGGACCCCGCCGTCCTCTCGGCGCCCATGATCGCGACCCTGGTGGACGCGACCGGGCTCATCATCTACTTCCAGATCGCGAAGGTGTTCCTGAACCTTTAGCCCACCGCCACGATGCGGTTGCCCCCGTCGGCCCGCGCGCGCTGAACCGCCTGGGCGGCGGCGGTGAGGAGGGGCTCGGCGGAGGCGGACTCGGATTGGGCGGGAGCGGCCACCGCGATCCCCAGGCTCAGGCTCACCACCTGGATCGCGGAGCCCCGGTGCGGGATGCGCAGGCCCAGCACCCGCTGGGCGATCTCCTGGGCCACCACCCCGGCTCCCGCCGCATCCGTCGCGGGCAGGAGGGCCGCGAACTCGTCGCCCCCGAAGCGGGCCCCGAGGTCGCCCCCGCGGTGCAACCCGCCCGAGAACTCGACCGCCACCCGGCGCAGGCAGTCGTCCGCGCTCTCCGCCCCGTAGGCCTCTGTAAAGGCCCGGAACTGGTCGACATCGGCGAGCAGGAGGGTCAGCTTGCTTTGCTGGCGGCGGGCCCGCCGCCACTCCTGCTCCAGCGATTCCTCGAAATGGCGGCGGCTGGGCAGGCCGGTCAGGGGGTCGAGGTAGGACAGGGCTTGCAGGGTCCGGTTGGCCCGCTCGAGGTTCTCGGTCTTGCGCGCCATCTCCCGCTGCCGCCGGAGGAGCTTGAGCTGGTTCTCGACCCGCGCCACCACCTCGGCGGCCTGGAAGGGCTCGAGCACGTAGTCGGAGGCCCCCGCTTCGAAGGCCCTGAGCTTGTCGGCCCCGTCCTCGAGGGAGCTCACGAAGATGACCGGGATCTCGCGGGTCGCACCGTCGGCGCGGAGGCGGCGGCACACCTCGTAGCCGTCGAGGCCGGGCAGGCGGATATCCAGGAGGATCAGCTCGGGCGGCGTCTGCTTGACGACCTCGAGGGCGGAGGGCCCATCCGCGGCCAGGCGGATCGCGTGGCCGCGCTCGCGCAGGACAGCGCTGAGCACGCCCACGTTCACCCGGCTGTCATCCACGATCAGGATCTCGCCCAAGGCCGCCTCCGCTCCCGGGCGGAAGATAGCATGGCCCGCAGAGCCGGTATGATTGGGACCCATGGACGAGGCCCTCGATCCTTCCGCCGCGAGCTCACGGCCCTCAAGGAGCTGGAGGTGCCGCCCCCGCGGATGACCCGCGAGAGCTACGGTTCGGCGCTCATCGCGGCCACGAAGCGGGTCAGCTTCTCCTCGTCGAGCCGCCCGTCCGTGCGGACCCCGGAGCACACGTCGAGGGCGAAAGGGGAGACCTCCGCGATCGCCTCCTCCACGTTCTCCGCCCGCAGGCCGCCCGCGAGGAACACGGGCACCGAGACCGCCTCGCGGATCTGCCGCGAGAGCCGCCAGTCGTGGCGGCGGCCGGTGCCTCCCAGCTCCTTCACCGCGAGCGACGGGTCCCCAGAGTCGAGCAGGATCGCGTCCACCGCGGGCGCCACCGCCACCGCCTCCTCTACCGCGCCGGGGCCGGTGACGTGCACGACCTGGACGACCGCGATCCCCGGCAGGGCGGCGCGCAGCTCCCGGTGGGCGCCGGGCTCGGGCCGGTCGCAGATCTGGAGGGTGGTGACCCCGGTGCGCCGCTGCTGGCCGACGATCCCGGCCGCGTCCCGGCGGCTCGTGAGCAGGAACGAGGCCACCGGCGGGGGCACCACGCGGGCGATGGCGGCGATCGTCTCCTCGGGGAGCACTCCCGGCCCGCTCGGCATCTCCGAGACTAGGCCGACGGCCGAGGCCCCGAGGCGCACCGCGAGGCGCGCCTCGAAGGGGCTCTGGATGCAGCACACCTTGAGGCGGGGGCGGCGCACCGGCTCCATGGCCCGTCGATCCTACACCGTCGGCTCTTTGGGCCCCCCGTGGCTCCCCGCCACGACGACTGGCGACAGCGCCTGCGCCTGGAACGACTGCAGGATCAGGTCCGCGCGCCGCTGCACCTGGAACTTCGCCAGCAGGTTCGACACGTGGAACTTGACCGTGCGCTCCGAGATGTTGAGCCGGGACGCGATCTCCTTGTTCGAGAAGTTGAGCAGGAGCGGGTCGAGGACGTCCTGTTCGCGCCGGGAGAGGCTGGTGCGCCGCGCGGGCTCGGGAGCCGCGCCCCTGGAGAGGAGCGTGTCCAGGAACAGGGTGAGCAGGACGCGTGGGACCCAGTAGCCTCCCTTCGAGACCGCGGTCAGGGCGGGCAGGAACTGGCGCCGCGCGCTCGCGTAGGTGAGCAGGCCCTTGACGCCGGCGCGCAGCAGCGGGAAGGCAAAGGACTCGCTCAACTCCTCGGCCAGGACGACGATGAGCGCAGAGGGTGAGGCGTCGAGGAGCTCGTTGATCAGGGACGCGGTCGCCACCGGCGGATAGCATGCGTCGACCACGCATACCGAGCCTCTGGTCGACTGAAGGCGCCCGGGACGCGGGGTGAGCGAATACGGGAGCCGGATTCGCTCGAAAGGGATGCCGGGCTGGACGAGCCACCGGCCCAACTCCTCAAGCACAAACTGATGAGGAGAAAGGAGATAGGCGTGACGAACGGTTGTGGATATCATTGACTCGATATCCGATCGGCGGATGATACAACACATCGCGGGGCGGTCAAACATGCGGGTGGCCTGCCCGATCCCACCTCCCCCACGTGTCACCCTGCGCACCAGGGACGCCTGGCTCATGTGCTTGAGTACCAGAGGGCTTCCTGTCCCTGGGGCCAGTAGCACTTGACTAATGATTGCGCTAAGGTGTGAGACCTCCCGAACGGGAGATACGGAAACTGTATACTCTGGAGACGAACAAACCAAGACCGGAGGAGGTCGCGATGCCCCCCGCAATCACCGCCGAACACGACGCCGCCCGTGAGACGCTCGAGGCACTGGCCGCGTTCGCGGGGCTCGACCGGGCGACCGTGGTGTCCCGGCTGGCCCAGGAGACGGCGGCCATGAGACTTCACGGCGTCGAGACCCTGTTCCCGCGCTGGATCCGCCGGCCCCTCGACGCGATGCGCGCGTTCGAGGACGTCCACCGGAGGGTCGCGATCTCTCTCTACGAGGTGCGCAAGGAGCTCAAGCTCGTGGAGGAGAAGCTGGTGGGCGCGCGCGCGGGGGGGTCGAAGCGCGAAGCGGAAGCCCTCTCCAAGCAGGCCGCCCGCCTCCTCTGCCTCGAGGCCGACCTGCGCGAGCGGGTGGAGAGCCGCGACGAGGAGCAGATCGCGGCCGCCCGGGAAGGGATCGCCCGCATCCTCGACGTGACCCTGCGCAGCCTGGCCAAGGCCACCGCCAAGTTCGTGCGCGAAGCCAAGGCCGGCGGCCCCCCCCAGATGCGGCGCTCCCTCGCCCACGTTCAGGCCTACGAGCGTCTCGTGCGCCAGGCCCAGAGCGTCACCGGCGGCACGATCGACCTCCCGCACTTCCGGGCCGACTTCCTGGAGGCGCTCCGGCGCAAGGTGGGGCGGAAGGGCTCCGCCGTGATGGGGGCGATCCCGCGCGCGCTGCCCGCCTAGTCCAGCCGGACGTACTCGTGCTCGAAAGGCAGGCCTTTGACCCCCCGTGCCGGCCGGGCCAGCCAGTTCGCGATCTTGCCCGCTTCCCGCACCGGTTTCTGGAGCGAGGCCACGTAGGCGCGGTCCTCCTCGGCGGGTAGCCACTCGCTCCTGCGGCGCTCCCAGTCCGGTTTCGCGAGCAGCCGCCCCTCGGGATCGAACGGCAGGTCCGCGTACAGCCCGATGCGCCGGTAGAAGCGCTTGCTGGGAAGCCGGAGCCGCTCGGAGAGACCCGCGTCCGCCAAACGCTTGTTCCAGCGGTCGACCCCGCGTTGGCAGTCCTCCACGTAGGCGTCGCGGAGGACCTCGTTCATGGCGGTGCGGAGCGGCACCTCCTCTTCCACCACCCGGCTGTCCTGGACCATGCTCATCCGGTAGGGCTGGCCGAGGGCCAGGTGGTCGTCGTACCTCTCCTCGTTGTAGCGCCCCTTGAGCCCGGCCGCGAAGAAGGAGGCGGCGTTGCTCGAGATCTCGCCCCCGAAGAGGTCCAGGGAGAGCGCGAACCAGAGGTTCAAGTACTTCTGGATCACGTCCAGGGGAATGCCGCCCTGGGTGCGCACGTCGCCGTTCCGGTCGAGCTTCGTCAGCTCGGCCGTGCGCTGCACCATGCGCTCGACACCCGTCTCCCCCACGAACATGTGGTGGGCCTCCTCGGTGAGCATGAAGCGCGTGGTGCGGGAGAGCGGGTCGAAGCCGCTCTCCGCCAGGGCCAGGAGCTGGTACTTGCCGTCCCGGTCCGTGAACATCGTGAACATGAAGAAGTCCAGCCAGTTGTCGATCGGCTGGTTGAAGGCGCCCAGGATGCGCGGCTTGTCGGGGTTGCCGCTGCGTCGCTGCAGGAGCTCCTCCGCCTCCTCGCGCCCGTCCCGGCCGAAGTGGCGGTGGAGGAGGTAGACCATGGCCCACAGGTGGCGCCCCTCTTCCACGTTCACCTGGAACAGGTTCCGCAGGTCGTAGAGGCTGGGCGCGCTCTGGCCGAGCCGGCGCTGCTGCTCGACGCTCGCGGGCTCGGTGTCGCCCTGGGTCACGATCAGGCGGCGCAGGGTGTTGCGGTGCTCGCCGGGGACCACGCTCCAGGCCGGCTGGCCCAGGAGGTCTCCGAAGCCGATCTTCCGGTCCGGGGTGGGCTCCGCGAGGAAGATCCCCCAGCGGTAGTCCGGCATCTTCACGTAGTCGAACTGGGCCCAGCCCTCGGCGTCCACGCTGACCGCGGTGCGCAGCCAGACGTCCTTCTCCTGGAAGCCCTCGGGCCCCATCTCCCTCCACCAGCCGAGGTAGTTCGGTTGCCACTGCTCGAGGGCCCGCAGCAGACGGCTGTCCTGGGCGAGGTCCACGTTGTTGGGGATTCGGGCGCTCAGGTCGACGCTGGACATGGCTCCTCCCTAGGTCCGCGTCCAGCCGAAGCGGGGACGCTCGGGTTTCCCGTACACCGTGAGCGCCCCGCGCTCCCCCACCGCGTTGGGGCGCTGGAAGATCCAGTTCTGCCAGGCGGAGAGCCGCCCGAAGATCTTGGTCTCCATGGTCTCCGGACCCGCGAAGCGCAGGTTCGCCTCCATTCCCGTGAGGGCGTCCGGGGAGAGGCTGGCCCGCTCCTCGATGGCGAGGCGCACCTCGTCGTCCCAGTCGATCTCGTCGGGGGCGAAGGTGACGAGGCCGGCCGTGAGGGCGGCTTCCGCGTCGAACAATTCGCCGACCGCGGTCTCGGGGGCGCTCCCGCCCAGGAACCGCGTGCCCAGCCGCGAGAGCCCGTTGGCCATGGGCAGGGGGCCCAGGTTCAAGGCGGAGAGCGCGACCTTCGGCCCGTCGGGGGCCGCCCGCATGTAGGAGCGGTCGGCCGCGAGGGCCAGCTCGAAGAGCGATCCCGCGAAGCACGAGCCCTCGTCGATCAGGGCGAACACGCTCCGCGCCGTGAGGTCCAGCCGCTTCAGGACCCTCTTCTGGTGATGGCGGACCTCGCTCGCGAACCAGTCCGCCCGGCTCTCCCAGAGGGCCTCGTCCGCGGCCAGGACCCGCGAGGGCTCCCCGCGCGTCAGCAGGACCACGGTGCCGATCTCGGGCCGGTTGAACCGCAGGTCGAGGAGGGCGTCGTCCAGCTCGCGGAACGCCCGCAGCGCCCAGAGGTCGCTCCCCCGCTCGCGCATGGCGGCGGCGGCCGTGGGCTCCCCCGCCTCCGGACCGCGGACCGTGAGGTGGGCCACCCGAGCGTCGGAGTTCACCTCGAGGGTGACGTGGCGGTACTCCGTCCGGTTCTCCTGGCGGGAGGGCGCGAGCGGCGCCAGCGCGACCCCGGGGCCGCGGCGCGCGGGCGCGGACGCCGCCAGGGCCCGGGCCCGCTCGGCCACCCGGGCCGCGAAGCGGGAGAGCGGCACCGTCTCGTCGACCAGCCGCCACTGCGCCGCCCGCTTGCCCTTGACCCCCTCGCCGAGGCTCGAGAAGACGTCGGCCAGGTCGCGGCGCACCTTGCGCTTGTCCACCACCCGGGTGAGGCCGCCGGTGCCGGGAAGCACCCCCAGCAGCGAGACCTCGGGCAGGCTCACCGCGGAAGACGCGTCGTCCACGAGCAGGATCTCGTCGCAGGCGAGGGCCAGCTCGTAGCCGCCCCCCGCGCAGGCCCCGTTCACCGCCGCCAGCGACTTGAGGCCCGAGTGCTGCGAGGCGTCCTCGAGGGCCAGGCGGGTCTCGTTCGTGTACTTGCAGAAGTTGACCTTGAAGGCGTGGGTCGAGGAGCCCAGCATGTAGATGTTGGCTCCCGAGCAGAAGATGCGGTCCTTGGCGCTGCTGATCACCAGGGCGCCGACCTCCGCGTGCTCGAAGCGCAGGCGCTGGATCGCGTCCGCCAGCTCGATGTCCACCCCCAGGTCGTAGCTGTTGGTCTTCAAAGGGTACCCGGGCCGGAGCGGCCGGTCCTCCTGGACGTCCAGGACGAGCCGGGCCAGCGGGGGCTCGATCTCGAGCCTCCAGTGCACGTAGCGGGACGGATGGGCGTCGTCAAAACGCACGGGAAGGGCGGCGGTCGCGGCGTGCTCCATGGCCCTCCCAAGCTACCACGATCGGCCGCAAGCTCGCCCGCCGCCTGCGCGTCCCTTCGTAGAGCTGGTCCGGAGGGTGGAGCGGGCGGCGGGCCCCCTCGCCGAGCTCCCGCGAGTCCCTCCATGCCGAGGCCGCCCACACGGTGGACCACTGCAATGACGCCAATCATTCAACGTCGTCAACCTTACGATACGAATGATTGTCCCTGATGTGGCGGTCGAAGAAGGAGCCCTTCGAGGGCGCTGCCAGGAAAGCCTCATAGGTTTCGGCGGACACCTCGAGGTACTGGTATACTCCGCGTCGCTTGAATTCCACTTCCAGAATTCGGAAGGTACGGTCGTACCCGACGGCCCGGATGCTGCGAGACAAACCCAGAAGTCGGTGCACGGAACACCCAGATGGGCCGCTATCTTACTAATGAACAGGTCGCTCGCGCCAGAGATGAGCTTTCGTTGTTGTACTCGCTTCCGTACTCCATCGATTTGGTCGGCACTGCTTGGGAGCAGATACTCGCCGAAATCAAAGGTGGGTCTTGGACTGAGAAGCGGGACAACAGACCCCGCCCGGACGTCACTGTGACCGAAGGCGACAAGAGCGTCAACTATTCCGTGAAGACTGAGCGCCTTCGCACCACCGGCCGGTTACAGACAGCTGCGGACTTCCTGGGACACAGCGAGGACCTGATCGTTGCACGACCGAAGGTAGACGAGCTATTGGCTCCAGGCGAGAAGGTTGAGTCCCTGTCTGCCGATCAACTGGGACGGAAGGTGCTTGAGTACTACAACGCACGAATCGTAAGAGCCTACCAGTGGGATGTTCTGTCGATACTGCTGCGGGTGGAGGACAACGAGTTCATTTACTGGGAGGAGAGGCCCGCCCCAACCTACGACCCTGATGGCTTCTGGTGGCGAGATAGCGGTCGCGCAACAGGCGACAATCGGAACATCAACGGCTATCCCGTCGCAGTCAGACAAGCGGGAGCTCTCCCGCTCCCTAGGGCCAAGTTCAAGTGGACGTCCGGTGGAAAGCAGTTCTATGTCCTCTATGCCATTCCTAACGACGCAGATACATGGAAGATCACACGCACTGACCTGAGCATCGAAGAAGTCCGAGAGGCCCTTCGCGACAAGCTGCGGGCCAAGCAGCAGGGAAGGGGCTAATCAACCGCGGGGTTTCCCCTCTTCACCGCAGCCACCCTAGCCGTCCAACCGGTCCGACGCTTCACCAGTTACGCTCGCGAGCAGGGCCCGGAACCGCGCAAAATCAAGTACGCCCTTCCCAGCAATGAGGCGCTCGCTCAGCCAGCGACTGTAGAGTTGACGTGCATCTGCCTCGTCCTCCCTTCCCACATGTAGGTAAGACGTCCGGTACATCGCCAGATCCGTTCTACTAAGGAAGTCAATCGCTGAGCGTTCAGCGTCTTCCGATACTCCCCGGTACTCAGCATGGCCCTGAGCAGCATTGTGCACACTCGCTTGCACTTTCTTACAGTGCAAGACGAGGTCACAACCAGCGGTGTTCTCGCTCACGTGATGCTTGAAGGTCCCATGCTGCTTGTCGAACACGTCGACCTGTTGTATCGCGAACCCGACTGATCTCACAGCATTATGGAGCGACTCCCAGACCCGATAAGACGAGTTCATGAACACCAGCAGCATCCACGATCCATCGCGCAGCACCCGATAGCACTCGGCGAGCGCGCGCCGCATTAGATCCTCATATGCCGCAAGGTCCTTTTGTTGAAAGCGATTGATGATCGCTTCATCGGTGGGATCCGTGAAGCGGCCCAGCCACGACTCCCAGAGGAGATTCATCTCACTGTAGTTGATGTTGCCACCGAATGGCGGATCCGTGAAGACTAAGTCAATGCTTCCGCTCGGGAGGTCATCGAGACGGGCAGCCGATCCCTCGAGCACGATCACGTCTCCTGAGTAGTGACGGGCGGTAGTCTCAAGATGGTCCTGAACGGAACGCGCCTTTCGTTCGAAGGTCAAGAAGACGTTCGCCTCGTTGAACACGAATGGGACGTTGAGGCGCGGCGTGTTCCCACTGCCGCCCCAGAATCGGAACTCCGACAGGCGTGTGACCCTTTGGTAGAGCGAGGTGAACACAAAGGCAACCGCGCCCGCAATGTCGTCGTCTTGAATTCGATGGATGGCTCTCCAGAGATGGCTCATGGCTGTAAGGTTGCGTGGTGTGTAGAGGCGGTCGACTCGATCTAACCCGTGACGCTTGGGTTGGCAGAGGTTAACTCCGTCGGGAAGAAGTGTGGTTGGGAAGTAGCCCTCGGCAAGTGGCGGATCAGTTTCCAGGTAGTAGAGTAGACCAAGGTCGTGCGTGTCGAGGGGATGTGTGACTTCTCGTTGGCGCGAGCCGCAACATCGGTACGCGATTTCCACTGGCTCGGCGAAGCTTCGTTTGAGCTGTGACTTCATTATCTGTTGGTGACACGAGGGGCAAGGAAAGGCGGTGCGAATCTTGTGTTCGCGAACACTGCTACCGTAGCTGCGACAGTGATCCCAGAGTTGGAAGTCAAACCCGCAACGAGAACACGCCACACGATAGGACCACACGGTATATAGAGCTTCTGCATCGCGGCCGCATTCCCGGCATCTCGTTCTGGCCAGCAGCCGCCGAATGCCCTGGACCTCTTGGAGTACCACGTTGACCGCCGCTTCAAACCGCCGCGGCTCAACGGCTGTGACGAAATTGCTGGAGATGAAACAGGCTGCCGGCGAAAGATCCATCAGAAGGCAGTCGTGACCTGTCGTCCTCGCTGCGACACCCGTCATTCCGCTTCCCGCGAAAGGGTCGAGAACCAATCCGCCATTGGGAAGGTAATGGCCCAGCAACTCCGCAATCCCCTGAGGAGGGACCTTTGTGTGATACGTGTGGGCATCGTAGGTGTAGGTGTTCTTTCCGGCCGAGACACCACCGAGGGGTGGTGTCTCGGCCACCGGTGCTGGCCTGGAGTGGCGACCCAGCAACTCTCCGACGCTGCAGGTGCCGTGTGAGAACCGGCCGCCGCTGCGGCGACTCAATCGCTCCAGGACCGGAGCGAGGGGCTCGGGAGCAAGGATGCCACTCCCCACTTCGTCATCTGCAGGCTCGAACAAGGGGAGCGGACGGCGCCTCACGCCCCGTGACGCGAAGACGTCACCATTCGCAAGCGGAGCCTTGAGAAGACGTTCAAGAGCGGCTGGCGACTCGTGAATCTCCCTGATGCGGGCAGCCTGCACCGGGCCTGGACGACTGGATCCACGTTCCCATCGATTCACCGAGACGAATGAAACACCCAGAAGACGCGCCAACGCCTCCTGTGTCAGATCGTTTCGGGATCTGATCTCGGCAATAATGCGTCCAAGCTCTTCCATATGAGCTACTTTCGGAGATGTTATAAAGCAGCGAACGACGAGCTGTCAAGCCTTCTTTTTCTTGGGAGAGCCTGAAGTCACTGTTTATCACTGGGCGTTGCCAGGGCTGGTCCTTTGGCGGGATGGTCGGCAGCAAACACCGGAAGTTAGGAGGAGCAGGCTCTGGGGTCAAGGGCGGCCCGCCCCTGCCGTCAAGCCAGCGTCGCCTGCATGCAACGCAGCCGCACCGAAGATTCCGTTCCTTGCTCCTGAAAATCGGCAGCGACGAGGGGCAGCAGTCCGCTGAAAGCATGGCCGTAGCGAGTCAATCCTTCAGGTTGAGGGCTGATGAACCTCGTCAAAGCGCCGTGGGCAGGTTGGCTGCGCCGCGCGTGAAGCCGATCTGGACCTTAATCTACCGCCGTGATCGGACGACCCCGTCTGATACGATGGAACGACCCGAGCGAGGTACCCGTCGATGCCAGCACCCGCCCCCGCAGGGAGCCCCCGCGGGGGCATCCGACTGTTCCGCCTGTTCCAGATCGACGTCTATCTCCACTGGCTGTGGATCGTGGTCGCCGTCTACGAGATCAACACCCGCAGCCGCGACTACTCGTCGATCGCGTGGAACGTCGCGGAGTACCTGGCCCTCTTCCTGATCGTGCTGCTGCACGAGTTCGGGCACGCTCTCGCCTGCAAGTCCGGAGGCGGGGAGGCGGATCGGATCCTGCTCTGGCCGCTGGGCGGGGTGGCGTTCGTCAACCCGCGGCCGCGGCCGGGGGCGGTGCTCTGGAGCATCGCGGCCGGGCCCCTGGTCAACGTCGTGCTCGCGCCGGTGCTGATGGGGGCGCTCCTGCTGATGCGCTCCGAGGTCCTGCCGACGTCGCCGGACCTGAGCCGCTTCGTCTTCGCGCTCTTCGTGATCGACGTGGGCCTGCTCGTCTTCAACCTGCTGCCCATCTATCCGCTGGATGGCGGGCAGATCCTGAGGGCCCTCCTGTGGTTCGTGATCGGACGCTCCCGGAGCCTCATGGTCGCGAGCGCCATCGGGCTGGTGGGAGCGGGGGCGGCCATGGCGGGCGCGCTCTACAAGCAGGATCTCTGGTTCATCGCCCTCGCCGCGTTCGGTCTCATGTGGTCGTGGAACGGGCTGCGCCAGGGCCGGCGCATCGCGCAGCTGCTGGAGCTGCCGCAGCACGCCGGGGTCGCCTGCCCCGCGTGCGGCACCGCCCCCCCCGCCGCCCCGATCTGGAGATGTAGCTGCGGCGCGGAGTTCGACACCTTCGCCACCCGCGCGACCTGCCCGCAGTGCGGCCGCCGATTCGAGACCACCGCCTGCCCGCACTGCGGTCGGCACTTCCCGATCGAGCAGTGGCCGGGCGTGCCCGCGGTGCCCGTCGCGACCTGACTCAGTCGGCCGCCCGCTCTTCCTCGTGCCGTGCCTGGTACAGCCGGCCCAGGCGCAGGGTGAACTCCATCTCGGAGTTCACGGACCGGACGGCCAGGCGCGTCTCCCGGATGAGCTGGACGGAGCCGGCGAAGAGGAACAGCGTCCCCACGATCCCGAGCACGCTGGGCAGCCAGGCGGCGCGGGGCAAGAGGGCGGTGAGACCGGTGCCGATCACCGCCGCCACGAAGAAGCCCAGAGCGACGTAGAAGCTGGTGAGGGCGCCCTGGGCGAGGCGGCTGCGCTGCGCGTAGAAGCCGATCTGCACGTCGATCTCCCGCCTCCGCTCCTCCACGAAGTCCTGTACCCGCCCCGTGAAGAGCTGCTCCAGCAGGAAGGCCAGGTTCCGTACCCGGTCCACGATCCGGGCCAGGCGGGTGGCGGTGGAGAAGATGAGGGTCCCGCAGGCCGAGATGAGCACCGCGGGCGTGATCATCGCGCTCAGGAGGCTCAGTCCGATGTCGGGCATGGCCGGCCCCCACCCTACCACGAAGGATCGCCCTCGCCGGGCGCGGCTATACTCACCCACCGAGGGAGGAAGCGAAGGATGAGGCGACCCCTGAGCATTCTCGGCTGGACGGCGGTGGCCCTGCTGGGAGCCGGAGCCCTGGGGGCGATCGCCCTCAGCCGGGGCGAGCCCGTCAACGGCCTCTGGTTCGTGGTGGCCGCGGCCTCGACCTACCTCATCGCCTACCGCTTCTACTCGGGCTTCATCGCGGCCCGGGTCCTGGCCCTCGACGACACCAGGGCCACCCCCGCCGAGCGCCTGGACGACGGCCGCGACTTCGTCCCCACGAACCGATGGGTGGCCATCGGACACCACTTCGCGGCCATCGCCGGTCCGGGGCCCCTGGTGGGGCCGACCCTGGCCGCCCAGTTCGGCTACCTGCCGGGGACGCTGTGGCTGATCGTGGGGGCGGTGCTCGGGGGCTGCGTCCAGGATTTCGTGATCCTGTTCTTCTCGATGCGCCGCGACGGGAAATCGCTCGGCCAGATGGCCCGCGAGGAGGTGAGCCGGCGGGGGGGCATGATCGCCACCACCTCCGTCCTCGCCATCATGATCATCCTGCTCGCGGTAGTGGCCCTGGTCGTGGTCAACGCCCTCAAGGACTCCCCCTGGGCCACCTTCACCCTGGCCCTCACCATCCCCATCGCGATGCTGATGGGCCTCTACATGCGCTTCTGGCGTCCGGGGCGCGTGCTCGAGGCCTCGGCCATCGGCTTCGGGCTGATCCTGTTCGCGGTGCTGGCGGGGCGCTGGGTGGCGGCGGCGCCGGAGTGGGCCGCGGTCTTCACCCTGGCCGGGCCCGCCCTCGCGGTGGCGATCATCACCTACGGCTTCGCGGCCTCGGCGCTCCCCGTCTGGCTGCTCCTCGCCCCCCGCGACTACCTCTCGGCCTTCATCAAGGTGGGGGTGATGCTGGCCCTGGCCGCCGGCATCATCCTCGTGAGGCCGACCATCCACATGCCGCCCCTCACCCGCTTCATCGACGGCACCGGCCCCGTCTTCGCCGGCACCATCTTCCCGTTCTGCTTCATCACCATCGCCTGCGGCGCCGTCTCGGGGTTCCACGCCCTCATCTCCTCCGGCACCACCCCGAAGCTGCTCATGCGCGAGGGGCACGCGCGGCTCGTCGGCTACGGCGCGATGCTGATGGAGTCGTTCGTGGGCATCATGGCCATGGTCGCGGCCTGCGCCCTCACCCCCGGCGCCTACTTCGCGATCAACAGCCCGGCGGGGATCGTGGGGGCTTCCGCCGAGCAGGCCGCCGCCACCATCGCGGGCTGGGGCTTCCCCCTCGATCCCCGGACCATGCACGACCTCGCCCGGCAGGTGGGAGAGGCGACGCTCCTGAACCGGACCGGCGGCGCCCCGTCCCTCGCGGTGGGCATGGCCCAGATCTTCAGCGGCACCATCGGGGGCGAGGGGCTCCTGTCGATCTGGTACCACTTCGCGATCATGTTCGAGGCGCTCTTCATCCTGACCGTGGTCGACGCGGGGACGCGGGTGGGCCGCTTCATGGTCCAGGACCTGCTGGGCCACGTCTGGACGCCGCTCGGGCGCACCGGCTGGTACCCGAGCATCCTGTTCTCGAGCGCGCTGATCGTGGGGGGGTGGGGCTACTTCCTCTACCAGGGGGTGCTCGACCCCCTGGGCGGGATCAACTCCCTCTGGCCTCTCTTCGGGATCGCAAACCAGCTCTTGGCCGCGGTGGCGCTGGTCGTGGCCACCACCATCCTCATCAAGATGGGGCGCACGCGCTGGCTGTGGGTGACGCTGCTCCCCACCGCCTGGCTGGTGATCGTGACCATGACCGCCAGCTACCAGAAGATCTTCCACTCCGACCCGCGCCTGGGGTTCCTGTCCCAGGCCCGAACCCTCTCCGGGCAGATCGCGGCCGGCGCCGTCCCCGCGGCCCGGGTCGCGGCCACCGAGCGGCTGATCTTCAACGCCCGCCTGGATGCGGCGGTGACCGCGCTCTTCGCGGGGCTGATCCTGGTCCTCATCGTGGAGGCGCTCTTCGAGTGGTACCGCATCATCGGCGGGCGCAAGTCGGCCGCGCTCCAGGAGTCGCCCTACGTGGCGACGCGATGGGCGGAGGTGGGGTGATGAGGACTTGGCTGCGGCGGCTCTGGCGTGGGGTGCGCGAGGCATCGGGGGACGCGGCTTACGAGCGCTATCTCGAGCGGGTCCGTCCGGAGACGCCCCTCTCCCGCGAGGAGTTCTGGCTGGACGCGCTGCGCCGGCGCTACTCCGGCCCCAATCGCTGCTGCTGATGCGTCACACCGCTCTCTCTCCGCCCGGCAGCGACGAGGGCCGCGCAAGCCGAATGACTCCCAGGACCCACCACAACACAATTGGCGACTCCGCCAGCCACCTTCACTGTGCCGCAGACTCTCGTGGAAGCGACACCTCCGCAGCGACGCCGGAAACGGCTTCGGTTGCAGATCAAGACCGGCGGCCGGGGGCCACGCACGCTTGATCCCACGCATCCTTGATTGACAGGGCGCTCCGCCGGGTGTACCAGCGGAGGCACGAGGAGGTCCCATGAAGCAGATGCTCGCGGGTCTTGCCCTATTGGCACTCGTCGCCGTGGTTGGCGTGGCCCTGCTTAGCCGCGATGCGTCCGCCACTTCGGGCTGCCGCACGATCGGTGGAGGGATCACCAGCTCGGTCACCACGGAGGGCTGCGCGAGCCCGGTGGGGCTGTGCACGACCGGGGACTTCTCGGGTAACGGCCTGCTCAACGGCACCACTCTTTTCACCGCGGACGCCCTGGCTCCATCCGCGGGGATGCCCGGGGCGGAAGCGCCCTCGACGCTCTCCTACAGCGGGTTACTCACCATCACCACCGACAAGGGCACCCTGACCACCCGGGGCACCGGTATCTTCGACACCGCGCGGGGACTCTTCAGCTCGCGCGACATCGTGGTGGCGGGGACCGGAGAGTTCGAGGGCGCCACCGGGTTCCTGTTCTTCCACGGCACAGGATCGAGCACGTTCGTGAGCAAGGCCTCGGGGGAGATCTGCCGGACGGACTAGCCGGCAGGGGATCGACATTTCCATCCCCCCGGTCACGGACCGATGGTGATCTCGAGCGGCACGGTGACCACGAGCTCGTGGCCGGGCCCAATGTGCAGGTTCGTGACCTCGACCTCCAGGGCGACCCGCTGCAGGCCCGCGGGCGCGTCGCGCGCGACGGGCAGGTAGAGCAGCGAGGTGGCCCGCGCCTGGACCGTCACTGCTTCCAGGCGCACCCAGGCCGGGCCCGGGCGCGGGCGCAGCCGGAAGGGGATGGCCGAGGCGTTCTGGACCCGCACGACCAGCCGCTGGCCCGGGCGCGCGGACAAGGCGGAGGGGAAGGGCGGGAGCGCGCCCCGCCACAAGCCACGCAGGTGCTCCTCGGCGCCCCACACGTCGTCGCCGAGCCAGGCGGCCGTGCGCCGGGCCACGAGCGCCTCCCGGACGCCCGCGGCATCCGCGGTGCGGGCGAAGAGCAGCGTGATCGGCCGCGGGCCGCCCACCGCGCGCGGCGGTGTGGGGAGATGAATGTCGCTGTTGCAGAGAATGGCGAGGCCCTTCTCGGCGATCCAGGGGTAGACCGCGGGGTAGAAGTCCTTGCCGTTGACCAGCTCCACCCCCTGGAAGAGGCCCGCGCGGTAGGCCTCCTCGACGTGGGGGTGCCACCGGGGCTCGAGGGTACCCATGAAGCCGGGGTGGTTCCAGAACACGAAAGCGCCCTGCGCGTGCGCCCGGCGCAGCGCCTCCTGCAGATCCGGGACCTCCAGGGCCTTCGGGTCGGTGACGAACAAGGCGTTGAAATGGCCGCTGCCCACGGGGATGGTGGCCGGGGAGCCCGGGGCCGGGCGCGTGATCTCGACCCCGGGAATCAGGATGATCCCGAGCTCGTCCGCCAACGAACGAGCCACCGCGTAGGGCCGCCGGAGATCGACGGCGACGTCGGAGGCGTGGGGATGGTACTCGACGTGGTCGGTGAGGGCGACGGCGTCCAGCCCGTCGCGCCAGGCGTCGCGCACGTGCACCGTCGGCCACACCTCGCCGTCCGAGAACACCGTGTGGACATGGAAGTCGGCCTTGAGCGTCTTCAAGCCCGGCAGGTCGGGGACGGGCAGGGGATCCCGTTCCTGCGCCGACGCGCCGACCGCGCCCAAGGCAGCGGACACCGTCAGGACGGCCCGCCCGGCCAGGCCGAGCCATGATCGAAACGCGGCTCTCATCGACCGGTGAGCTTACCGATGGCCTTCGCCCGCTTCAAGCCGGTGGAGGGCTCCTGAATGAAGCGGGGCCCGGGAGCCCGGCGACGGCGCCGGACGCCCGGGCCCGATGGTTGATGCGAGCGGCCTTCTCCCGGCTCAGAACATGAACTTGACCCCCAACTGGACGGCGCGTTCGCTGGTCTTGGTGAGCACTCGCCCGAAGTCGGCGTTCTTCGGATCGATGATGACGCCGCCGTTGCCGGCATTGGCGTCGCCGAGGTTGGGGTGGTTGGGGAAGTTGAAGGCCTCGAGCCGGAGCTGCAAACGCCTGGTTCCGCCCATGGGCACGTTCTTGAAGAGAGCGATGTCCCAGCTCTGGAACCAGGGCGCCCGGAGGATGTTCCGGCCGGAGTTGCCGAAGGTGCCCAGCGCCGGCTCCTTGAAGGCCTGGGGGTTGAACCAGAAGTTCTGGTCTTTGCTCCGGCCCTGCGAGAACTGCGGATTCGAGACGTTCGGGTCGCCCACCAGATCCCAGGGCTGGTTGGTGGTGTCGCCCACGCCCGCCCGGTCGTCACCGCGCCAGATGGACAGCGGCCGGCCGGATTGGAAGAAGGTCACACCCGAGAGCTGCCAGCCGCCCAGGATCTTCTTGAGGACCGTGTCCTGGTGGCGCCACAAGGGCAGCTCGTAGAGGTAGTGGAAGGCGAGGACGTGGGTGCGGTCGTTGTTGGAGATGCCCCAGTAGCCCGAGTCGTCGTAAGCGTTGAACATCAGGTCCCGCTTGTCGCTGGCGTTGTCCTGGAGCTTCGAGAAGGTGTAGGCCAGGCCGAAGCCCAGCCCGCCGCGGAACCTCCGCTCCAGGCTGAGCTGCAAGCCGTTGTACTCCGACCGGCCGGCGTTCTCGGACAGCCGGATGTTGCCGAAGCCCAGATAAGGGCGCAGGGCGTTGAGGTTGACCCCGGGGTTGGCCTGCAAGGTGCCCGGCAGGAGCTGGTTGATGTTGCGCTCGCGCTGCAGGTGCGTCCCCACCCGGCCCACGTAGGTGACGTCGGCCGCGATGTCCCAGGGAAGCTGGCGCTGGAAGGAGAGGCTCCAACTGTAGGCCGTGGGATGGTCGAAGACGGGGTCCTGCTCCGTCATGAGCAGGGGGAAGTTACGCCGCGTCGCCCCCGTCGGCTGGTCCACGAGTCCGTTGGTCACCCCGACCTTGAACTGGATCGGAGGGTTGCCGCCGAGCAGCGTGGAGTCATTGAGGGTGATCCGGGTGTGGAAGACCCCGGCCCCCAGCCGCAGGACGGACTTCGGGTTGAGCTGCCAGGCCAGGCCGAAGCGCGGCTCGAAGACGAAGGGATGGGTCTTGGAGAAGCCGCGGGGCAGACCGTGGAAGAGCCGCTGGTACTGCGGATCGTCCGCCGCGGGCACCACACCCTTGGCGTCGGCCGGGAAACCGTTGCCGGGAAGCACCACGCCGTTGAAGCGGTCGCCTCCAGTGACAGCGCCCGAGCTCCGGTCAACGACCGCGGCTTGGCTCTTGTCGTAGAAGGCTGGGTTGAACATGGCGATGTTGTCGAGCTGGGCGTGCCAGGGCGGCCAGTACACGTAGCGCGTCCCCAGCTCGAGGGTCAGGTTGTCCCGGACCTTCCAGCTATCCTGGATGAACGCGTCCACCGCCAGGGCCCGCCAGTTGGTCCGCGAGCGCTTGCCGATCTCGCCATAGTTGGTGAAGAGGCCCAGGGCGGTATTGGCGACGGCGAGGCCGGTGCCTCCGGAGCGGCTGTCGGTGAACTCGAACCGTCCGTTCTGGTTGTTCGTGTCGCCGGGCTGGGCCAGCACGTTGATCTGGTCGAAGTCGTCCTCGCCCGAGTACTCCAGGAACACCCCGCCCTTGAAGGTGTGCCGGCTCTTGATCCAGGTGAGGTGGTCCGAGAAGGTCCAGATGGGGCCCTCGGACGAGGATGGATACGGTCCGCCGTCGATCGTCCCGAAGCCGGGGATGGACACGGTCGGGATCTTGTCCTCGATCTCCTTGCCCGGAAAGATGTAGGGGTAGTTGATCCCGTACTTGCTCCTCACGAAGGAATCCGTCCCCCGGAACACCTCGATGAAGACCTGGTCGCGGGACCAGCCCGCCGTGGCCTCGTTGATGAGGTTCGACGAGAAGGTGCTGGTCCAGCTCAGAGCCGCGGTCTGGTTGGGCCGGTCCCAGTCGGTGCGGGCAAGGGCGAAGTCGCCGCGGAAGGAGTCGACCGCCTTCCAGTTGAACAGGGAGCCACGGAAGGAGACCCGGTTCTTGTTGTCCGGCGTCCAGTCGAGCCGGAGGGTGTCCTTGCGGGTGTTCCGCGGGTTGGGGCTGGTGCCGATCCAGTTGTTGCTGCCCCGCTGGAAGCCGGGGGTGGGCAGCGGGTAGATGTTGAGAAGGGCGATGCCGTTGGGGCTCAGCCGATTGGACGGGATGACGTTTCCCGGGAACGGCTGGCCGGTGAGCGGATCGTTGATTGTGACCGTCCGCCCGAAGAACGGGTTCGAGGCATTCAGCAGCTCGCTGAAGTCCCCCTTTCGCATGGCCGCGGTGGGGACGGTGCGGGTGGCGGTGTCCTCCCGGTAGTAGTCGATCCACTCCTGGGCCCAGAAGAAGAACAGCTTGTCGCGGCTGGTGTTGAACTTGCCCGGGATGTAGAGAGGCCCCCCGATGTCGTACCCGTACTGGTTGAAGTTGTAGGGGGCGGGCTTGCCGCTCTGCTCGGGCAGCGGGCTGTTGTTGCGCTGCCAGGAGTTGGCGTCCAGCTTGTCGTCCCGGTAGAACTCGTACAGGTCGGCGTGGAAGTCGTGGCCGCCGCCCTTGGTCACGAACCGGATCTGACCGCCCGAGGAGCGCCCGTACTCGGCCAGGTAGCTCGAGGTCAGGATCTGGATCTCCTGGACGGTGTCCACGTTGACGGTGCCGATGATGGTCCCGGCGGAGCGCGTGCGGGTGGCGATGGCTCCGTCGATCGTGATGAGGTTCTCGTCGGAGCGGCTGCCATTGATGTTGAACCCGCCGTTGCTCAGGCTGTCCGGCTGGAAGCTGCCGAAGGAGCCGCCGGCCCCGCCGCGCACGCCGGGCTTGAGCAGGGCCAGGTTGATGGGGTTGCGGCCGTTGAGCATCAAGTCCTGGATCTGCTTGGTCTCGATGGTCTTGGACACCTGGCCGGTGTTGGTCTGGAGGGGCGTGGACTCGGCGACGACCGTGACTTCCTCGTCCACGCCGCCCGGGACCAGCGTCGCATCGACCTGCACCTTGGCCGCGGCATCGAGCTTGACGCCCGTCTTCACGTACTTGCGGAAGCCGGCGAGCTGGATCTCGACGCGGTAGGCGCCCGGCGGCAGCGCGGGGGCGACGAAGTAGCCGGAGTTGTCCGAGGTGTAGCTCCGTTCGGCCTTCGTCGAGTCGTTGATGACCTTGACGGTGGCGCCCGGTACGAACCCGCCCTGCGGGTCGCGGACAAAGCCGCTCAACTGTCCGCTGTCGAACTGGGCGAGCACGGGTGGCGCCAGCGCGCAGAGCGCCAGGACCAGACCGAAGAGCGCCAGACAGCGCACCCTCTGGAACGTGGACGTGGGCATGTCTCCCCTCCTTGTGACGTGAACGGCCTCTTCTGGATCGGCCGGGCCCCCCCGGCGGCACGAACCCTGGACATGAGAGGCCTGGGGCGGAGGGTGCAGCTCACCCTGGAAAACAACCGGGAGAGTGGCCATGCGCCGGTGCCTTCTCCCTCGCCACAGAACGATCCAGGACGAATCTTGGCGCCAGCTAATAGGAATTGGGCTGGAAAGTCAAGGTCCTTTTGGCGAGTGGCCCTCAGCTCGAAGCGGCTTCGAAGGGGTTGAGGAAGGAGACGCCCGTCCACGCCACGTCCTTGACGTTGCGTGTGACGAGGACCAGCCCGTGGACGAGCGCCGTGGCCGCCATGAGAGTGTCGATCAGCGAGCCCGGTCGCTTGGCCGTCAGCCGCCCCCACTGGTCCGCGACCGGTCCGTCGATGGGAAGGATTCGTTCGGCGTGATCGCTGGTCACGCGCGTCAGCCATCGCTCAAGGGCGGCAGCCTCTCTTGTGTCCCTCCGTCGTACCAGCTCGACCCCTCGACGAAGCTCGCCCACGACGAGCACGCTCAGATAGATCTCGTCGACCGGGACACCCTCGAACCAGCCACGAAGATTGGCGTTCGCCCGGGCACCCTTGCGAAGCTCGGAAAGGACGTTTGTGTCGAGCAGCAAGCTCACAGCCGAACGCCGCGGGCCTTGCCTCTCAGACGGGCAAAGTCTGAATCCTGCCCTGCGGCGGGCATGAGGAGCAGCAGCTCCTTGAGCGATTTGGCTCCGCGCACGGGCCGCAACGCCGCACGGAGGATCTCCCGATGCTCGGCCTCCATGGACCGGCCGCTGCGAGCGGCGCGCTTGCGAAGCTCCATCACCACCTTCGGGTCCAGCCTCCGAACCACGAGCTGCGCCATGTCCTCCTCTGCTATCAATGATAGCACAGCCGATTCAGACCAGCCGCACCGAATGGCTCTTCACGGCGAGCCACACGGGGCGCCCGGCCTCCAGGCCCAGGGAGCGGACCGCGGCGGGCGTCACCCGGGCGAGGAGGGTCGGCCCGGCGCCCTCGAGGACGCAGCGCAGGGTGACGTCGACCCCGGTGCGCTGCAACCCGGCGATCCGGGCCGGGTAGACGTTGCGGGCGGAGAGGCCGCGCACCTCCTCGGTGGACACCAGGACGTCCTCCGCCCGCACGGCCAGGGTGACCCCGCCGCCCAGGGCGCGATCCGCGGCCAGGCCGACCGACACCTCGAACCCCTCGCCGACCCGCACCCGGGTGACCCCGCCTTCCGGGTCGTGGGAGAGGACCACGCCGCGGAGGAGATTCTCGATCCCCGCCTCCGCCTCACGGGAAAGGACCGGCGAAGAGAGCAGGTCGAGGGGCGCGCCCTCCCCTTCCACGCGCCCGTCCCGCAGCAGCAGCACGTGGCCGGCCAGGGCCAGGGCCTCGCCCACGTTGTGCGTGACGTACAGGCAGGGGACCTTCCACTCGTCGCGGATCCGTACGAGATAGGGCAGGATGCGCTCGCGCAGGCCCACGTCCAGGGCGGCCAGGGGCTCGTCGAGGAGGAGCAGGTGCGGGTCGCTGGCGAGGGCGCGGGCCAGCGCCACCCGCTGCTTCTCCCCTCCCGAGAGCGAGGCCGGGTAGCGGTCGAGCAGGCCGCGCAGCTCCAGGGTAGAGGTCGCGCTCTCCACGCGGGCCTCCGCCCCGCGCGCCCCGAAGCGCACGTTGGCGAGGGCGGTGAGGTGCGGAAACAGGCCGGCGTCCTGGGGGACGTAGCCCACGCGCCGTTTCTCGGCCGGCCGGGCCACGCCGCTCGGGGTATCGAGCAGCGTCTCGCCCTCGAGCACGACCCGGCCCCGGGCTCCGCGGCGGAGGCCGGCCAGCGCCTCCAGCAGCGTCGTCTTGCCCGCCCCCGAAGGGCCCATGACCGCGGTCACGCCCCCGCCCAGGCGGGTGGCCACGCGCAGCGTGAAGCGGGCGAGCGGCACCTCGAGGTCGATCTCGATCATGCCCGGGTCCGCCGCGTGCGGCGCCGCGTGATCCACTCGGTCGTCCAGAGGGCCGCGAAGGCCAGGGCCACCGTCACCCCCGCCAGGACCAGCGCGCGGTCGTCGCGGCCGACCTGGTTGTCGTGGAAGATCGCGAGGGCGAGAGTCTGGGTCCGGCCGGGGATGTTGCCCGCGATCATGACCGTGGCCCCGAACTCCCCGAGGGCCCGGGAGAACGCGAGGACGGTCCCCGCGAGCACGCCCCGCCAGGCCAGGGGCAGGGTCACGCGAAAGAAGGCGGCGGTGGGCCCGCAGCCGAGGGTCCGAGCGAGGCCCACCAGCCGCGGGTCCACCTCCTCGAACGCGGTCCGGGCCGAGCGCACGAGCAGGGGGAACGACATCACCGCGGTCGCGATCAGCACCGCCTTCCAGGTGAACACGATCTCGATCCCGCGGGCGGCCATCCACCATCCGAGCGGCCCGCGCCGAGCGAAGGCGGAGAGCAGGAGGATGCCGACCGCGGTCGGGGGCAGCACCAGGGGCAGGGAGAGGAGGGTCTCGACGAGGCCCTTGCCGGGACCGCGGTAGCGGGCGAGCAGCAGCGCGGCCGCCACCCCCGGGGGCAGGATCACGAGCGTCGCCAGGGCCGCCACCCCGAGGGTGAACAGGACGACGCGCGTCTCCTCGGGGCTCAGCACCTCATTTCGGGGCGAGGACCTCGAAGCCGTGGCGGCGGTAGACCTCGAGGGCCGCGGGGGAGGCCAGGTAGGCGCGGAGGGCCCGCGTTCCCGCCCGTCCCGAGCCGGCGAGGGCCGCCAGGGCGTAGGTGATCTTCGGCCCCTGGTCCCGCGGCGCCTCGAGGGCGACCCGCACCCGCTTCGACAGCGCGGCGTCCGTGCGGTAGACGATCCCCGCCTCGGCGTTCTCCGCCTCGACCGCCGCGAGGGCCGCCCGCACGTCGAGGGTGGGGACCACCCGGTCCTTCAGGCGCTCCCACAGGCCGAGGGAGGCCAGCCACGTCCGCGCGTAGATCCCCGCGGGGACGGACTCGGGGTTCGCCAGCGCGAGGCGCCGGAACCCCGCGAGATCCGAAGGCGCCTTCACCGCCGCGGGCGAGCCCGTGGGAACGATCACCACCAGGACGTTCGAGAGGAGGCTCACCCGGTCCTCCGCCCGCACGAGACCGGCCTGCTCGAGCTCGTCCATGCGCGCGAGGTCCGCGGAGAAGAAGACGTCGGCGGGAGCCCCCGCCTTGATCTGCCGGGCGAGGTCGCTCGAGCCGCCGAAGTTGAAGGCCACGGTGTGTCCGGTGGCGGCCTCGAAGCCGCGCCCGACCTCCTTCAGGGCGTCGGTCAGGCTGGCCGCGGCAAAGACGAGCACCTCCTCGGCCCGGACCGGCAGGGCCGCGATCCCCCCGGCGATCAGCGCGGCGACGGCGACGGACCGGGGTGGGGGGGGCAAGGACTTCTCCGCGACGGATTATAACGACGGCGTCCCGCGCGGTCCGCGCACGACCTCGAGCAGGTCGGAGAGCAGCCCGTACGCGGTCTGGTCCACCGTCCCCCCGCGCTCGACGACGCCGATCTCGCCCATCAGGTCCGTCTCGAGGACGAGGGCCGCGTCGGGGCCCGAGCCCGACAGCGGGTCGCCGAAAGGGACGCGCTCGGGCCCCACCCGGACCCTCACCCGCCGTCCCTCGCGCCGGCCCCGCACCACCAGCCGGAGCCGCGTCCCCGCGCGCACCGCGCGCTGCACCTCGGAGGGCACGATCCCGGCGATGCCGCGCCGCCGCACCCGCGCCGGCGTGAGCCGCGCCCCGAGCAGTGCGTTGGCCAGCGCGCAGCCCTTGACCGCGGAGTCCCAGCCCTCGAGGTCGTGGCGGGGGTCGGCCTCCGCGATTCCGAGCCGCTGCGCCTCCCGCAACGCGCCGCTCGCGGTCAGGCCTTCCTCCATTCGGGACAGGATCAGGCTGGTGGTGCTGTTGAGGGTCCCTCGGAAGCCGCGGAGGCGGACGCCGGGCAGGCAGCGGGCCACCAGGTTGAAGATCGGGGTGCCATCCATCACCGCGCTCTCGAAGAGGAAGCGCCGGCCCTTCCGGCGGGCGAGGGCCGTGAGGGGGCGCAGCGCGAAGGCGACCGGCCCCTTGTTCGCGGTCACCACGTGCAGCCCCCGGGCGAGGGCGGCCTTCACGTGGGAGACCGCGGGCTCGCCGCGCCGCGGGTCGAGGGTCGTCAACTCGAGCAGGACGTCGGCGGGGACCCGGGCCACGAAATCGAGGACGGTGGCCGGGCGCGGCCCGCGGTGCAGGCCGTCGAGCGAGCGGCCGGCGCGGACCCGCCGCAGGCAGCGGCCGAGGTCGAGGCCGCGTCGATCGATCGCGAGGCCGTGGCGCGCGGTGGCGATGCCGGTGACCCGAGCGCGCAGGCCCTGCGACCGGAGGACGCGGCCGTACCGTCCACGGAGGAGCTCGGCGAGACGGCGCCCCACGTTGCCGAAGCCGACGAAGGCGAGGCGAACGCTCTTCAGGAGGGACGGGTCGAGAGGGGAAGGGGCACCGCGCGGGGGCCCATCGACAGGGTGACCTCGCTCTCGCTGCGCAGCAGGCTCTGGATGGTGAGCCGTCCCAGGACCTGGTCCACCGCCTCCTGGATATGGCGGAGCACCGGCCGGATCGAGCAGTCCGAGTTGTTCAGGCAGAGCTGCTCGAGCCCGGAGTGGCGGTCGCAGAACCCCGCGTCGTAGAGCCGCCCGCCCAGGGAGCCCAGGACCTCGCCTACGGGGAGCTCCGCCGCGGGCCGGGACAGGCTGTACCCACCCGCCTTGCCCCGCGTGCTCTTCACCAGCCCCGCCCGCCGCAGGATGCGCATGATCTTCGCCACGTTGGGGGCGGAGATCCCCTCGCGCTGGCTCATCTCGGTGATGGTCAGGCTGGCCCCTTCGCCCATGCGGGCGATCTGCAACAGGCAACGCAGCCCGAACTCTTCCTGCGAGCTCAGCTTCACATCAGACCGAGTTGCAACCGCGCGGCGTCGGACATCATGGTCTGGCTCCAGGGGGGGTCGAGCACCACCTGCACGTCGGCCTCCTTCACCCCGGGCAGGCCGAGGATCTTCTGCTCCACGTCCTGCTTCAGGTAGTCCCCCATTCCGCATCCGGGGGCGGTGAGGGTGAACTGCACGGTGACCTTCTCCCCCCCTTGGGGCAGGGGGGCCGCCTCGCACTTGTAGACGAGCCCCAGGTCCACGATGTTGACCGGGATCTCGGGATCGAAGCAGGTCTTGAGCTGCTCCCAGGCGAGCTGCTCGACCGACCGTCCGGCGAGGTCGGCCTCGGTCACGGGCTTCGTGGGCTCTTCCCCGACCGCGTCGCCGTCCTTCCCCTCGACGCGGACCATGTACCCGTGGTCCGTCATCGCGGTGTAGGAGCCGCCGAGGGCCTGGGTCAGGTAGACGGTGGTTCCCGCGGTGAGGGTGAGCTTGTCTCCGTAGGGGATCGCCGCCACCTCGACGTCGCGGGAGAGCGTACGGGCTTCGCGCATGGGCTTTCCTTACTCCGTCGAGGCCTTGCCCTCGCCCGAGAGCGCGGCCTTGAAGGTGTGCCAGGGCAGGGAGGCGCACTTCACGCGCACCGGGAACTCCGAGACCCCCGCGAACACGGACAGCTTGCCGAGCTCGGGGGCGGCGTTCTCCCGGGCCCGGGAGGGGTCGCTCGTCACCAGGCGGTGGAAGCGCTCGAAGAGGGCCTCCGCTTCCGAGCGCGTCTTGCCCCGGAGGGCCTCGGTCATCATCGAGGCGGACGCGGTGGAGATGGAGCAGCCCGCCCCCCTGAAGCTCACGTCCCGGACCACGTCGCCCTCGAGCTGGACGAAGACGGTGGCCTTGTCGCCGCAGAGCGGGTTGAAGCCGTCCGCCCGGGAGGTGGCGGCCGCGATCTCGCGGAAGTTCCGCGGCCGCTTCGAATGGTCGAGGATGACCTCCTGGTACAGCTCCCGAAGCTCGGTCGCGCTCACCGGAACATCTCCTGGACCTTCACGATCCCGCGGGCCAGGGCGTCCAGGTCCTCCCGGGTGTTGAAGCAGGCGAGGGAGGCCCGGGCGGTGGCGGGCAGGCCGTAGCGGTCCATCACCGGCTGCGCGCAGTGGTGGCCGGTGCGCACCGCGATCCCCTCGTAGTCGAGCACGGTCCCCACGTCGTGGGGGTGGATGCCGTCCAGGACGAAGGAGAGCACCCCCGCCTTCTTCTTGGCGGTGCCCACGATCCGCAGCCCCGGGATCGCCTGGAGCCGCTCGGTCCCGTAGCGGAGCAGCTCGTCCTCGTGGGCGGCGATGGCTCCCAGGCCGAGGCCGGTTACGTAATCGATGGCGGCGCCGAGCCCGATCACCCCCGCGATGTTCGGCGTTCCCGCCTCGAACTTGTGGGGGATGACGTTGTAGGTGGTCTTCTCGAAGGTGACGGAGGCGATCATGTCCCCGCCCCCCTGCCAGGGGGGCATGGCCTCCAGCCTCTCCGCCTTGCCGTAGAGCACGCCGATGCCGGAGGGCCCGTAGAGCTTGTGCCCGGAGAAGGCGTAGAAATCGCAGTCGAGGTCCACCATGTCGAGGGCCAGGTGGGGGGCGCCCTGCGCCCCGTCGATCAGGACCGCCGCCCCCACGGCGTGGGCCAGCGCGGTCATGCGCTTCACGGGGTTGATCGTCCCCAAGGCGTTCGAGACGTGGGCGAGGGCGACCAGCTTCGTCCGGGGTCCCAGCCGCTTCTCGAAGACCTCCAGCTCGACCTCGCCCGCCTCGTTGATGGGGGCGACCTGCAGGCGGGCCCCCGTCTGCTCGCACAGGATCTGCCAGGGGACGATGTTCGAGTGGTGCTCCAGGCCCGAGATCAGCACCTCGTCCCCCGGCTTCAGATGCTGCCGGCCGAAGGTCTGGGCCGCGAGGTTGATGGCCTCGGTGGTCCCCCGGACGAAGATCACCTCGCGGCTCTCCCGGGCGCCCAGGAAGGCCCGCGCCTTGCCCCGGGCCGCCTCGTAGGCCTCGGTGGACTGCACCGAGAGCTGGTGCACGCCGCGGTGGACGTTCGAGTAGTAGCCCTCGTAGAGGTCGCGCTCGGCCTCGATCACCGCCCGCGGCTTCTGGGCGCTGGCCGCGCTGTCCAGGTAGACGAGCGGCTTGTCGTGGACGGTCGTGCCCAGGATCGGAAAATCCCGCCGGACCGCCTCCACGTCGTAGCCCGCGACGCTCGGGGCCGCCCGCTCCGCGCTCATGCGAACGCCTCCTTGATCTCCAAAGCACTCGGCAAGCGCGACTGGAGGCAGGCCTCCACCGCTCTCCGCAGCGGCTCCACCCGGATCCGCTGGACGAGGTCGCTCGCGAAGGCGTAGGTGAGGAGGGCCCGGGCCTCCGCCTCCGCGATCCCCCGCGAGCGCAGGTAGAAGAGCGCCGCCGGATCGAGCTGGCCGGTGGTGGAGCCGTGCTTGCACTTCACGTCGTCCGCGAGGATCTCGAGGCGCGGGGTGCTGTCCACCAGGGCCTGCCGCGAGAGCAGCAGGTTCTTGTTGGTCTGCCAGGCGTCCGTCTTCTGGGCGCCGGGCCTCACCACGATCAGGCCGTCGAAGACGCCGCGGGCCGACCCGTCCAGGATCCCCTTGTACACCTCGCGGCTCGAGCAGTGCGGCACCGCGTGGTCGATGCGGGTGTGGGTGTCGAGATGCCGCTCCCCGTCCGCAAGGAAGAGGCCGAGGAGCGCGCACTCCCCCCCCTCGCCCCCGAAGAGCACGGCGATGTCGTTGCGGGCGAGGGCGGCCCCGAGGCTGATCGCGTGGTCCGTGAAGCGCGCGTGGCGGTCTTGACGGACGGCGAGGGTCGCCAGATGGAAGGCACTCTCGCCCTCCCGCTGGAGCTTGTAGTGGTCGAGAGAGGCGTCCTCCTCGACCACGACCTCCGTCACCGCGTCCGTCAAGTAGGCCTCGCCGTCGAGGCCGCCGTAGCTCTCGACGAGGCGGGCCTCGCTCCCCCGGCCGGCCACGATCAGCGTGCGCGGGAAGGAGACGGTCGGCTCGCGTTGCGGATTGACGGACACGTAGACGAGATGAACCGGCTCCTCGAGCACCGCCCCCGGAGCAACGAAGACCACTGCGCCGTCTTCGACGAAGGCGGTGTTGAGGTCGGCGAAGACGTGGCCCGTGTCGCCGACCACGCGGGTGAGGAGCGGCTCGAGGCGCGCGGGCTGCCGCGCCAGGACCTCGGGCAGGCTCCGGACCTCCAGCCCCGGACGGGCGGGGCCGGGGGTGGACAGCTCGGCCGACCAGCGCCCGTTGACGAACACGATCTGCGGGCCGCGGAAGCCGGGCAGGTCGAGGCCCGAGAGCGCCTTCGCCCCGGAGAGGCTGCCGTCCGCCGGCCGGAAGGCGGTGCGCGCGATGCGCGCCACGCTGGTCTTCCGCCAGGCCTCCTCCCGAGTGGTCGGGAAGCCCTTCTCGACGAACCGGGCCATGGCCGCGGTCCGGAGCCGATCGAGCCAGGGCGCGTCGGCGTCCGCGAGCCGGGCGGCGAAGCGCTCGAAGGTCGCCCGGAAGACGTCGCGGTCTTCGGCGACCGCCATCATTGTCGACCCCCCACCCTATCCCTCCCCACGTAGGGGGAGGGAAACGTGGTTGCGCGTTCTGCTCCGCTCCTCATCGGCCGCCGGCCGGAGCCGGTTCCTTCTCCAGCCAGGAATAGCCCTTCTCCTCGAGCCGGAGGGCCACCTCCTTGCCTCCCGAGACCACGATGCGACCCTCCACCAGGACGTGGACGAAGTCGGGGACGATGTAGTTCAGCAGCCGCTGGTAGTGGGTCACCACCACCATCGACCGCTCGGGATGGCGGAGCTGGTTGACGCCGTTCGCGACGATCCGCAGGGCGTCGATGTCGAGGCCGGAGTCGGTCTCGTCGAGCACGGCCAGGGTGGGCTCCAGCACCGACATCTGGAAGATCTCGTTCCGCTTCTTCTCCCCGCCCGAGAAGCCCTCGTTCACCGGCCGCTTCACGAGCGCCTCGTCCATCTCCACCACGCTCGCCTTCTCCTTGACCAGGGCCAGGAAGTCCATGGCGTCCAGCTCGGGCTGCCCGCGGTGCTTGCGGATGGCGTTGAGGGCGGCCTTCAGGAAGTAGGCGTTGCTGACCCCCGGGATCTCGACCGGGTACTGGAAGGCCAGGAACACGCCCTCGCGGGCCCGCTCCTCGGGGGACAAGGCCAGCAGGTCCTTCCCCTTGTAGAGCACGCTTCCCGCGGTGACGGTGTAGCCCGGCCGGCCCGCCAGCACGTGGGCGAGCGTGCTCTTGCCGGAGCCGTTCGGCCCCATGATCGCGTGCACCTCGCCCGCCCGGACGCTGAGGTCGAGCCCGCGCAGGATCTCCCGGTCGCCGACTTTCGCGTGGAGGTTCTTGATTTCGAGCATGATGGACCGTCTCCCAGCCCCGAGAATAGGCAATCCATACCAAAAAGTCAATGTTCGCAATCGATGGGCAAGGAGCAACTTACGAGCTATGCTCAGGGGACGTGCCGCGGGGGCTTGCTTCAGGGCGAGGTATCACATGTCGAAGCTGCGCCTCAAGATCTCGATGTCGCTCGACGGGTTCGTGGCCGGTCCCGACCAGAGCGTCGACAATCCGCTCGGGATTGGCGGCATGCGTCTGCACGAGTGGGTGGTGCCCCTCGCGGTCTGGCGCTCGATGCACGGCCTTCCCGGCGGAGAGGTCAACGAAAGCACGCGGGTGGTCGAGGATTCGCTCGCCAACATCGGGGCCACCGTGATGGGGCGCAACATGTTTGGCGGCCACCCGGGCCCCTGGGACGCCAGGAAGCCTTGGAATGGCTGGTGGGGAGTCCGCCCGCCGTTCCATCACCCCGTGTTCGTGCTCACCCATCATCCACGCGAGCCCCTCGTGCTCGAAGGCGGAACGACCTTCACGTTCGTCACCGACGGCATCGAGGCGGCGCTCGAACGGGCGCGGCGAGCCGCCGCCGGCCAGGATGTGTCGCTCGCCGGGGGAGCGAAGGCCGCCCAGCAGTACCTCGTGGCCGGCCTCGTGGACGAGATGGAGATCAACCTCGCGCCGACCCTCCTGGGCAGCGGCGAGCGGCTGTTCGATGGGGTCGGCGAGGGTCTGCACGGGCTGGAGCACGTGCGGACGGTCGCCGCCCCAGGGGTGACCCATCTCAAGTTCGCAAGGCGCCCGGGGAGTACGGCATGAAGCTCAACAACAATCCGTCGAAAACGAGAGGCAAGCCATGAACAGGCGGCGCTTCGTGATCGCTACGTTGGGTGGGGTGGTTGGACTCTCCACGGCTTCCAGGACGGTCGGGGGGCAGGACAAGACGATCGAACCTGACCTCGCTGCGCTCGCCGAAGGCAAGGTCTTGAAAGCCCTCAACCGCAGCGTCAGCAGCCTCATCGATGGAGCCAGGAGGGGTGTTCACCTTGGTGAAGGCCCGGGCGAGGGCCCAGGGTACCTGCCCGGGATCGAGTTCGCCAACGGAACCATCGAGCTCGATGTCAGGGGCAAGGACGTTCAGCAACAGAGCTTCGTGGGCGTGGCCTTTCATGGCGTCGATGGAACGACCTACGACGCAATCTACTTCCGTCCGTTCAACTTCAAGGCGCAAGACCCGGCAAGACGCATCCGCGCCGTCCAGTACATTTCCCATCCGACCTTTACGTGGCAGAAGCTGCGAGCTGAGCAGCCGGGCAAGTACGAGAAGGCCGTCAATCCCGTCCCTGATCCCAACGCCTGGTTCCACGTGCGCGTCGTGGTCGCGAGCCCGAAGGTGAGCGTCTTCGTCGGTGATGCGAAGGAGCCCAGCCTGGTCGTCGACCAGCTGAGCGACCGCAGGAAGGGATTGCTTGGTCCCTGGGTGGGGAACACCTCGGGCGGCGACTTCGCCAACCTCAAGCTGACTCGAGGCTAGCGAAAGGACCCATCCCGCGTGGGCTGAGGTCAAGCATGTGGCGTTGGATGAAGCGCGCTCTCGTCGGGCTCTGCGGCCTGGTGATCCTGGGCGCGCTTGCCGGTGCCGCCTACCAATGGACCGCGGCCCGGAGGGACCTGGCGGCGAACCCACCGCCCGGGCGTCTCGTGGACGTCGGAGGGCACAAGCTTCATGTCTGGTGCACGGGGGTCGGAACCCCTTCGGTCATTCTCGAGAGCGGCCTCGGGGGCTCGAGCTTCGATTGGGGCTTTGTCCAGCCCGAGGTCGCCAGATTCACTCGCGTCTGCTCCTACGATCGAGCGGGAATGGGCTACAGCGATGCGGGGCCGTCCCCACGGACGACCCGCCGGATCGCGCGCGAGCTCGCGCTGCTGCTCGACCGCACCGGCATTCGCGGACCGCTGGTTCTCGTAGGAGCCTCCCTCGGCGGCTTCACCGTGCGCCTCTTCGCGTCCGAACACGCCGAGCGGGTAGCGGGTCTCGTGCTCGTCGATGCGTCGCATGAGGAGCAGGAGGTGGAGGTTCCGCGGATCGCTCCCTTCGTCCCCCTTCTGTCCTCGGTCGGAGTGTTTCGACTCCTCGGCGTGTCGTTCGGTCTGCCGCCAGACTCCCTGGAACCGTCGGTAAGGGGCTTCGCTCGCGCGACGGCCTTCCGCGCCTCTGCGTATCGGGCTACCGCGGACGAGGGCACCCACTTGCCGGAGAGTGCGGCCGAAGTGAGAGCCAGTCGCCGCCGGTTGGCCATCCCCCTGGTCGTCGTGACCGCGGGACGGGGCGCCGATCCGGTGTGGCGAGACCTGCAACGCGACCAGGTCGGGTTGTCGCAACGGGGATGTCAGGTCATTGCCGAGCACTCGGGTCACGGCATTGCCCTGGGCCAGCCGGAGGCGGTCGTGGACGCGATTCGCGCCACCGTGGACACCGCGAGAGGGCGCGACGATGTTCCGCCGTGCGGATAGAGTCTGAGTAGACAGCCTAGGAAGTCGTCGCGGATCGGATGGCCCTCTCGTAGAACGCCTGCAGGCGAACGCGGTGGGCGGCGGGCAGGGAGAGGAGGGCCGTCTTCATCAACTGGCACATCTCGCGGTCTTCCTGGGGGCTCGTGGCCTGGCGCCCGCGGACGCGCTCGAAGTAGGCCGACAGGCGGCCGCGGTCCTTCGCGGACGCGAGCGCCCCGTAGGTCGCGGTGGTGAGCTGGGACAGCTCCTGGGTCTCCGCCTTCGAGAGCGAGGGCAGGGACCGGACCAGGGCCTCGATCGATCGCCGGAAGGCGAGGTCCGGCTCGAGCACCTTGGCCTCGCTCTGGCCCATGAGCACCTCGGCCGCGGGCGCCGAAAGCTGCGGCACCTCCTCCGTGACCTTCTGCACGGCCTTCTGGAGGCGGTCCGCCAGGTTGCCCTGCGTGGAGAACCCGGGAACGAGGGCGTCGAGGGCCTGCGGGCGCGAGGCTCCCTCCTCGGGGATCCACGAGACGAGGCCGAAATAGACCCAGCCGTCCTTCCAGGCGAGCGTGAGGTCGCGCTGCTTCACCCCGAGGTCGTCCCAGTTTCCGGCGGACTTGCGGCCGGCGAGCCGTCCCACGAGGGTGTCGGCCCGGCCCAGCTCCTTGAGGGACGGGATGGCCCGGCGCCGCTCCGCGAGGAGCCGGTCGAGGTACTGGTCGAGGGTGGCCACGCCGCGGGGAGAAGACTCCGCGACGAGGTACCCGAAGCCTCCGGTGCGGGGCTCCGCGACAAGGAGGCGGGCCTCGGCCGGCGCCTTCACGAGCGTGGTGTCCTTCTTGAGGATCAGCCAGCCGCGGGGTGCCTCGAAGGAGAGACCGAGCGACGGCTCCACGAAGCGACGGTCGGGGATGGCCGACTCGCGGATCGCGTGACCGGACGCGGTCTCCGGCGCGTACCCGAAGCGGAACGCCCCGTAGCCGCCGGCGAGGATGGGCAGCAGGGAGAGCACCAGCCGCTTCCAGGAGAGCCACGGGTTCAGGAGCGCGAAGAGGCCGGAGGCCACCAGCCAGACCGAGCCGACGGCAAGCAGGGCGGCGCCGCGCACGCCCTGGGCGAACAGGATCCCCATCACCGGAAACATCCCGATGGCCAGCAGCGCCACCACGCCCCGCACGAGCTTGCGCGCCAACTCCCAGCCGGGCAGCAGGGCGAGGGCCAGGACGAGCTGGCCCAGGGCGATCTCCAGCCAGGGCGCGCCGTCGAAGTCGGCCACCGCGTTCTCGGGGCGCCAGGCGAAGAAGCCGGCGGCGAGGGCCCCCACGAGGAAGATCCCGCCCGCCACGCGCACCCGCCAGAGGTCGGGATCGAAGTCGGCCCAGGTGAACCCCGGGGAGGACTGCTCGCCTTCGTCGAAGAGATCGCCCTCCTGCGAGCGGCCGCCCCCGCTCGACCGTCCGGCGCCGCCCAGGCCCTTCAGCTCGACGACCTGGGCCAGGGTGGACCACCGCTGCGATCCCGGCTTCAGGACCGGGCTGTCCCGGCCGATGAGGCCCTGCGTGTACCAGGTCTTGAGGGCCTCGAGGTCCATGGGCCCGATCTCGCTGCCGTCGCCGAGCCGAACCTTGTAGCCGCTGGCCATCCCCGAGCCCTCCTGAAGGCCCCGAGTATAAGCCGGACCGGCGCCCCCATGCGACAATCACCGGCCACTCCATGCCCCCCCGCCCACGGCCCGGGCCGTGATCCGGGAAACCCTCGCGCTGCTCCGGACGAACCGGGGCTATCGCCTGCTCTGGCTGGCCCAAGCGGTGAGCCTCGGCGGGGACTGGTTCACCCTGATCGCGCTCGCCGTCCTCGTGGCCCGCGGCTCGCAGGGCTCGGGCCTCGCGGTGAGCGGCCTCGTGTTCATGCAGCTCCTGCCCGGGGTCCTCATCGGCCCCTGGAGCGGCGTGCTGGCCGACCGCTTCGATCGCCGCCGGCTGCTCGTGATGAGCGACCTCGCGCGGTCGGGGTTGGTGCTGCTCCTCATCCCCGCCGCGGCCTCGGGACGCCTCGCCTGGGTCTACGCCCTCTCCTTCCTCCACTTCACGGTCTCCACCGTGTTCGAGCCCACGCGCTCGGCGCTGGTCCCCCGCCTGGTGGAGCCGCGCGAGCTCGTGACCGCTTCCACGGTGGGGACCGTGACCTGGTCCGTGATGGCGGCGGCGGGCGGCGTGGTGGGCGGCACGATACTGAGCTTCGTGGGCGTGACCGGGGCCTTCGTGCTGGATGCCCTGACCTTCCTCGGCTCCGCCGCCCTCATCGCCGCGATCCCGGCCGCGGCCGCCGCCGCACCTCCGGCGAGCGGGGACCACCCGGCCGCCTCGGGGTTCCGCGACGGCCTCGCCTATCTCGGCCGGCACAAGGTCACCGGCGCCACTCTTCTGGTCAAGGGCATCAACGGGATCGCAGCGGTCGAGGCGTTCCTGGTGATCTACGCGACCCGGCTGTTCCCTCTCGGAAAGGACGGGGCGCGCTCGGTGGGCCTGCTCTGGGCCTGCTTCGGAGTGGGGGCGATCCTGGGCCCCCTGCTCCTGAACGCGGCGAACGACGGCTCGGTGCCTCGCATGCGGCGGCTGATCACGGCCGGCTCGGCCCTTCTCTCGGGGAGCCTCTTCGTCCTGGCCTGGGCCCCAACCCTGGCATGGGCCGGCCTCGCGATCGTCCTGCGCGGGATGGGCGGCGCCTCGAACTGGACCTACAGCACGATCATCCTGCAGAAGAGCGTTCCCGACCGGCTGCAGGGGCGGCTCTTCGCCCTCGACCTCGCGAACGCCTTCCTCCTGGCCATGGTCTTCTCACTGCTGTGGGGAGCCACGATGGACCGCGCGGGGGTGCGGCCGGCCGTCCTCTCCGCGGCCACCGTGACCCTGGCGCCGCTCCTCGTCTGGACGCTCGGCCTGCGCTGGATGGAGCGTGGTCAAGCGTAATGCCGGAAGCCGCCTTCGCGAGAGCTAGTCTTCTGAGAGCCTGGCCTCGAGCTCGCGTATGCGGGCATCGAGCAGGGCCACCCTCTTCTTGAGCTCGGCAACCTCGGTCAACAGGCGCGTCCGCTCCCCGCGATCCTCCGCCAGGCTCTCCTCGATCCGGCGCAGAGCCGCGACGATCATCTGATACTCGACCTCGAGACGCTCGAAGCGTGCGTCGACGGCGTCGAAGCGCGCGTTGACCTCGAGGCGGAACTCACCGAACCGCTGGTCGATCCTGGTGGTCAGCCGTTCGACGAGGCTTTCCTCCAGTTTGCTCAGGGCGGCCACGATGTCTTGCGGTGAAGCCATGTCGTACTCGTCCTTTTCCCGCCGGCGCGGGAAAGGGCGCGGCTGAATTGAGTCTATACGAATCGCCGCGCGGGAGGGTCCGAGAGCTGGCTGAAACGGGGCTCCGAACGATCCCTAGCTGCCCTCCGCCTCGTACGATGCGACGGGCAAGGCCTTCGGTACGGCCTCGGATGCGCTATCCCGCTCGCCCATCAGCAAGCGGCGCAGGGTCCGCAGGTCGTTCAGCAAACGGCGGCTGGCCGCCACGTGCTGACTCAATCGATCCAGCTTGTAGGTCACGAGCTGCAGCGCTTCGATACGCCGGGTCGCGTCTTCGGCCCGGGCCAGGGCGATGTCTTCCCCGATGGCGGCCCGGGCCTCCTCCAGCGCCTCGCGCAGCAGGCCCACGTATTCCAGCGCTCCCTCGAGACTCTCGAACGGCGTCGCGGGCTCGTCGACCATGGCGCTCCCCTTTTCAAGAGTCCGATCCGTTGGATGGGACGCCCCGATCCTTGCACGACCAGGGGACCCCCCGTCAAGTCCCATCTTGGGCGGGCTAGGAGCGGGCCATCTCCCGGCGGAGGCGGCGGACGACCAGGCGCAGCAGCTCGAGGGCGAAGCCGGGCACCTTCTGCACGAGCCGGTTCAAGGTGGGCTCGTCGATCACGGTGAGCCGGCAGCCGGGGCCGGCCACGGCGGTGGCGGTCCGGGGAGCGTGGTCGATGAGCCCCATCTCGCCGAAGATTTCCCCGGGATCGAGGGTCTTGAGGATCTCTCCGCCTCGGCGGAGGGTCACCGTGCCGTTGCCCACGATGTACATCTCCCCGGCGGCCTGGCCCTCCACGAAGATCACGACCCCTTCCTCGAAGGGGCTGGGCTGCTCGTCGAAGAACGCGAGCATCTCGGCGTGGCGGCGGATCTCCGGCATTCTGGAGTCGGAACGGCTCCTCTAGCCGACGCTGCCCTCGAGGCTCACCCCGAGCAGCTTCTGGGCCTCCACCGCGAACTCCATGGGGAGTTCCTTGAAGACCTCCTTGCAGAAGCCGTTCACGATCATGCTCACCGCGTCCTCGCTCCCGATCCCGCGGGAGAGGAAGTAGAAGAGCTGGTCTTCCCCGATCTTCGAGGTGGTGGCCTCGTGCTCCATCTGGGCGGTGGAGTTCTGCACGTCGATGTAGGGGAAGGTGTGGGCCCCGCACTTGTCGCCGATGAGGAGGGAGTCGCACTGCGAGTAGTTGCGGGCCCCGTCGGCGGCCTTGCCGATCCTCACCAGGCCCCGGTAGGTGTTCTGGCCCCGCCCCGCCGAGATCCCCTTGGAGATGATCGTGCTCCGCGTGTTCCTCCCGATGTGGATCATCTTGGTGCCGGTGTCGGCCTGCTGCCGGTTGTTGGTCACCGCCACCGAGTAGAACTCCCCCACCGAGTCGTCCCCCTGCAGGATGCAGGAGGGGTACTTCCAGGTGATGGCGGAGCCCGTCTCCACCTGGGTCCAGGAGATCTTGGAGCCCGCCCCCGCGCACTTGCCGCGCTTGGTCACGAAGTTGTAGATCCCGCCCTTGCCGTCCTTGTCCCCCGGGTACCAGTTCTGGACGGTCGAGTACTTGATCTGCGCGCGGTCGTGGGCGATCAGCTCCACCACCGCCGCGTGGAGCTGGTTCTCGTCCCGGATGGGGGCGGTGCAGCCCTCGAGGTAGCTCACGTAGGCGCCCTCGTCCGCGATGAGGAGGGTCCGCTCGAACTGGCCCGTGTTGGCGGCGTTGATCCGGAAGTAGGTCGAGAGCTCCATCGGGCAGCGCACGCCCTTGGGGATGTAGCAGAACGACCCGTCGGAGAAGACCGCGGAGTTGAGGGCGGCGAAGAAGTTGTCCGTGTAGGGCACGACCGTGCCCAGGTACTTCTCCACCAGCTCGGGGTGCTCGCGCACCGCGTCCGAGAACGAGCAGAAGATGACGCCCACCTCGGCCAGCTTGGCGCGGAAGGTGGTGCCCACGGAGACGCTGTCGAACACCGCGTCCACCGCCACTCCCGCCAGCTTCGCCCGCTCGTGGAGAGGCACCCCGAGCTTCTCGTAGGTCTCGAGGAGCTTGGGGTCCACCTCCTCGAGGCTCTGGGGCCCGCCCTTCTTCTGTTTGGGAGCCGAGTAGTACACGGCGGCCTGGTAGTCGATGGGCGGGTAGTGGACGTTCGGCCAGGTCGGCTCCGTCATGGTCAGCCAGTGCCGGTAGGCCTTGAGCCGCCACTCGAGGAGGAACGGAGGCTCGTTCTTCTTGGCCGAGATCAGGCGGATCACGTCCTCGTTGAGGCCGGCGGGAATGGTGTCGGCCTCGATGTCGGTGACGAACCCGGCCTTGTACTCGGCCTTCGTGATGTCGTCGAGGGGCAGAGTGCTCATGGTCTTGGCTCAGCTCGACGGTATCTAATCTTTACCAAAAAATCAAGTTTAGGGAGACGGCCCCAGGAGTTCCGCACGAGCCGGGGCACAGTCGAGCCCTCGTGGCCTTCGGCTCGGGGCGGGGTGGCTAGGGATGGGGGGGCCTGGATCGGGAGCGTCTAGTTCTGGGGAGTTCTTGGAAGCCCCGCCTCCTTGGCCGGG
>WNGA01000015.1_pt1 | contig 164301 bp, 153 predicted proteins | sample 5400061 | NCBI WGS metagenome assembly WNGA01 (sample SAMN13153366, study PRJNA577476) | soil metagenome | isolation source: 100 cm soil or saprolite under grassland replicate 2 | place: USA:California | collected 2016-06-15 | reverse complement strand
AGCTCATTGCGTGGTTACGTTGATAGCACCACTTGGAAACATCATTATTGATCAGGAATGTCAGTTTGCCACTCGCCCACCTAGCGGAAGGTGGGAGATTGTAAGCGGCACAGGTGCTTATGCGAATCTTAACGGGAATGGGTCACTTACGATGCCGCCTCCGCTTGTCGAAGCAATGACAGGGTTTATTTACCAATAATAAAAGGTCGACATTATACTAGCGGATTCACAATTAGCCGCCATGCTTACAGCGTGGCGACTTTTTGTTTCTGGGGAGCACACAGTTTGCCCTGAACGAAGTCAAATGGACCCAACACTGAATTAAAGGTAGACGTGCCACCTGGGAATTCAACGCCCAGAACCCAGACGGGCTCTTATCGCTACCGCCAGAGAGGTTGAAGATACACTCAAGGCGGCGTGTGCAACGGTACATTTGAAGACACCGGCAGGTTTGTTCTCGATCCGTCAGGAAACAGGTTCAGCGGTTCGGCGGTTTGTAATCAATTCGATCTGGCCGGACACACTTATCTACACGGAAAACTCTACGTTTGTAGCAACGAGGGTCGGAATCTGAGAGTGCCGAGGCTGCGCTCAGTGGCGTTTGAAGATGTGGTCGCGCGTGTTCTCACGCGCATACGATCAAGGTTAACTGCTGAGGACAGCCGCCTCTACCGCAAAAATCACAGAGGCCCCGTTTTTTCGCGTAACGCCCGGCCACTTTCCGCGCAGTACATCAGTGAACGGCAGAACTGACTTTTCACGATGAGGAGTCAGAGAAGGCCAAAACAAGAAAAGGAAATTAAATATGAAAAAACGAAACATTACATTCACAACAATTCTGCTGGTGCTTGGCTGCTTTTCGCTTTCGCCGGCGGCTCGCGCGCTTAACCCGCCACCCGACGGAGGTTATCTCAACCAAACTACCGCTGAGGGTGATGGTGCGCTCTTCAGCCTTACAACCGGCGCCGACAACACGGCGATTGGTTTTAACGCGCTCCATAGTCTTACCATCGGTTCGGAAGCTACGGCCACTGGCTCTCTAGCGCTTTTTAACGATACAACCGGCTTCAACACAGCCTACGGTTTTAAAGCGCTCTATAGCAACACAGACGGGTTCGCCAACGTGGCCATTGGTCGTAACGCAATGCGGGACCACACGATCGGCGACCACAACACGGCCACTGGTGGTGCAGCGCTCTTGTTCAACACGGACGGCACCGGCAACACCGCCACCGGTCGTGCAGCAATGGGTTTCGGCACAACCGGCTCCGTAAACGCCGCTACCGGTTGGCAAGCGCTCTTTAACAACACCGGCGACGAAAACACGGCCGACGGTGCTTTTGCGCTCTATAGCAACACCACTGGTAACGGAAACATCGCCTTGGGCGCTGGCGCCGGTGACAATCTCACCACCGGCGACAACAATATCGACATCGGCAACGAAGGTGTTGCTGGCGAGGCCAACACTATCCGAATCGGCACGAGCGGAGATCAGACAAAAACCTTTATCGCTGGCATCAGTGGGACAGCGGTTACGGGTGTGGCAGTTCGTGTAAGCAGCAGCGGTCAACTTGGCACGGCGCCCTCCTCGAAGCGTTTCAAGGACGAGATCAAGCCGATGGACAAGTCGAGCGAAGCGATCCTCGCGCTCAAACCGGTCACCTTCCGGTATAAGAAAGAGCTTGATCCCGAGGGCATCCCGCAATTCGGCCTCGTGGCTGAAGAGGTCGAAAAAGTGAACCCCGCTCTGGTGGCTCGCGATGCCCAAGGGAAAGTCTACACTGTGCGTTACGAGGCGGTGAACGCGATGTTGCTTAACGAGTTTTTGAAACAGCACCGACGAGTGCAGAAACAACAGAAGCAAATTGAAAACCTCACTGCGCAGTTGAAAGAGCAGGCTGCGCAAATCGAAAAGGTGAGCGCACAGTTTCAAGTGAGTAAACCCGCGCCGACACTGGTCGTTAATGATCAGTAAGGCTGCCAAGTCTAGCTACAGGTCGCATCTCACAAAGAGCCGCCACGCCTGCAGACGCGTGGCGGCTCTTCCTTCAGGCGGCGCGTTATACAACGGTTAAGATTAGGTCGTAAAGTGTGATCGTTAATTGCTTTTAGTACAGGTCTGGTCGGCGATGGGCGAACGACGCTACCCGGCTCCGCACTGAGAGCACAAGCTCTTCGGATAAATCGGCGTGAATAAGTTCTTCGCGGTCCACCGACGCGGCTGCTATCAGAACTCCGCGAGGATCGATGATTGCGGAGCTCCCGCAGAACCATAAATCGTCATCTTTGCCGACGCGGTTCGATGCAACGACGTAGCTCTGGTTTTCAATCGCGCGTGCCATCGCGAGCGTCCGAAAATGTTCAAGACGGGGAAACGGCCATGCAGAAGAAGTAACAAAAGCGCCGACCTTCTCCTCGACTGCCAGTTTTCGGTACATCTCGGGAAACCGAAGATCATAGCAGATGCTGAAGCCAAAACGCAGACCGCCAAGCGCAAAGCTCGCGAACGCATCGCCCGGAGCAAAGCACGTCTGTTCTTCGACGGGCGCGACCGCATACAGATGTGTCTTGCGATATTTCGCGGGGATGTTGCCATGCGCATCGACAAGAATCTGGGAATTGTAAATTGATGAACCGTCCCGCTCGGATACGCCGGCGACAATCGCAATCGAAATTCTCTTTGCGATTTCCTGGACGCCGGGAACAAATCCATTTGTCCAAAGCGCAGCGTGCTTCCGGATTACCGCCATCACGTAGCCAGTGTCAGTCATCTCCGGAAAAACAATCAGCTCTGCACCGGCCTCTTTGGCCCGGCTAGAAAAGTCGCGAACCTTAAGCAGATTCGCCTCAGGATCGCCGAGCGAACACGAAATCTGAGCGACTGCAACCTTCATATAAATGTCATTCAGAGCAAAGCGAAGAATCTCTGATCATTAATGGATCGATCTCCCACAGCGATAGACAGAGATGTTTCGCTTCGCTCAACATGACAGCGCTATTAATGGGATGGGTCCTATGCCGCGATCGATCTGCGGTAACCGAAAAATTCGCGCTTCTTGATTAGGTGCACGACCTCTGGTGGAACCATTCGCTCCCAGTTGTTGTCTCCCGATTGCAATCTGGCTAAGACGTCTGGCGGATGAATTCGCAAATATTCCGGATGATAGTCGGTGATTTCCTGGACGTATTGATTGTCGATCAAATATCGAAACAGCGAGCGAAGATTTCGTGCGACGTCAATTTGTGTTGCGGTGACGATCTTTCCGCTCGTCTCATCAACCATCGGATAAACATAAAGTTTTAGCCCTCCCTTAAACATCCTGCCCAGCGCTTCCAAAATTCCACCTTCCAGGTTCGTGTAGTACTTTTCGTTCAGAATTTCGATCAAGCTGGGCACGCCCATAACCAGACCGATTGCCCTGTTCGTGTAACGAAAGAGATACGCCGCGAGCCGATAATATTCGCCAAACTTCGAGATCAGGACGGTTCGTCTCAGTGCACCGAGGATGTCCACGCGCGCGAGAAAATCGGCGTGATCGACCTGGCCGTCGGCGAGCAAGTTTTCAAGCGTCATCTCCATGAGTACGACGACCTCGTCTTCCGAACAATCGCATTGCGCCAGAAACACGCGGCGCGCGCCATCCAGCATGTCGTTGGTGGCATAGGTGACGGGGCGGAAACTGCCGCGTTCAATCAGGATCGCTTTTTTGTAGAAAATTTCAGCAGGCTGAACGCTCTCGCCGTCGGCCTTGAACATCACTGCATTCGTCAGACCCTGGCTAACCAACTGCAAACTCATCAATCGATTATCGACTTTTTGAAAGAGGGGTCCGGAAAATTTGATCATGTCCACTTCGATTCGTCCCGATGGGAGATTTTCGTGAAGCGACGAAATTAATTTCTCCGGCTGGCGATAGTAGAACGCCCCATAAAGGAGATTCACTCCGATCACGCCGAGGGCTTCCTGTTGTTCGACGTTGGTTTGGTCGAGCAACCGCACGTGGATGATAATCTGGCTAGGTTGCGCGCGTGGCTCGGATTGAAAGCGCATGCCCAGCCAGCCGTGCGATTCGCTGCGCTGTTTAAAACTGCGCGCTGCAACCGTGTCTGCAAAGACGAAGAAGGTCTTCTCCGCGCCGAATTTTGCGTCGAGCCGTTCGATGAGAAGATCGTATTCGTGGTCGAGCATTGTCTGCAGACGAACACGACTGACGTAGCGGTCCGCCGGTCCGTAGATCGCGTCGCTGAACGTCATGTCGTAAGCAGACATCGTCTTGGCGATCGTGCCGGCTGCGCCGCCAACACGGAAAAATCGGCGCGCTACTTCCTGGCCGGCGCCAATTTCAGCGAACGTCCCATACTTGGCAGAATCCAGATTGATCTGGAGGGCCTTCTCGTCGGTGCCGATCTCCATCTGTGGATTCATACAATTTTCTCTACCGGTGATTCGCAATCGCCGTCTGTCAGACGCCATCGGACTAATTACAGTCGCACTTGCTCGGCGTTCTTCGCTGGAATCCAACCACGCAAATTATTCGGAAGCATTGCGTAAATCCAATCACCGCGCGTGCTCAGAATTTTGACTTCGCTTCCCGGAGGCAGTGCCAAAACGCTATTTGCGGTGTCCGCAGTTGCCAGGCGCGCTTGCACATCTTTGCCTGTCACAATAGCGAAGCCCCGGCCTGTGGTACCGCGCTCAAGTCGCCAGATTGCAAAGATCGCCCCAGCAAAGACCAGGAGCATCACAAGCACCAAGGTGATCATCGTAGCCGATCGGCGGCGTGCGAAAATCAATGCTACCAAACAAAACGCTGCGATCCAGAAGGCAACGGCCGCAGTGATACTGTACTGATTGACGCTCGCAAATTGCAGATAACGCTCCGGCCAGCTTGGCTTGAGCTCCAGCGCGTGCGCCTCATCACGTGCGATCTGCAAATTCGCCGTCGCTTCCGGATGATGCCGCTCTAAGGCGAGCGCGCGCTCGTAATTCAAAATGGCGCGTCCGAAATCACCGGCGCGAAAATAAGCGTTGCCGAGGTCGTAAAATATGTTTGCGCTCCATTGACCATCGCGAATGAGCGCCTCGTAAGCAGAGATCGCTTCCTTGAAACGGCCTTGGGCAAATGCGTCGTTCGCTTTTGCAAACTCGATGTCTCCTCGCGCCAATACTGAAGGAGTCACGAGCGCGCAAAAAAGAAGGCCAATTAAGAAGGCGCGTATCCTCATTTTAGATGTTCAATCAACTCCAGCACTTCCCGGCGATTTTCCGGGGAGATCCTTCCCGGGCCATTATGCGCTCCGCTGTATTGCCATTCGTCGCTTTGTTCGAATAAACGGCGCAACCGGCCGCGTTCATCGCTGTCGAGCTTGAAAGTGTCCGCCGCGGTTTCCGCGTCCACGATGTTTGGATCGATCCCGCGGCTGGCGGACGCCAGCGCGGTTTTCACCCGGACGACTCTGGAAGCTTCGGCATAATATTCTCGCGGCGGCGCGTCGTTACGATGCAGTTTGCGCATCAAGTCCGCGGCTTCGTGCTGCAGTGCGGAGATGCGTTGTGCCTGGCGATTATTGATTCTTGCTCGTCGAATTTTCCGACCTGCAAACCCAAACAGGGCGATCAATGGAATCAATTGCACCGCCCAGAAAACGCGACGCGTATAAATCGGGGCAAAGGACTCCGTTGCCCGTCCCCGCTCCGCAAATTGATACAGAATATCCTGCGGCTTGGTTGTGCTCTGGTTCGCGGATGGCGGGCGCGCCGCTGTAGCCGGGGGCGATAACCCCGGTTGAGGTACGGGCGTGTTTTGGGCAACCACCGCGGCTCCCTGCATGCTGATCGCAATCGGCTCGCTGTGCAGTGTCACATATTGTTCCTTCACCGGATCGAAATAAGTAAATGCGAGCAACGGCAGGTTTTGTTTCTTCTCGTTGGGCGAAAGCACGGTTTCGAAAGTTTTTGTGCCGCTGATGCCGACCTCGTCGTCCTGTTTAAACTTCGAAGACGGCGGATATTTGTGCCAGCCGCGCTCGTCCTCCACTACTGGCGCATTGACGCGGTCGAAATTGCCGCGCCCCGAGATCGCAGTTGTGACAGTGATGGGATCTCCCACCTGCACGCTCTTGGGCTTGGCGTCGGTTGTCATTGTAAAATTTCCGATCGCGCCTGAGAAACTCGGCGGCGCGTTTGGCGGCAACGGCTTTACTTCGAGCGCTACAGGTTCGCTTTTGATCTCTATCTCTCGGCGCTCACCAATTTGAGCAAACGGATTGCTAAAGAATGGATCCGAGAATGGGTCATCCAGATCGAACAGATCGAAGGGTGAACGCGAGCGAGGTCGCGGCGCACTTCGTGCACGCGGAACCAGAACTTGTCCCTTGGCTTTCACCGGCCCGACCTCAAATTTTCCTGCGCGCGCCGCAGCGATCGCAGTCTTATAGGTGACAACGTCGTAAGGTCTGCCATTGATGGTTTCTGAGTTTTGTCCGGATTCCTGTAGTTTCTGCGCAGTGAATCCTTGTCCTGTGATTTCAGGTGGTTCGATCAGTCTTGGTCGCAGGCGTGGGTCAAATCCCATCCGGATCTGAACAGGGACGATCTCGCCGACATAGGCGGTTTCCTTGGGCACAATCAATTCGGCAAAAACAAGATCGCTTGCGCGGACTGACTGGCTTTGTGCGCCACGACTCGGTCTCGCGCTAGACGAACGGCCAGGTGAGTCTGCAACGTTTAGTGTCAATTCCGGCGTCCTGAGCAAACTACCACCGGCGCGAACTGTTTGCGGGGGGATCGAGAATCGGCCGGCCCTGAGTGGGAGGATCGTGTAATTGTACGTTACGCTCGATCTGGTGGCGAAATTGTGTATTTCGAACTGTCGTGACTGTCCGGTGGCGTGAATCTCCAACCCGTCGATTGAAATCTCTTCCGGTGGCCTCGCATCTCCAGGGCCCGTTACCTTGATTTGCAGCTCAACTGTTTCGCCGACAACAGTCTCCGAGCTGCTCAGCACAGCCGTGACATTAGGCGAATCGGCAAACGCGAACGGAGTGCACGCGAGCGCAACAAAAATCGCGATGAAGATTCGTTGGAACATCGTGAAGCGCATCTCGTAAACGTCATTCCGAGCAGAGTCGAGGACTCCCGCGGCATAACCCACGGCAAATTCACGGGGATGTCTCGACTTCGCTCGACATGACAAACCCTTCTTACCAGTCGTTATAGACATGGCGCTTTACTCTGCGTTCATCAAGTCGAACTCGCGCCTCTTCGTCTTTTATCGATTCAAGGAGTGCCAGCGCCTGGCGTTCGCTCATCTGACCCTCTTTTTCCGTTTCTTCCTCGGCAATCTGCGCGTTCTTATCGGGCGGCTTCTGCGATTTGTCTTCCCCCGCACCTTTCACTTCACCGGCGAATTTTTTCTGCGGCGATTCCGCGGGCGTAGCTGATGGTTCCGCACCTTCGCCAGGCGAGGGCGAGGGCATCTCATTTTCACCTTCTCCTGGGCTCGGTGATTGTTCAGCTTGTCGTTGCCCTGGTGACGGCGAAGGCTGGTTCGCCTGCTGCCTTTCCGCGCCTGGCGATGGAGAAGGGGTCTCGCCGGGTTGTTGCTGTTGTTTCTTTTGTGGCTCGTTCTTCGCCTGAGCTTGCTCGTTTTGCTTTTGTTCTTTTTGGTCTTTCTCGCTTTGCTGCCGTTGATCTTGTGATTGCTGCTGCTGCTGATCCTTGTTCTCCTGCTGCCCCTGACCTTGCTGCTGTTGTTGGTTCTGTTGGTTTTGCTGCTGGTTCTGTTGTTGCTGTTGATCTTTCTGTTGCTGTTGATTCTGCTGAGACTGTTTTTGCTGCTGCTGATTTTGTTGTTGCTGCCGATTCTGGTTGTTCTGTTGATTCTGTTTGTTCTTTTGCGGCGGCGATGGAGAAGGGGAGGGGGAGGATTGTTGCTGCGCTTTCTTGTTCTTTAATTCCTCGATCTTCTTTTTGACGTAATCGTAGTTGTCTTTGGCGTCCTTATCTTGCGGATCGAGCTTAAGCGTCTGTTGATAATGGTCGAGCGCGTTTGTCCAGTCGCTCAGCTTCTTATCGTCGCTTTTTTCCGCTTCGCCGCGTTGATAAAGCGTGTTGCCGAGATTGTAGTGGCCCTTGCTCTGCAAACCGGTATCTCGCGTAAGCAAGGCCTGACTGAACGATTCTAGGGCCCGGTTGTAATCTTTTAGTTCGTAAGCCGCTGCGCCCGAATCGAATTGGAGCTTGTCCTCGGCGCGCGATTGCGGATGCGATTTTAGGGTCTGCTGAAACTGGCTGTAGGCATCTTCGAATTTCCCGTCGCGATACGCGTCAATTCCCGGCGCTGCACCAAGCGCAAATGAGGAGAGAAACATTAGGAGAACGGCCGTCGCCCCCGCAACCCTGGCGGGCTCGCCGGTAACGCTATGCGTAGCATTGCGGGCAGGCGCAGAAACATAACGCCGCTCCCGCGTGCGTTTCCGCTCGGGAATCAGGATAGACAACGCGAGAGCAATTAACGCCGCACCCAGCGGCCACTCATAGCGCTCAATTGGACGCCGCGACAAACGCACATCCATTTCAGCAGCTTGCATCTTTGCCAATCCTTCACTTTGAACTTGCTGCATCGTACGTGGCCCATTTTCCAAATGAATATAAAAACCACCAGTGGCCTGCGCGATTTCGCGCAAACGTTTGTCATCCAGCTTTGATTTGACGACCTGGCCGGCTGAGTCCTTTACAAAAGCTGTTTGGCCATCGTCGCCGGTGATGGGAATCAGCGAGCCCTGCGGTGTTCCGACGCCCACGGTGAAAATTCGCACGCCTGCGTCAGCGGCTTCCTTTGCCAGCTTTGCGGCATCATCACTTGGTTCCTCGCCGTCGGTAAAGATGATGAGCGCGCGATTGCCTGTTGCGCTTTTGCCGAAGCTCTGCGTGGCAAGAGCAATGGCGCTGGAGATATTGGTCCCGCCTTCGGGAATGGTCTTCGTGTCCAGATCATTGATCGCCTCAACAACGGCATCGTAATCAATCGTAAGTGGCGCTTGCAAAAAAGCGCGGCCGGCAAAAGCAATCAGACCAACACGATCGCCCTGGAGCTCATTAATTAAATCCTGGACCGCAAGCTTGACGCGCTCAAGCCGGTTCGGTTGGACGTCGTTGGATAGCATGCTGCGCGATGTGTCCACGGCGATCAGCAAATCGAGCCCTTTACGCTTTACATCCTCAAAAGTGTAACCCCAGCGCGGTTGCGCGAGACTGATGAGGGCTAGGGAAAGTCCGAGCAATTGGAGCGCAAACCTTATAATGCGCCGCGGCGGATTCACGGTTCCGGCAAGCTGCGGGAGCAAACGCGCTGAAACGAACTCCTGCAGTCGTCTCAGCCCCCGACGCTCCGCCCGAACAAAGAGCGCAATCAAGAGCGGGATCAGCAATAATCCCCAAAGCCATTCTGTTGCGCCAAAGGTCATAACGTTTTTGTCATCCCGAGCGAAGTCGAGGGATCTCGTGTTGCTATCATCGGGTCTCGCCGCGGGATTCGTCGACCGCGCTTCGTTTCGCTCGGAATGACGGTGAAAGGGTTCATGGCAACTTCTTCCAGACCGTTTGCGACAACAAAATCTGCGCGACCAGCAAGCCGCATCCGCCCATAAGGCACAGCGGGAACAGATCACGATATTGCTGATATTTTTTCACGCTGACCGTGGATTTCTCCAGCTTGTCTATGTCGTCATAAATTTGTTCGAGCGACTTCGTGTCGGTCGCTCGGAAAAATTTCCCGTCCGCAATTTTCGCAACTTCCCTCAGACCGGTCTCGTTAAACTCCACGCGCTGGTTTTCGTACATAATGTTACCCAGCGCATCGGTTAAGGGGCCTCGGTTAGTGTAGATTGGCGCTGGCGCGATTCCGTTAATGCCGGCGCCAATGGCATAGAAGTGAATCTTTAACGCTTTCACTGCCTCGGCGGCAGTGTTTGGTGGAATTTTGCCGGCATTATTCTCGCCGTCGGTCAATAGAACCAGCACGCGACTCTTGGAACGTTTATCGTTGAGCCGGTTGGCCGCTGCTGCCATGGCCGATCCAATCGCAGTGCCGTCTTCGACGAGTCCTATCCGCACGCGTTCCAAATTTTGCAAAAGCCAATCATGATCCAGCGTCATCGGGCTTATGACGTACGGCCGACCGGCGAATGCAATGATGCCGATTCGATCGTTTGGCCGTCCTTCAATAAACTTGCGCGTCACTTCGCGGATGGTATCCACTCGCGTCGCTTCCTGTCCGCCAATTGTGAAATCTTTCGTCAGCATCGAGCCGGAGACATCCAGCACAAGCATGATGTCGATCCCGCTCGCCTCAATCTGGGTGAGACTCTTGCCGAGCTGCGGACGCGCAATTGCAACGACGAAGATCGCGAGTGAAGCCAGTAGCAGTGTCCGCAGAATTTTTCCGGCGCGCGCAGCGCTTTGTTTTCCGATCGCTTGAAGGCTTGCTGTGGATGAATAAGTCAGCGCCGCAGCTGGCCCGCGTTTTCCGCGCAAATATGCCAGCAACGGGATTGCCAGCAGCAACAGGAGCAGCCACGGGCGCGCAAACGTGAGCGCGCTGTTTGCTGGCCACCAATCAAACAACTTTGTCATGTCGAGCGAAGCCGAGACATCTCTGGCTCAGCTGTCTCAACTTCGCCTCCTTTCACGAAACGCATCGCTTCTCCGAGTAGCAATGCGCTGTCCGACGTTGTCGCTTCGTATCGCGCGAACTTAATCAGATCGCATCGGTTCAAGAAGTCCTCCAGTAACGATTTTTCCTCGCTGGAGAACGGTGAGGCCTTTGTCAGCGCGGTCAAAAATTCAATGGAAGTTTGTCGCGTCGCCGGCAGCCCGTACTGCTGCGTCACGTACTTTCGCAAAATATCGGATACACGAATGCTGAACTGATACGGGCTCATCCTTTCAATTTCGCGACCAATTCGTTCGAGTTCTTTGAGCGCTATCTCGCGCGGCAACTTTGGCGGCAGGGGCGGTTTGCGGCGCTTAACGAAGAACCACACCACCAAGCCGAGAAGCGAGAGCGCCACAAATACGATCACAAAAACCAGCCAGGGTGGAATCAGCGAATAATCCACTGGCGGTGCAATGTCGTGGAATTCTTCAGCGACGAGGAGGCCAATGGAGTAGTGGAGTAATGGAGTATTGGGCGGTGCATTCATATCATTACTCCATTACTCCAGCACTCCATTACTCCTCCAGCCTTGCTTATCGAACACGCAGTCGGCGTTCGCGTTGTTTGAAAAACGAACGCAGCGCCGGCAAATAATCTTTTCCAGTCTGCAACGCGATCGCATCGATGTTATTCCGCCTCAGCGTACGGGAAAGTTCTGTGTCGCGCCCGTGGACAATGTCCATAAAGAGAGCGCGCGTTTTGCGATTGGCTGTGTTGATCTCGACCTGTTCGCCGGTCTCGGCGTCCTCTAATGTAATCATGCCGATGTTCGGCAGTACGCTTTCTCGTTCGTCGCGAATGTGAACAGCTATGAAATCGTGTCGCTGCCCACTTACCGCGAGCGCTCGCGAGAAATCGGGCGCCTGAAAATCCGAGATAAAAAAGACGACCGCGCGCCGTGTCACGATCTTATTCAGATAATCAAGAGCCAGCGCCGGCTCGGTGCCGCGCCCCTGCGGTTGGAAAAACAGAATCTCGCGGATCAGTCGCAGCGTGTGAGACCGGCCTTTTTTGGGTGGAATAAAAAGTTCGACACGATCAGTGAAGAGGATGAGGCCGACTTTGTCATTGTTTCTGATCGCACTGAAGGCGAGCAAACAGGCCACTTCTGCTGCCAGTTCGCGTTTGGATTGCGTTGTGCTTCCAAAATTTCCGGAGGCGCTGACATCCACAACCAGCATCACTGTCAACTCGCGTTCCTCAGTAAACTTTTTTACAAACGCGCTGCCCATGCGCGCCGTGACGTTCCAGTCGATTGAGCGAATTTCATCGCCCGGCTGATATTCGCGGACGTCTTCAAAATTCATCCCGCGTCCTTTGAAAACGCTGTGGTAATCGCCGGCAAACGCGGTCTCGACCAGGCCGCGCGTTTTGATCTCGAGTGTTCGGATCTTTTTGAGAATCTCAGTTGTGTCCATGTGTGATCGGTGATCAGTGATCGGTGAACGGAAATTCCTCTTCGCGCGTGACGGAGCGATAATCGGTGCTCGGCGCGTATTTACAGAAATCATCCGCCCGGTCGATCATCCGTGAAAGCATCCCGCCAATCATGTCGTAGCGGTTGTAGAGATCGTCGAAGTTCTCTTTCGAAAGATAGCCAGCGTCCAACGCATCATCCAACCACGATTGCGTTTCGTACGCTTCTCCAAGGGCTTCATCGATTTTGTTAATGAAGGCAGCCTTGTATCTTCGACGTGCCCATGCTTCTGCAATCATCGCTTTTACGGCACGAGAACTTCGCCGAATCTGATCGGTTAGAGAATATTGCTCCTCTCGCGGGAAGCTTTTTGAAATCTCAAAAATGGTTCGCGCCGTTTCGCGCGTAGCCTGATACACCTTCAGATCCCGAAATGACTTTGCGGCTCCCATACTGATCACTGTTCACTGATCACGGATCACGATCTACTTGCCGCATCACGGCACAGGTAGCCCCGCAAAAATCCGCTCGATGATGGTCTCGCTAGTGACCGCTTCGGCTTCGGCTTCGTAGCTAACAATGATCCGATGCCGCAACACGTCGGGACCGATGCTCTTTACGTCCTGCGGCGTGACGTAACCGCGCCCGTTCAGGAAGGCGTGCGCCCGGGCGCCGAGCGCCAGATAAATGGTCGCGCGAGGCGAAGCGCCGTAACGAATCAATCCTTCTAGCCGCAAATTGTACGCCGCGGGCTCGCGCGTTGCCCAGACAACATCGACAATGTAATCTTTTACTCGATCATCGATGTAGATTTCGTTTACCACATTGCGCGCGGCGATGATCTGCTTCGGTTCGATCACCGAATCGACTCGCAAATCGGGCGCCGAAGTCGCCATCAAATCGAGAATCGTTCGTTCCTCTCTCTTCTGCGGATAACCAATGTTCAATTTGAACATGAAACGATCGAGCTGCGCCTCTGGCAGTTGGTATGTGCCCTCCTGCTCAATCGGGTTTTGGGTCGCCAGAACAAGAAACGGATCGGAGAGGGGATAAGTTGCTTCGCCGATCGTGACCTGCCGTTCCTGCATCGCCTCCAACAACGCGCTCTGAACTTTGGCTGGCGCACGATTGATTTCGTCCGCCAGGATCAAGTTGGAAAAAATCGGGCCGAGCTTTGTTGTAAATTCGCCGGTGCGCGGATTGTAAATAAGCGTGCCGATCAAGTCCGCCGGCAACAGGTCTGGCGTGAATTGCAGCCTTTGAAACCCGGTTTGAATACATGCAGCCATTGTTTTCACCGTGAGGGTCTTGGCCAGCCCGGGAACGCCCTCGAGCAGAAGATGGCCATTGGCCAGCAGTCCCAGCAGAAGACGGTCCACCAGATATTTCTGGCCCACCACAACGTGAGCGACTTGCTGGCGGAGCGCCGGAATCCATTGCCCCAGCTCCCGCACTTCCTGCGTAATTTCCTGCGTCGATTTCATACGGTCTGGTGAGACAGGTACGGCGGGGGGAGCGTTCGATCAAACTGTCGCGGAGATTTTCCGCTAAGTTGCTCGGAGAATGGAGCGGAGCCGCGTTCGACCATGCATATGAACGGATTCGTCGAGCCTGGTTTCTTGCAGCAAGGCTCGCGCGGTTGCCAAAGATCTTCCATCAGAACTTACGATGAGCTTGAAATGGATAGCCCGGCGTTTAGAAATGGAACCATGGACGGATGTTTCCAATCTTCTCCGCCGGTTAAGTCATTTGCCTGTGTCAAAAGTGAGGACTGACCCCATTTTTTGCCATTCGACCCGATCGGCTTCCGGGGTGATCGAAGCAATCTTTATCGTTATTGCAAGAACAACCCAGTGAAGTGGCGTGATCCGTCGGGACTGCTTGTCGTCTACGTAGACGGTCGAGGGTGGGGATTAAGCGAGCGGATCGAAGTAACAGCACCGTACCTACCTGAGTTTCTTGGTATCGACCTTGGCGGCACTCCGGGTGGCAGTGGCGGTGGTGGCGGCGGCGAGCCCCTAGAGAGAGCAGGCAGCGACAATCCAGAAGCGCACCAGGGCCTTTATTACAACCCATTCCCGCGTCCTCCGGAAAACAGCCAGTCCCCGCCATCGAGCGTGCCATCGCAAAACCCTTCAACTCCTTCCGCAACTACGAGCCAGAGTTTTCTGCCGTCCAGTAGCGGCGTGATTGTAGTTGCTGATGCTGCCTCAGGGTCCGTTGAGGGCGTAGCTGGCACGTACAGTCTTATGTTCGGTGGATTCACGCCGGCTTCCGGAGGAACAGATTGGGCTGGGTTCGAGTCGCATGGCGCTTTCATTGGCAGCCCAAGAGCAGGTGTAAGCACTGTAAACCCCCGTTCCGTGAACCAAACCCCAGGCGTTGTCGGAGCCAGCGCTGGGCTGGGGTTCGGCGCATGGTTCAGCAACGCCCAGACACCTGCGGCGTTGTATGGCCCATTCGCGACATACTCGGTTCCTACCCCTTTGTTTGGCGTTACCTATTCGTATACGTATTGGAATGGCCAGTATATCTACGTGTTTGCGTTAACTGTAGGGCCCACTTTGGGAGGAAGCTATAATGCATATCCGACGACAACTGATCCACTGGGATACTAGCGAGACACATCGCAGCGTAATGAATGGCTCTCTTCTTCTGTTGACTAAACGGACGGGCGATCCACGCCCCAGCTACACGGTTGAACGAGGAATGCCTTGTTGGAACGGACAGTACGCGATATGAAATCCATTCAATATGCACTTTGGGCGTTTGCCTTCGCAGCATTCTGGTCTGCCCTAGCGTTTGCCGTGCGAGCTATTCAGTTGCGAAAACCGGGCTTACCACTTTTTCCGTCGCCGCTCCAGTCGCCGTTCAACCATCTATTCGATCCGACACATCTGACTCACGCCGGGCGCAGGGCTCGCGCTATTTGCTTCTTTTTGGCCGCACTCTGTGTGGTCTTTCTGGTGGTAAGTCTCCTTGTAATGAAGATGGGAAGAAATGTGGGAAGAAATGGGGTCAGAGCTTACTATCGACAGTCACAAATTATTCCTCGCAATTGTTCGCGGACGGTTATTTGCTCAGCGAGCGCGACGTGCGCGTCGCTTGTGCCGCACTCCTGTGCGCGGGCGCAGCGTTAAAATGATCGGCAAGCCAGGATACGGTTCGGTTTTGCGAATGCGAGCTTCGAGATAACGACGATAGGTTTCGTTCATCAGCTGGGGATCATTCACGAAGAGGACGAATTCCGGAGCCTGGAGGGGCGAGCTCCCGCGAGCCCGTTTCGGGATTCCTGTTTGATGCGCAAGTTGTGGCGTCGCAGGAGCTCCGCCCTCCATTACATGGCCTTCCTTCCCGCTCCTCGCTTGCGCGGCGTAGAACAGTCTCAGTCGTCGACCCCGCACGAGCGGTGGCGGATTTGTCTCGAAAGCCTGTCGCAGCAATCGGTTCAAAACTCCGGTGCCGATGTGCTGCCGGGCCGCGCATCGGATTTTTTCGATGAGCGCAAATAGTCGGTCGATGTTTTCGCCGGTAAGGGCAGATGCAATCAGCACCGGAGAAAATTCCAGAAAGAAAATTCTCGCACGCGTTTCATCAACGAGCCGCGAGATCATTTGCTTTCGGTTCCATTGCGGTCTGATCAAGTCCCATTTGTTTAAAACAAGAATAGCGGCCTTGCGCTCTCTTTGAATCAATCCCGCGATCCGTTTGTCCTGTGCCGTTACGCCCATCGTGAGATCGACAATAAGAACACAGATATCAGCGCGGCGAATACTGCGCTCCGCGCGCATGACGCTGAAAACTTCGACCGAGCTCGAACGTTTTCCTCGCCGACGAATTCCGGCGGTGTCGATGAAAACGAATTTGCGGTCATCGCGCTCGTAAAGAATGTCAATGGCATCGCGCGTGGTTCCGGGCAATTCACTCACAATCGCGCGCGCGCCGCGCACGATGGAATTAGTGAGCGAAGACTTACCAACGTTTGGGCGACCGACAATCGCAATGGCGGTCTGACCTTCGATGTTTGCTGTTCGATGTTCGATGTTTACAGGCGAGGGGAGGCGTCGTTCGATTTCACTTAACAAGTCCGAAATCCCGCGATCATGTTCGGCGCTAATCGAAAAACTTGGTTCGAAGCCTAACGAAGCGAACTCTGCTGCAAGCGGCTCGTGCTTTTCATTGTCGATTTTGTTAATCACCAGCACCACCGGTTTTCGCGATTTGCGCAGCAGGCGCGCCAGCTCTTCATCGATGGGCGACAACCCTTCCTTAGCATCGACAACGAAAAGGAGAAGGTCGCTCTCGCTCAGCGCTTCTTCTGCGGCGCGGCGTACGTGCGCGCTGAGTTCATCCCGCGACTGCGGGACCGCCAGCCCGCCGGTGTCCCACAGCATGAACGGGCGCGCACCGCGATTGCAAATTGCGGAAATCCGGTCGCGTGTGATTCCGGGTTGATCATGGACGATGGCAATCTTCCGGCCCACCAGACGATTGAACAACGCGGACTTGCCTACGTTTGGCCGGCCGACGATTGCCACATTGGGCAGCGTGTTCGTGTCGTTCACACGGCAGGCCGTATCTAGGGTTTCGCCGGATGGGCGTGGCCCGCAGCCTGCAGTTGGCGGACGCCGTCTGTGACGTAAATGATTCCGGAGACTAAAGTGAAAAAGCCGGCTGCAATGACAACATAGAGCAGGGGAAACAGTCGCAGTTGCAGCATGACCCAGCCGATGGCGACCATCTGTAAAACAGTCGCTACTTTTCCAGTCCAGCTCGGTTTCACGTGCACTTTGCCGTTGAGCAAATACAAGACGGCCGCGCCGACGAAAAGGATGGCGTCGCGCGAGATTACGAGAACAGGGAACCAGATTGGAAACCCGCCGTAATCGGGCTCGACCTCACTCCAATTGCTGAGGCTCAATGTAATGATGCCGCTGAGCAGCAATCCTTTGTCGGCAATTGGATCGAGGATAACTCCCAGCGAACTCCGCTGATTATAGTGGCGCGCAACGTATCCATCGAGCCCATCGCTCACCGCCGCGAGGAGAAACACAAAAATTGCGGCAAAGCGTTCCCATGAGAGCGGCTCGCCGCGCTGAACACTTTGTCCGTAATAGATAGCGAGCGTCACGAATACCGGAATCATCAAAATCCGAACAACGGTGATTTTGTTGGCTGTAGTCATGGCACGCGCGTAAACAAATTGTAGGGCGTTTGATTCGCTCGCGCCAGCGAACTTACCCTCCGGGCTTCTCGTCTATGTCGCTCGGCGCCCGCCGGCTCCATTCTGTGAAACGCTAATCGTTGATCAGCGTCCGCCGCGGCGGACGTTTTACAATTGGGCGGCGATTTGGTCGCACGCTTCGCGACAAAGCGGTCATCCTGAGCGAAGCGAAGGATCACACCTACGAAGTTTGCGACACGCTCGGGGCATAGCGTAGCCCATCACCCTATGAGAGGTTCCTCGCTGCGCTCGGAATGACACTGCTTCGGTTACGCCGCAGCGGCTGCCTTGTGCCGGCCTTCGGCGAATTCTTCGATCATCTTTCTGTTGAACGCTGGGATGTCGTCAGGTTTCCGGCTGGAAACCAAACCATTATCCACGACCACTTCCTCATCCACCCAGCGCGCGCCAGCGTTGCGCATATCGACCTGGATTGCTGGCCACGACGTCATTTTTCTGCCGCGCACAAGGTCCGCGCTGATCAAGACCTGCGGGCCGTGACAGATGACTGCCACCGGTTTGTGTTCCCGGAAAAAATGCCGCGCGAATTCAATTGCATTTTGGTCCATGCGAACTGCGTCTGGATTTAATAGCCCGCCCGGAATCATGAGCGCGTCGAATTCCTCCAGGCGCGCGTCTTTCACCGCAAGATCGACATCAAATTTGTCGCCTTTATCTGCGTGATTCATCCCCTGAATCTTGCCCGGCTTTAGCGAAACGATTTTGGTTTCCGCACCGGCTTCATCCAGCGCTTCGCGCGGTTTGTCATTTCCACCTGTTCAAAACCATCCGCCACAAGGATGGCCACTTTCTTACCATCGAGTTTTCGTGCCATAAGATTCCCTCCGTTGATGTTGATTGGTCAGTCGATGAAAATCGACTGTACCCAAGCTACGAAGTGGAGCAGAAGATTGGATGTAATCGAGAAGGATGCTTACCGCTTGCGCGCGGATTCTGCGGACACCTTCTCAGACGGGATTTTGAATGCTTCGATTCGTGTTTTGATTTCGTTGGCGAAAGCCGCAGCGCCCGCGCCGTTGACGACTCGGTGATCAAATGTGAGCGAGAGCGTAATTACCTCTGCGCTCTCATTTCTGTTTTTGTTAGGAATTAATTCGCGGTGGGCACTACCCACGAACAACGTGCCGACTGATGGCGGCACGACAATCGGCGCTCCGGCCTTCACTCCAAACGCGCCGAGACTTGTGATCACCACTGGTGCGTTCATGGCGTCAACGCGGCCGCCGCGCGTAGCAGCAACCGTTTCGTTGTAAATCTTTACGAATTCCGGCCAGCTCTTTTTATTTGCATTTGTGATCACTGCAGTCGCCAGGCGATCCCCTTCGAGCGCAACCGCAACGCCCAGGTCGAAATCGTCATTCTGCACAATCTGATCGTCGTCGAGAATCAATCGGCGGAACGGCGCATGTTTTTCCATCGCGCGCACGACGGACCATGCGATCATAACCGAAGGGGAGGGGGCCTCCTTGCCATCTTTCTTTTTCGATACCTCGCGGGCTTCCTGAATCGCGTGCCAGCGCGCATCGATTTGCAGGTTGGCTGGAATAACGCGGCTGAGTTTGCGCGTGATGGTGGGCGAAAGCGCCGGCTCGATACCTGTAGCCGGGGTCGCTGACCCCGGCCGGACGAATTCGCGCTCTGGCACCGAGCGGCCGCGGTCAACGCCCGCGGTTACAGGTGCCGAAACTTCTGCCGCCCCTTGAAACTGTTCGGCCAACGACGCTTCGTCGGTGAAAAGTGTGCCGAGTTCCTGACCGATCTCGACCGTGTCGCCGACTTTGGTTTTCCATTCGCCCATTACTCCGGCAAACGATGATTGAATCGGATAAACCGCTTTGTCGGTTTCCACTTCGCACAGTTCGTCATCCAGTGCGACGGGATCTCCCGGTTTTTTTAAAAGCGAAACAATTTTTGCGTTACGAATTCCTTCGCCCATGACCGGGATGGTAATGCTTTGAATGCGCCCCGCTGTAGCCGGGATCGGTGATCCCGGCTGAATGAATGCTGTTTCAGTTTCGGCACGGCCGGAATCACCGATTCCGGCTACAGCAACGCGTTCATGTTTGGTCGCAACTGAACGCCTGATCGCAGCGACAATGCGTTCCACGTCCGGCAGCGCCGCATATTCATAGATCGGGTTGTAACCGATCATGACGTTGGCTTTGCTGACGAGAATCGGCGGACTGATCAGTTCATTCCAGAGTTCAGGCGTGCTCGTGATGTGGGAAATAATCATCTGCCCGACGCTGCAGTTCTGGGTGTCTTCTTGCACGACAACCAGCCGTCGAGTTTTGTGCACTGAATCTTCGATCGCAGCCTTGTCCCACGGAACGATCGATCGCAGATCGATCAGCTCGACGCTTGTTTCTTTGTCGATTTTCGCAATCGCTTCGAGAGATTTCTCGATCGTATTGCCCCATGCGATCACCGTCACGTCGGAGCCGTTCGTGCATTGACGCGCACGCCCAAGTGGAACAGCCCGGATTGGCTCTGCATATTCATGTTCGGCCCAGAGCAGATGCTTTGGAATTAAGAAAACCACAGGGTCCTCACCGTGCATTGCCGTCCAGAGTAATCCCGCGGCGTCTGCGGGCGTGCTGGGAATCACAACATTCAGGCCGGGATAATGTGCGAGCGCCGATTCGTTTGCCTGACTGTGCCACAAACTTCCGCCGGGCAAGTACGCACCATACGGCGCATAAATCACGGCCGGACACTGCCAGTTTCCAAATGATCGCCAGCGCAAATTCGAGATGTTGGTGACGAGCTGATTGAACCCTGGATAAATGAAATCGATAAATTGCAATTCGAACACAGGACGCTTTCCGTACGCAGCCAAGCCGCAGGCGACTCCAAGAATGGTCGATTCAGCAAGAGGCGAATTGAAGACTTGCTTCGGGAACTCCGTTGAAAGCTTCTGCGTGAGACGGAACACACCTCCTTTTGGATCTTCGATGTCTTCCCCGAAGAGAATTCGTCGCGGATCTTCCTCCAAGCCCGCGCGCAAGGTTTTGTTCACCGTATCGCCGATCCGATATTTCCCGGGCGGCAGGATTTCCTTGTCGATCTTTGGCGCCGGTTTGGTGACGTTGGCTAGAAGCTCGTTAGGCGATGGGTCCTCGGCTTTTTCGGCCTCGGCGTATTCGTGACGAATGCGCTCCTTAATTTCGCTGTCGAGCCTGGCAAATTCCTCTGCGGTAACAATGCCTTCCTCGATCAGTTGATCCTTCCAGCACTTGAGCGGATCGAATTTTTCGAGCTCGCGCAGTTCGTCCTGGCTGCGATAAAGTTTTTGGTCGTCAGAACTGGTGTGACTGGAGAGCCGCTCCATGTTGATCCAGAAAAAGAATGGGCCATTCCCGGCGCGGATCTTCTCGAACGCTTCTGCCGTGGCGTCATAAACCTGTTGGACGTTTTCTCCATTGATTCGGCGCCAGTTCTCAGACTCCAGAACATTCAAAGCGAGCGGATTGGTTTTGCGCGTGGGCATGCTGATGCCGTACGCGTTGTCTTCGACAAGAAAGAGCAGGGGAAGTTTTTTCTCTTTGGCGAAACAGAGCGCTTCAAAAAAATCTCCCTGTCGAGTCGCAGCGTCGCCTACTGTAGTCACGACAAGATTTTTTTTACCATCGAGCTGAATACCCCAGGCGATGCCGCATGCGGGGAGTAACTGCGATCCGGTCGGCGTGGGCACACTCCAGATGTGCAGGTCCGCATTACTGTAATGCGACGGCATCTGGCGTCCGCCGCTCCCGGTATTTCTCTTGGCAAAATATTCGAGACCAAGCTGACGCGTCGTCATGCCGCGTCCAAGCACTAGTCCACGGTCGCGATAATATGAAAAGATGTAATCGCCCGGTTTCATCTGAATGGAGACTGCCGCTAGCGCCTCGTGGCCCATTCCGGAAACGTGAAAATGTCCCTTGCCCTGCCGATTCAGATTCTGCTCGCGCAAATCTGCATGGCGACTCTCCAGCATCGTGGTTAAGAGCCGCAGCTTATCTTCTTTGCTAAGGCCAGGCATACGGTTGACTTTACATCGCGCTTGTAGATCGACAATCGGGCGGACTTGCTTCGCATAAGAAATCCAGATGGACTCGGCAACAGCAAAATCGCAGCGTAGCAGGGGAGTGATCGAACAATACCGCGAATTTCTCCCGGTCTCAGCCTCGACGCCGATTGTCTCTCTGGGCGAAGGGAACACACCGCTCATTTATTGTCCGCAATTAAGCAAGCGGGTCGGCCGCGGCTGTGAAGTCTTTGTCAAAAATGAAGGGGTCAATCCGACGGGCTCGTTCAAGGATCGCGGCATGACCGTAGCCGTCTCCAAAACGTTGGAGCGCGGCGCGAGGGCGATCATCTGCGCTTCAACCGGGAATACTTCAGCTTCGGCGTCCGCTTACGCAGCACGCGCAGGAATTTCGTGCGTCGTGGTTCTGCCTGCGGGAAAAATCGCAACGGGGAAATTGCTGCAAGCTTTCGGTTACGGAGCAAAAATCGTCGCGATAGACGGCAATTTTGACGATGGCCTGCGAATCGTGCGCGATCTCGGCGAAAGCGGCGATTTCGCCATAGTAAATTCGATCAACCCGGACCGGATCGCAGGACAGAAGACCGCGGCGTTCGAGATTATCGATGAAATAGGTGATGCGCCCGATTTTCATTTACTGCCAGTCGGCAACGCCGGAAACATCACTGCCTACTGGGCGGGATACCGCGAGTATCGCGCACATGAAAGATCGACAAAACTGCCGGCGATGCTCGGGTTTCAAGCTGCTGGAGCAGCGCCGATTTTTTACAATCGCATCATCGAAAAACCGGAAACGGTCGCGTCCGCAATTCGAATCGGAAATCCGGCAAGCTGGAAACAAGCGCGCGCGGCCATCGCCGAGTCACATGGAGCAATTGACCTGGTGAGCGACGAAGAAATTGTCGCAGCGCAGAGTTGGCTGGCACAACATGAAGGAATTTTTGTGGAACCGGCAAGCGCGGCAGCAATCGCCGGGCTTTTCAAACGCTCCGATTCACATGAAGCGGCGTACTCATTCCAAAAAATTCCAGAGGCGAGGCGGATAGTTTGCACAGTCACAGGGCACGGCTTGAAAGACCCCGATGCGATCCTCCAGCGAATGGAAGAATTGAAACCGGTTGCAGCGACTGTAATCGATGTGCGACGCGCAATTGGACTGTAGCGGGCCGACCACCTGTCATGTCGAACGAAGTCGACACATCCCGTGAAGTTACCAGGCGACTTAGGCTACGGGATTCCTCGACTCTGCTCGGAATGACGGTTATGAAAATGCCGATCTAACCTTTATCTGACATGCCTCTGGTAGTTCAAAAATATGGTGGCACTTCGGTCGGGACTGCGAAGCGAATCCAGAGCGTCGCACGCCGGCTCGTTGAAACACAGCGCCAAGGCTGTCAGGTGGTGGCGGTCATCTCTGCGATGGCGGGAGCGACCGACAACCTTCTCAAGCTCGCGCACGACGTATCGCCGAACCCTACAGATCGCGAGCTCGATATTCTGCTAGCGACTGGCGAGCATGCCGCCAGTGCGTTGACCGCCATGGCAGTGAACGCACTCGGCGCACAAGCTATTTCATTGACCGGCGCGCAGGCGGGAATTTTGACTGACCGCAACCACGCCACGGCGCGAATCGCGAACATCAGTCCAAAGCAAATTCACGAACTGCTATCGGACGATTACATCGTGATCGTCGCAGGTTTTCAGGGACAGACTCCGGAAGGAGAAATGACCACGCTAGGACGCGGTGGCTCGGACTTGACTGCAATTGCGCTGGCTGGCGCCTTGAACGCCGACGCGTGTCAGATTTTCACCGATGTCGATGGAGTTTTTACCTGCGATCCCCAAATCGTAAAAGAGGCGAAGAAACTGGACGAGATCGCGTACGACGAACTGCTCGAAATGGCCGGCAGCGGCGCAAAAGTAATGCAGTCGCGAGCCGTGGAATTTGCCAAAAAATTCGGCGTGGAATTCGAGGTGCGCTCGAGTTTCAACAAGAGCAGGGGAACAATCACGAAGGAAGAAAGCCCCAGCATGGAAGACATAGTGATTCGCGGGATCAGCCTCGATCGTCACCAGGCGAAACTCACCATCGCAGGAGTGCCAGATAAACCGGGAATTGCGGGGCGAATTTTTTCTAACGTCGCTGCGGCGCACATCGTTGTGGACATGATTGTGCAAAATGCGTCGATCAGCGGAACGACGGACGTTTCATTCACGATTCACGAGGATGAACTGGAGAACGCACGTAAAATCCTGATGCCGGTAGTCGGCGAGATCGGCGCGAAACGCCTGAACACGTCAAGTGGAGTGGCGAAGCTGAGCGTCGCCGGTATTGGCATGCGATCGCATTCGGGCGTCGCGGCACGCATGTTCGAATGCTTGGGCCGCGGCGAGATCAACATCCAACTGGTTTCCACTTCCGAGATCAAGATCGCCGTCGTCATCGACGAAAAAGATGCAGAGCGCGCAGCGCGGCTACTACACAGGGAGTTCGGGCTGGATCGCTTGATGTCCGCCACGTCAGCGACGCAGCCGCTGACGTAAATCACGCTGATGCAAATCACTCAAGGCGTTTTCGCCGGATTAACATAAAATTCCGGCACGCCTTGAATTCGCATCTTGTAACCAAAACCCGACCACACAACTGCAGCTCCGGGATGATCGATCGGGCTCGGGCCAGCGTGGTCGTCTATGTTGGCTTGTTTCCAGACCGAACCATCTTCGAGCTTGATCACCGTGTGGCCCTTAAGACCGGCAAATGAACCATCAACCCGGCTCACAACCGGCTCGTGGTGGAAGAATGATTTTGCAACCCGCTTTTCGGTCTTCTTCTCAGTGACTTTCTCGGTTGCTTCCCGGTATCCCCGCAACCACGCATTGAGCTTTTCCAGCTCTTCGGCCGAGAGCTTATCGAGGCCCGCCGCCTTAAATTCCTCTGGTGACATCATTTCCTTAATGCTTCCGGAGAGGATCTCCTCAGCTGCCCGAGCTGGTCCCGCAGGAGCAAGACAGAAGAGCGCGCCGATTATCAGGCAAGGGATCGAAAAGCTGCCGCAAGTCTTCATCATTTCTGCACGTCACCGAAATTTTGCGACGCTAACACCAGCCGCTGCAACGTCAAGGTAGCACTAGGCCGAATCCCACCGCTAGTTCAAAAAAGACCGCAGCAGGGAACCAATGCAGGGAAGGACTCGAAGGGCCCTCACGCAATAGGCCTACGGCGCAGGCCGATAACATCAGACAATATATGTCATATAAAATCGATAGGTGTTGGTGCCAATTGGCTCTCCACCCTCGGAGTTTTGTCTTGACGCTCTTAGGTCATTTTCTTAAGAACAGTCCTCTTACATGAAGAATCTGGGTCTGCGTAGTCCGTTCGATAAGCTCGCCGGCCTGGTCTATTTTCGTCGAATGGTCGATCAAATCCGAGTTCACGCCAACGGGCAACTGCCTCCAGAGTATCAAGCGAACCTTGGAAAAGGTCTCGACGAACACTGCGCAAACTTTCTCGGCGTCACCTACAATCTACTGGTCCAGTATGTAAACAAAGGTCTATCCGATGAAGCGATTTTGGAATCGTGTTTTAGCATGGGGCATCGCCCATCTGAAGCTGAAATTTACAGGTGGAACGAATTCATGCTTAAACGAGGCTGGCATGATGACGCTTCCCGGACGCTGAAACCGTTGAAAAGAGAGGAAGGCCTAATTGCCAGGTCGGAGGTTGAGACGATATTCCAACTCATCGATGCCGCTGAGGGGCGCCCACCGCATCCCAACCATTATGATGGCTCGTGTCTTGACCAAATATCTTTAGTCGTCGGTGGCCGGCGTCACTCGCCGCCGTCCTCTTGCTCGCACTTAAACGGCTTCCCATATCGCGCCGCTAATTGATCCGCTCAGAGACACTCCGAAAAAGAAAGTTTGCTAAGATGTCATTAAAATCGATGGGTGTTGGGTCTGATTGGCATCTCCGCAGTCGCATACTTTCTCTCTTCGGATGCCCACTTCTGCCGCCGCTCCTCCAAAACGAAAGAACTACCGGCGGTGATCAACGCGCCAACGATAACTCCAAGCAAAGTAAGAATCGCGACCATTTCCCAAAAGTGTGATGTAGAGAAAGTCCCATGATAAACGATACCGGATAAAATTTCTGTAAAAAACTATATGTCATAGAAAAACACCAGCTTGGAAGCGCAACTACGTCCACGAAATGAGGTTGAATGAGCATGGAGAGCGTCCAGTGTGAAGTGAACTGGTGGCTGGATTGGTACGAGCGCGGGCGAAGAGTTGTTGCGGCTGGTGCACCCTCACCAGAGTTGCTCGCCGCAGAGATTTACCCGGCACTTTGAAAACGCTGGCGCGCCAAATCGAACGCGAATTGCAAGCTGGCAAATGGAAGCATTACGCGATTTACGAGCATGAGTTGATACGCGTCTGGCCGCTAGACGAGCTTGAGCGCGAAGCAAAGATCGCTCAATTCGCGAACCAATATGGATTCCGTCTCCGGTTCTACCGGAAGGGAATGTGCGCGATCTTCGACAAATGGCCGTGACTTAAGGCGAAGTTCGTAATTCTTTTCCTGCCAAATTACGCGCACTACTTCCCGGCTCGCAAAATTCGGCACTGGTACAGTTTGAAAGGTTAAAATCCTTCCGAGCTTCGATAATTTTATGTGAAGCAGTCGAAACGGAGGTTCTTCCGCATAATTTGCGCGGAATGCGGTGCCGTAATCCAAAACGGCAAACCAGCCGTCAAAGAAACGATCTGTTCCGTCTGCGACCGCTGCAAAAAACTCCAGCGTCTCAAAATAAGGCAATTACTTCATCCAAAGACTAAACATCATCAGACACGCCAGCTTCCATCGCGGCAGTAACGCGCAAGTTCTCGTGAATCCGGCAGAAATTGTAGAATTTCAAACTGTACCACCACCCAAATTCCGAAAAATATTATATGTCGTATGAAATTGGCGACACCTATCCCGCCTATTTAGGAACCAGAAACCTTGGACCAGTCTGCTTAACTAGCCGGCCCGATCGTCGCCGTACGTTTTTCGGCGAGATACGCCCAAACCCGCTTTGCGCCTTCGCCCTGCTTAAGTCTGATAATCGACCCCGACCCGCCATCACCCGCGCCAGTGAAATGCAAGACCACGTACTCGCCAGTGCGCTCTGCGTATGTGAGATGATCAAGATTTATGATGCGGCCATCCGGCGTGCTCACAAGATTCATGGCCAATACTGACTATCAGGTCCGAAGGAAGCACACAAAGAAAAAGAATCAGTGACCCCCGGAGCGCAGCCTGATGTCCACAGCAGGGCCGCGAGTTGTCTCGACGTTATTAAATCCCGTGTTGTTGATGATATTGCCGTTCTCATCGACCTCAACCCAGCGACCGCCGATATGCGTTGATAGGTCGGGTGGAACCCAAACCATATGTGTGTGTTTCTTCCCCGACGCCATCTTTCCGGTCAACTTGAAGTTGAGTTGAGTGGCTTTGCCGGCCTGCGTCTTGGCGTCGAGGATCGTTGCCTTGACTTGTCCATTGACCAGGAGAGTGACTTTATAAGCGCCAACTGCGAGGCCATCGCAAATGTAATGGCCGGCGGCATCCGTCTTGACGACCTTGGAAAAATTTCTCGATTCAATGCGGACATCAGCGCCTTTGACTGGACGCTCGCCGGGGTCTTTCACGACCCCTTCAACCGACGTGCCAGCCCAGACGGTGACCGCTACAAACAATGAACCAACGAAGCTAAGAACAAGTGATTTCGGGAGCATAATCGAGCACTTTAAAGGATTCTCGCTGAAAATTCAAAGGCGTATCTTGCGCCCGACCCGCAGGTCGCCCCAGGGATTATTTCTGCTTCACGTGAGGCTTTGCCGACTAGAGGTGCGCGTAATAGTGCTTGGTAGGGCGTGTCACTCCTGTGCGCGCCGTTCTTCGTCTCGCACTATTTTCCCCACGTCACCGACCCGGGTTCATCACAGGCACCCTGATCTGCATCTGTTGCACGGCGGTTCCACTGACTTTCGTGACGTTGCTAGCTCCGGCGTTGTTGACGACATTGCCGTTATCATCGACCTCGACCCAGCGACCGCCGCCGATATGACTTCCAATGTCGGGGGCAAGCCAAACCATGTGCGTACGTTTCTTGGCCGACGCCATCTGCCCCGTCAGATTGAAGTTAAGTTGAGCGGGTTTGCCCACCTGCGTCTTGGCATTGAGGATTGATGCTTTGACTTGCCCGTTGACAACCAGAGTGACCTTAGATGTGGCAACTCCCAAGCCATCGCAGACGTAATGGCCGTTGGCATCAGTTTTAACAACCTTGGAAGAATTCTTCGCTTCAATCCGGACATCGGCGCCTTTGATTGGTTGGCCGGAGGGGTCTTTCACGATCCCTTCGAGAATCGAGGTCCCAGCGTAGCCGCTGAACGTTACAAGCAGTGAACCAACGAAGCTAAGAATGAGTGATTTCGGGAGCATTATTTTGTTCATAGGTTTCTTCCTTCAGAAGTCTTTCATGAAGCTGACCCCCCCCGAATGGTGTCAAACTATTTTTGCGTGAAAAAATAAGGAATCCTGCGCCGGCTTGTGGCCATGCAGTTCACACGTTGCTCCCGCTCCACTTGAGCTTTTGCCGGACCACGCTGAAGAATGAGGCTTCGGGCAATGACGCCAGCGGAAGTGTTCTCTTTGCCTTACGAATCGTCACAATTGATCCTCGCTCAACATGGGTCGGCTTGCGCCCATCCACCGTCAGAAAGACCGGATACTCGGGATCGCTCGCTTCGATTTCGATTATGGATCCTTCCGCAACAATGATTGATCGATTCGTGAGAACGTGTGGGCAAATCGGCGTGATAACGAACACGCCCGACTCAGGATCGAGAATCGGTCCGCCAGCCGACAACGAGTAAGCTGTCGAACCGGTCGGCGTCGCGACAATCAAACCGTCGGCGTTGAACTCAGTGAGCGCTTCGCCGTTAACTCGCGTGCGCAACAGAACCAGGCGCGAAAGTTCGCCGCGGCTTAACACGGCATCGTTCAGCGCAATCATCTTGCCTGTTCTTTTGTCGCCCAAGCTGACTCGCGCCTCGAGTAGCGCCCGCTTACTAAAATTAATCCGGTCCCCCGCGATGCATTCCACCGCTTCGCGATAGGTCGATGAACTTGCGCAGGTAAGAAACCCGAGCGAACCGACGTTGATCCCGAAGATTGGCTTAATGATTTCGCCAAGTTGCCCAACCACGTGCAGAATGGTTCCGTCGCCCCCAGCTACGACCAGGAGGTCTGCTGCAGCTCCCAATTCGGCTATCGAGAGCCCCGATTTCTTTCCGGCAATACGAGCCGTCTCCTTCTCGAACAGGATCGAGATTGAAAAACGGCCAAACTCGCGGGCAATTGCGTTGATAAGCTCAGCAACGTCTGGTTTCCCCGTGTGGGCTATTAAGCCGATCGTTTTCGCATGCATGCAAAAAATTCCTGATTTCCGTCCGCGCCAGTAATGGCAGACGGCACAATCCCAGTTACCACGTGGCCCAAACCCGTCACAAAGGTGACAATCTTGTCTTGTGCCTTTTGGTGCAAGCCCGGATCGCGGACAATTCCGCCCTTGCCCACCTCAGAGCGTTGCAGCTCGAACTGCGGTTTGATCAACGCGAGAATCACTCCCCTTGGACTTATCAAGTCGAAAGCGTTCGGCAGGATTAGAGTCAACGAAATGAAGGAAACATCAATCACACAAAGATTGACAACTTCCGGAATGTGCTCGCGCGAGAGAGATCGTGCGTTGACTTTTTCGAGAACAATCACGCGTGGATCGTTGCGCAGCTTCCAATCCAATTGCCCGTGGCCGACGTCAACCGCATAAACTTTTTTGGCGCCGCGTTGCAACATGCAATCGGTAAACCCGCCGGTTGAGGCGCCAATGTCCAGCGCCGTCTTTCTGCGTACGTCGATGTTAAAATCATCGAGAGCGGCTTCCAGCTTCAGCGCGCCGCGGCCGACGTATTTTCGTGTCGGCTTTACGGTGAGCGCCGCTTTTTCCTCGAGAAGCTCTGATGGCTTCGCTGCAACCCGAGTGCCGACCATTACGTCGCCGGCCATTATTGCTCGTCGCGCTTGCTCGCGGCTTGCGAACAACCCCTTCCCTACAAGAAGCTGATCAAGCCGTAACTTCTTCGGCATCTTTCCTCGCAGAAGCATTGCTGGACCGCCAGACGTTGCTGATTGATGCGCGGAGGGCTTCCACAGCCTTGGTTAACTGAGCGATTGTGATGCACAAGGGCGGCATCAGGACGACTACATTCCAGATTGGTCTGGTCAAAAGGCCGTGGCGTCGCGCTTCGATGCAAACGGCTGCGGCCATGGCGGGCCCTGTGGTTTCCAGAGAGTCTTCCATCTCTATTCCCGCAATGAACCCGCACTGACGCACTCCCTTTACTCCGGGAAGTTCTCTTAGTCCGGCAAGTGCCGAGCTCATCTGCCGGATCTTTGGTTGCAGCGCTTCCAAGACGCCCTCTTTCTCAAAAACCTCCAGACTCGCTTTGGCTGCGGCGCACCCGAGGGCATTTCCGGTGTAACTGTGGCCGTAGGCGAGCGCCTTACCCTCGGCTACGGAGCCGTTGAATGCCGAGAACAGTTTTTCAGATATTAAAGTAATAGCCAGCGGAAGATAGCCCCCCGTCAAGCCTTTACCTAAAACCACCATGTCCGGAATCACGCCTTCATGTTCACACGCAAACATGCGGCCGGTTCGGCCAAAACCGGTCATGACTTCGTCGACGATCAATAGCGTATCTGTCCGGCTGCACCACTCGCGAATCGCCCGCAACGTGCCAGGTGGCCAAAGGCGCATCCCAGCGGCCCCTTGGATAAGCGGCTCGATTACAACGGCAGCGACCTTCGCTGTCTCGGCGGGGGCAAGCGCCTCCAACGCCTGGATATTTGGGACTTCGATGACAGGAAAGTTCCAGCGGGGCGATCTGGTTTGGAACATCGCGGCGGCGCCCAGACTGGCTGCGCCCGCCGTATCGCCATGGTAACCGTTCCGGAAGGCGATAAACTGATGTTTTCTCGAGCGCCGCATCCGCCAGTATTGGTCGGCAACTCTCAAAGCGACCTCGATTCCTGTTGAGCCATCATCAGAGAAAAAAACTTTGTTCAAGGACGTGTCCGGGAAGAGCGCAACGATTGCCCGCGCGAGTTCGATCGCAGCAGGATTCGTGAACCCGAGAAATGAAGTGTGCGCCACGCGGCCGAGTTGGCGGCGGATGGCCGCGTTGATATGCGGGTGATTGTGGCCGTGAATGTTCGTCCAAATGGATGAATTCCCATCGATGTATTCGCGGCCTTTGCTATCGCGCAACAACGCGCCACGGCCTTCCACCAAAACGACTGGCTCGTGCTCCGCAGCGCACCATTCGCGCATATCGGTAAACGGATGCCAGACGAACCGCTTGTCCCAATCGATCAACTGGTCTGTGTTCCATTCGCTCATTATTTCCTGCTAGGGACGCCGCGCTGCGGCGTCCGGTCGGCGCAGCGCGCCGACCCTACCTCAGTTCGCTCAGCAATTAGTTTCTCGATCGAGGCGAGGTCTTCGGCCGAAGCGCGCCGTCGCTGGTATTTTCGCACGAGGATTTCTTTTAACGCTAACAAGTCCTCTAACAACGGGCGCTCATAATAGGTCCAGTCAGGATCGCCCGCAGTTTTCGATTGGAACCGCCACAGGCCACCGAACTTTGTGGCTCGCACTTCGCGTCTCCTGCCATTTTGATCTCGGTCCGTCCATATATATTGACTCCGCATTGCGGTAAGACCTTACATTAGCCGGATTGAAAGACGTAGCTAAATTGGCGGCGTATTTTATCGGGATCGTTATCGTAGCAGCACTGCTTGCTCCAATTCTTTTTTGGTCAGCCCAGTCACTTGCAGCGCACGGTCTGTTTTCCTTTCTGGCAAAACATCATTTCGAAACTTTCTTTCATCGATCCATCCTGATTGCGGCTGCGCTCCTGCTCTGGCCTTTTCTGCGCGTCAGCCATGTGCATTCCATGGCTGACCTTGGCCTTGCACCCAATCCACGTTGGGGTCGCGATCTTTGCGCCGGCATTTTTCTCTCGGTAATTCCCCTGCTCTGCTGCGGCGCTTTGCTCGTTGCATTTCATGTTTACTCATTTCGGCACACCTTTGCCTGGCCGCGCCTTGGCAAGGTGCTTGTTGCTTCAATCGCCGTTCCATTCATCGAAGAGGCGTTCTTTCGCGGCATCGTTTTGGGCGTCTTGCTTAGGACAGGTCGAAAGTACGTGGCCATCCTTGTCGTTTCCGCGGTCTTCGCAGCAGTCCATTTTTTCAAGGCGCCGGAACGGACGTCCGCCATCGTGACGTGGATCTCTGGCTTGAATTCGATTGCCCATGCGTTTGGCCGAGTTGAGGACCCGATGATGCTGGCGTTCGCCTTTGCGACATTATTTCTTTTCGGCTGCATTCTCGCGGTGGCGCGTGTGCATACCCATTCGTTATGGCTGCCGATCGGGTTACATGCTGGATTGATTTTTGGGAGCGGTGCTTTCAGCTGGCTCACGCGTCGGCAAATAGTTGCCTTGCCATGGCTGGGAAAAAATTTGCTCGTTGGGATTGTGCCGCTGGGCGTAGCGGCAATAACGTGGATAATGATGCGAACCTGGCTGAAATATGATCGCGCTTCACAGATTTGAGCCATTGGAAGCGGCCGTATCGCTTCTTTACCCGCCAGTTTGCACAATTTGCGGGGGAAGCGTTCGAGCCGGTGAGTATCTCTGCAATCGGTGCGAAGCAAACGTCGTTCGCATCGTTGCGCCGTTTTGCCAGAAATGCTCCGAGCCATTCGAAGGCTCCATTACCAGCGAGTTTACCTGTGCCAACTGCGCTCATCGTACCGTTTACTTTGACGCAGCGGTGTCCGCATATCGCGGTCGCGGTATCGTTCGCCAGATCATCCATGAATTTAAATACGGCCGCCAAATTCACCTGCGTCATCTTGTAGCCCGCTGGCTCCATGCTGCGCTGGATGACGAACGGATTCGCGAAAGCCGATTCGACATCATCGTGCCAGTGCCACTGCACCCTACGCGCTTACGAGAACGCAGCTTTAATCAGGCGAACTTGCTTGCAGCATCGCTGAGCGCACAGACCTCGATTGGTTCCAAACCGGTGCTCGAGCGCATTCGCTATACTACTACACAAACTGCGCTTGATCGGTCCGAGCGCATGGAAAATTTGCATAACGCATTCCGTTTACGAAAAAACGTAGACGTGCGAGGTTTGCGGGTGTTATTAATCGATGATGTTCTGACAACTGGCTCTACGCTGAGCGAGTGCGCGCGGGTTTTGAAACGCGCCGGTGCGCTTTCCGTTCACGCGGCTACGGCAGCACGCGCATAAGTCTCATGGCAATTTTCAAGAAGCCAGCGATTAAGGCCGGGGGCAGCCGAAAGCGGGACATTCCACGTGGTCTTTTCCAGAAGTGCCCCGGTTGTTCGGAAGTCGTGCCTGAAATCGAGGTCGCGCAAAATCAACGCGTCTGTCCCCGCTGCGACTATCACTTTGCACAACCTGCTAAGGAGCGGATTCAGAACCTGCTCGACCCGGACACGTTTGTGGAAATGGATGCCGATTTGAAATCCGTGGACGTGTTGCGGTTTCAAGGAATGGTCACGTATAAAGATCGGCTCAAAAAATACCAGCAAACCACGGGTCTGCTCGACGCCGTGATCACTGGGTATGGCATTCTCGATGGTTACAAGGTGGCGATTGCGGTGATGGATTTCGGTTTTCTCGCCGCAACCATGGGATCTGTTGTTGGTGAGAAAATTACGCGCACGATTGAATACGGAACGGCTGAGCGGTGCGCGGTCGTCATCGTTGCTGCTTCCGGCGGAGCACGCATGTACGAAGGAATGTTGAGCTTGATGCAAATGGCAAAAACAAGCGGCGCGCTCGCGCAACACGCGCAAGGACAGCTTCCATACATTTCTGTCCTCACAGACCCGACAACGGCTGGAGTCATGGCCAGCTTCGCTTCACTGGGCGACGTCATTATCGCTGAGCCCAAGAGCATGATCGGTTTCGCCGGGCCCCGCGTGATCAGGGAAACCACTCATCAGGATTTGCCGGAACGATTTCAGACCGCTGAATTTCTCCAGGAACACGGTTTGATCGACATGATTGTGCACCGCAAAAAAATGCGCGAAGAAATCAGCCGGTTGCTCAGTTATTTCGCTGTGACGCCGTGAAAGTGGGAGAGGCCTCCTTGGCACGCCGTCGCAAAGCGAAGGAGGCTGTGCCGCGACCTCCTCTAACATACAAAGAGGCGCTCGCCTGGCTCTACAGCCTTCAGCGCTTCGGCATCAAGCTCGGCCTGGAAAACATCCGGCGACTCCTTGCCGAGTTGCATGTGGATCTTCGCGGAACTCGCGTCATTCACGTGGCCGGAACAAACGGCAAAGGCTCCGTCTGCGCCATGATCGATTCAATCTGTCGCGCGCAAGGCTATCGTACCGGTCTGTTCATATCCCCTCACCTTGTCACATTCCGCGAGCGCGTTCGCATTAACGGCGAAATGATTTCCGAGGACGCGGTTGCCAACGGCTTGACCAAGATTCGCAGTCTCGTTGCCGATTGGGAGCCGCATCCGACATTTTTCGAAGTCACGACTGCGCTTGCGCTGAAATATTTTGCCGAAGCGAAAATCGATGTGGCCATCCTTGAAACCGGCATAGGTGGACGGCTCGACGCAACAAACGCCATCCGATCAGACGTATCGGTCATCACACCGATCGACTTCGATCATGAAAAATGGCTGGGAAAAACGCTCGCTGAGATCGCGAGTGAAAAAGCGGGAATTATCAAGGCCGGAATTCCAGTTGTTTCTGCCCCGCAGCGACCGGAAGCCGAAAAAGTCATTCACGCGCGAGCAGCTGAATGCGAAGCACCGCTGCAATTTGCGACTGAATCTTACGATCGGTCGCCAATCGCTCTGCGTGGTGACTATCAAAAACAGAATGCCACTCTCGCGATTGCAGCGATCCGCGCTGCGAAGATTGACATCAAGCACAAATCCATTGCGCGCGGACTCGCCAGCATCGAGTGGCCCGCGCGTTTCCAACGATGGGATGAGCGCACAGTCATTGATGGCGCGCATAACCCCGCCGCGGCACGCGCGCTCGCCAAAACATGGCGCGAGATTTTTGGCGATCAGAAGGCGACACTGATCCTTGCAGTCCTCTCCGATAAAAATTTGTGCGGCATCTGCGAAGCGCTGACGCCAGTTGCTGAGTCAGTTCTTCTCCCGAGAATCCGCAGCGAACGCGCCGCTCTGCCCGAGGATTTGGCAAGAGTGGTATCCGCTATCACTCCCGCACTCCCCTGCTCTGTCACGGCATCGGTCGGCGAAGCGCTCGCGCTTGCGCGGGCACAGCCCCATCCGATTCTGATCACCGGTTCGCTCCATTTCGCCGGCGAAGTCCTCGCGTGTCTGCGCGGGGACCTCGCTGCCTTCGAAGAATGCGCACAGTAATCTCGTCCATCATCACGAAGGACACGAAGCTCACAAAGGATTCAGATTCTACTTCGCGTTTCTTCGTGCTCTTCGTCATTAGTTAGGCGGTCTCGATCCGTGGGAACAACGGCGCTGGTTTACCAAGGTGGTGCTGATTTGGCAAACCGCCCCAACTCGCATTGGCCATTTGAAGTTCTTCGCGAACGTTGAGCTGGTAAAAAATCCCGCGTGCTGCACTCGGCAAAATGACGGAAATCAAAACGCCGATGATGCGCAGCGATTCAACGAGCACGAACAAGACATGATCCAACGCATCGGCGCGATTTGGATCCTTCGCCAGTTTCCATGGTGCGCTTGTCTCGACATAGGTGTTGCAGGTCGTTGCGAATTCGACCAATCGCCTGATCGCCGTGTGAACCTCGTATTGCGACATGGCGCCGTCGTAGCGACCCACTAAATCAGTGGCTTGCGCGGCCAGCGGCGAGTCGCCTCCTGTTCTATTGACAAGACCGTCACGATATCTATGCACCATGTTCAGTGTGCGATTAAGCAGATTGCCTAACGAGTTCGCCAGATCGGCATTGTATCGTTCCACAAGCCGTTCCTCGGCAAAATCGGCGTCCTGGCCCGTGGCGATGTCGCTCATCAGATAATAACGCAGCGCGTCTGCGCCGTATTTATCGGTAAGAACTAATGGATCGATAATGTTGCCGGCGCTCTTGCTCATCTTTGCGCCGCCGAGGTTCCACCAGCCATGCACGAGCAACTGCGGCATTTGGTCGTCAGGAAATCCGATCGCGTGCAGCATGATCAGCCAGTAAATTCCGTGCGCCGGAACGAGAATGTCTTTTCCGATGATTTGCAGCGCAGGCCATTTGTCGCGGAAAGTTGATGGTTGAGAGTTGATGGTTGAGAGACTCGGATCATAGCCGGCGAAGCTGATGTAATTCGTCAACGCGTCGAACCAGACGTAAGTGACGAAGTCTTTGTCGAACGGCAGTTCGATACCCCAATCGAGCCGGGATTTCGGGCGTGAGATGCAGAGATCGCCGGTGAGTCTTTCCACCGCGTTGCGCAATTCCTTTTGACGAAAATCAGGAATGATTGCGTCTTTGCGATTGTCGAGATACGAAAGCAGCCAGTCTTTGTGCTGGTTGAGCTTGAAGTAATAATTTTCTTCCTCTCGAAATTCGACCTCGCCCCACTCAGGTCCAAACTCCCCTTCGGGGCCACGCTCCTTGTCAGTGAGAAATTGCTCCTGGCGGACTGAGTAATAACCGGCCTGTTTGTCCTTGTAGATTTGGCCGGCATCAAACAGCCGCTGCAAAATTCCTTGAACAACTTTTTTGTGACGGTCGCTGGTTGTCTCCGCCCACTCGTCGTATTGCACATCGAGCTTCTTCCAAAGATCGATAAACTTTTGCGTGATATCCTTAACGAATTCGGCCGGTGGAACGCCGGCCTTCGCAGCGGATTGCTGGACCTTTTGACCGTGCTGATCGACACCCGTCAGAAAGAAAACTTTCTCCCCCTTGAGCCGGTGATAACGCACGATCACATCGGCCAGCACTTTTTCGTAAGCGTGACCGACATGCGGCGGCGAATTCGTGTAATCGATCGCCGTGGTGATGAAAAACGTCTTCGGCATTTCGCCCGACAAACTGCCGGACGAATCGTTGTAGGGCAACCCCGAAGGCCTTCGGGGCTGCCCACAATTCTGTAGCCGCGTCGCTGTGCGACGCGTGCGCGCGGCCCACAGGGCCGCGGCTACAGGTTAATTGCGCATAGCTGCTGCGCTCGCGATTACGAAACCCGCACTTTTTTCCAAGCGCCGCCTTGTTCTTTCCAATTGTAAAGCGGCTTGCCGTTGATTTTGTGAACGGAGGCTTCCGTGACGTTCATGCTGCCCGGCTGTCCGGCCATAAAGAAATCGATGTCGTAAATTGTGCCGTCTGCAGCTTTCATGTCGACACACGCAAAATATTTGCCGCCGCCGAGACTGGAAAGCCGATCATCGTGTACCTTCATCAAATCGAGCGACAGATTTTTGCCTCGGTAGTTGATGTGAAACTTTCTGTCGGCGGAATTCTTGCGTTCAGTCGCAATGTGTCTTTTGATCCCCGCGGAAATATCAGCGTTTGTGACTTCCTTCGTCGCATTGCGCTGCGAAGATCCGGGTGGTATCTGGGACAACTGCTGAAACTGCGGCGGTTGCTGAGGCCCTGGATGTTCCACCGCAGCGAGGAGCGGCGTAACCGAAGCTAAAAACCACGCAACCGATATTGTAAAGGAGATGATCTTCATGTGATTGGTTTTCATGCGGCTTTAGCTGTCTCCATCTCTTCGGTGTATTTGCCGAAGCGCGCTTTGCTGTTGCACCAGGCGCGATGATGGAACGCTTGTTGCGCAGCAGCGACATTTGCGGCCTCGCCTTTCCAAGCTTTGAGGACGGGAGCTTGCAAAGCGCGCCCAAAGGAAAAACTCAACTGCCAGGGCAGGCCCTCCAACCGATTCATGGCGTTGAGGTGCTCGGTGGCTTGCAAATCCGTTTGACCGCCTGAAAGAAAAACCAGACCTGGAACAGCTGCCGGCACGACGCGTTTCATGCAGCGCACCGTAGCTTCGGCAACTTCCTGCACTGACGCTTGCTGCGGACATTCTTTGCCCGAAAGGACCATGTTCGGTTTCAGCAGCATCCCTTCCAACATAACACGATGCTCAGCCAAAGCGTCGAAAACGCGTCGCAGCGTTTGCTCGGTGACCTCGAAATGGCGCTCGATCGTATGCGCGCCATCCATGAGCACTTCCGGTTCGACGATCGGCACCACGTCTGCTTCCTGGCAAAGGGCTGCGTAGCGCGCCAATGCCTCCGCGTTTGCCTCAATGCATGTGCGCGTGGGAATTTCTTCGCCGATAGCGATTACTGCGCGCCATTTCGCAAAGCGCGCGCCCAACTGGCGATACTCCGCTAGCCGCTCACGCAAGCCGTCCAAGCCCTCGGTGATCTTCTCGCCCGGAAAATTGCGCATCGCCTTGGCGCCTCTATCCACCTTGATCCCCGGAACGATCCCCTGCTGCTCCAACGCTTCGACGAAAGCGCGACCGTCGCGTGTTTTCTGCCGAATCGTTTCGTCAAAAAGAATCACGCCACTGATAAAGTCCCCCGCTCCCTTCGTGGTAAACAAAACTTCCCGGTACGCGCGACGGTTCTCCTCCGTCGAAGGAACATTGATGCTTTTCAATCGCTTCTCGATCGTGCCCGAACTTTCATCGGCTGCCAGGATCCCCTTACCTGGGGCCACCAGCTTTCTTGCTACACTTTCCAAATTTTCAGTTTTCATAATTGTCCACTTTTGGTTGAAAGAAATTCTAGTCTTCTTCCTCGCAAAATCCTCGTAGAAATGCAAACGAAAAGCGACGACTCGTTCGTCAGCAGGACGGGTTCGACACCCGGCGGTCCTTATGCTAAGAGGTGTATGCAGTGCTAAGTAGATTTGCAATATCACTTTTGCTCGCGATGACGCTGCCGGTAGCGGTGATGCCGCTTTCGGCGCGGTCGTGCATTCTTTCGAATGTCCCGAGTGAAAAGGTGTGTATGCCCGGTTGCTGCGCTAACAAGGCTTGTTGCGCGGCTTCAACCGAGAACAAATCAACTCCATCACAGCCGCTGGCGAAAACCGATTCCAGCTACAAACTGAACGCAACATTCATCGCGTCACCTGCGGCTTTTTCGCCGAGTCGGGAATTTGGCGCTCAGCAATTGCTGCTTTCCAATGCCGCGTCTGGCGCGCATTCGCCATCGACGCTCGCGTTGATCTGCATTCGCCTCATTTGATCCAGGGACGCTGACGCCCGGGGTGTGCCCATTTGCGGGCACGCTTGGTCTTCAACCGCAGTCTTGGATCAATGAAAACGACAACCTTCTTAATCTTATTAGCTACATCTTTATTACTTCGAAATCAGATCGCCGCTAATGGCAGCGAATACGGCGCTGCTTCGTCGCGACTTTCGTTAGGCGAAGTCACGCGCACCGTGCTGGAGAATAATCCGGCGATCAAAGAAGCGGAGAGCCGCTGGCAGGCAGCGCAGCAGCGGATACGACAAGCGAATGCGTGGGATGACCCGCGAGTCGTGGGCGAATCACGTGTGCGGCGCTTTGTCGATGTACCGCCGAATGCGTTCATGGATCAAACGGTCGCCATCGAGCAACTGATCCCCATCACTGGAAAAAACCTTGTGCGAGGACGTGCAGCTGCTGCCGAAGCGTTGTCGATCTTTGAAGAAGTCCGGCGCGCGCAGCTCGATGTGATTGCGAAGGCGCGCGCCACTTACTTCCAGCTGGCGAATGCTTACGACCAGCTCGAGATCAACAGCAAAAATCTTACTTCGCTGAAACAAATCGCCGATATCAGCCGCTCCAGATACGAAGCTGGTTTGGAGAGCGCGGCGAACGTGCTCATTGCCGAGACAGACTATAGCAAGCTGCTGGAAACTCGGCGGGATCTGGAGCGCAATGTGTCTGACGCGCAGTCGCAGCTGAACACGCTCATGAATCGCGATGCGTTTGCACCGCTTGGCGCGCCAGTCACACCAACTGTTAACCACGCGCATCTCTCCATGAGCAGGTTGCACGCGATCACGCTCGCACAACGGCCCGAAGTGCAGATGGCGCGCGCGAAGATCGACGGCGAGAAGTCAAAGCTTCAGCTCGCGCACCGCGCGTGGATTCCCGATCCAGCCATCAGTATCAAAGGACAGCGTTACAATGATGCCGCCGAGGCCGTGAGTGAACTCGACGCTGGCGTGTCGTTCACAGTCCCATGGGTGAATCCAGGTAAATATTCAGCCGGCGTACGCGAGGCGCGCGCAAATCTTGCAGCTGCCGAGCAAGGACTTGAACGCGAACAAAGGGAGGCGTTGCGCCTGTTGCGCGATCAATTGGCAAAGATCGAGACGTTTCATCATCACGTCGAGCTATTCCGCGACAAGCTCGTGCCACAGGCGCAGCAGGCATTTGAGGCGACACAACTGAGTTATGAGTCGGGAAAAACGACGTTCCTCGATTGGATTAGCACGCAACGCAACCTGCGCGATATCGAAGCGATGGGACGCGAGCATTTGGCGCATTACCAAATGGCTGTTGCTGAGTTGGAGGCAGTCATCGGCGGAGAACTTTACTCGACGCCACGCCAGCCATCGAAAGCAAGGAAATCCCCATGAAAACATTCACTAGAAACACAGCGCTTTTGATTGCGCTCGTTGCCCTACTTTTCACCGCAGCCTCCTGCGGCAAAAAGAGCGCGTCAGGGAAACCGAACAATGTGGACTATTACACGTGCGCGATGCACCCCTCGGTGCGGTCCCAGGATCCCAACGGAAAGTGTCCGATTTGCGGCATGGCGCTGGTTCCGGTGATGAAACAAAGCGGCGGTGAAACGCCGGCTCAAGTTTCTTCACCTTCTGAGCAGCAAAGCAAAGATGGCGAAGCAAAGCCGTCACCGTCACGGCAGGGCGAGCGCAAAATCAAATACTACAAATCGACCATGATGGCGGGCGAAACCAGCGCCAAGCCGTCCAAGGACAGCATGGGCATGGACATGGTGCCGGTGTATGAAGATGAAAGACCCGGCGCGGCTAATCAGCCCAGTGAATTCGTCGTGCCAGTCGAGCGCCAGCAGCAGATCGGCGTCCGTTACGCGAAGGTGGAGCGCAAACCGCTCTTTCACACCATTCGCGCGCTTGGCCTCGTCGTGCCCGACAAGACGCGCAACTGGCAATTCGTATCGCGCGTGGATGGCTACGTGCAAAAGCTGGATGTCACCGCGCCTGGCGAACTCGTTGAAAAAAATGCGCCGCTGCTGTCGATCTACAGCCCCGACTTGCTCACCAGCGAACGAGAGTTCGTCGAGCTGCTGCGTATGCGCGACACGGCCAAAAGCAAAGACGCGCGCGAAACGCCGCAGCGCTTGATCGAATCGGCCAAGCGCCGGCTGCAACTTTGGAACGTCACCGAGCAGCAGATTGCCGAACTGGAAAAGACGCGCAAAGCTTCCGATACGCTCACGCTGCTCTCACCCTTCCGCGGCGTGGTTCAGTCGGTGCCCCTTGAACAGGGCAAGAACGTCAAAGTGGGCGACATGCTCGTCGAAGTCGCGGATCTCAGCGTCGTCTGGGTTTGGGCCGAGTTTTATGAAACCGAATTGTCGATGTTAGAGGTCGGTCAGAAGATCGGCATTACCACCAAGTCTTATCCCGGCGAGAGGTTTGAGGGCACAATCAGTGTCATCAATCCGTTTCTCGATGAAGCGAAACGCACCGCCAAAGTGCGCATCGATATTCCGAATCCCGATTTCAAGTTGCGCCCCGGCATGTACGTCAATGCCGAGCTGGCAATGGACATGGGCGAGGCGCTCACCATCCCCGTGAGCGCGGTAATGCCGACAGGAACACGCAGTGTCGTGTTTGTCGACAAAGGTCAGGGGAAACTCGAACCGCGCATAGTCCAGCTCGGCACCAAGTATGCCGACATTTATGAGGTAAAAAGCGGTCTCCGGGAAGATGAACGCGTTGTTGCAAGCGCAAACTTCCTCATCGACGCCGAGTCGAAAGTGCAAGGCGCGTTAAGAGGGTTCGAGGAAGAGCAAAAACCGCAAGAAGGCGTTAGTCCTGACACCAAACCATGATTGAAGCTGAGCCAATTTCGCGGAACGAAGTCGCCGCTGCTGGCAAGCGTGAAACGCTGATTGACCGCGTTATCGAACGCAGCGCGCGGAACAAATTCCTCGTTTCCATTTTCACAATCTTCGCTGTCGCCGCTGGGTTTTATGGCCTGATTCACACACCGCTCGATGCGATTCCAGATCTGAGCGATGTGCAGGTGATCGTTTACACCGAGTGGGAAGGACGCTCGCCCGATTTGGTTGAAGACCAAATCACGTACCCGATTTCCAGCGTCTTCATAGCCGCGCCGAAAGTGAAATTCGTCCGCGGCGAATCGATGTTCGGCAAATCATTCATCTACGTCATTTTTGAAGACGGTACCGACATCTACTGGGCGCGATCGCGCGTCATCGAATATTTGAATTCAGTTCGCGGCTCGCTGCCGGAGGGGGTGAACCCAACGATCGGCCCCGACGCGACCGGTGTGGGCTGGGTGTACGAATACGCGCTCGTCGATGATAGCGGAAAACACGATCTCGCTCAGTTGCGTTCTATTCAGGATTGGAATCTGCGTTACGCGCTTTCCTCAGTAAAAGGGGTCGCTGAAGTCGCACCGGTTGGCGGTTTCGTCAAGCAATACCAGGTCGATCTCGATCCAAACGCGCTCGTCGCTTACAACATTCCGCTCAGCGACATCGTCAGCGCAATCAAGATGAGCAACGCCGACGTCGGCGGAAAAATCTTCGAGGTCGCATCAACCGAGTATTACATTCGCGGGCGCGGCTACATCAAAAAAATGGAGGACATCGAGAACGTCGTCCTCAAAGTGGAGAACGGCACGCCGGTTTATCTGAAAAATGTGGGGAACGTCCATCTCGGCGCCGATCTGCGGCGCGGCGTGGTCGAACTCGATGGGCGCGGCGAAGTCGTTGGCGGCATCATCGTAATGCGTTACGGCGAGAATGCGCTCAACGTCATTAACGCCGTAAAAAAGAAGCTGGAGGAAATCAAAGGCTCACTGCCCGAGGGCGTGCACGTCGTCACAACCTACGACCGCTCGGATTTGATCCAGCGTGCCATCCGCACGCTGCGGGAGAAGTTGATCGAAGAAAGCATTGTCGTCGCGCTCGTTTGCCTGGTTTTCCTCTGGCATATCCGCTCGGCGCTCGTGGCGATCATCACGCTACCGATCGCGATCGTTCTTTCGTTCATCCCGATGTGGTGGATGCACGTGACAAGCAACATCATGTCGTTAGGCGGAATCGCCATCGCCATTGGCGCCATGGTCGATTCGGCGATCGTGATGATCGAGAACGCGCACAAGGGGCTCGAGCATTTCCGGGAAACGCATAAGCGCGAGCCCAATAACCAGGAGCGCGTTCAAGTGATCATCGCCGGCGCCAAAGGCGTGGGTCGTGCGCTGTTTTTCGCCCTGCTTGTAATCACGGTAAGCTTTGTCCCGGTCTTCTCGCTGACCGCGCAGGAAGGTCGGCTCTTTCGTCCGCTCGCCTTCACGAAAACCTTCGCGATGTTCTTCGCGTCGTTTCTCGGCGTCACGCTCGTGCCGGTGTTAATGACGCTGCTCATTCGCGGCAAAATCACACCCGAAATCAAGAACCCGGTGAACCGGTTTTTGATCCGAACCTATCAGCCGTTCGCGGATTTCGTGCTGCGCTATCGGTGGTTCACTCTCGGCGTCGCAGTTGTCATTTTGCTAATCACGATTTTCCCGTTCAAGAGACTCGGCTCTGAATTCATGCCGCCACTGAACGAAGGCACGCTGCTTTACATGCCGACGGCAGTACCCGGCATGTCGATTACCGAAGCGACAAAAATTCTCCAAATACAAGACCGACAACTGAAAAAAATTCCCGAGGCCGTGACCGTATTTGGCAAGGCCGGGCAGGCCGAGACGCCCACCGATCCGGCACCGTTGTCGATGTTCGAAACCATCGTTGCGCTCAAGCCGCCCAACGAATGGCGGCGCGGAATGACCTGGGAAAAGCTCCTCGCCGAAGTTAATGCGAACATTAAGACACCGGGCATGGCGAACATTTTCTGGATGCCCATCCAGACGCGCACGGAAATGCTCACCACAGGATTCCGGAGCATCCTTGGCGTAAAAGTCTTTGGTCCCGATCTTGGCGAGATTCAAAAACTTGCTGTGCAGATTGAGAAAGAACTGGCTGAGTTTCCAAACACGCGGAGCGTTTTCGCCGAGCGGACAGTCGGTGGCTATTTTCTCGATTTCACCGTCAACCGCGAAGCGGCGGCACGTTACGGGCTCAAGGTCGGCGATGTAAACGACATCATCGAGTCAGCCATCGGCGGCAAGAACGTTACCACCACGGTGGAAGGCCGCGAGCGCTACCCGGTCAACACGCGTTACGCGCGAGACTTCCGCGAAGACCTCGACGCCCTCAAGCGGGTGCTCGTGCCGACACCTACTGGCGCACATGTTCCCATCTCGATGCTGGCCGACATCCAGTACAAAACCGGCCCGCCCTCGGTGCGCAGCGAGAACGGCAAACTGGTCGGCTTTGTTTTTGTGGACGTCACAACCAGCGACATCGACGGCTACGTGCGCAGGGCTTCGCAGCATCTTAGTCAGCGCATTCAATATCCACCGGGTTACTACGTGGAATGGGCTGGCCAGTTCCAATATCTGCAAGCGGCAAAGGAGCGACTCAAAATCGTCGTGCCGTTCACACTACTGATCATTTTTGTGCTCTTGTACTTCAGCACTCGGTCAGTCATCAGAACGTTCATCGTCCTGCTCACTGTACCGTTCTCGCTCGTCGGCGCGTTTTGGCTCCTCTACTTACTGGGTTACAACATGAGCGTTGCAGTTTGGGTCGGCCTTATCGCGCTCGCAGGCGTCGGCGCGGAGACCGGCGTTGTCATGCTGCTCTATCTCGATCATGCCTGGGACAAATTCAAAGCCGATGGGCGAATGAACAACATGAAAGATTTGCACGACGCCGTGATGGAAGGCGCGGTGCAACGTATCCGGCCAAAGATCATGACCGTTTGCGCGATTCTATTCGGGCTCTTGCCGATCATGTGGTCCCCCACCCTGCAAGCCGGCGCCGACGTAATGAAACGCATCGCCGCACCGATGATCGGCGGCATTATTACCTCGGCGATTCTCGAGCTATTAATCTTCCCGGTCATTTACGTCGCCTGGCGTAAACGCGAACTGCCCGATCAAACCGAAGAAGAAGCGCCCTTTATCCCGCCGGCGCTGGTTCCTTCCAAACTTACAATAAAGAAATAGAGATTTGGATTTTGACTTTATGATTGAAAGGAGGTGATGAAATGAAAAAGGCGATATTAACTGTTGGTCTTGTTCTGGCGCTACTCGCAACTTCCGCGTTTGGCGCGGGACAGAAGATGACTTGCCGCGTAACCGGCAAAACACTGGACAAGTGCTGTTGTGAGATGAAAGACGGCAAGTTCTACTGCAAACTGACCAAGAAAAATTACGACAAGTGCTGCTGCGACATGAAGTAAGTTTGGAGAAGAACTCTTCGCTGCGAACTGCGCTCCGACTTGAAATCACCACTATTATTTGGATGACTATCGAAGCCGCAGCGGCGCTCGGTGCGGGAATTGCTGCGCGCAGTCTGCTGCTAGTCGCGTTCGGAATCGACAGCGCGATTGAGTTGGCCTCTGCCATTTTGGTTTTCAGACGTTTCCGAATTGAGGCGCACGAGAAATTTGCCGGCGACCTGGACGACGCGGAAGCGATCGAGCGCAAAACCGCAAGAATCGCCGGTTATTTACTTTTCTTGCTTTCTGCTTATGTGCTGGTGCAAGCCACCTTTGGTCTGGTGACACGACATGCGGCCGAGACTTCACCGATCGGGATCGCAGTCGCGATCATCGCTGCCCTCGGAATGCCGCTGTTGGCAAAGGCGAAACTGCGCGTTGCCAGTCGGATTGACAGTCGTTCACTTCGCGTTGACGCAATGGAGACACTCACGTGCGGTTATCTCGCGTGGGTGCTGTTGATTGGTGTTCTGCTCAACGCAGTGACCCGTTGGTGGTGGATCGATTCGGTCGCTTCGCTTACGATTGTTCCCTTGCTCATTCACGAGGGTTGGGAATCGGTCTCAAATGATCCTTCTGGCTGCGGCGATGGGAGTTGACGCACCAGAATTTGTGACGAGAAAGGAGGTGGCCACTAATGATGATGTGTCCGATGTGGATGATGTGGATCTGGAGTGTCGTTGGCGTTCTACTTATCGTTCTGCTAGTCGTCGTAATCGTGAAGTTGCTGAAAAAATAGCCACTGCTCTTTAGTCCTGAACTTCCTGCGGTGGCTAGCAACGTCACGGCAACCAGCATTTCACAGCCGTGAACGGTCAGGGCTGCGATGGCGACGTGCGCAACTGACAATCGCGCCACGTCGGTGAGTCGGGCGCGTTGAGCGGGCTCATGGGTGCGGGGACGGGCACCGCCGGATCGAGTACGCCGATGCGTTTGTTCACCCAATGTGTCTGGTACGCCCACGCTGGGAGCGGCGCCGCCTTCGGCGTGCACGACCAGTTGTTAAAGTGGAGGTTTACGAGATAGAAGTTCCGCTTCAGCTTCCGGATCACCTCGACAATCTTCGGATCGTCGTACCCGTGCATCTCCATCGTGATCTGCGGAATTGACGCCAGCAGCTCGTCAGAGGCTGCGAGGAGCGAATTCCATTCCGCGCCTTCGATGTCCATCTTGATGATCAGGCGCCTGCCGCTGTCGCCGTTTTTCCTGATCTGGTTTTCCAGCGTGTCGAAGAAATGCGACCCTCTGTAGCCGGTCCGATCGCTGACGCATTCGTCGTGAAACACGAACGTGCCGCCGTTGCAGGTTGGCCGCGCGGGATCAAAACAGTCGTATTGATGCACCGGGACGTGATACCGGCGCGACATCTCACACCCCCAGTCGTCGTTGCTGCCAACGCCGTAGGAGTAGGCTGCATCGAGCGGCTCAATCAGATTCTCGCACATCAAGTATCCGCCGTCATTGGCGCTACCGAAGCGTTTAAACGTACAGTTTTTCAAAGCGACTGGCTGAAGCTCTGCAACAATCGCCTCGCGCAGCTTGCGGCCGGCCGCGCGGTGCGCGAGATCGCCAATCACAATCACAGCAGCAGCGAGAGCGATGATGACGAACGTGATGTGGATAGACGATCGTTTCATGACATGCCTAGAGAGCGGAGCAGCAAAATTTCTTTTCAAGGTCCGCGCAACGATGCACAAGAAAGTTTTGCGTAAGTGTAAATGAAATTTTCCAATGCTGTAGCGGCTTTCATTTTCGCGAACGCTGTATTCACTTTCACCGATATAGCCGATGGTCACGGATTTGCCGGTGCGCGTTTTTTCCCAGCAACACTCGCGACCGATGATCCGTTCGTGAACGATGAATTATCGCTGCCCACGATTTCCACCGTCGAAATGCCGGAGGCGCGCGAGACCGAGATGATGGTGGAGATCGCAATGCGCCTTGTCCTACAGATCCGGGACAGGCGAGATATTGCCTGCGATTGCGGCCTTGGTCAGCGCGTATTTTTTATCTGTCCGCGATGTTATACGTCATCGGCTTCTTCTTCGCGTTTCTCGCTTTCGGATTAGTTGAAACCGCACATGGTCGCGCGATTGATCGGCGCCACTGATCACGTCACCACTTCTCGAACTGCTCGGTTACTCGGTGATTTTTGCGATGCGGGAGAAGCGCGATGTGAGTTGGGAGTAAAACGCCGCTCTACTTACCGCAGTCGCAACTTTTCCCGCAATTGCATTCCTTGCCGTTATTCATCGGGCAGTTCTTGCCGGTCGTTTTACAATTCGGCTTGTCCGCCGCAAAACCCACCGTGCAAATCGCTGCCGTCAGAATCGAAAACAAGATTTTCATGTAATCCTTCATAGCTTTAATCTTGTCCGCGATACATCGTGGCGCTAGCAAAAAAAGAGGACCGCCCGGTCGGAGAAAAACATTTGAACATCATCGTGGCTGATTCACATCCTATGAATATATCAATGTCTCCGATGACACAGCTCGAGAACGGTCATTACAAACATCACTAACTAAACATTAAGAGAAATGCTGGCGCACCTGATTCTAGCGGTTTGGTTTGCCCTCGATCGCGCGTTGCTTCATGTCTCTCTCCCGCCCGGCGTGGCATCGGGTACCTACAGAGTGATTTGGCGCGTGACCTCCGTGGATACGCACGTAACCAACGGTGATTTCAGATTCCAAATCGTTCCGTAAACAAGCATGGACCTGATCGCCTCGTTCGGCCACGCCTTGTGGATGGCGTTCGCCATGTTTTGGGAAATTTTGTGGCCGCTGATCTTGGGATTCGGTTTGTCGGGCGTGGTGCAGGCAGTGGTCTCGAAAGGCGAGATGAGTCGGTTATTACCGGATGATTCGCCGAAAAGTCTCGCCATCGCCACTGGACTCGGCGCGGCGTCATCGTCCTGCTCCTACGCTGCGGTTGCCTTGGCGCGCTCGATTTTTCGCAAGGGCGCGAATTTTACCGCGACGATGGCCTTCCAGCTTGCGTCCACGAATCTCGTCATGGAGTTGTCGGTCCTGCTGATCGTGCTAATGGGCTGGCAGTTCGCGCTCGCCGAATTTACCGGCGGCCCGCTGATGATTGTTTGCATCGCGGTGTTGTTCCGAATTTTTCTGTCCTCAAAGCTGGTGCGCGTCGCAAAAGCACAAGCGGACAAAGGAATCAAGGGAATCATGGAAGGCCATGCCGAGATGGACATGAGCGTGGAGAACGGTCGTTCGCTCTGGCAACGGCTCACGTCAAGCGAAGGCATTACGGCGACCAGTCATTATTTTGTGATGGACGTTGTGGCGGTCTGGAAGGACATCGTTGGTGGTCTTCTAATCGCCGGGGCGCTCGCCGCATGGGTGCCACACAATTTCTGGCAAAGCTTCTTCCTGGTCGAGCATCCGGTCGCAGCAAAATTTTGGGGACCGCTCATTGGACCGGTGGTGGCGGTCATCTCGTTCGTTTGTTCCGTCGGCAACATTCCGCTGGCTGCGGTGCTTTGGAATGGAGGCATCAGCTTCGGCGGCGTGATTGCGTTCATTTACGCTGATCTGATCGTTCTGCCGATCATTGACATCTATCGCAAATATTACAGCTGGAAAGTCGCGGGCCTCATTGTCGGCATCTTCTATGTGGCCATGGCTGCTGCGGCCATTGTGGTCGAATTTCTGTTCGACGGTTTTGGACTCATTCCAGAACACCGAAGCACGCGGATTGTGGAAACATCCATCAGTTTCAATTACACGACTGTGCTGAACATTATTTTCCTGGCGATCGTTGCTTTTCTCTTGATTCGATTTCTTCGAACCGGCGGGGCAAAAATGCTAGCCCACATGGATTAGTCGGCGACAGGAAAGCTCTGACGATCCTAATCTCCCGGCGAAACCTGGCGTTGCCAAGGCAATCTGCCTTCGATCTCTAGTTGCAACGACAAACTAAGAAACGTGCGGATGAAAACGATCAAGCCCAGTACGACCACGTTCTGGATCGTGGGCGCCACCACGACCGTTCGAATGATGTCCCCGGCGATGAGGAATTCGAGGCCAAGCAAAATCGCGCGTCCCACATCCTGCCGGTAAGGTAAGTAATAACTGCCAGCGCCATGCGCGCGGCGAATCAGCAGGCGCACCGTGGCAAGCAGCACACCGCCCACAACGATAAAGACGCCGACGCCATCTACACTGGTGCCGACGAGGTCCATAATCTGCCGAAAATTTTCCATGGCTGTCTTTATTGCCGGAAAGCGCGCTGGTTTTCAATGCTGCGTGTAAACACCTAAAAGCAATTGCAGCCGACACGGCTGCCTCCATAGAAGCAGTTAGCTCTCGAGAACGACGCAGGCGACCGCGTGATGTTCGGTATGGCTGAGAGTGATGAGAGCCGAAGCAACGCCACGTTTTGCAGCGAGCTCCTGCGCGGGCCCGGAAAATATGAGAAACGGTTCGCCGCTCTCTTTTTTTCGGATGTCAATGTTGCGCCAACCCATCGCCTTGCCGATCCCTGTGCCGAACGCTTTCGCCACCGCTTCCTTTCCGGCGAAACGCGCAGCCAGATGGCGCGCCGGGAATTTCATCGACATGGAGTATTCAATCTCGCCGTCGGTGAAAACCCGATGCAGAAAACGCTCTCCGAAACGATCGATCGAACGCTGAATGCGCGCACACTCCACAAGGTCAACACCGATTCCAATGACGCTCATTTCGCTACGCGGACTGAGGAATTGTAGGGCGTTTCTGTGAAACGCCGGGTCTCAGCGTCTGACACAGACGCCCTACAAAGGCCAATAACGGCAAATTCATCCGGGATACTTCGCTATCGCGGCGAGCATTTCTTTAACGGCGGTCTCCAGTCCGACCCGTATCGAGCGCGACACGATGGAGTGACCAATGTTGAGTTCGGTCAGACACGGAATCTGATTTACGAGCTCGATGTTTTTGTAGTTGATGCCGTGACCGGCGTTGACCTGAAGATGCGATTCCGATGCGGCGCGCGCTGCTGCCCGCAATTGTTCCAGTTCTTCCTTCTGAATTTTTTCTGTAAATGCGTTCGCCAGTCTGCCGGTATGCAGCTCCACCATTTCCACACCGAGCTCGGCAGCGGCATCTACCTGCTCCAAACTGGGGTCGATGAACAGGCTCACGCGAATCCCGGCAAGTTGCAGACGTTTGATAGTAGGTTCGAGTTCCTTGCGTTGAGCAAGGACGTCAAGCCCGCCTTCTGTCGTAACTTCCTCGCGTTTTTCCGGAACCAAGCACACCTCATCTGGCACAATGCGCAGCGCAATATCGATGATCTCCTGCGTGTTGCCCATCTCCAGATTTAGTTTGGTCATGATGTTCCGACGTAGACGTTCGACGTCTGTATCTTGAATGTGACGGCGATCAGCGCGCAGATGGGTAACGATCCCTCCGGCGCCGGCTCGCTCGCAAATTGAAGCCGCCAAAATCGGATCGGGTTCTGCGTTTTTGGATTCCGGCATGGTGGCATAACGCGCTTGCCGCAACGTCGCCACATGATCGATGTTCACTCCCAAGCGCAAACTGCTCATTTAACCGCGCCAAATAGGGCTCACTCGATGAGCTTGAGCAAGTCCGAAACGACTATAAACCGTCGTTATCATTCTGAGCGAAGCGAAGAATCTCAGATGATCGCTGTGCTTACGCCAAAAAATAGCCAGCGCTGTTTCGCTTCGCTCAACATGACAGGAAAATCCATGGCGAGGAACTCGGAGCGATGAACGCGCGGGCGTGTTTCGGCTTATGCGACTTGGCTTTAGCGACCGCTGGGGGTCGGTGAAGGTGTATTGGACTCCTGATTTGTTGATTGCTGCTCAGTGGTTTGTGCCTTGGCCTTCTTGGATGTTTTTCTGGATTTTCGGTGGGTGCTGGTACTCTCCTTGGTTTTCTCGGCTGTACCTTCGACAGTTTCCTTGGTCTTTTTGGCTACAGTCTCAGCGGTCTCCTTGGTTTTCTCCCCGACGGTTTCTGCGGCCTCCTTGGTTTTCTCTCCTACGGTTTCGGCCCCTTCCTTAATTTTTTCTCCCGCTTTCTTTGCCCCATGCTTTACGTCCTGAACCGTTCCTTCCTGTCCAAGCGCGGCTAGCGCTCCGGCCGCGACCAAAGCGACAACCAAACTCCTTATTCTCATGCTTTTCCTCCTGTTGATTTGCAGTTTCTGTACAAATGAAACGGATTAGGCGTCAGAATCGCGCGCCTCGCGCCGGGCTATTTGAGATCGCGTAAACTAAATCGGCTACTGTGCCGCGCAGCACATTCGCTTGTAAATCGACGCAAGGGTCGAGAATGGAACGCCGAAAATATAAAGCGTTGCAATGAATCCATAGGCAAATGTCAGGCGCATTCGCCCGACTGCCTCGTAGCGGCGAGGGCTTACCCGGATGCGCTCTCGGCTGAAGGTCACGCACCCATGGCGATGAAGCTGGCGAAAGAATTCCACGTCTTCCATTAAAGGCACCTCCGGGAAGCCGCCAATATCACCAAAGATACTTCGTCGGCAGAATATCCCGTGATCACCGCATCGCATTCGCAATAGAATGCCTGCGTAATGAGCAAAGCTGTCTGTTAACCGATAAATCCAACCTCCCGGCAAGCGAATCCGGAAGTAACCGCCAACGACTTTTGGATTATCCATGATGCGCGCAATCTCATCCAAACATTGCCTTGGCAGTTCCCCATCGGCGTGGACAAACCAAAGAATCTCTCCGTGCGCGACGCGCGCTCCGGCATTCATTTGAGTGGCACGACTGCGCTCGCTCTTGACGACGCGATCGCAAAATCCGGCCGCGAGCCGATTGGTGCTGTCCGTGCTACCACCGTCGGCGACAATAATTTCAGCTCCGGGCGCTCGCTCCCGCAAATGCGCTAGAAATGGGCGGATCAACGGGGCTTCATTAAAAACTGGGACAATGAGCGAAACCTGCGTTCGAGCGCTTTTCGCTGAGTTGTCTGCTAAATTGCGATTATTGGGTTGCATCTTCTCGCACCTACCGAGAGCCTCCACAAATACAGTCTGTTTCTTGCCGATTACGAAGTGACTTCCTCTTGCCAACTGGCTCGGCAAAGAATTTTGCCGGAATAAAACAGTTGCCCGAAGCATCTCTTAATGAATAAAACAACCTTATCAATAAATCGGCGGGACCTGGCAGAGCGCTTCTGTCGGCCCACCGGTTTATGAGATGAGTTTTACAAACCATCAAAACATCCAACAAAATACAATTAAACGAAGCTGAACACGGAGGAATTCATATGATCGCAAGACTTATTGTCGCAGCGGCCGTTGCACTATTCTTCACACCGGCAGCGCTGGTCTTTTCACAAGAGCATCCGGAACATCCGAAGAAAACAACTGAGCAACCAAAACAAGGAGGGGAACACCCCAAGAAAGGCGCGGAACACCCGAAAGGCGGCGCAGAGGCAAAGCAGGTCAGCACGGCTGATATCTCTGCCGGCATCAAGACGAATATCGATGCGAAAAGCAAAAAGAGTCCCGACGGGAAATTCCACATCCAACACGAAGGACAGGATCTGGCTCTCGACTTGATAAAAGTGCACGATGATCGGTTACAGGACCTCGGCGGCGGAAAATACTTCGCGTGCGTGGACATGAAGGGAACAGACGGAAAGACCTACGACATCGATTTCTTTCTGACCGGACAGCCGGGCAAGATGAAAGTCACCGATACCTCGGTCCATAAGATCGACGGCAAACCGCTTTACAACTGGAAAGAAGAAAACGGCAAGTGGCAGAAGGTGCCGGCAAGCTGAGAAAGATTTGGGACGTTAAGGCGCAACCCCGAACGCTTTCGGGGCTGCCTTTGCAGAAAAGGTTGATCATCAAGCTACCGATGCGGTTTGTCATTAGTTCGGCCATGTTTCTGGCTGGCGCACTCACCGTCTTTGCGGGTAGTGACGCTGGAATTATCAGAGGCGCAGATCAGTTCGAGTTTGTCTATCACGTCAAACTTCCTGAGATCACCGGCGAGGCTCGCGTCTGGATACCGCTGGCAAAGACCGATGCCTTTCAAAGCGTGACCGTGGAAGAACTGAATATCCCAGTGAGATGGGAAAAGGCGCAGGACCGCGAGTACGGCAATGACATTTGTGTTCTCCAGCCCCGGCCTGAAGACAGCGGCAAGACCATCGAAGTGCGATACCGTGTCGTGCGCAAAGAAAAAGCCCCCTATCCTGCAAACAATGTAGAAGCGGCTCGTTACTTGCGCCCGGAGAAACTGGTACCGGTTGATGAAACCTTCAGAACGCTCGGTCAGAAAGCAACGGCGGGAAAAACTGACGATCTCGATCGCGCGAAAGCGCTATACGATCATGTGATGGGCCGCATGCGCTACGACAAGTCCGGCACTGGTTGGGGCCGCGGCGACGCCAAGTACGCTTGTGATGTGCGCACCGGTAACTGCTCCGATTTCCACTCCTATTTCATTGCTCTCGCGCGCAGCATTGGTATTCCGGCGCGTTTTGCCATTGGCGCTACCATTCCAGCCGACAGGAACGAAGGCACCATCGAAGGCTACCATTGCTGGGCGGAATTCCTGGCGGACGGCCGCTGGGTGCCAGTGGATATCAGCGAGGCATGGAAAAATCCAAAGCTCGCTGATTATTATTTTGGCCACAACCCGGCGAACCGCTTCGAACTAACGAAGGGCCGCGACCTGGTGGTCGAGCCCGAGCCAGCAAGCGGCCCGATCAATTTTCTCGCTTACCCCTTGCTAGAGATAAATGGCGAGGTCGTAAAACCTGAGACTATATTCCTGTTCCGCCGCGTCGGCGCATAGGAAAAAAGCCTTCGCTCACATCAGCTCGTTATTGTCGCTGCGTATTCGGCGATGATAGAGTCGACTCACGCGTGACTCTGCAAAAAATTCCTCTGATGGATTATATCGGCAGGCCATTGCTGGCCGGCGTATTTCTCGCGCTGCTTCTGCTGCAGTGGCGATTTCCGCTGCGGCGCGTGCATTTCAGTGTGCTGCACCGGCTCGTGCGGAACTTTGTGCTTTCGATTCCCGGTTTTGCCATCGTTCGGCTCGCCATGCTGCCGATCCCCATCGCTGTAGCATTGTGGGCACAAGATCGACAGATCGGTTTGTTAAACTGGCTGCCACTCCCCGGCTGGTGCGCTGTCATCGCAACATTCCTGCTGATGGATTACGCATATTGGTGGTGGCATTGGGCCAATCACATGATCCCAATCTTCTGGCGGTTCCATAACGTGCATCACACCGATCTGGATCTGGATGTGACTACCGCCGCGCGATTTCACTTCGGCGAGATGATTTTTTCCATCGGATTTCTTTCACTTGCAGTTTTGGTCTTCGGCATCGCGCCGATCATGCTGGTCGTGTTCTTTATCACATTCGAGGCTGCAACGCTTTTTCATCATTCCAACTGGCGTTTGCCGATTAAACTGGAACGAATTCTGAATCTGATCATTGTGACGCCGCGCATGCACGGAATTCATCATTCGATCGTGCAGCGCGAGACCAATTCAAACTGGGGCACGATTTTTTGCTGGTGGGACAAACTCCATCGCACGTTGCGCCGCGATATTCCGCAGGACGCCGTCACCATAGGTGTGGCTGCCTATCGCGAGCAACACGAACTGACACTTGGGAAACTCTTCGCGTTGCCGTTTCGTAAACAACGCGCGTGGCGTTTGCCGAGTGGCGAGATTCCCGAACGCGCGGTTCAGCCTGCAGATGAGCTCGCAGAATAGCTCGACGCTGGAGGCGTTCTTTGAATGATGGCGAATTCGCAGGGACGCCGCACTGCAGCGTCAGGTCGGCGGAGGCCGACCCTACCATTGGACTTTTATTTGAAGACGTTGTCGAAGATTAGCTGTGCTCGGCTGTAGTTACGGCCGTGCGGACCTTGATCGTTTAGTCCCCAGTTGTACGGAAGGTATTTGATCTCGTATTTGCCGCTCGCGGCAAAGATACGAACCGATGGTGGCGCGTAGCGGCCGAGAATTTTCGGAACGCCACCAGCCTTCTCGAAATCGTTCTTGAACCACTTAAAGATGCTGGAGATTTCGACGCGCTTTTCATTAGGCGAAAATTTGTTCAAATCTTCGCGTCCCAGCCATGCTCGATATGCGCGGTCGTTTTGTCCTTCGAATTTGTCGGTCGTATAGGCAAAGCGCTGCAGCGGCGGACAGCTGCGCGCCGCGCATACGAGCACGGCGTGTGCGCGGTACCCGATCAATGGTCGCAGCGTTCCATGTTCGATATCATCCAGCGAAACTTTGCGGCCGCCAATCTCATGGCGCTTTCCGGAAAAGGAATCTTGTAACTGCCAGATGCTCTCAGTTGGATAGCTCGACAAAATCCAGCGGAGCACCAAGGCGTTGTAAACGTTTACTAGTGAGGCGGCCTTTGCGTTGCCCTGCGCCGGATTATCAATCTTCGCTGCGAATTGCTTCAGGTAATCATCGAGAGCGGAAAGATCTGCGGCGCTTTGTTTCCATGATCCGTAGTCCACCAACCCTTGCTCGTTCACATGCTTTTCCAGCAACCGATTGAGTTCGTCGTGGTTAATTCCCGCTGGCACGTCGACATTTTCTACCTTCTGTGCGCGCGTTATCGCCACGAAAATCAACCCAACGATGCTGATCGATCTCCAGAGTTTATTGATCACGGCCGCATCGAATGGATTAGAGCACGTAAGAGCGGAGTTGATCACGCGAGCCTTCCATGGCGAGCATGTAAGTCGTGTCGCCCTCGCGCCAAGTCGCCGTTGCCCAGCCGCCTTGCCGCACAAATTCGGGTGGAGTTTTTGGCGAGCGAGCGGACGGCGGCACTGCATTCGTGATAACGAGGTGAATCAGCCCGCCATCTCGACGCATAAAGCAGATTACTGACACCGGAATTCCATTCCGCGAAAACGTTTTGCAACCGATACTCTCCAGTTTGCCAAGGCTGTCCGGCAATTTTGGCGCGGCCGGTGCATGGTTTACGCGCAACCACGCCAGCAGCTCGCCTGCGTTGCCCGATTGCGCGTCGAAGCTTGTTTCATTTTTGACAAGTGTCGAAATGACTTCAAGCGCCTGGTCCTGCCATCCCGCCAGGTGCGCCGGCCGCGTCTCATGCCAGATCAAAGAACCGAGAATCGCCATTGAGATCAGTGCGGCGGCAATCGCCCACTTAATGAATGGCCTCGACCAACGGAGCGGACGGCTGACCTTTACACCAGCCAGAATGCTTTCTCGCAAATCAGGCGGCACCTCGATGGCGCCCAATTTTTCAGTCATGGCCGTATCGAACGCGATCGAAGCAACGAACCAGCGTTCCAAGACCGGATCGCGCCGGACTTGTTCGAGCGCTTCGGCAAAGCGCGGATCGTTTGCGTCCTGGCCGCCTGGCCGATACGCGTTCAAAACAAACTTCGCTTCCCGATTATCCATTTGATTCTTCCCTTTTGTTTGATTGGAAAGCAAGGACTTTATTCCCGAGAACCTCCTCTTTTGAGAGCAGCCGCTGGCGCAACAGCGCTTTGCCACGTGACAATCGCGACATCACCGTGCCGATCGGCACGTCGAGCATATCTGCGATTTCCTGATATGAGAATTGTTCCAGATAAAAGAGCGTCAGCGGCGCGCGAAACGGCTCTTCCACGTCGCGCAAAGCCTGCAGCACTGTCGCGCTGTCGAAGGCGTTCACGTTCGGTAAGATCGACATCTCCTCCTCACGCACATCATCCAGCTCGACCTTCGAAAAACGAACTTCGTGACGGCGACGACTCAGAAATTCGCGATACAACGTGGTAAACAGCCATGACTTTGCTTTCGACCTGTCACGCAACTGATGACCCTTCGACGCCCAAAGAAAAAATGTCTGCTGGGTCAAATCGGCTGCGTCAGCCTCCGACTTTGAAAGGCTGAGCGCAAAACGATAGAGCGGCGCGTAATGTTGATCCACCAATTGTTGAAAATCGGGCTCGTGCATGTTCACGCCGAGTTTGTTCTCGCCGTCACAACCGTGAGAGTCGTCACGACCGAGCGCTATTCCATCTATTACGCTGAAGGGAGAAGGTTGAGCAACTGTGCGTAGCCGCCTCGAGCAAGGCGCTGGGCAGCGAGTTTTATGTAATCTTCTGGCGCTTCAGCGCCGAGACCGTTCACTAACCGATTCATCAGATTAAACAATCCGCATATTGCCACTGCGTCATGCAATGCGCGATCGTCCCAACCGGCTGCAAAGATTGGATCGACATCTGCCGCTGTTATAGCACCAGGCGAAAGCGTTAGCTTGCGCACGAAAGCCAAGACGGGCCGCATGCGAGGATTGATATGTTCCGGGTTGCCGCCGGAGAAAATTTCGGAAATTGAATCCACGTGAATTCCAAGCGCGACCGCGGTTTGCGAATGAACTGCGCGGCAATAATTGCAGTTATTTAAACCTGAGACATACGCCGCGATCAGCTCGCGCTCAGCCGCGCTGAAAGGCGAATTGCCGCGCAGCAGAACTTCATGATACTCCAACAGCGGCTGCGCTGCTTCGGGGAAAGCTGGAAAAACTTGCAGCAACCCTGCGTCCGGCGGCAGCGATTTCAGAAAAGACATTCGTGTCGATCTTACATGCCCTTTGGAAATCAGGTGCGTCGTGCTCGAACACTCCAGAGCGTATCGAAATCGCGCAGGTAATAGAGCGCGAAACATGCGCCGAGCATCGGCCAGGCGGCGAAGAAAAGAATGTTCGGGCCTTCGAACGGATGCAGATATTGCTGGAACGACGAGAACGTCGACACGGCGTGTAGCAACAGCACGACGCCGTAAGTGAATCGTGGCGCGAACCCGATTACAAATCCGATCAAGAGAATGAGTTCCGCAACACCGATCGAGTAGATGATCGTCGGACCGAGTCCGCGCAAAAAATAAAAATGTTCGTAAACGGAGGTGGCGTGAGTGGGCCGAACAAATTTGTCGAGCGTCCAGATGAGCATGACGAGAAAAACTGTGACTCGCAGAACCAGGAGCGCCACGCCAACGCGGCTGCGATCATCGACCGGAGTCATTCCTAATGATGAGCAAGGTTGTGTGACAAGCGCGAGAACAAAACGCTTAGGATGCTGGCGATCACGAGGCCAGCCACGCTGACGCCTGCCAGGACTTTGTTGAACATGACGAAAATGAAAATAAAGACCCCGCAGCGCTGACGATTCCGACGAGAAGAGCTGACGCGCGGTGATGTTCTCGCATTCCGAGGACGAGACCAAGAAGAGTCACGAGCAGGAAAATAACGAGGAGCGGCAGGAGGACAGCGTCGTTGATCAGAAAGCCGAGCCCAATCGCGGACAAGATCGACAACAACGCGGGAAATCCGAGACAGCAGAGCGCGGCAAACACCGAGCCGACTACGCCGATTTTGTCGGTGTTTTTTCTCCAAAAATTCTTTGCCATATCTGCTTTCGGTTTGTGCGGACGGCGAGCGCCGCCCGCACGCTTCGATGATTATTGGTCAACCTTCTCCATCTCTTTGCCGCAACAGCAACGCGGTTTTAGATCGCCGCCTTTGCCGGGCGCGGCTCCTTTCGTCACCTGAATCTCGCAGCCGCACTCCGGATCAGGACACCGATACTTCTCACCTTGTTTAAAGGCCATTTTCATTCACCTCCCTTCTTGTAATTCCATCTCATTCCGCACAGCAGGAAAGTTTCGCAGGGTCTTTGTAGCGCGAGATCGCGACGATCTTTAGCGCTTCGGCCATCGTTGGGTAAACATGGAGCATATCGATGAAGTCCTGAATCTTCGCGCGGAAGCGCATGGCCATCGCCGCTTCGTGAATCACTTCCCCGGCGCTGTTGCCTACTATCGAAACGCCGAGCACTTCTGCGGTCTTGTCGTCGGCTACCATTTTGATGATTCCCGCCGTATCGCGAATCGCGCCAGCGCGGGGCACGAGTTCCATCGGCACGGTGCTGCACCAGCAACTGTGACCGGCGGCGATGGCTTCTTCTTCTGTCATGCCGACCGTCGCGATTTGTGGATCAGTGAAAATCGTGCGTGGAATGACGCGATGATTCACCGCGCGCAATTCATTGGAAAACGCATTGTGCGCGGCGATGCCACCGTCCTGGCTGCCGACCGGCGTGGCCATCTGGCTGCCGGCTTCTCGTCCAATCACGTCGCCTCCGGCGAAAATGTGAGAAACGTTTGTGCGCAGGAATTGATCCACGCGCACCTCGCCGTGTTTGCCTAACGAAACGCCAGATTTTTCGATGTCGATTTTGTCAGAGTTCGGGCGGCGGCCGGTGGCGACAAGCAGTTTCTCCGCGCGCAGTTCGCGCGCCTTACCGTCAATAACGGCGCTCACAATTGTTTCATGTCGATCTTGCTTCACCGACTGGGCGGAGGCTTTTGTCAAAACCTGGATGCCTTCCTTTTCGAAAACTTCGCCGATCGTTTTGCTGATTTGCGGCTCGTAGCAGTGGGCGAGCAATTGGTGACTACATTCCAAGATCGTGACCTGTGCGCCAAAGCGGCGAAACATCTGGCCCAGTTCGAGCGAGACGTACCCGCCACCAATGATGATGAGCGAACGCGGAAGCTCCCGCAATTCCATCGGCTCATCGTTAGTGAGCAGATCGCTCGTTAGAAAAGGCACATCACGCAAACCCTCAATCTCCGGAATGACCGGCCGCGAGCCGGTGGCGATGAGAATCTTGTTGCCGGTGAGCGTTTTGCCATCGACTTGCACCGTACGTTCATCAACGAACCGGACGTGGCCCTTTTCGATGGTGAACTGCCCGCCCGTCAGGCTCTCGTATTTCTTTTTGCGATAGCCGTGAATGACGTCGTCCTTCTGCTCGACCAGTTTGCGAAAATCCAAACTGATCTGCGCCGGCGTCAGACCAGGATAGCGCGGATGCCGCGCATCATGAATGATTTTCGCCGCCTCGATCAGATTTTTGGACGGCAAACAGCCGCGATTCACACAGGTCCCGCCGATGGTACGTTCTTCGGTCATCACGGCGGTCTTTCCGAGTTCCTGCGCGCGCAGCGCAGCGGCAAACGCGGTCGAGCCGGAACCGAGGATTACCAGATCAAAGTTACGATCGCCCGCCGTATTTCCTCCTGAGTTCAAGGATTAGCTTTCATTCGGCAGTGCGCGCACACCTTTCTCGCAGGCTTCCTTCAAAATCTTCAGTTGCTCTTGATCGAGATATTCGCCGGCTACGTCTTCGATCGACGGTTGCTTTTGGCCTGGGGCAGAGCAACCGCCGGTCAACTGCTTGCGAATATTATCTGTGAGCGCGCTTTGCAGTCCTTCGGCTTTGTCTTTCGCCAGTGCCGTCTTTGCTTGAACCCGGCGAATCAGCCTCGCAGCGATAATGCCTGCCTCTTCTTCGCTTAGCCGGTCCACATCCGCGCCTCGATACCAGCCTTTTCCGGACAAGAAATCCTTCACAGCTTCGCCGCGGGGCTTTCCTGCTATCTCCGTTGCGTGCTCTTCTTTGAGTTCCGCTACGATCTTACGTCGGGCTTCACCGTCCGACTCGGACTTCCACACGACGGCAATTGTCGTGCCGGCGCGATTCAACCAGGCTTCGAGCACGCCAGATTGTCGCTCCAAATCTAAAAGAATCGGCTTCGCAGCGCTGCCACAACCGATCTGCGGTGCAGCCGGACACTGCAATAAAACTTTGAAAAAGCTGATGCGATCGGCTTTGGTGGCGGTCACGTTTTCGCCGACGCTCACTCTGGCGACTTTTGTTTCAGCATCCTTAGTGTTCCTATTTTTAGCCATAGATGCTGAATCACTCACTTTGTCAGGCAACGAAGCGCGATACCCCGTAGAATTTATCGCAGCAACAAGCTGCTCGGTGTTCGTTTTGGCTGCGTCATAATCGACCGTTGCGGTCTTTGTCGCGACGCTGACATGCGCGGATTTGACGCCGTCGATTCGCTTGAGCGCGTGTCGCACGGCGACTTCACAAGTGGCGCAACTCATCCCCTCAACCGGGACGACAATTCGCTGGAAGGTCGAGCTTGGGCTTTGCGAAACCGGAGCGGGTGAACCGGGAAATGCATAGCTGCTGATGTTAAGCGCGGCGAAAGCTACGACGATTACCGAGGCAACAATCAATGTCAGCAAGCTAATGCGTCGGCCATACATCGCGCGGTGCTCACAAGCACATTGCGCTTTCTCACGGAAATGCTTAGTCCAGGCCCAGACAAGAACTACAATCGCCGCTCCGACAAAGATCCAGTGATATCGACCGATAATCGCTGCGCTGGTGCCGAGACCGAGCGCGATCAGCAACAATGGCCCGACACAGCAAATCGATCCCAGCACGGCGGAAAGAATCCCGGCGTATTTCGCTTTCATGCCAGCACGCTAGACCCTCTAGCTAGATAAAGAGTCAACGGCTTTTTTTCAAAAAATTCTGTGCTACGGCAGCTGCTCGATCAGATCGCAAAATTCGCCCGCGCAAACGCGCCCCGGCTTGTCGTCTTTTGCCCATTCATTCACGGATCTCGCGAGCAGCCGATGAAATGCCTGCAATTGAGTTAGACGAGCCTCAATCTCCTGCAGATGTTTGTGGGCGAGCTCGACTACCCGGTGACATGGCGCGCGCCCGTGGTCCTTCAAATCCAGGATTTGCTTTGTCTCCTCAAGTGTTAGCCCCACGGCCTGCGCCTTCTTGATGAATTGCACACGACGAATTGTTTCCGGTGGGTAGAGCCGGTAGTTTGCCGCCGAGCGCTCTGGTTTCGGCAACAATCCAAGTCGCTCGTAATAATGCAGCGTCTGCACACCCACTTCGGCCGCTTTCGCCACCGCGCCCACCTTCAACGCATGATCATCACAGAGCATTGCGAGTTAGCTAGAGATGAATCTTCGACACAGTCAAATGATCGACGCTCAACCAGCCGGCACCCGAGAAAAACAGCCACACAAGAATTACTAAACAGAGCACCTCCGGCAGATAAAGAAATTCCGAGAGCCAGCCGAGTGGAGATGTCGCTTTGATATTTCGAATCGCGGTCGTTGCAATGGCTACGATCATCACGCCGCTAAGCATCGCGCATGCGAAAGGCGTGATTGCGCCGAAGATGAGTAACAGACCGAAAACAAATTCAACCGTCGAAACAAACACAGCGTTGAGATCGGGAAAAGGAACACGCGCCTCGATCAATGTTTGACGCATCTGTTCCCTCCGCTCACGCACAAAAAGTTTGCCGCGTCCTGACAGAAAGAACAGCAGCCCCACGGCGATGCGCGCCAGGAGGATTCCGAGCCATTCCCACGAATGCAACTCGCTTAGGAATGTTCGCACCCACAGCATTGCATTCATTGGATGACTTGTTGCCAATCTTTATTGCTTTTAACGACCAGCCTGCAACGGAATAATCAAACCGACTCGCGCCTCGAAACTTCGCAGCGGTTCCGATGAAAAAAGGTGAAGGCATCTATAATGTCGTGGTGATCGGCACTGGCACGGCGGGTCTGGTCACCGCTGCCGGAACGGCTGGACTCGGCGGGCGCGTGGCGCTGATCGAGCGCAATTTGATGGGCGGCGATTGCCTGAACTTTGGGTGCGTCCCAAGCAAGGCGCTCATTTCATCGGCGCGTTTGATTCAACGGATTCGCGAATCGGAAAAATGGGGATTAGATCGGCAAGAACCGCAGTTCGCTTTCGAGAAAGTCTTTGAGCGCATGCGGGCGCGACGCGCGAAGATTGCGCCGAACGATTCGCAGGAACGGTTCGAGTCGCTGGGCGTGGACGTCTTTCGTGGCGAAGCGCGATTCGTCTCGCCACACGAAGTTGAAGTGAACGGTCAGAAGCTTCGCGCCAGAAATTTTGTCATCGCCACCGGCAGCCGCGCAGTCATTCCGAAAATCGAAGGTATTGATCGCGTCCCGTATTTCACGAACGAAACAATTTTCGACGAGCTGAATGAAAAGCCTGAAAGCATGATCGTCCTCGGCGGTGGCCCAATCGGTTGCGAACTTGGACAAGCGTTTCAACGACTCGGCGTAAAGGTTACGATTCTGCAATCGGCCGCTCAGATTTTGCCGGTGGAAGATGTCGATGTTGCGAAGTTCATGATGGGACGCTTCGAAGGCGACGGAATCGACATCCGCCTGAGCGCTGAGGCAAAACGAATCGAGAAACGTGACAAAAAGATTGCGGTCCAAGTTGTTGAACGACAAGACCGGTCCGCCACTTTCGTCGGTGATGTGCTCCTCGTTGCCGCTGGTCGGACACCGAATTTCCGCGCGCTCCAACTCGACGCGGCGGGAGTCGAGTACGACGAGCACGGTGCGGAAGTAAACGACTACCTGCAGACTTCACAGCCGCACATCTACGCAGCCGGCGATATTACAAATCGCCTGAAATTCACGCATACGGCTGATTTCACCGCGCGCATCGTTGTTCGAAACATTTTGATGCCCTTTCAATTTCTCCGGCAGAAAGTCGATTGGTCGGTCGTCCCCTGGTGCACCTACAGCGATCCGGAAGTCGCGCACGTCGGTCTTGGCGAAAAGGAAGCAAAACAAAGAGATAGCGCCTACGATTTGTTTGTCGTTTCGCTGGAAGATGTCGATCGCGCGGTCGTCGAAAGCGAAGAAGTAGGCTTCGCCAAAATCCTGACCTCCAGAGGCTCGGACAAGATCCTCGGCGCTACCATTATCGCTCCCCATGGGGGCGATCTACTTCACGAATTCGTGCTAGCGATGAAAGCTGGCACTGGCCTGGCCATGATCGCATCCACCATCCACGCTTACCCGACCTTTGCCGAGCTCGCCCGCAAGGCAGGCGACAAATACAACAAGACGCGGCTTACTCCGCGCGCAAAAAAGATTTTCACCTGGCTCTACGAGCGCGGCCGAAGATGAGCAGCGAAAAGAAAAGCGCACTCACGAGATTTGCTGCGCTCCTAATCATCATCGTTGCGCTCTTTCTCGCGATGAGACTTCTACCAGTCCGCGAATGGCTGATAAATTTTAATCAGTGGATCGGTCAGATGGGCGTGGCCGGCTTTTTTGTTTTCATCATCGTTTATGCGATCGCAACGGTGTTACTAACCCCTGGAGCAGTTCTCACGATCGGCGCGGGATTCGTCTTCGGATTGTGGAAAGGTTTTGTGGGCGTCTCCGCTGGCGCGACGCTCGGCGCGGCCTTGGCCTTCCTCGTCGCTCGATTCATTGCGCGCGACAAAATTGAACGAATAGCGCAGCGAAACGAGAAATTCCGCAGGATCGACAACGCTATCGGCGAACAAGGCGCGAAGTTGATTTTTCTGCTTCGGCTCAGTCCAGTGATTCCGTTTAATCTAAGCAATTATTTTTATGGCCTGACGGGCGTGAAATTCTGGCCTTACGTGCTGGCAAGCTGGATCGGCATGATGCCCGGCACGTTTCTATACGTTTACATCGGCACGGCTGGCAAAGCTGCTGCATCAGTGGCCGCCGGTGGCGAAGCAATGAAACACGGCTGGCAATACTGGACATTCATGAGTGTTGGTCTTGTCGCGACAATTATCGTCACAATCTGGGTAACCAAGATCGCGCGGGATGCGCTGAGAGAGACCGGCGCGCAAAAGTAGTAGGCCTAGCAATCTACCAGCCGATTCTTGTAATAAGTCGCTAGCAGATCGACTTATCTCCATAGAGGACGAGTTTTGAGCAATCAGGAACAACATTCGGCCGCCGGCCGCTTTTTAGGACTGCTTCAACCAATCGAAAGCGATCTAGAAAATTACGCGCGGCGGATGGTGTTTGACCGGCGCGATTGCGAAGATGCACTGCAGAACGCTGTGCTCCGCGCCTTTCGCGCGTTTGATCGCTATCACGATGATGCCAGCTTCCGCGCCTGGATGTTTAGGATTTTGACCAACGAAATTTTCACGATGCATCGCAAGCGCGGGCGTGTTGCGCAGTTCGAGGTCGCTGTCGACCCGGAAGAAATCGAGGAATTCGCCGGACTCCAATTCGTCGGCGACGCGCCGATTTCGTGGGAAACGCTGGCCGATGCTCTCGACGAAGAATTACTCACCGCGTTGCAAACCCTCAACCAGTCGGAGCGGGCAGTCCTGCTCATGCGCGCGATTGGCGATTTGCGTTATCGGGAGATCAGTGAATGCCTCGCCATACCGCTCGGTAGCGTGATGGGAAATCTTTCCCGTGCCCGGCAAAAAATGCGCGATGCAATTCTGCGCGCGAGAAAGCGATCATGGTTATGAAATGCGCTGAAGCCAGAAATTTTGTCCGACTCTATCTCGATTCGGAGCTGGGCACTAAAGAGAGCTTTGAAGTCGAGCAGCATCTCGAATCGTGTGCGGAGTGCGCGGGGTTGTTCGAAGCAGAAAAGAAATTCGATGGTCGGCTGGGCAGATTTTTGCGAAACGGCGCACCCACGCGTGTGTTATGGGAAAAAATCGAAGCGCAGATCGCGCCATCTGGCAGTCGCAGGATCAAAGCGCTTTGGCCGCTCGCGCTGGCTGCTTCGCTTGTCCTCGCTACCGGTATAGTGTTTTTTGCGAAATCCCGCAACCTCGATCTTGCCAACGCGGTCGAGGAATGTCACAGCGCGTACGTTCATCAGATCACCACGCCCGAGTTCAGCGGCGCGGTGCCGGAAAAAATTGCGCAACAGTTCGGCGGTCGCCTCGATACCGGTGCATTTGCCTACCGGCCTTCGGAGCCGGCGTTCACATCCAACGGCGCGCGGTTGTGCCACGTGGAGGGTGTGCCGGTCGCGCTGATTCTCGGTCACTGTGCCGAGACCCCGGTGTCAATGATCGTGTTGAAAAAAAGCGAGCTCGATCATTTTCCGCAAACGAAACGGAAACTGGAATCCGGCGATCCGATCGCTTGCAGCCGCTCGGGCCGATTCCAGTTCGCGGCGCGTGTCGTCGATGATCACGTGGTCTGCGTCATCGGCGATGAACCGCGGGCAGCACTGGAGGATTTATTGAGAACGGTGCGCCGCGCGGACGGGTAGAGCCGAGGCGATTCTTTTGTAATAAACGGCGGCTGCGGCGGCTTTATTTGGGGAGAAGCCGATGGTTAAAGCTGCGCTTAAAAATCCGCATGCCGTCATTGTGCTGGCGCTGGCCATTCTGGTCGTCGGGCTGAGGGCGATCGTGAAGCTGCCGACGGACATTCTGCCGACGTTTAAAACGCCAGCGGTGCAGATCGTCACCTTCTATCCGGGCATGCCGGCGGAGGTAATGGAAAAGGACATCATGACGCGGCTAGAACGTTGGACCGGACAATCGAACGGCATCGCGCGGCAGGAGGCGAAGGCAATGATCGGCGTCTGCGTAGTGAAAGATTTCTTTCGCGAAGATGTCGATCCAAACACCGCGATGTCGCAGGTCACGTCACTGGCGATGAGCGATCTGTTTTATCTCCCGCCCGGCACGATCCCACCGATGGTAATGCCGTTCGATCCGACCGCGACGATTCCACTTTGTTTGATTAGCGTGTCGAGTCCGCAGTTCGACGAAACGAAACTGTACGACGTTGCCTATTTCGACTTGCGCAATCGCCTGCAATCAATCACCGGCGTGATCGCACCTGCGGTTTATGGCGGCCGATTGCGGCGCATCCTCGCGTATGTCGATCCGCTGAAAGCGCAAGCGCGCGGGCTGTCGCCGCTCGATGTGATCAATGCCGTCCGCGACTTCAACGTGATGATCCCGACAGGCGACGCAAAATTCGGCGCGCTCGACTACCAGATCAACGCCAATGGCATGGTGCCGGCAGTGGCGCAGCTCAATGATTTGCCGCTGCGCGTCGGCAACGGGCCGCCGACGTATGTCCGCGACGTTGCAAAGGTCGAAGATTCACATCAAATCCAGACCAACATCGTCCGCGTGCAGGGCAAGCGGCAGGTGTACATCCCGATTTACCGTCAGCCGGGCGCGAACACGATCGCCGTGGTCGAAGGCATCAAAGCGCAGCTCAAACCGATCCTCGAGCGGATCAAGGGCATCAACCTTGACGTAGTGATGGACCAGTCGGTTTACGTGCGTCAGGCAATCCGCAATCTCGTGCAGGAAGCTGCGCTCGGTTTTCTGCTCGCCGCGGCGATGGTGTTCATTTTTCTCGGCAGCGCGCGCCCGACTGGCATCGTGCTCGTCGCGTTGCCGCTGGCAGTGCTCGGCTCGCTAATCGGTTTGTATTTTACGCGGCAAACGCTCAACGCCATGACCTTGGGCGGCATCGCCGTCGTCATCGGCTTGCTCATCGACGAATCGATTGTCGTTTTGGAAAACACTGCACGGCATCTTGAGTTGGGGGCGTCGCCTCGCGAGGCCGCCCTCATCGGCGCCAGCGAAGTGATGCGGCCACTGACGATTGTCACCATCACGATCAGTGTCGTGTTTTTCCCGATCGTCTTCATGGGCGGGATCGGGAAGTTCTTGTTTATGCCGCTGGCCCTGGCGGTGATCTTCGCGATTTGGACGAGCCGATTGCTCGCCTCAACATTCGTGCCCGTCTCAGCTGCCAGATTCTTCACGCGCACCGCGAAGACGAATTCGCCCTCACCTCAATCCTCTCCCTCAGAGAGAGGGGACCGCGAAGCGTCGGGTGAGGATTGGTCTGAATGGTTCGAGCGGGTGCGGGTGCGCTACTCCGGTGCCCTGGATCGCGTTCTGCAAATGCGGCGGCTCGTGCTCGGCGCGACCGCCGCGCTGTTTATCCTGTCGATGTTCATTTTCAAACTGATTGGCACGGAGCTTTTCCCGCAGACCGATGCCGGCCAGTTCGCGGTCAAAGTCCGCGCGACAACTGGGCTGCGCGTAGAAAAAACCGAGGAGCTAGTGACGCAAGTGGAGAAAGCCATTGGCGCAGTCATCCCGGAGAAGGAACGCACGATGATCGTCTCAAACATCGGAATCTTACTCGACTGGCCGGCAGCGTACACGCCGAACTCAGGCCCGCAGGACGCGTTCCTCCTTGTGCAGCTCGCCCAGCATCATGCGCGTTCGACTTTTTTCTACGTTGATGAACTGCGCAAAAAACTGCCGCAGCAATTTCCAGGGATCGAGTTCAACTTCGACACCGGCGGGATGCTCAGCGCTGCACTAAACGGTGGATTGCCCGCGCCGATCAACATTCAAGTTGAAGGCAACAAGCTCGAAGTCGCGCACGAGATCGCTGTAAAAATCAAGCGCCACGCCGAAACGGTGCGGGGCGCCGTGGACGTGCGCATTCAACAGCGACTCGACGCTCCGCAGATCAACATCGACATCGACCGCGTGAAAGCAGCGCAGGTTGGGCTGACGCAGGAGGAAGTCGTCAAAAATATCGTCACCGCGCTCAATAGCTCGATCAACTTCGCGCCTTCATTCTGGATCGATGAGAAAAACGGGAACCATTATTTCATCGGGGCGCAATATCGGGAAAACGACATCCAGTCGATCAATACGATTTTGGACATTCCTATCACGGGAAAAAATCAGACGACGCCCGTGGCGCTGAGAACGTTCGGAAAATTTTCGCGCGGCACAGCTTATTCGGAGATCAATCATCTCAACATCACGCGTGTGACCGACGTTTTCGTGAACGTGCGCGGCCGGGATGTCGGCTCAGTGGTGGGCGACATTGAGCGTTACGTTGACAACATCAAGAACGATCGCGCGCAAGTTCCCGAGGGCTATTCCATCCAAATGCGGGGCGAAGTAAAAACGATGCACGAGTCATTCACCTCGCTCGGCTTCGGCTTCCTGCTCGCCATCGTGCTCGTTTATCTGGTGATGATCGTCGAGTTCCGTTCGTTTCTCGATCCGTTCATCGTGATGTTCGCCGTCCCGCTCGGTTTGATCGGCGTGGCGTGGATGCTCTTTCTCACGCAGACGTTTCTCAGCATTCAATCGATGATGGGGATCATCATGATGGTCGGCATTGTAGTGAGTTTCAGCGTGCTGATGGTCGATTTCGCCAACCGCATCCTGACCGAGGCCGCTGAGAAAAATGAGCGCAAGACCCCGCGCGACGCGATTGCGGAAGCAGCCACAATTCGTCTCCGTCCAATTTTAATGACCGGCCTCGCCGCAATTCTTGGTCTCATGCCGATGGCGCTTTTTGGCGGCGCGAACATCCCGCTGGCTCGCGCGGTAGTCGGCGGAATTCTTGCCGCGCTCGTTCTCGTGCTTTTCGTCGTGCCGGTGCTCTACGTCTTGTTCAAACGCGAAAAAGCGGTCGCGGTTTCATGAAAAATCTTTGCGCCGTTGCGGTCATTGTTGCTGTGTTTGCTGTTCAAAGCGGCTGCGAATGGTTCCGGCCGCAAAACCCAGCGATGTCGGTGCAAACAATCCGTCCGAAACGTGGAGAGATTGTTCACAAAGTCACGCTTCCTGGAAATGTGATGGCATACCAGGAAGCGACGCTCTACGCAAAAGTCGCCGGTTATTTAAAAACCATCAACGTGGACAAGGGCGACAGCGTAAAGGAAGGCGAGCTGCTCGCCGAAATCGAAGCGCCCGAGATGCTGGCGGACCTCATCAAAGCGAAGGCGGAAGCCGAGGCGGCGCAGCTTGATTACAAACGCGTGACCGACGCGCAGAAAAAAGCTTCCGATTTGGTGGTGCCGCAAACTGTGGACGCAGCGAAGGCGAAGTCGGGCGTGGCGGTCGCTGGCCTCCAACGTATCGAAACGCTGCTCAGTTACGCGAAAATCACCGCGCCGTTTTCCGGCGTGATCACGAAACGCTGGGTCGATCCGGGCGCGCTCATTCCCGCGCCCACGTCAAGCAGCACGTCGAAAAGCGCAGCCGTGGTGACGTTGATGGATTTCAGCACGGTGCGCATCGACGTAGCGATCCCGGACACTGAGGCACCGTTGGTGAAAAAAGATCTGCCCGTAACAGTGACGGTGAGCGAACTGCCGGGCCGCGTGTTTCAAGCCACGATCACGCGTTTTTCCTACGCGCTGGATGAATCGACCAAAACAATGGCGACCGAAATTGAAATTTCAAATCCCGATCTCGCGCTGCGCCCTGGCATGTGGGCCGCCGTCGAGATCGAGCTGCAAAGAAAAGGAAACGCGCTGCTTATTCCCGCCGAAGCGCTCGTCATTGAAAAGAACAAGAACAGCGTTTTTGTCGTGCGCGACAAGAAAGCGCTCAAGGTCGCTCTCACCACCGGCTTCGATGACGGCGTAAACGTAGAAATTCTCAAAGGCTGCGGTCCGAACGATGCGGTCATTGTTGCGGGCAAACAATCCGTGACCGACGGACAAAAGGTTCAAGCGATCGAAAGCAAATGAAGCGCTGGTGTTTCGCCGTCGTGATCTTTGGCGCACTCGTCCGGTTCGCTGCTGCGGCCGAACCAAATGGACGTGCGGAATCGCTGACGATCGATTTGCCGACAGCCCTGCGGCTGGCCGGCGCGCGAAACATCGACATCCAGCTTGCGCGCGAAAAACTGGCCGAGGCGCATGCGGAGGAGGAGAGCGCGATTGAGCGATTTTTTCCGTGGATTGCGCCCGGCGTCACGTATCGTCGCCATGATAACTTGATCCAGAACACCGAGGGCGTAATCGAAGAAGTCCACAAACAGAGTTACGCGCCTGGCGAGACTGTTTTCGCGCAAACCGACGTCGGCGACGCAATTTTCAAATCGCTCGAAGCCCATCAGCTTACAAAAGCAGCTCGTCACGGTCTCGATGCGCAAGCGCAGGAGACGATCCTGACTGCGGCGCGCGGATATTTCGATCTCGCGGCGGCCCACGAAGCGGTGGGAATCGCGCAGGAGGCATTGCAGGCATCGGCTGATTACGCAGCGCAGATCGATCGTGCGTTGAGCGCCGGCATTGCTTTTAAGGGCGACGCCCTGCGCGTCAAAGTTCAGCAACAGCGCGACGAAATTGCCCTGCGGCGAGCGCAGGAAAATGTGCGGCTCGCTTCCGCAAAACTCGTCCAGATTTTGCATCTCGATCCAACGGTCGAGCTGATGCCGCGGGATGCGAGCGTCGTGCCCCTCTCGATTATTTCTGCGAAGGAGCCGCTCGGCGATCTCGTCTCGCAAGCTTTGGCGACGCGCCCCGAGACGCAACAAGGCGCCGCATTTCTGAGCGCGGCTCAACATGCCAAGAATGGCGCGATTTACGGTCCATTGATCCCCTCCGTCGGTGGCCAGGCTTTTTTCGGCGGACTCGGAGGCGGAAAAGACAGCGAGACCGGACGCTTCGGCGAATCCGAGGACTATGTGGCGCTGCTCAATTGGCGCATCGGTCCGGGCGGCCTCTTCGATTTCGGAAATATCCACGCTCAGCAGGCACGCGTTCGCGGCGCTGCGCTCACGACCGACAAAGTGATCGATCAAGTCGCGAACGAAGTCATCACCAACCGGACGCGCGTCCAATCGCTCGCCGATCAGATCGCGATGGCAAAACAATCGCTCTCCGATGCGGCAGAAGCTTTGCGTCTGGCGCAGGAACGTAAGGAGTTCGGCGTGGGCGTCGTGCTCGAAACAATTTTGGCGCAACAGGAATTGTCCCGTGTCCGGAACGATTATATCAACATCGTCGCCGACTACAACAAAACTCAGTACGGGCTGTTGCGTGCGCTCGGCCGGCTCTCCACGCCAACTCCGGCTCTTGTAAGCAAACCGAGGAGCAGTTCGCGGTTTTCGCCGAAGTAATTTTCGTCCGCAGGCTGGACGAAAGATCAACAATCGAATTGCGAGCTTTTCAGGAATAAAGCGATCTGCTAAAGCTTCGTATCAAGATGATCGAAGGTACTCGCAAGGAAAGCATCGTCCGCCAGCGTTATGCGGCGGGAGCAAAAGAGCGCGCGGAGAAACTTTGTTGTCCGGTTAATTATGAGTCGGCATATCTCAGCGTCATTCCACAGGAAGTGATCGAGCGCGATTACGGCTGCGGCGATCCGTCGCGTTATCTGCGCGAAGGCGAAACGGTTCTCGATCTCGGCAGTGGCACGGGAAAAATCTGTTTTATCGCTGCGCAAATCGTCGGGCCAAACGGGAAAGTGATTGGCGTTGATATGACGGACGAAATGCTGGAGGTGGCGCGACGCAACGCGCCGGTCGTTGCCGAACGCCTCGCCTACGCGAACGTAGAATTTCGTAAAGGCCGTATCCAGGATCTGGCGCTCGATCTGGAATTGTTTGATCGACAATTGAAAAGCAATCCAATAACGGATGCGGCTTCGTTTCTTGCCGCCGACGAGCTGGCCGAAGAATTGCGCGTCAAACATCCGCTGATTGCCAGCGACTCAATCGATGTGGTCGTTTCCAGTTGCGTTCTTAATCTGGTCGAGCCGGAATCAAAGCGCCAGCTCTTCGACGAAGTATTCCGCGTCCTGAAAAAGGGCGGCCGTGTGGTAATTTGCGATATCGTGAGCGATGAAGAAGTGCCCGAAGAAATGCAGAACGATCCCGAACTTTGGAGCGGCTGCATTTCTGGCGCGTTCACCGAGCAAGGTTTTCTCGCGGCCTTTGAGAACGCAGGCTTTTACGGAATCCAAATTCTCAAACGCAACCGCGATCCATGGCGGACAGTTCGGGGAATCGAATTTCGTTCCGTTACGATCGAAGCGTTCAAGGGGAAACAGGGCGATTGTTTCGAGCGCAATCAGGCGGTGACTTATCGCGGTCCATTCAAGGAAGTGCTCGATGACGACAATCACCGGATGGAGCGCGGCAAGCGTTACGCAGTTTGCGATAAGACCTACAATCTCTACAAGAAAGCGCCCTATCGAGAGTTTTTCGAGTTCGTCGATCCGATTGTCGATGTACCGCTGGCCGAAGCCAAGCCGTTCGATTGTTCGCGCACATCGCTGCGCCATCCGAAAGAAACCAAGGGCCAGGATTACAGCGCGACCACAGAAGCGAACAGCAAATGCTGCGACGGCGGCGGTTGCTGCTAACTCCGAAAAGCTTTCGCGAGCTGATGACACTCGCCCTTCTTTTCCTTGCGACCTGCTTTCTCGCCTACTCCAACGGCGCGAATGACAATTTTAAAGGCGTCGCTTCACTCTTTGGCAGCCGAACGTGCAATTATTGGACGGCGATTTCCTGGGCAACAATCACCACATTTGCGGGATCGATCATGTCGGTCTTCATCGCGCAGACGCTGCTCAAAAAATTTAGCGCGAAGGGCATTGTGCCCGATCATTTTGCCGGATCGGAGTATTTTCTGCTCGCCGTTGCAATCGGCGCCGGCTTGACCGTCATCATCGCTACGCTCACCGGCTTTCCAATTTCAACCACACACGCGCTGACCGGCGCCATTTTCGGCTGCGGCCTCGTCGCGGTTGGGTCGCAGGTGAATCTGGCCGCGCTTGGAAAAGGTTTTGTTCTGCCGCTGTTGCTCAGTCCGGTGCTCGCGAGCGTAATCGCCGGCCTTCTTTACATGGTGTTTCACGCGCTTCGAGTCGCGACCGGAACCACCAAAGAATGGTGTATTTGCGTCGGAGAGGACCAACGCATCGTCGCGATGCCACAGCCGAACTCGTTGCTCGCGCTCCGTGCCGTTTCTCATCCATCGCACTTGACGGTAGATGAGCTAGAGAACTGCCGCGAACGCTACGGCGGTAATTTCCTCGGCTTCACTTCACAGCAAATCGTCGACGCCGCGCATTTTCTCAGCGCCGGAACCGTAAGCTTCGTACGCGGGTTGAACGACACGCCCAAAATTGTCGCGCTGCTGCTCTTGTGGAAAGCCTTCGACATTCGGTGGGGATTCGCGGCCGTTGGAACAACAATAGCGGTCGGTGGACTACTGAGCGCACGCCGCGTCGCCGAAACGATGAGCCACAAAATTACGGCCATGAATCACGGTCAGGGCTTCACGGCAAATCTTACGACTGCGATTCTTGTGGTGCTCGCCAGCCTGTTCGGACTGCCCGTTTCGACGACGCACGTGTCCGTCGGTTCGCTTTTCGGAATTGGCCTGACAACAGGCAAAGCAAATCCACGTGCGATAAGCGCGATCGTTTTTTCGTGGCTGATCACACTGCCGTGCGCCGCAATTCTCGGTGGTTCGATCTATTGGGCCACAAAGTTTTTCTATTCATGAACCGATTTACTGCCCGACTTGTTCAGGAAAACGTGGTGCTTCGCCGCGCGCGCACGGAAATTCTTCAGATCAATGTGGGCAAGCTTTGCAACCTAACGTGCGTGCATTGTCACGTAAACGCCGGGCCAAAGCGCAAGGAAATCATGACGCGCGAAACGATCGATCGGGTAATTAGTTGGCTCGCAAAGACTGACATCGCAATTGTCGATCTTACCGGTGGCGCGCCGGAAATGATTCCCGATTTTCGCTATTTTATCGAGCGAGTAACCGAGCTACAGCCGCGACGACATGTGATCGATCGTTGCAATCTCACCATTTTGGTCGAAGACGGTTACGAAGATCTCGCTGAGTTTCTCGCGAGGAATAAGGTGGAGATTATTGCTTCGATGCCGTGCTATTCACCGGAGAATGTGAACGCGCAACGCGGTGAAGGCGTTTTTGAAGGCAGCATCGCTGCTCTGCAACTGCTTAACTCGTTAGGCTACGGAATTGAGCCGGACCTGCCACTGCATCTCGTTTACAATCCCGTGGGCGCGTTTTTACCGCCGTCGCAAGCGGAGCTTGAAGCCGATTACAAGCGGGAGCTCAAGAAGCATTTCGGCATTGTGTTTAACAACCTCTACACACTGACTAATCTTCCGATCGGCAGATTCGCCAGTTACCTGCGTCGTAACAATAAGCTCGATGAATACATGCAGCTGCTGATCGAGGCGTTTAACGCCGCAACCATCGATGGTTTGATGTGCCGCAACACCATTAGCGTGGACTGGCACGGAGAAGTTTACGATTGTGATTTTAATCAACAGCTCGGGATGCAGTGGAATGGTAGGGACGGATCGCCGAGCCGTCCGGCGCGCCCGGCGGTCGCGCCCTACCACAGCGATTATGGTCGGCCTCTCTTTTTGTGGGACATCAATCCCGTCTCAATCGAAAATCGCGAGATCATGACTGGTAATCACTGTTTTGGTTGCACCGCTGGCGCCGGTTCCAGTTGCGGCGGAGCGATCGTGTGACTGTCAACACCCGTATCTTGGTGCGCTGATCTCCTTTAACGCGGGTGAGAATCAGCCCCAATGATTTGCAGTCTTACGAGGTACGTGTAGAACACATGTCGCCCAACTGGATTGCGCACTTCTCCTTCCGTCCCACTCGGATAGCGCTCGCGAACTATCTCTCGGTACTGCTCACTTCCTGGGAAGAATAGAAATGCGAGTCCCCTCCTAGAAGCGGGACTCAGCGAGAGCTCCTGAAGTGGGTTGCGTATCGTGATGTATTCTTGTCCTGATACAAGGTACCGCGTCGTCTCAGGATCATAAGGGTATTGTGACTGACCCACGGCTACGACTCGGTAGGCTGGGCCGAGCGAAGCCATGTACCTGCTTTGCACGGTCTGCACTTCGTACAGTCTCTGCGCGACCTTGTAGCGCTCGTTCCCTAAACTCTCCGGGTCCGCGTAATACCTGTAAAAATAGAAGTTGATATTGGCGTAGGCCAATGTCACCAGCCCAATGACCACCGCAATAGTTATCCATCTCTGTCTTCCGCGCGCCCAAACCTCCGTAGATTCGACCCATGCTCCGATCGGCACCGCAATCGCCGCGTAGAAAGCTGGAAAAGCTGGCGTCCAATGCGCCAGCATCGGTGGCGCGCTATTTGGATAGAGTACTAGCGTCCCCCCCACGAAGAGGACCCCCCCACCCGACAGCAACACAAGGAATGCCGCCGGATGTCGCCATCGCCATACCAAGAGGGCCGCTCCAAGCACCATCAGCGCGGCCTCTGCCGACAGCAGCAGCGGAGCATAGTACATAATATCCTGCGCACTTTGAGTGCTAATGCCTAGCAGATTCTCGGACATGATCGGCCACAGTGTGCTCCACATCTGTTGTAACTCATGCCAGCTTGCGGGTATCCGGTTCCAAGTCATCAGACCTGCACCCCGTCCGTAGTACAAGCCGGGATGTGTTATGAAGTAACTCAGCAGCGGTCCGAACCCAATGAGATAGCCAAGCACCAGCCACCCCAATTGCGCCACGTAGTGTCGTGCGCGACGCCAGTGTACGACGAGAAGATACGCCACGAAAGCTACGAGGATGAATGGCAACAGGCGCGTCCCGTAGTAAAAATGTTCGCTCACACCTGCGGCTAACCCGGCGAGCGTCCAGTCTGTCGGCCTGCGGTTGCGCACCCCTCGCATGAGGAAAAAAAAGCACACCGTCCAGAAGAACGGCGTCGTAATATTGTTCAGCGCCATGCGACTGTAGTGCACATTCGCAGCGCTGAACGCCATAATGCTCGCCCCTGTGATGGCCGCAATTCTCCCCCATACACCGCGCACCAACCCATAGAATGGCAGTACCGTTGCCGCGCCGAACAGGGCCGCAGGTAGTCTGACTGTTGCCAGCCCTATTCCGCCAAGCTTGAGCGCTCCCGCGACAATGGCAAACCACAGCGCCGGAAGCTCGACATCACTCCACAGCGTGCTGAACAGGCTAGGCGCAGGGCCTCGGCCACTAACATAGGCTCGTTCGGCTACCGACCCGGTCATGATTTCGTCGGGATAGATATTGAAAGGCACATCTCTCAAGTCCCATAACCGCAGTGCCAGCGCCAAGACTGCAATTGACGCAACCACAGCAACCTCCCACCATGTCCATGTGGGCGAACTATCGGCTTCGCCATCGTTTTGTCTCGCATGGCCAACAGGACGAAGTGTGGCCGCAGCTATCAATATGGCGATCCCACCCAGCCACAGCCAGCCCGCCGCACCAAACGTCTTACGAGGCGCAGCCAGGAAAGCGACATGTGACAGTGCCGAAAAAATCACCGCGCCACCCAGCGTTGCCAGAGGCAGCCGCCTTCTCCATGTTTGCAGGTGCGCTTCAGCGCCTTGATCTGCTAGAAATGGAGGCGACCATCGGGCGTCGCTCCAAGCCAGCACTGCTAATACACCAGCCGCCAGTAGCAAGAGCACAGCCAAGTTTCGGAGAGACTCGCGGCCGAGCAGTTCCGTACCCAACAGCGATAACACAAATGTTACCGGGCCCAGCCATACGCCGCGCGCCGACCACCGCCACAACAAACTTCTCGTGAGAGCGGCATCACGCATCTTTTGTTAGGTTTGTGACGATGGGTGAACCGCCCTTAGGCCTTCGACACGACAACGACACGCGCAACCATTGGCAGTACGATTTCGCTTCCTCTGGCATATCGCCGGATGCCATTTTCAATTGCGACGCGAATCGCGTCCAACCTTTCTGGCGGCTGGCGCGCGAGAAGTCCGGCCGTGCGAACGCCTGCATCGCGTTCTGCTTGGAAAAAATAAGACGCACTCGGAAGACGCCACTCGACGGTGCGCGTGTTACAGTTCATCGAGTTGCCATCAAAGCCTGCCTGTTCCAAAACTTTGTGGCACTCTTGGCTGTCGCCGTACAAATAATGCGGCGGGCCTTCGGGCAATCCCACATTCAAGTACGCGTGCGCTTGAATCGCCTCATTAACAATCCTGGCCCCGGGATTCTCTTCCGGCCCAGCCCAGACGGTAAAACCAAATTTGCCGCCAGATTTCAAAACGCGGCACGCTTCCGCGCACCCCTTTTCGGGATGCGAGAGATGCAGCAAACCGAAATTGATTAAAACACGATCAAAACTGGCGTCTTCAAATGGCAGATTCTGAGCATCGGCTTGGACGAAAGAAATATCAGGAAATGTTGTTTTTGCGATAGCGATCATTTTCTCAGAAAAATCGATCCCTTTTGGAATAGCGCCTGCCTTCCTGACCGCATCGGACACGTAACCGGGACCGCATGCGACATCCAACACGGACATGCCGGCTTCAACCTCGGCGGCAGTCACTAAATAAGGAATGAACTGCCGTGTCAGCGACGACCACACCGAATCATATTTGCCCGCCACGCGTTCCCAGCCTTCGTGCTCGAACCTGCTAAAAGGGTCTTCCATCATGACATACAGCTTACAGGGAAATCTTTGACAGGGCGACGAGGATCAACTGAATTCTTTGCAAGCGCGCGATGACGGCGGAAGAGCGATCATTGTTGCAGCAGTTGGATAGGATTCTGCGATCGGAACAGATCCGCGCTCAGATTTTGCCGATCGTGGAACGTGTCCGTTCGGAGCTAACTCGAAATCAGGACACGTTGATGGCATGGGAGCCAATCCCGCTGACATTATTTCGTGGCGCCTTGCCGGCTGTGATCCGGTCCAGCTGGGTGTTCATTTTACGTGCCGGCGCGAACACTGGAGCAGAGCGACATCCAAACAGCCATCAACGGATGATGTCGTTCGAAGGGACAGGCGATTTACAAACCGACGCGGAACCAGCGGGTGGAAGTTCGCGTGAGCCATCTGACATTATATGGCAGTCGAATATTTTGGTGAGTGATCCCGAAGCTGTGTTGGAGCGACGTTGGATCTCAATTCCGCAAAATGTCTGGCACCGGCCAGTCATACCGAAAGATGCTGACTGGGCCGTCGTTTCTTTTCACACAGTTCCGGCTGAGGAACTGATTGAGGAGCGACCCCATTCCAGCGGCGGGACGAAGCAGATGCTGTATCTTGCCTCCGATCGAAAAGACTGACGGCGCTTAGCTTTACCGCTGTTCACCACTCGCGGCGCCTCGACACAGCGAGGCGGCTACAGCTACTCCAGCGGAAATTCGATTGGCTCCTCTTCGTCGCGCGGAACCAGTTTATTTCGCTCGATGATTCTGGCGCAGGTATTCCAGCGGAGGATCGCATCGTCGTGATCGGGTGGACAAAGCGGTTCGGCTTTTTCGAACCAGCTCATTGCCTCACGTAAAAGATCGTATGCCTGAAACCGGCAGCCCGGCGTGTGCTGTCGCAATTTCATTTTCGCGCGACGCTCCGCTACAATTCCGGAATAATATGCGCGGTCGTATTCCGAATTGAGCCGCGCCAGCAATTCCTTTGTTTGCGAATCGCTGACTCCGTAGCCTTTCTCAAAACGATCCGTCAACGCGAGCAACAGCATGATGATCGCCTGTTGGTTTTCCGGATCGACACTAAGAATGTCGAGGCAAATGCTCTCGGCTTCGCCGGGTTCATTCAGCAAACGGTAGCGCTCGGCCTTTTCCAGCGCGGCCGCAATGGCGTCTTTATGGAGTCGTTTCAGCTCGCTCATGTCTTCGCGAAAGTTGAAAGGTTCAGAAGAGTTGAATTGTTATTGTTACAACGGAAACGCTGGCATCAATCTTTAACGATGTAACTCTTTTAACGATTTAACAATCTCTTAAGCCCTTTCCAGAACCATCCCAGCGGATCGTAAAACTCATCCACCACGCGTTCTTTCAGCGGAATGATTCCGTTGTCTGTAATCTGAATGCTTTCCGGGCAAACCTTCGTGCAACATTTCGTGATATTGCAGTAACCGATCCCCTGAGTGTTTCGCAATTCTTCGATGCGATTTTCGGTATCGAGGGGATGCATCTCCAACGCGGCGACATGAATCAGGAAACGTGGCCCAATGAATTTGTCGTGCATCTGATGATCGCGCAGCACGTGGCAAACATCCTGACAAAGAAAACATTCGATGCATTTCCGGAATTCCTGCACACGATCGATGTCCTCCTGCTGCATTCGCCACGTGCCATCCGGCGCGTCGGGACGACGTGGCTTAAACGGTTTGATTCTTTTCTTGACCCGAAAATTCCACGAAACATCCGTCACCAAATCCTTAATGACCGGGAAGGCTTTCATGGGTTCGATCGTCACCGGTTTTTCTAATGGCAACTCGCTTAGCCGGGTCATGCACATGAGCTTCGGCATCCCGTTCACTTCGGCCGAGCACGACCCGCACTTGCCTGCCTTGCAGTTCCACCGGCATGCGAGGTCCGCCGCTTGCGTCCGTTGGATGTCGTGCACGGCGTCGAGCACGACCATGCCTTCGGCGACCTCGGCCGTGTAATCCTGAAACTCACCACCTTTCGCATCGCCGCGCCAGATCTTGAACGTGGCTGTTTTCATCTATTTTCCTCGATAACTTGCTTCAAATAATCCGGCATTTCCGGCAATGGCTCCAACCGAGTTTGCATCGAGCCATCCTGCGCTTTGGATATAGTCGTGTTCACTTTGCCAAAGGCGTCGTCTTTGTTGGGATAATCTTCGCGGAACTGCGCGCCGCGACTTTCCTTGCGCTCGAGCGCCGCACGCGTGATTGCTTCCGAGACGGTAATCAGATTTTTTAAGTCAAGCGCGGTATGCCAACCGGGATTGTATTCTCGATTGCCGGTCACGGCGGCCTTCTCAGCGCGTGATTTGAATTTGCCGATCCTCTCCAGCGCCTCGCGCATTTCGGTTTCGTTACGCACGATTCCTACCAAATCCTGCATGGTTTCCTGCAGATCTCTCTGAACAGCATAAGGGTTTTCGCTCCCGCGGCCGCGGGACTCGAACGGAGCTAACGCCTCGCGCGCAACTACGTCGATTTTGTCGCTGTCGATCCTGCCGTGCTGATTTTCCCTGGTGAATTTGGCCGCGAATTCGCCGGCGCGTTTTCCAAACACCAAAAGATCTGAGAGCGAATTGCCACCGAGACGATTCGCGCCGTTGATCCCTGCCGCGCATTCCCCGGCAGCAAACAGCCCGGGCAGACGCGTCATTTGCGTGTCGGGATCAACACGCACGCCGCCCATGATATAGTGCGTAGTTGGCCCAACCTCCATCGGTTGCTCTGTGATGTCGATATCGGCCAGCTGCTTAAACTGATGATACATGCTCGGAAGTTTTCGCTTAATGTGTTCGGCGGCATTCGGCTTTTTCTGTTTGATCCACGAGATATCGAGAAAAACGCCGCCATGCGGGCTTCCCCTGCCCTCTTTGATCTCGCGCACGATACAGCGCGAGACATGGTCACGCGTTAGCAGCTCGGGTGGGCGGCGCGCATCTTTGTGCCCCTGGCAGTAGCGCCAGCCTTCCTCCTCATTGTCCGCAGTCTGGGCCCGATAATTTTCCGGAATCGCCTCGAACATAAAGCGTTTGCCATGCTTGTTGCTCAGGATTCCGCCTTCGCCCCGCACGCCTTCGGTCACCAAAATTCCCATCACGCTCGGGGGCCAGACCATTCCCGTGGGATGAAATTGCACGAACTCCATGTCGATGAGTTCCGCTCCGGCGTCGTATGCCAGAGTATGCCCATCACCCGTATATTCCCAACTGTTACTCGTGATTTTGTACGCACGACCAATCCCGCCTGTAGCCAGCACAATTGCTTTGGCACGAAAAATTTTGAAATGGCCCCGCTCGCGTTCGTATCCGAACGCACCGACCACGCGGTTACCATCCTTCAGTAACGAAAGAATGGTGTGCTCCATGTGCACATCGATGCCTTGGTGAACGCCGTGATCCTGCAGCGTGCGGATCATCTCCAGGCCGGTGCGATCGCCCACGTGCGCAAGCCGCGGATATTTGTGACCACCGAAATGTCTTTGCAGAATTCGGCCGTCTTTGGTGCGATCGAAAACGGCGCCCCACGCTTCAAGCTCGCGCACGCGATCAGGCGCTTCCTTGGCGTGCAACTCGGCCATGCGCCATTGGTTCACATATTGACCACCGCGCATCGTATCAGCGAAATGCACTTTCCAATTATCGCGTTCATCGACATTGGCCAGAGCCGCCGCAATTCCGCCCTCAGCCATCACCGTGTGCGCTTTGCCTAACAGCGATTTACAAACGAGTCCGACGCGAACGCCCGCTGCCGAAGCTTCAATTGCGGCCCGCAAACCCGCGCCACCGGCGCCGATCACAAGAACGTCGTGCTCAAAAGTTTCGTAGTCGGGCATAGTTAGACAGTTAAAAACGTTAAAAGAGTTACAATGTTACAAAGGTAGACCGTTTTAACTTTGTAACATCTTTAACCAACCACCACCGGCTAGAAAAGCCGCACATCATGCCACATACCCATTGAACAGAGCCGCACGTAGAGATCGGCGAAACCGACCCAGAACAGGCTCAGCCACGCCCAAGGCATGTGGCGGCGATTGAAACAGGTCACGCACGCGTAGGCGCGATAGGCTGCTGGCGATCTGGAAAATTGATCGAGAAATCCGCCGGCCAGATGCCGAAGCGAGTGACACCCAAATGTGTAACCCGCGAGCAGATAAACATTGATCGCAAGCACAATCGTCCCTATGCCGACGCCGAAGGAAGTTTCACTAGTCGTCGGATCGACAAACCAGAGTGCTTCCCAAACATCATAGGCAAGAACCCAGATGAAGAAAAATGCGAGATAGAGAAAGTAGCGATGCACATTTTGCATGACGAGCGGGAACGACCGCTCGCCCCAATAGCTCTTGCGCGGTTCGCCGACCGTGCACGCGGGTGGATCGGCCCAGAATGCTTTGTAGTACGCGCCTCGATAGTAGTAACAGGTCAGTCGAAAGCCCGCTGGCGCCCAAAGAATCAGCAGCGCGGGAGAAAAGATAAGCCAGCTCGGCCACCACGCGGGCTTCGGCCCAAACCAGCTGTGCGATGAATCGCCGAAAATCTCCGGCGAATAAAATGGCGAGATGTAATTGCCAACGAAATAATTCTTCCCCTGAAACGCCGCCCACGTGGAATAGACGATGAATGTCGATAAGCCGAGAAAGACGAGCAGCGATTGTAACCACCAAACGTCGGAGCGCATTGTCTCGCCGAACGAGCGGCGTGGTAACGCTGTCGCGCTGTTCATTCGCTCTCGGCTCCTTCCACTGGCAGCTTCGCCTTTTTCCATGCTTCCCAACTGCCGGGAACATTCCAAAGCTCGCTGAACCCTTGCGGTTTCAAAATGCTCGTGGCTATGCTTGCGCGATAGCCGCTACCACAATAAACCGCCGTTGGTTTGTTCCGATCCAGCTCGTTCATCCGGTTGCGCAATTCCGGGACAAAGATGTGCCGCGCACCGGGAACATGACCCTTTTTCCATTCGCCGGGCGAGCGCACATCGAGTACCTGCAATGAAGATTTCCGCTCATTCAGCTCGTGCACGCTCATCTGTCCGATTCTTTCGAGCGGGAATCCTGCCGCGTCCCAAGCTTTCATTCCGCCGATTAAATAGCCGGCAAATTTCGTGTAACCGGTCCGCACGAGCAGGCGCACGATTTTCTCAAGATCGTCATCGCTTTCCATCACGAGAAGAATCGGGTTTTCAGGATCGAGCATCCAACCCGCCCAAATGGATAGAATCGGCGTGCCGCCGATGTTGAGCGCGCCGGCAATATGGCCGCCGCCAAAGCCGAGCATAGTGCGCACATCCACTAGGACGCCTGTCTTTTTCTCGATCGCTTCTTTGAAAGCTTTCGGAGGAAGGCCCGGAACGCGAGGCAGACTTCCCAATACTCTTGGTCCCTCCGCGTTTACGCGTTTCATAACCGGATAATAATGCGGCACCGGCGGCGCGGTTTTGATTGCATAGTCGGTGAAGCTTTTGGCGTCAGCGAATTGCAAGAAGCTATTGAATTTCCGCTCGTAACCGATCGTGCTGCTCAACCGCGCACCGATGTCTGCGCCGCATGGCGAGCCGGCGCCGTGGTTCGGATAAATCATCACGTGATCAGGCAAGTTTAGATAAAAATCGCGCAACGTATGGAACTGTTGTTCCGCAAGTTGTTTTGTGTGTTTTTCGCCTAACAAGTCCGGTCGGCCGGCGGAGGAAACAAAAAGAGAATCGCCCGTGAGGACTGCCCATGGCTCGTCAGGATGCTCGGCTTCAGCCAGCAAATAGGACATGTGCTCCGGCGTATGTCCGGGAGTATGCCGCGCGGTCACGAGCACTTCGCCGAATGTGAATCGATCGCCATCTTTTACTTTCTCGGGCTCAAAGCCGTACTCTGCGCCACCTTCCCCGCTGGCATAAATCTTCGCCGATTCCAGCCGCGCGCACAATTCGCGCGACCCGCTTACAAGATCGGCATGAATATGCGTTTCGAAAATATGCGTGATTGCGAGGCCGGTTTCGCGCGCCATGTCCACATAAACATCGACATCTGCTCTTGGGTCGAAGATTGCTCCCACCCCTTCGTCATCATCGCCGATAAGGTAGGAAAGCTCTGCAATGCCTTCTGTTTGAATTGTTTTAAACACCAGCGACATCGCCGAGACTTACGCGAAGGAAGGGCCAACTTCAACAAAGTAGCGCGAACCTCCCGCCCGCCGCGGCGGGCGGGACGCATGCGCTACTTCACTTCGACCGTGATCGGCAAAAGATGATTGATCATATATGTGCCGCGATCGCGGTCCCGCTCCACCGGTTGCGTTCGACCGAGTGAATCGGTCGCGCGAGCCATTAATGTTTGTTTGCCCAGTTGCGATGGGCTGCGCCATTGATATTCCCAGCGACACCACGCGTTTGGAACGTCGTGATCAATCAAGCTGGCCTGATTCCAACTCGCGCCTCCGTCCGTGCTCAATTCCACCTTTGCGATTTCGGCGCCGCTCGTCCACGCGGCACCGTGAACACGGACGTTGGAATTTGCAGGAACAGTTTCGCCTTGCGTCGGCTTCGCGATTTCTGCCTTGACTTGCATTTCGCTGAGCGGCGCAAGCTCAGCCACTTCCGCTCGCCTTTTCCAGTAGGCGTAATCAATCGTCTGATAATAACCGGTGAACGGTTCGTCCGTGACGATGATCCGCTGTAGCCATTTAATTGAGGCCATGGCGTACCAGCCCGGCACAATCGCGCGCACTGGAAAACCGTGCTCTGGCGGAAGGTCCTCCCCATTCATTTTGTAAGCGAGGAGCACGTCTTGCTGGGCCTTCGCCAAAGGAATACTGCGCGAAAAAGTCAACTCGCCAGGCGGGCTTTTTGGATCGTCGAGCATGCCGCAGTCCGCTCCTTCGAGGACGACCTCGCGCGCCTCCGGCCGGACAGCCGCGCGATCAAGCAATGTCGACAGAAGCACGCCAGTCCATTCTGCCGTGCCGACTGCACCGAGTGCCCATTGCACTCCTTTTACCTTTGGCTGCAGGAAACTTCGGCTGTTCCCCGCGCACTCCAGCGTCACCGGGACTGTTACCGATTCGACTTCGAGCAGTTGTTCGTAGTTGATCGCAAACGGATTCTCAACGTTGCCTTCGACGTGCAGCCACCACGCATCTCTGTCAATCGCGGGAATGGGAAAATGTGTGCGGACGTAAAATGATTTTGTTGGAGTAAGAAAGGCGTCGAGTATTTCAAACGGCATCTCGAGATTGAGCGGGCTTTCGCCGCGCACAATTTTTCCGCCAATGAACTTCTCCGAAGTTTCGTCCATCATCCGATCCTTGCTTCTGGTATGCTATTCATTTGGCGAAATGAAAACGTCTTTGTGCGGGAACTTCTCGAACAACGCTCCCGGTTTGTTGAAATTAGTCGCCAGAACGTCCACTGGATTACCTGCAATCCATGCCGAGAGATCAATCGCTTCATAAACCCCTGTGTTAAATCCGATCAGCATCCGGCTCGGTTTGCTACCAATGTTTTCGATTGAGTGCCCATAGCCTTGCGGGATGTAAGCGGCGTCGCCGGGGTGCAGTTGCTCGATGCGAAACCGGCCGTGTGAACCAAACATGCTCACTCTCAGGTCACCTTCGATGACGTATTGCCATTCGTCCGCGTTGGGATGCCAGTGCAACTCGCGCAATGCGCCCGGTTCCAGATCCAGAATCACACCTGTCACTGTTGTCGAGATTGGGAATCGAGTGGAATCGATGCGCCATTCGCGGCCGCCTCTGAACACGGCATGCGGCGCGCCAGCAAGCATCCGAAACTTGTGCGTTTCCGGAGGTGAAACACGCGGCCCTTGCAAATTCTCAGGTGTTTGGTCCGGTGGAACGGCGCCACGCGCGAAATAAACTTCTTCCTTTGGAAAACCGTCAAATGCTGACTCGGGCACGCCGAAATTTTTCGCCAGCAGCGGCTTGGGCACGTGCCCGATCCAATCGGTAATGCTGAACGTACCGAACTCCGAGAAATATCCGTTATCGAAAATCAAAATAAAATGCGTGGGCTTATTGCCGAGACATTCGAGCATGTGGGCGTGGCCGCGCGGAAAGTACCAGATATCGCCCGGGCCAAAGTCGTTCGTTTCAGTCTGGCCAGCGGGGTTAATCACGGTTGTGCGCACACGCCCTCGCATAACGAAAGCCCACTCCGCTGCGGTTGCGTGCCAGTGAAGCTCACGCATCACGCCGGGCTCCAGTTGCATTGATACGCCAGCGATTCCTTTCGAGATCGGCAACTGCTCGACTGTCGCTTCTTTTCCGAAACTGTTCCCCAGAACTTTTCCTTTGGATTTCTCCAATTCGAATTTGAAACTGGGCAATTCTTTTCCCGCTAGCAAAGAATCCGGCACGTTGTTTTGAAAACTAACGTCGCCGGCCTCTACGATTTTTGGCACCGTAAACGCGCCTGCTGCTACCGCTGCCGTTCCGATAAAACCTCGTCGAGTCAAATCGCTCATAATTGGATTCTCTTAACGCGTGATGCCTGCGGCAATCAAGCGAATCCGGATTTCACATGTTTGGTAGGGCGCGACCGCCGGGCGCGCCGAGTGGCACGGACGGCTACCCACTTATGAGTCAGCCTTAATACAGCCCCAGCGTCTGGACGGTCGCTTCGTCAATCGCTCCGGTGATTGGTAAGCCGTAATCGCGCTGGAAATTCGCAAGAGCCGCCCGCATTTCAAAATTTAGCGAGCCAGTGATTGCTGCAAAATAGTAGCCTGCCTCTTGCAGGGCGACTTGTACGTTCGCGATCACCTCGTCTGGGAGAAGATTACTGTACGTATAAATCGGCCCGTCGTAGTCGTAGTAGCTCTGCAATGGATCGTAACCCCAGGCTGGGTACCAATAGCTTCCGTCCAGAAAATAGTATCCGGTGCTAACGAAAACGATCGTATCACAATGATCGTGCCACCAGTTCCGATCATGCCACTCGTGCCGATGACGCCGGAACGCATCGGAATAGCTGGGCCGATCATTCCCGTTGTGCCATCTTGTTCTCGCCAGGTCTGCTGGGGGTTCGCGCGTCTCCAACTGAGGTCGCGCCGCCGGATCGTGGGTCACGACGGGCCGTTGAGCATTTATCGCCGCGAGCGTTCGATTCTCAGTTCCGATGGCACGCCGTTCACGCATTGCTGCCAAGGTGCGCAATTCGTTTTGGCGTATCGCTGGATTAACCGTGATTGTTTCCCGCTCCGCGCCTCGTCGAATTCGCTGCGGGTTAATCGCTGCGACAGTAGGATTCAATGACCGCGCAACGACTGGATAATTCGGCAAAAGATTTGGAGCAGATTGGGCGACAGTGCGGGGTACGTATGAGCTGACAGTTCGAGGGACGACGCTCGCTGGCCTGGGAGCCACGTGCGGTGCAATTGCTGGGTTCGCAATCGGCTTAACCGCGGGCGCGCTGCGGCTGGTCACCGCACGCGAAGGACCGTTTTGCACGGTTGCGTTGATTGCTTGTCCAGATCCACTGTGGACGCCTGCCAAGAGCGCCGCGATCAAGCAGAGCGCCGAAAATTTAAGTTCTTTCATAAATCGCTCCGACTATTGAACATCACAAAAGTTTCTTCGTTGCAAGCTATGACTGAAACGCCTTCAAAGATATTCAGACATTAGGCAAGTTATTTGCTCACCGGGAATCGGGCCTCGAATCTGGATGCGGTAGTGTCCGTCGCCAAATCCCAGCACGCAAGTTGCAATCTGCGATCTGAAACTTACAATCTGCAAATCCCTGGCTATGGGGTCTTAGCTCAGTTGGTAGAGCGCCTCAATGGCATTGAGGAGGTCACGGGTTCGAATCCCGTAGGCTCCACTTTCATCTTACTGATAGCGATGGTCGGTGGGAATCGAAGGGTCCCATTTCGAGAACCGGAGGAAACGGGCTGGCACTGAAATCGGACGGGTAACAAGCGCGTAACTTTTCCAGAGACGATTTTTCGCTTTCACCAAAATGGTTTTTCGAGGAGGATTCTATATTTCAAAACCGCGCAACATCGTTAAACTGCGCGGTTTGAATCTTATCATTAATGGCAACCAGAATGCACAAGACCAATTCCCTGCTCATGCACGCGCCGAAGATGGCGATCTTCGAGACAGCGGCAAACCTGGAGCTGTGGCCAAAAATTCTACCGCATTATCGCTACATCCGCTTTTTGGAGCGGGGCGCCGATCGTAACGTTGTGATAATGGCAGCGCAGCGTTCCGGCATTCCGATCTCATGGACCTCAGAGCAAATCATCGATCGCAGCAGGCTCGAAATTCATTTTCATCATCTAAAAGCCTGGACAAAAGGAATGCGCGTGGTCTGGACATTTTCCGATACCGACGATGGCGTGCTGGTAACGATCTCACATGACCTGCTATTTCGGATCCCAGTCCTCGCACCAATTGTCGAGCCGATGATCGGCGATTTTTTTATTCATAACATCGCCAACAAAACCTTGCGCTGTATGAAGGCTTATGTGGAAGCAAGGGCTCACAAGGTGACCGCATGAGCCCGCCTACGCCAAAGGATACGGCGCGGCAGGCCCGGCGACGCGCGGTCATCACTGGTATCGGTCCCATCACATGCATCGGCACCGGCGTCGATTGTTTTTGGAACGGAATCCTCGCGGAAAGAGGTGGCGTCACTGAGATCACAAGCTTCGATCCGAGCGTTTTCCGCGTGCGTTGCGCTGGCGAGATTCCCGATTGGAATCCGGAAGAGTTTTTTTCACCGCACCGTCTGAAGCGGCTCGACCGCTACGCGCAGTTCGCTGTCGTATCTGCAAAGCTCGCGCTCGAAGACGCGCACATCGAGTATTCCCGCGAACAACCACAAGATCGCATCGGTGTCAGCTTCGGCACCGCACTGGGTGGTGTCTGCAAAGCCGAAGAGCAATACATCAGATATTTGAAAAAAGGTGCGCGCGGAGTTCAACCCACACTCGCTGTCCAGGTGTTCGGTGGTTCAGCGCATTCGAATATCGCGATTGAATTCGGATTTCGCGGCGTGGGCACGACAAATTCAAACAGTTGCGCCAGTGGCACTGTGTCAGTTGGCGAAGCGCTCCGTTACATTCGAGATGATTTCGCGGATGTGATTGTCGCCGGAGGCGCCGAAGCGCCACTGACCGCAATTACGATCGGCGCATTCGACATCATTAAGACGATGAGCAGATGGACGGGTGACCCAGTGCTGGCTTGTCGTCCATTCGACCTGCTGCGCGACGGATTTGTCATGGGTGAAGGCGGCGCTTCGCTGGTCGTCGAGGAACTCGAACACGCGCGAGCGCGTGGGGCTCGCATCTACGCGGAAGTGCTCGGCTACAGCTTAAACAATGACGCGTTCCACATGACCTCACCCCTGCCGAACGGCGAATCGTGCATTCGTGCGATGCGCGAAGCACTCGCGGACGCGCAATTAGCGCCCGAACAAATCGACTACGTCAATGCACACGCCAGCTCCACGCAGCTCAACGACAGCGCGGAAACGGCGTCGATCAAACAAGTGTTTGGCGAGCATGCTCAGCGAATCGCTGTCAGCGGGACGAAAGGTTATTACGCCCATCCGCTGGGCGCGACTGGCGCCATTGAGGCGGCGCTTTGCGCACTCGCCCTGGATCGACAATGGATTCCGCCCACCATCAACTATCAAAATCCTGATCCAGCATGCGATCTCGATGTTGTGCCAAATCATGGGCGTGCTGCGGAATTGAATTACATCATGAGCAATTCGTTCGGCTTCGGCGGAATCAATGGCTGCGTCGTGCTGGGAAAAGTTCGTGCCTAAACAACACGGCCGTCATCCCGAGTCGCGCAGACCACGAGGGACCTCACAATCGAAGCTTCTGACACGCTCACTAATTCGAAGGCGCAATCAACCTGTGCGGGGTCCTTCGCTCCGCTCAGGATGACGACGCGTTTTCTATTCGATCAAATCCGGGCGATTCTCGCGCGTACGCTTGACCGCTTGTTCTCTGCGCCATTTTGCGATTTGTGCGTGATTTCCCGAGAGGAGAATCTCCGGGACTTCCCAGCCGCGAAATTCGGCAGGCCGAGTGTATTGCGGTGCTTCAAGAAGATCACCGGTAAAGCTGTCGTCGGCAGCGGACCGCTCATGGCCGAGCGCGCCAGGCAGCAGACGCACGATTGCATCAATCATCACAACCGCGGCGATCGCGCCATTGGTCAGCACGTAATCGCCGATGGAAATCTCAAGATCGACAAGATGTTCGATCACGCGGTGATCGACTCCTTCGTAATGGCCGCAAACGACGATCAGATGCGGTTCCTGCGAAAGCTGTCTCGCCATTTCTTGATCGAAACGCCGACCCGCCGGCGACATGAGAATGACTTTCGCTTTGTCATGTAGCCGTCGCCCTGCGGGCGACGCGCGCGCCTCGCGCAGCGAGGCGGTTACAGACCCCACGTTCGGCGTTTCCTGCTTTTTGGATAGAAGGTCTTCCACGGCTGCAAAAATCGGCTCGGGCTTCATCACCATCCCCTGCCCTCCTCCAAACGGAGCGTCATCCACAACGTGATGTTTGTCCGTCGTCCAATCGCGCAGATTATGAATGTGGATCTCCACAATTTCCTTTTCCTGCGCGCGTTTCATGATGCTCTCGTTCAATGGCGCGCGGCAGATTTCGGGAAACAGCGTGACAATGTCGATCTTCATCTGGTAGGGCGGCTCACCTGAGCCGTCTGTGACGGGTAAAGAATAATCGTCGGTCGGCGATTGCGGTCAATCGCGCCTACCTCATTCCACAATTTCGAGCACAGCCCGTTGGCCGTGGCGTGCGGCCGAACTCGCGAGCAACGCGCGAATAGCCTGAATGGTCTGGCCGCCTCGGCCAATCACACGGCCAACATCTCCGCGTCGAAGTTGCAATTTAAAGATAGTCGTCCTGCCGCTTGGAATTTCCGTCAGCACCATATCGTCAGGGAATTCAATCAGCTGCCGAATGACGAATTCCAGAAACTCCCTCATGCGTCAAAAAACTAATCACGAATCCGCCTTCGCACAACACCGCGGCGTGACACGTGACCAAGAATAAACCCGAATTCTTAAGCTGTAGTCGCTTCGCTGTGCGAAGCGCCGCCCTGATGGTCTTGAGGGACGCCGCTGGGCCTCGCGGCGACACGATAACGACAACAACTTGTAATGCGACGCTCAGAGAGCGCCGCTACAACAAGAGAACAACAATCGAACTAGCTGGACGTTTCCGCCGGCGGCGACGCAGGTGAAACTTCGTCCTGGGTCGATTGGGAGGTCTCTCGTTCTGGTTGTGGTGACGGCTCGGCGACGGTTGCCATTTTCTTATTCTTCCTAATCAAACTACGCACCGTGTCCGACGGTTGGGCGCCTTTGCTGATCCAGTATTCGGCCCGTTCCACCTTCAACGAGCTATTGTGACCAGGTTTTTTGGGGTCGTACGTGCCGATGACCTCGATAAATTTCCCGTCCCGCGGGCTGCGGCTGTCGGCCACTACCACCTTGTAATACGGGCGATTTTTCGCGCCTTCTCTACGTAATCTGATTGAAACTGACATATTAACTATTCATTCGCGCCAGTTGCGCCATCATTTTCTTCATTTTGCCCGCGCTTTTCATCATCTTGCGCATCTGATCAAAGCGCCGCAGCAAATCGTTCACCTCCGTGACAGTGCAGCCGCTGCCGCGCGCGATGCGCTGCCGACGCCGCGCATTCAGAATCTCAGGGCGCGCCCGCTCTTCGTTTGTCATCGAAAGCACGATGGCTTCCGTGCGCTTAAGCTGCTTCTCGTCAATCGAAAGGCCTTGCACATTACTCATGCCGGGCAACATGCCAAGAATATTCTCCAGCGGACCCATCCTTCGCATTAGCTTGAACTGCGCCAGGAAATCATTGAAGTCGAACGAAGCCGTACGCAATTTGCGTTCAAGCCGAGCAGCATCTTCGGCTTCCACCGCTTCGGCAGCTTTCTCGACGAGACCAACCACGTCGCCCATTCCCAGAATCCGGCTGGCGAGCCGCTCGGGAATGAAAACCTCGAACTGATCGAGCTTTTCACCAGTGCCGGCGAATTTGATCGGCTGACGTGTCACTTCGCGCATCGACAAAGCTGCGCCGCCTCGCGCGTCACCATCGAGTTTTGTTAGAATAATTCCCGTGATTGACAAAGCATTGTTGAAATGGGTTGCCACGCTGACCGCTTGCTGGCCGGTTGCCGCGTCCACGACGAGCAAGGTCTCCTGCGGCTGCAAAAATTCCTTCAGCTCTTTCAACTCTTGGATTAGTGCCTCATCGATTTCCTGGCGGCCCGCCGTGTCGAATATGTAGATGCTCCGCGCGCCCGCCGGCCAGCCCGCCATAGTTTCGGAGGCGGGTCGCGCCTTACCAAGCGCGGCCGCCGCGGCGCGTTGAACATTTTTCTCGTCCGGATCAGGAGCGAAAACAGGCGCGCCAATTTGTTTGCCGAGCGCCACGAGTTGCTCGATCGCTGCCGGCCGTTGCAAATCGCACGGCACCAGCACAGGGACATGATCCTGTTTCTGTAAAAAGCGCGCCAGCTTGGCCGAGGAAGTCGTCTTGCCCGAACCATTGAGACCGACCATCAAAATACGGCCCTGGTCTTCCAGGTGAACCGGCGCGGAATCACCTCCGAGCAACGCAGTCAACTCTTCGTGGAAAATTTTTACGATTTGCTGTCCGGGCGTAATACTGCGAACAACTGTTTCACCCAGCGCTTTCTCCTTGACGCTCGCAATGAATTTTCTGGCAACGTGAAAATCGACATCCGCTTCGAGCAGCGCCAGGCGCACCTGACGCAGAGCAGCGTCGATATTCGACTCGCTGATAACGCCATGCCCACGGAGCTCTTTGAAAATTTCCTGAAGCTTGTCGCTAAGTTGTGGAAACATAATGTGATAACGCGATCACGAGGCGCGATCGCCAGCACGCGAGGCGCGTGCGCTGCCCAAAATTACTTTTTTGGTGTTGGTGTGCTTGCTGCCGGTGGCGCCGCCGCGCCTTCTTCAATTCCGAAGGTCCAATGCGCCTCGACCTTCTTTCCCGCGGATTTCGCGCTGAGAAATACACTACACGATTTCTCGCGCAGTTTTTGCCTCACTTGATATGACACCGTCCCTGTTTTGGGATCGTAGCTGGCTGGAACAACGCCGAGGCCACTCACTCGCATTTGCACACTGCCCGGGTCGATCTGGCCGATGCCGCTGAGGTTGGCTTTGATGAGAGGAAGCGCTGTGCGCACCGTTTCGCCGTCTGCTGGTTGTGTCGCGAGATCTTTCGCGCCTACTTCGGCAACCGCTGCCGCGCCTGCGGTTGACGTACCGATCATCTTCACAGCATCCTCGAATACCTTGGGCTTGTTCGCTTCAATCGCGTAACGCCCGAGCGAATCGAGAGGCGAGGTAAAGGTGATGGGCTGACCATAAACAGTAAACATCGCCTCGTACCCGGCGTTCCGCGCGAGTTCTTTGACATGCTCGTTGTAAGTCCCGAACGGCACCGCAAAACAATTCACTTTAATGCCGAGCCGCTGCTCGAGCAGTTGCTTGGAGCCGACCACTTCGTTTTGCACCCATTGCTCATACTGAGGCCCCGTAAGTTTCGTCCGGGTTTTCTTACCGCCAGTGGAAGCCAACATAATATTATGACCCTCTCGCAAGTCCTGATGCGTGGCGGTGTGCGCCTCAATATCGACGCCGTTGTCGCGCATGTCCGCGAGCTGTTCCCACGTAATTGCCTGTCCACCCCCCAAACTACCACCGGCAACGCCTTCCGTGTAGATGAACATGGTGAACGGGTAACCGAACTTCTTCATGATCGGCCACGCCACTTCGTATTGCGATTTCCAGCCATCATCGAAGCTAATGACCGCACATCGCGGCGGTATGTTCTTTTCGCCGCGCTTCCATGCGAGCAAGTCCTGCATTGGGATGACTGTGATTCCCCGGTCCTTTAATTCCTTCATTTGCGCTTCAAACGCAGCAGGTGTGATCTCAGTGCCCGGATAGCGGACCTTATCGACCAAACGATGATAACAAAAAATAATCGTCTGCGCCGTTTGATCGACAACCGGCTTCGTAATCTTCGGAGAAGCCGCCACCACCGGCGCGGCCGTTGCGGCACTCGGTGCGAGCGATGAAGTGCCCGACGGCTGAGGGTTCTGGGAAACAGTTTCGTGCTTTTTGCACAGCGAAAAGTTCAATGCCAAGAGCAATGGAACAATTGCAAATCGGATCATCATAAAAGTGGTAAGGCTTTAAGCGCAGCAGCGCAAAACACAAGTGATTTTATATGCAATTGGGAGAAACAAATGAACGCTCGGCGCTATGCCGCGGTCTCATGTGACTTTGGAGAAACTTTTTTGTGGATCGCGTGTTTTTTTGCTATTAGATCACAATGCCGCGCCTGCTAAATCGGATCGTTACAATTGGGTTTGTCGCTTTGCTACCTGCCTGCGCGAGTATGCGGCATACTGCAGTTAAAAACACGAGCAAGACCTTTTCTACGGTGGTCGTGGACGCAGGACATGGCGGAAAAGATAACGGGGCGTATCGCCGTTTTGGAGGTGCCGAGAAAATCGCCACCCTCGATGTAGCCCAGCGTCTCGATCGCAAGCTGCGCGAATCGCAAATGAAAACCGTCATGACACGGTCCTCGGATGTTTTTATTTCGCTTGATGAACGCGTCGCCATCGAGAATTCGCAAAAAAACGCCATCTTCGTCAGTATTCACTTCAACGACTCACGCCGGCGCGGCATACACGGCTTCGAGACATATTATCATTCGGGAGATTCATTCGATCTGGCGAATCGGATTCAAGCCAAGCTGATGACGATCCCGCACTCGGCCAATCGCGGTGTGCACACAGCGAATTTTCGCGTCCTGCGGCTTGCGTACTATCCGGCGGTTTTGGTGGAGTGCGGATTTTTGAGCAATCGCAGCGAAGGCAACCAGGCGCGCGATTGGGAATATCGTGAGCTACTCGCAGACAGAATTGCGGAAGCGATTGTCGAGCAGCGCTATGGCGCCGGCGTCTATCGCGGCTCCGCTCAGGTGGCTGCACAATCGCCGCAGCCGGAAACACCGACTGGCCTCACGCCTGGCGCGGCACATCGCTAAAATTCTTTCCCGCGTTGTTCGGGCCCGATTGCGGCGAGCAACATCAACACCAAAAAAATCACGAACGTGAAAAGAGCGAGGGCTTTTGCGTAATCCGGGTGCCCGCTCGCGTCGTGAAAATGATTGGCCAATTGGGCTTCCACAACGGCTGTGTTGGCCGCGAATAAATTGCCAAGTTGATAGGCAAACCCAGGGAAAGTTCCGCGCACCGTGCTCGGTGAAAGCTCATTGAGATGCACGGGCACAATGCCCCAGGCGCCTTGCACCATGAATTGCATGGCGAAGCCGCCAATCACCAGAAGAGCAAAGCCTGGTGAGAACATCCACAAAGGAATGAGGATGATGCCGAATGCAGCAGTCAAAATAATCGAGCGACGCCGCCCGAATTTTTGCGAGAGATGGCCAACCACCGTTCCACCGCAGATGGCGCCGAAAGCATAAATAATCCCGGTCGCCGCCTTTTGTGTGACCCCATAGTGACGTTGTTCGCCGAGAAACGTTTGATACATGTCCTGAGTGCCGTGCGACATCGCGTTGAACGCCGTCATTAGTAAAATGACGTAAAGAAAAAGCGCCCACTGGCGTTTTATAACAATCAGCACGTCGCTCCAAAAATTGGTCCTGGCCTGGCGACGCAACCACACCGGCGATTCCGGCACGCGCGCTCGGATGTAAACCACAAGAAACGCCGGAAGCGCGCCTGCCACAAAGAGGCCGCGCCAGCCAAAGAATGGAAACACCACCCAATACACAACGGCCGCGAGCAGGTAACCGAATGCGTATCCCTGCTGCAAAATTCCGGAAAACAATCCTCGCCCTTCCGTTGGCAAAGTTTCCATTGCCAGCGACGCCCCGAGTCCCCATTCACCGCCCATGCCGATTCCGTAAAGCGCGCGGAAAATCAGCAACGTTGTGTAGTTCGGAGAAAACGCCGTGAGCAATTCCATTAACGAATAAAAGATGATGTCGATCATGAGGGGAATGCGCCGCCCGAATCGATCGCCGAGCAAACCAAAGATGAACGCGCCAACGGGGCGCATCGCCAGAGTGAGCGTGATCGCGTAACTGAGATCGGTGATGCTCGTTCCGAAATCGTGCGCCATCGGCACGATCACGAACGTGAGTAGAAAGAAATCGAACGCGTCCAGCGCCCAGCCGAGGAAACAGGCGACAAATGTGTTGCGTTGATTACCGTCGAGTGATTTGAAAAGCCGGATCGCTTCCACGGCGCGATTTAACTAATTTGAGTAACCACGAATCCGCCTTTGCATAATGTTACGCGGCAACAAGTCAAAGCAGGGATAGCGTGAACGACAGTGATATTCAATGAAATGAAATGCGAACGTCAGAGTTCGAACAAATGTAAACTGCAAGACGCATCAAAAGCGTGCAACCCGGACGGACGCACGTGTGGCGCCGCCTGCACGGAACGGGTGCTTTACAAAAAGAGAGAAAGCGCCGAGAGGATTTTCACCTGTCGGCGCTAACTCATCAATTAACCGGCTCGGGGGAAAACCGGTTAAAAGTTACTACTTCCTATCGCTTGAACCAGGGGTAATTGCGCGGATTGTCGCCCGTCCCGAGCCGCTGTAAAGAGAATCCTTATCGGGGAGGACCCCCTAATTTTTAGCCGGGGAGTCCCCTAGGGAGATGCGCTGTTCCCCTGGACATAAATTGAAGCGATCCCCAATCTGATCTAATTTCGCATCTATTTGCCTGTCACGCCGAAGCCTTGGCGCAGGCGGGTGTCGGACCGATTCGCGATTAAGCAATTACGCGGCTCGGAACCGCACAACTTTCTTCTTGCTGGCTCCGGAAGTCTCGCCCTTCTGCGAGGGGAGAAACGTTTCCTCCAAAATTGCTCATTCCCTGAGGCTGTCTGGTGCCAGGGTCCCGAGCCGAACAGCTGAAAAACATGCATCTCCCGGTCGAACCAACACCCGCCGCCTTCGCCAAGCCGCCTCTGTGTAAAAGCTACGGCGAGGCATCGAGATGGTACGCTCCTCAACCTAAAAAAACGGCGCACAGCGCGGTGGCTACAATAAAACTGGTAGGGCGGGCAGTCCTCTGCACGCCGTTCGTTGTCTTGCGGCGCGCACGGAGTGGCGACGCCCTACCTGAACATCTGGCATCAAACGATTTAACGCTTCAATTGATTTAACGGTTCAACATTTTGACGATTCGATGCGGACGAGCCATTCGTCTCCATGCGTGGCTAATGCTATCTTTGCCCATGCGCTACCTTGTGAAAGCACGCGTGAAATCTGGAAAGCCACGCGATCTGCTTCGTGCAATTGACGATCGCACGCTCGGGAAAGGCTCAATTGCAGGCGACGAATACCTGCACGACATGGAGCAGGCGCGGGTAAACGATCAAGGCGTCGCGAGTTGGGTTGAAACCTGCTTTTGCGATCCGCCGCTCGCAGAAGAACGCCCGTATTGGGAGGAGTATTTCCAATTGCTCAGCCTGAAGGACGCGCACTCGCGCCGCACCTGCCGGCATGAGAACGGAACAGAGCCGTGGGCATGTTGCAACTGTGATTGCACGAAAAGGCTTGAACAGCGGCTCGCGACGCAAGGCGAATCGTTTTTACAAACGCTTCACACAAGATAAGGCGATCTCGCCTGTCCTCAGTAATTTTGCAAAGCTGGTAGATTGCCCCGGCAGACTAGAGACCGCCGCTGCTTGTTTCGCTCTCGTTCTCCCGCGCTTTTCGGTTATTCCTTCGTCATTCATCATTTGATTTTCGTCATTGTCGCGTCGCGCAGCTCAACCATATTCCGCGCAGCTCAATTGCGATTGCGAGTAGGAGCACGAGTTGGGGTATCAAACGCATCTACGCATCATGATGCGTCAATTTGTTTCTTGATCGACAAGAGAAACACCGTTTAGTTCCCAGACAATCATGGCGGCAAATAATCTCCATCCTTTGGAAGCGCTCCTGCGCGAACGCATCGTCGTGCTGGATGGCGCGATGGGCACGATGATCCAGCGCTACAAACTTTCCGAAGCAGATTATCGAGGAAAACGGTTTCACGATTGGAAAGGCAAAGATCTTAAAGGCAGCCTCGAGCTACTCAACTTAACGAAGCCGCAGATCATCGAGGAAATTCACACCCGATACTTGGAGGGTGGCGCGGATATCATTGAGACGAACACATTTAGCGCCACCAGTGTCGGACTACACGATTTTCTATTTGCCAGCGAACTGAAGAGTGGCCGCAAAGATCAACAATTTTTTCAGCGCGTTGTGCACGATCACGATTTTCGCGCCTTGGTGCATGAGATAAATGTCGCGGCCGCTAAAGTTGCTCGCCGCGCAGCAGAGCGTGTTGCGAATGAAACGGGAACTCGCCGGTTCGTTGCCGGATCGATGGGTCCCCTCCCCGTGGCGGCATCGATTTCGCCCGACGTTAACGATCCCGCCTTCCGCGCGGTAACGTTCGATCAGCTCAAGCAAACTTATTTCGATCAGGCAAAAGCGCTGATGGAAGGAGAAGTGGACCTTCTTGTCCTCGAAACCATCTTCGACACACTCAACGCCAAAGCGGCGCTCTTTGCCATTGCGGAAATTTTTGAACAAACCGACGCGAGAATTCCGCTGATGATTTCTGGAACGGTCATCGACAAGGCTGGTCGAAACCTGAGTGGCCAAACCGTGGAAGCGCTTCTGATTTCCATCGGACACGCGCAACCACTCATCATCGGACTGAATTGTTCGCTGGGTCCGACTGAAATGGAGCCATTCATTGAAGAGCTTTCCCGGAATGCGCCCTTTTATGTGGGCGCTTATCCGAATGCAGGATTGCCCGACCCGCTCTCTCCGACTGGATTTCCTGAAACTCCAGAAACATTTGCGCCCAAAGTCGCAACCTGGACAGCAAACGGCTGGCTCAATCTTGTGGGGGGTTGCTGCGGCTCAACCCCCGAGCACATCCGCGCGATTGCGCACGCCGTGCGTGATTGCAAGCCGCGCGAAATGCGATCCGCGATCCGAAATCCGCAATCCGAAATTCTTCAGCTTTCCGGTCTAGAGCCTCTCAAGATTACGCCGGAGTTTGGATTTGCTGTCATCGGAGAGCGTACCAACATCACAGGATCGCCCAAGTTTTCGAAGCTGATTTTAGCAGGTGATTTCGACGGCGCGCTGGCCGTGGCGCGTCAACAGGTCCAGAGCGGCGCGAACCTTCTCGACGTGAACATGGACGAAGGGATGATCGATTCGGAAGCCGCCATGATCCGATTTCTGAACTTGATCGGCAGCGAACCGGACATCGCGCGCATTCCGATCGTGATCGACAGCTCCAAGTGGAGCGTCATCGAAGCGGGTCTGAAATGCGTGCAGGGAAAAGCAGTAGTGAATTCCATCAGCCTGAAAAACGGCGAAGAAGAATTTCTCCGGCAGGCTCGATTGATTAAACAGTATGGCGCGGCCGCGATCGTTATGGCGTTCGATGAGCAGGGTCAGGCCGATAATTTCCAACGCAAAATCGATATCTGTTCGCGCGCTTACGATCTGTTGACGAAACGGGCTGACTTCCCGGCAAACGACATCATCTTCGATTCGAACATCCTGACCATCGCGACCGGCCTGGAAGAACATCGAAATTACGCGGTCGATTTCATCGACGCGACGCGGTGGATCAAAAACAATCTGCCCGGCGCCCGCGTCAGCGGCGGGGTGAGCAATATTTCATTCTCGTTTCGCGGCAATAACACTGTGCGGGAAGCGATGCACGCCGCGTTCCTCTTTCACGCCATTCGCGCAGGCCTTGACATGGGAATCGTCAACGCGGGACAGCTCGCGGTTTACGAAGAAATCGAGCCCGAGCTGCGAGAGCGTGTCGAAGACGTGCTGTTGAACCGACGCGACGATGCAACCGAACGGCTGATCGATTTCGCGGAGAATGTAAAAGCGAAAGATAAGACTCGAGTCGCCGACGATGCTTGGAGAAAGGAGCCTGTCGAAGAGCGCCTCAAACATGCGCTGGTCAAAGGCATCACCGATTACATTGACATCGACACCGAGGAGGCGCGCCAAAAATGCAAGCGGCCGCTCGACGTGATCGAAGGCCCGCTCATGGCCGGGATGAGTGTAGTCGGTGATTTGTTCGCCTCAGGCAAAATGTTTCTGCCACAGGTGGTGAAGAGTGCGCGCGTGATGAAGAAGGCTGTGGCTTATCTGCTGCCGTTCATGGAAGCAGAGAAATCTGCAGGGGCGAAGCCGCAGGGGCGCATCGTGATGGCGACCGTCAAAGGCGACGTGCATGATATTGGCAAAAACATCGTGGCTGTCGTGCTGCAATGTAACAACTACGACGTGGTCGATCTTGGCGTGATGGTGCCCGCTGCGACGATCCTGGAGACGGCGAGAGAGAAAGAAGCAGATGCGATCGGCTTGAGCGGTCTGATTACGCCATCGCTGGACGAGATGGTGCATGTGGCGCAGGAAATGGAACGCGAAGGATTTCGTTTGCCGCTCTTGATTGGCGGCGCCACCACCAGCCGGGCGCACACTGCGGTAAAAATCGCGCCGCACTATGGTGCCAGCACTGTGCACGTGCTGGACGCATCGCGCGCGGTGGGTGTGGTGAATTCGCTACTGAACGAGGAGCTCAAATCTGAGTTCCATAAAAAAACTCGCGAAGAATACGAGCGGTTGCGCCAGGAATACACAGCAAAGACGAAAAGGAAAAATCTGCTGACGCTCGAAGAGGCGCGTGCGAACCGAACGCCGATTGATTGGAGCAGTTACGCCCCGCCAAAACCGGAATTCCTCGGCGCCCGCGTGTGTGTTCCTCCGCTCGGCAATCTGGTTCCCTTTATCGATTGGTCGCCGTTTTTTCATGCGTGGGAATTGCGTGGGCGCTACCCCGCGGTTTTAGATGACCACAAAATTGGCAAACAAGCGCGCGAACTCTTTGATGATGCACAGGAACTTCTTGAGCGGATCGTCGCGAAAAATCTGCTAACGCCGCGAGGCGTTCATGCTTTTTGGCCGGCAAACTCTGTGGGTGATGATATCAATCTTTACGCTGATAACGCGCGATCCGAGAACATCGCCACGTTTTATTTCTTGCGTCAACAGATTCAGAAGCCGACGGGACAATTTAACCACTGTTTGGGCGATTACATTGCCCCGCGTGACCGCGGTTCCTTCGACTCCGCTCAGGACAGGCGCCGATCGCCATTACAGGACTATCTCGGCGGATTTGCGGTCTCAATTCACGGCGCGGATGAGCTCGCCGAAGAATTCAAATGCCAGCACGACGATTACAGCGCAATCATGACCAAGGCGCTGGCAGATCGCTTAGGCGAAGCGTTTGCTGAATATCTGCATAAGCAGACACGCATCGCCTGGGGATTTGGGCACGACGAACAATTGTCGCATGCCGATCTCATCCGTGAAAAATATCGCGGCATCCGGCCAGCTGCGGGTTATCCCGCGTGCCCGGATCATGCCGAGAAACGAACGTTGTTCGATTTGCTCAATGCAGAGAAGAACGCAGGCATCAAATTGACGGAATCCTTTGCGATGCATCCCGGCGCGAGTGTGAGCGGGCTTTATTTTTCGCACCCCGAGGCAAAATACTTTGGGGTCGGGCAGATCGGGCGTGACCAGGTAATGGATTACGCGATCCGCCGGGGCGAACCCGTTTCCGCAGCCGAAAAACGGCTCGCGCCGAATTTGGATTACAGCATCTGATTTTAGTTTAGCGCCAGAGCCGTTCCGATTATACTGGGGATGCGCAATGGGCCGAATCGTGGTAGTGATTTCGCTCGATTCGGGGCGTAGCTTAGCTTGGTAGAGCGCGTGGTTTGGGACCACGAGGTCGGAGGTTCAAATCCTCTCGCCCCGACATCAACTACCGATCGTCGAAGGATGTTGTATCATTACTTTTTGCCAAGCGGATGGCTGATCTCAACGATGGTTGTCAGCGCGTCGCTGGCCATCCATGCACAGGACGCCGCTCCGCCGTCTGTGGACCTTTATTCTGGACAAGACCAGCCCGAAGCTGCGGCTACACCTTCCTCCGAACCCAACGGTCCCGAGTTGCCCGAGATATCACAGCTTGACCAGACTTTTTCAAAACCAAAGTCGCTGGGCAAGGACGCTGATGCGCTCCGGGTACACATTGAATGGCGACAGCTCAAAAATCGAATAGTGAACGATCCAGCCGTGCAGACAGCGAAAGCATATGCCCAGGCTGCCCGAACCGATTTGGAAAAGCGAAACCGGCTCCGTGCGTACTACGACGTCTATTACGAACGCATGTCCGCCCTGGCTACCACGCCAGAAATCAAATTGGCGCTCCAGCAACTCAAGGCCTCTCACCAGTACTTGTTAGCTCAGCCGCGAGTGCGACCTTCGGCTACGTTGGAGGGCGCCACGCCAACGCCAACACCGTCGGGTACACCCGGACAAAAGAAACCCGGACGCAAACACAAAGAGAAATTTCATGCGTAGTTTCCCTCGGCGTCTTGCCAGCTCGCGTTCGATACAGTATTCCTACATTCACCTTTTTTGTGGCGCGTTCGTCTAGTGGTTAGGACACAGCCCTCTCAAGGCTGGTGCACGGGTTCGACTCCCGTACGCGCTGCTAACGCTGCGTGAATCCCGGCTAATGCGCCTTCCATTACTCGTTCTTTCCATTACGCTCTGTTCACTTCTGGCGAGCAGCTGCTCAAAAGGCATCGGCCGCGCAACAGCCGCTACCGTGTTTTCGGTCAAGGGCAGAGTCATCTTCGGAGACGCGGAACGAAATGATTTTCGGCCGGTTACGCTTAAAAGCAGAATTCATAGCGGCGATACGGTTCGGTCGTCGAACGGCGCGTCGATCGACCTTGCCTTAATCCCAACTGCTCTCGCACAACTCATCGGCGATTCTGAAATTAAAATCGACCAGCTCAGTATAACCAAGGATGGCAATCAAACCGCCGGCGGTATGCGCGATCGGACCGCGCGCATTCGATTAAGCCGGGGAAAAGTTATCGTTCTGTTCAGTCGAAGTGATCGAAGTGCATCACAATTCGCCATGACCACCGGTCAGCTAACGATCAAGCCTGATTCGGACTGCTTGTTTTGTGTTTGGACCGACGGAAAAACGACGCGCCTAACGTGCGCGAAAGGGAACATCAATGCATCCGCCGATGTGCAACCGTCGGTTACAATAGCTTCCGGCTACTTTCAGAAGTGGCCAACAACGCGCAAAGCGCCCGTTCCCGCTGCTGAGGACCCCAGCGCGCAAATCGACATCACGGAATCGCTCGAAATCGAGCAGCGATTGCAAGATGAGGCGTCCGCTTGGCAGAAGCGCCCATTCTAACAGCAGATCTTTGGCGGAACCCGACAGCTTCCCTTACAATTTAAGGCGCAGTTGTGTTGTCGATTTACGAAACGACGCAGTTGACAGCGTCGGCCGTTCGCCAATGCCGGCATGACGACAACCGACTCTGAAGAGCGAGGCGATTTGTTCCGCAAAGACGCCTTCCCCGGTCATGCGCGTGTGCCACTGAGAATTATTTAGGCGGTTCCCCCGCATGTCCCGGATGCGTCCTAGCACCTTCTCTTTGCGCTCTGGAAAATGTTCCTCAAGCCAGTGCTCAAATAATGGCGCTACCGCCCACGGCAGACGGATAATTGTGTAACCGGCAAACTGCGCGCCTGCTTTTGCGCATGCGTCCAGAATCGTCGGAACTTCGTAATCTGTGAGTCCGGGAATAATCGGCGCAACCATCACACCAGTTGGGATTCCTGCGCGGCGAAGTTGCCTTATCGTGTCGAGTCGAGCTTGAGGAGACGACGTGCGCGGCCCCAGCACTCGCTGCAGATTCGGGTCGAGCGAAGTGACGGAAAGATTCACCGCGACCGCGTTATGTTTTGCCAATTCGCGCAATAAATCGATATCTCGTGTGACCAGACGATTCTTGGTGATGATCGCCACGGGGTTTCGAAATTTTGCGAGCACTTCGAGGCAGCCGCGGGTGATGCGCAATTTTCTTTCGATTGGCTGATACGGATCTGTCACGCCGCTCAGCACCAGCGTGTGCGGCTGCCAGCGCGGCGATTCCAGTTCTGTGCGCAATAACTCGGGCGCATTCGTTTTCACGATGATCTTGCTCTCGAAATCGAGCCCGGCGGAAAAGCCGAGATATTCGTGAGTTGGTCGCGCATAACAATAAATGCAGCCGTGCTCGCACCCGCGGTAAGGATTGAGACTTGTTTCGAAACCAACATCCGGGCTGCTGTTGCGAGTAATGATCGATTTTGTTCCATCGCGGAGATACTGTGTCGTGCGGCGCGGCGGTTCTTCCGCGCCAGAGTCAACATCCACCACATCAATGTCAGTCAGATCGACATGCAGTTTTTCGAACCGATTGGCCGGGCTCCAAGATGCGCCACGCCCGCGGATGAGCACGTAGCTTTGAGGCATCTCCTTGACAACTGGCCGGGATTTCTTTTTCGTCGGCATGCTATAAGTTCACATGAACATATCACGATGTCGAAGCAAATTTCTTCATCACTCCATTGTCCAAACGGGCCACTGTAGCCGGCATCGGTGATGCCGGGTCGCGCGGCCGCGACCTTCGGCTTGCCGGGATCACCGATCCCGGCTACAACGCGCCGCCAAAGCATGGAGGAATGGAGTGATGGAGTAATGCTGCTATACTTACCGACCCCGATCACTAATCACTAATCACCAATCACTGATCACATTCCTCGGAGGGGTGGCAGAGCGGTTGATTGCACCGGTCTTGAAAACCGGAAGGCCAAAAGGCCTCGTGAGTTCGAATCTCACCCCCTCCGCGTTTTGTTCATGCTCGTACTCGTAATCGTCCTGGTGCTTTCTTCCTGCCAGCAGCGCAGTGCTGATGTAATCAGTGATCGGTGGTTGGTGGTTCACGCAAAAAAAATCGCCAAAGGATCATAGCGCAGAAAATTCCTAGGACTGCCGCACATACGACGTCGGAGAGATAATGTGCGCCGATGTACATCCGCGAGAATCCGATCAGAATCGGGATTGGGAGACAGGCCACACCAATGCGCCGCCGAGCAAAAATTAAAACGCCAAAAAATGCCGTTGAGGCAGCCACGTGCCCAGATGGAAACGCGTGATATTTCGTGCTGAAACGCGGGCCTCCCCAATGAAGCTCCGATTGCACCGAAGGACGGGCGCGTGGGACCGTGCGTTTAATTACATGCCCCGCAATGCCTGCGATCGCCATCGCCAGCAGCATCGCCAAAAAAATACGCGTCCATTTTTTACTGCCGCGCCACCAGGCGATTCCCAGGCCGAGCAATCCGAGCGCCACATGCGAAGGCCAATCACCGAACAGGCTGACGTAGCGCATGAAGCTGCGCATCGCGCGGTTTTCATGCTGCGCCATAAAATCGCGCACGCTGCCGTCGAAGTAAAACGAAGCTGCTATCGCGATCGCTGCGATCACGATGCCGATCAGCCAGTAAAAAACTGCGGCGCGCTTCACAAATAAGTTCCCGTCGGTTTTGCCGGACGCTATTTTGGGCTCTGGCTTGAAATCAATCAATTACGCGCTGCTGTTTTTTGGCTGCGTCCTTTTTCATGTCGCTGGCACATGGAGTTTGCCGCTGATAGACCGCGACGAGCCGCGTTTCGCCGAAGCATCACGCGAGATGATCCAGCGCGCAGATTACATTGTCCCTTACTTCAATAATCAGCTCCGTCTCGACAAGCCTCCCCTCGCCTATTGGGCGCAGGTTGCGAGCTATCGTGTTTTCAGTCAAAGCGATTTCGCAGCGCGTTTCCCTTCCGTGATCGCAGCTAGCCTGACCGCCTTGGTGATCTTCGGCTGGGGTTTCCGGCTTGCTGGTGAGAAAGTCGCCTGGTGGGCGGCAATTATTTTCGCGCTTTCGCTGCAAACATTTGTTCATGCCAAAGCAGCTGTCGCCGACATGTGGCTGGTGTTGTTCATGACTCTGGCGCATTGGGCGGGATACGAACTTTACTCGGCGCGCCCGGGGGTCGCGCCCTACCACCAATTGCGGTGTTGGCTTGCCTTTTATCTATCACTGGCTCTCGGCTTTCTCGCCAAAGGCCCGATTGCCTGGACGCCGCTGCTCACGATTAGTGCAATAATTATCTATGCGCGAAATTGGCCATTGGCTCGACGCTTCAAATTCTTACCGGGAATTTTGCTCACGCTCGCCGTAGTCGCGCTTTGGGGAATTCCAGCGCTGATTCAAACGCACGGCGCGTTCCTTAGTGTGGGAATCGGGCGACACGTCATTGGTCGGTCGTTCGCCACGATGGAAGGTCACGGCGCGAATTCGCTGGGGATGTATCTGCTGCTTCTGCCGTTCTATTTCGTCACCGTCTTTATCAGTTTCTTTCCCTGGTCGATCAAATTGCCCGCCCTTCTAAAAAGTTTATGGCACAAGCGCGACAACATCGACAATTATCTCCTCTGCGGTGTCGGAACCATTTTCATCATTTTTTCGCTCATCAAAACGAAGCTTCCGCATTACACGTTGCCTGCATTTGGCATGCTGGCGCTTTTGCTGGCGCGCCACTGGCCGGAGAGGGCGGTTGCAAGCCGCCGCTCCTTGTTCGGAACCATCACCGTCGCCACGGCGTGCGTCTGGCTCGCAATCGCGTTAGTGGTCCCGCCGATGGTGGCGCGGTTTTTTCCCGCGTATCAGCTGTTTCAGGTATCACGCGCCGCTTTGCAGCCGAACATGCAATTTGCCTCGGTGGAGTTCGAGGAGCCGAGTCTGGTCTGGTATTTTCGCTCGCGCGTGAAAGGGTTCCTCACGCCATTAAACAAGCGTCGCGCTACAGAATTCATGAGCTTGTCCGGGCCGCGTTTTATCATTCTGCCCACGCCCGTTGCCGGCTCGGTTTTGGCGAGCCCACCGCAAGGCTGGTACTTTTTCACTGTGAGCGGCGTCAATATCGCGAAAGGGAAACGCCTCGATCTCACGCTTGTGCTGAAACCAGAGTAGTTTTAACCACAGAGAACACCGAGAACACGGAGATGGAAATGTCGTTTATTCTCTGCGCGCTCTGCGATCTCTGTGGTAAACCAAGCGGAAGATGATCACGTTTCTCGATGGCAAACTTGTGAGTGCCCTGCCGACGCAGGCGATCATCGATGTCGGCGGGGTCGGATACGAAGTCTTTATTCCGCTTTCGAGTTACGACAAACTGCCAGCTGCCGGGCAGTCCATTCGGATTCTCACTCATCTGGCGGTGCGCGAAGATGCGCATGTGCTTTACGGGTTCATGACGCCGGCCGAGCGCGACCTTTTCCGGTTGCTCGTCAACAATGTCAGCGGGATCGGTCCAAAACTGGCGCTCGCGGTGTTAAGTGGAATGAGCGTGACCAGTTTCAAAGCTGCAGTAGTCAATTCAGATGTCGCTGCGATTTCGAAAATCAGCGGGCTCGGGAAAAAGACAGCTGAGCGAATCGTTTTGGAACTGAAAGATAAATTGGGAGTGGCTGCGGCATGGGAAGCAGCCAGCGCAATGCACGCACCGACACCAGAACAGGAGCAAGCCAACGAAGCGGTGCTCGCGCTAATCGCGCTCGGTTACAAACAAATCGAGGCGCACAAAGCGGTGCGGGACCTGCAGGAGAAAGGCGAAGCGCAATCAGCGGAAGAATTGGTGAAGCTGGCGCTGAAGAAAATCGCGGCGGGAAGATAATTGTACGGCGTGTGTGCCAAACGCCTTCTTCAAAACGGCGTCTCACAGAGACGGCCTACAAAATTCGGCGTTGGACGTTCGGCGCTTGCCGCGCCACAGCGTTTGCGGAGGCGGGTCGAACGTTGGACGTTTGCTTCATGCCGCAAGTGCAGGTCCAGGACGACAGGCTAATCGCAATTCGTGCGGCTTTTCCGAAGGAAGGCCTCTTCGCCGAGAAGGAGTGGCTCCTTTCCCCGGACGCATTTCCAATTGGCAAAAAATTTCTGGCCGACCTCGAGCAGCTCGGTCATCGGCTGTTTGTTTTTCAGCGTGCCTGCAATCAGCTTTATCACCTGAGTGTCAAAGGCAAGCAGCCGTCGTGGATTGCGCGCTACCTCGACGCCGGTAAACCGAAAGAGCTAATCGAATTTTCGCGGCGCAAAGAAATTCGCGACGATTTGCCGCGAGTGATACGGCCTGACCTCATTCTGACTGAGAAAGATTACGTCATTGCTGAGATCGATTCGGTCCCAGGCGGCATCGGTTTAACTGGATGGCTTAACCAGACGTATTCAACATTCGACGACGCGATCATTGGCGGCGCAAACGGAATGCTGGATGGGTTTCGCTCTGTACTGCCAAACGGTGGCGACATCGTCATCTCGCAGGAATCGGCGACTTATCGGCCGGAAATGGAATGGATCGCCGCACGATTGAATCAGCGGCATGCTGTAGCCGGAGGCGGTGACTCCGGCTCTGTTCGTAATGTCGCTCCGGCCGGGATCACCGATCCCGGCTACAGCTGGCGCGTTGTCTCGGCGGAGAATTACAAGCCACAGGCCGGCCGCACCGTGTATCGGTTTTTCGAATTATTCGATCTGCCGAATATTCCTGCGATCGAAAATACGCTGCGCGCAAATGCCGAAGGCCGTGTCACGATTACGCCGCCAGTCAAACCGTATCTTGAAGAGAAAATGTGGTTCGCGCTTTTTTGGATGCATCCTCTTCGCGAGTTTTGGCGGCGCGAACTGGGTGAAAAATACTTCATCAAATTACGGGAGGCGATTCCCTACTCCTGGCTGCTAGATCCCACGCCATTGCCACAGCACGCCGTCATCCCGCGCCTTGAAATTCAGGATTGGCGCGAGGCGGCAAAGTTCAGTCAGAAAGATCGGGAGCTTCTCTTAAAAGTGAGCGGATTCTCGCCGCTCGGCTGGGGCAGCCGCGGCATTGCGCTGGGAAGCGATCTGCCGCACGCCGAATGGGAAAGAAGGATCGAGCATGCGCTGGCGACCTTCGAGTCGAATCCGACGATCCTTCAAAAATTTCACAAGGGTACTCTCTTTGAGCACCTCTATTGGGATCCAGATTCCGGCGAGCTAAAGACGATGAAAGGCCGGGTGCGTCTTTGTCCGTATTATTTTGTGGAAAGTGAGCGCGTGAATTTGCGCGGCGCGCTGGCTACAGTTGCTCCGGCAGACAAGAAATTTTTGCACGGGATGAGCGAGGCGATCTTGGTCCCGTCACGAGTGCAGTGAACGCAGAAGGAAAACCGTTGGCGTCGGGAAATTGGGCGATTGAAAGCGATGCGAAGACGCATCGCACTCCCAAAGCACTTCGTGCGAAATCCATAGAAGGGCTTTGTTCGGATTTCGCGGCAGCTTTTGGAGTGCGATGCGTCTTCGCATCGCTTTGGCAGATTAAGAACCTCGATTTACGCCCTCGGCAGTCGGAGAAACCAGCGTCGCTTTTGTTGCGGGCAATCGTTACTTTTTCCGTGCCATCCAATGCAGAGCCAAAGCTGGCACGAGAAAGAAAAATACGAGCACGACGCGCAACTGGATGAAGAATAGCAAAACCAGTCTGCCGAATTCTTTTTCATCGATTTTGAAGAACTGCGTCGCCCAAGAGGCAGCCGTGTTCCAGAGCAGAGTCGACGCGGCAAAATAAAACAGCGCGAATACGAGGCCGATGATAAAGGCGCACAAGAAAAAGTTCCGGAAGAAAATGATCTTTTCGCGTTCCATACGGCGATCATTCTAGTGGATGCATCCGCGTCCGCCAAGTCGGACGGACTATGGTTGCCTCTCAACCACGGAGAGAAGAAGGACGGTCATCCGCAGATTCCCTCCGTCCCGATTAACACAGATTGGCCCAATGAATCTTCTAAAGAATCTGCGTAATCTGTGGATTACTATTTCTTATACGCCGGTACTTCGGGTAACTCCGGCGGCAGCAAGCCTTCTTCTTCCTCTTCCTCAACCGGCGCGCCATAGGCCGTCATCTGTCTCGCCGTTACGAATATGATCAGATTCTTCTTGATGTGCTGATCCACATTGGTACGAAACGCGCGACCGACGAGCGGAATGTCCCCCAGGATGGGGACCTTATCCTCGGTTTTCTGCACGTCTTCGCGCATCAACCCACCCAGCACCACCGTTTGTCCGTTAGCAACGCTGACGCTCGTTGTCACCTTGCGCGTGCTGAACACCGGTTGGTTGATCACATTAGGGGTGAGCTCGATAGGGACAGATCTTGTGATGACGCCCCCAATGGTACTAACACCGACTGCGTTAATGGGGCTGCCGTAATTAATGAAACCCTCAAATTCCACGACCTGCGGAACCAGGTTCAGGTCTATCGTCTGTCCATCTCCCCCGACTACCGGTTCCACCTCCAGAGTTACACCGGTGTTGCGAGTTTCCCAATCCTGGGGTGTCGTAGGTGTGACCACAACAGGGACAACTCCGCCCACGAGAGTCGTGGTCGTGCTGCTGATCGATGGAACCTGCGGCTGAGTATATGTCCGCGGATAACGAAATTCTCTAACGACTTCGATGATGGCGCGCTGGCCGCTCTTTGTCGTCACCTTTGGCGCAGAGAGAAGATCGATCCCTTTCTTCTGGTTTAGCGCGCGGATCACAACCTGAAATTGTGGATTGGTGAAAACGCCTGCCAATCCAAAGATTCCTGGGGCCACGCCAGCCGCTTGTCCAAGACCTGGAACCAAAAGCGCGTCGAGCGCGTTTGCGCTGATTGCAAAATCGCCGCTGCGGTTTCCGGACGTAACCGGGCCGCCACCAGTACCATCGTTCGGAATTCCGGTTCCAGGACCACCAGTAGCATTCCCATTTCTGTTGAAAGGAAAATTCGCCGCATCCACCGGTGCGCCGTTTCCAGCGGTTCCGCCTGAACCGAAAACCTTCCCGTTTAGGCTAAATGGGCCCAGCAGCCAATCGAAGCCAAGTTCCTTGAGATTATTTTGGTTAATCTCGACAAATTTTGATTCAATCTCGACCTGCTTGGGCTGTGAAGCATTCGCCTCATCAACCAAGGCATCTACCATGTCCAGATTGTCTTGCGTGTTGCGAACGATTAGCACCCCGCTCTGCGGCATAAACGTCGCGCTTGCGCGTTCCGTATGTCCATCCGGGAAAGTTACAGTGGGGAAGCTTACGCCCATGTTGCGAAGCATGTTCTCAGCAGTCAGGCGCTCTACCAACTGGCGGTCATTAACCAGTTGCTGCCTCGTGGTCGACGTCCCGGTTCCACCCGGTACCTCGGCAGCTCTTGCTCGCTCCGCGGCGGTATATCCGGTTAGCGTTCCCTGCGCTTGGCTCGCTGCCGCGTACTCAACAGTCCTACCTGTAACATAGCTCTCCTTTTGGAGAATGTTAGATGCAACTAAAGGCGGACCGGTTTGAGCACCGGTCTGGCCTTGGCCGCCACTAAGCGACTGACCGAGGTAGTAGCCGACGTCCAATGGACCGCCGAAGAATTCCGGAGGCACGTGATATCGCTTGGTGATCAGGTCATTACTTTGCTCGCTAAGGGGGACAATGGAAACCGCATAGGATTCTACCTTGACCTTTAATCCGGCTTGATTCGCGATATAGCGCAGCGCTTCACCCAGCGGAATATTATCCAGCGTCACAGTAATGCGCGCACCTGCCGGGCCCGCTGGGGGCGCGGGCGTAGGGGAGCCACCGGCAGCAGGCGCGCCAGCGGCGGCACCACCAACGGGTGTCGGCGTAGCAGTGCCTGTGGGCGGTGCAGCCTGCTGCACCGAAGGCGGCGCGATTTGTCCGAGCGGCACAAGCCGCAGCACGATGTTCACACCTTTTTGTCCTTCCGGCCCTGTATCGTTCTCGGCCGCTTGTTCCCGAAGAACCTCGATGGCCTCGCGAATAGTTGCGTCGCGAAATTCGATGTGCGGAATGATGATGCTATTCAGCTTGTTGGTCGTCGCGGCGGTGCCGCGCAATTCCTCTCTCCCTCTGACTGCGGCTGGTGCGCCCACCGCACCATATTTCCTGACCGGTTGCTGCCAGGCTTCCTCCACCTTCCACAGCTGGCGTGATCGCGTCTCGTTGTACGCTTCTTCGCCGTACTGATATTTGGTGTTGTTGATTTTTTCCTGGCCGCGACGGGCCGCAGTGTTGTACGGATCAACACACAAGACTTGATCGTATCGTTTCATCCCTAGATCGTACCGACCGGATTGATAAAAGCTGTCGGCTTCGGCGAGCAATTCTTTCACTTTCTCCACCCGCTCAGGGAATGGCAGCGCTAGCATTGCCTCACAGTCGATTTCTGCCTTGCTGACAGTCCTCACCGTTTTGTCGAAGGAACCCGGCTGACGTAGGCGCATGTAAAGCTCGTGCGCCGGACGACACTTGGGATCATAGCGATCGCTTAAAATCTCGCTTAAGATCGCCTCGGCATCGGCGTTTCTTCCCTCAGCGATGCGGGCTTCGGCTAACGCGACGCCGCTTTTGCAGAAGCCATCAACAGCTTGGTCGTGCGTTTTTCCGGAGACGACTGAATCGGGCAGATAAGTCACCGCCGTCCTGAATTCTTCGTGCGCGAGGGTGTAATTTTTCGCTTTCATAGCGGACTTAGCGCGCTCCAAGGCTGATTTACCTTGTGGTATGGCGGCCTGACGCCGCTGCACTTCGCGCTCCGCGACGCTGTCCGGGGTTTGCGCAAAACTCGTCGCGCAAATGAAGGAGAAGCAGATGAGAGTGAAACAGAAGGCAACAAAGGAAACCAAGATCTGAGGCACCGCGCCGACGGAACAGACCTTCGCTAGCTTCGTTTTCTTCTGTTTAATGGTTCCGAGGGTGTGTGGAATTTCTTTCATAAGCGATCTTTCTAGCTGCACATCAACGAGCTTGTATCTGATTTGCTCCACCGGCTTCAAGCAAAATTCTTACGATTTTTTCGGACGTCAGGTGAACGCGTTGTCCCGAACGCATTGAGCTGAGCTTAAGGTGGAACGGGTTGTCCTCAACGCGTTGGCAAAATAAACACGGCTCTGCCGCGTGATATCCTACACCTTGGCAATTGCCTAAATCATCGTCTTCGGAGAAACCGATCCACCTTCCCGCGAAGAAGTCCTTTTGGACAGAATGAATAGAAACTTTCCAGAATGGATTTTGTTGATTCTGTAAATTCTGTCCGAACTCTCCGCGGTGACCTTAGGGCGGGGCAAAACCGATCTCGATCGGCGCGTTTGGTTGTTGAGTGTTCACGATTACGGCCTTCGCTGGCTGCACCTCCACGAGCTTGTATTTGATCTCTTCTACGGGCTTCAGGGAAAATTCTTGATCTTTTCTCACTTCGAATTCGCGCCGCCCTCCCCAGGTATAGACGAACGTGGCCACGGATTGCGGCGAGGTGGCGACCTCTCCCTTTACCAGTGTGACCTGTATGTGGCTCTTCTCGTGTTCGAGAAGCAGCTCCGAAACATCGACATTGATGCCGTACTGATTGCGCGCATGTTTTTCCGTGAAGTTCATGATCTTGAAGTCAGTGCCGCGAATAACGTCGCCGACCTTCAAGAATTGCGTCGGCTCGTTCTGGTCGATGGTGTTGATGCCGAATTTCTCTTTTATCCGCGATGAAAAAATGTATCGGAACGGTTCCTCAGTAGCAGACACCAAATGTAATTTTGTGAGGTAATCCGGATGCGAATCCTTTTTCGTGGGATCGGTGTTCCCCTGCCATTCGTCGAGATTGGTGAAACCGTCTTTGTCTGGGTCCTGATCGAGAACGCCGGCGTCTTCGATGGGCAAACCGTATTTTTCGAACCACTCATTTGGGACCGGCGGATGCACCTGGGTGTTTTGCAGCGTGGCCGGCAGGCCATCTGCGCCGATGAAATGTTTTTCTGGAACGAAAAGGCCGGAGCGCGTGCTGGATCTCCATTGTGCCGGATGCTGAAGTTGTTCTGCCGTGTTATCGAGTTCGACCGCGACGGCGGGCGGCGAGGCAGTTTTTGCTCGAGGCGGCTGCGGGCTCACGAGCCGGTTGCCGAACTGGATGGCGCTCCACCAAATGCAGATGGCGGAAATGAAAAGGAAGATCGCCGCCGCGATGAGCACGACGCGATCGTAATGCGCCTTAATCCAATCCAAAGCCTTTGCCATCGCTAATCATTAACCACGAATGAACACGAATGGACACGAATAAAAATGACGAAGGTCGAAGTCGAGATACTGACCGAATGACGAAGAACCTCACGCGTTGACGCGTTTTTTTTGAGTTTCGTCATTCCTTCGTCATTTGGATTTCGTCATTTTTTCATGTTTCGAGCACCCGCAAGAGCGCACGCCTAAAACGTAAACCTTAGCATCTCGATCGTGGCTGAAACTTCGATGTGCTCATTGCCCACGATGAAATTCAGCGCGCCGGCGGCGCCGGACTGAGCCGGAGTCGCCTGCCCGCTTTCAATCGGCGTTGGGCCTACCATTTTTTCGCGCGACGGGCCTTTGTCTTTCTCATTGTGCACGTACAGCGTGCGAATGATAAAAATTTGTCCGGTGGAACTGACGATTTCATTTAAGACTTTCCGCGCTGCCGAGGGCGCCGCTTTAAAAGTGACATCGACAATGTTGCGCTCGACCAACGTTGGCACAGGCGTGCCGCCTGGCTTCGCTGTCGCCACCTTTCGTCCGGGACTTGGAGACGGCGTCGGAGTCGGTGAAGGCCCGCGTTCTTCGGGCAAGCGTGCGCGGCGAAGAGACGTCACGGTATCCACCTTGGCATCAAGCAAAATGTTTATGAGCATCTGGATTTGGGAGAGTTCCTGTCCAAGCATCGGCGTGACGGCCGTAGCAGGCATGGTCGTGGCGAATTCATCGAAACCGAGCTGAAATTTATCCGGCAGCTTCACGTTGTTTACGCGCGCTCTGTCGAGCGTCGCGACGGTCGCCTGGCGCAAGCGCGATTGAAATTCATTGGGCGCAAGCGGCGGCGCAGGGGCGATCTCGCTTTTCAAGACTTCTTTAAATTTGTTCAGCGCGACGCTGTATCTCTCGAGGTAGTCCTGCAATTTTCGATAATTGGCGTCGTTGGGAAACGGATCGAGCTGCTCCAGCCGGTTCCGTTCTGTCGCGACCTGGTCGAATGCTTGTCTTGCGTCCCTCCAGGCGCTCCATCTCCAGTAAAGCAGTGCCACCGTGAGCAACGCACAAATTCCAAAACCAATTAGAAACGTGCCGAAGGCGCGATTTTGCTGGAACCACTTCATGGCAGTTTCACCGGTTTGCGCAGGGGGAGCTCAAGTTCATATGGGAACGCCCATTCCGTGTCGTTGGGAACGGAATTGGATTTAATCACGCGCTCCGGAGTTTTGGGATTGACAACAAACAGCGGCGACTTCGCCAGATTGCGAAGGTAATCGACCACGATTTCCTGCTGTTTCGGATTATACAGGTAAAGCCCGCGCACCATAATGCCGTCGATTGACTTTCCGACGCCGGCTGTAGCTTTCGCCGTCGATCCGGAAGGAGCTACTGGCGGCGGAGTCGGCGCAATTTCCGCAGCGCGTTTTTCAGGCGCTCCCAGCAGTTTTCCGCCAGAAGTTGCGGCAAGCTCGGTGATCCAGATGTCTGCTTCCGGCAGACGCGTGTTTAATTCTTCAAGGATTTGTGGCCAAAAGTTGCGATCGCTCACCGCGGTGATGAGCGGCGTGGCGATGTTGTCCAACGCGATGATTTGCTTCTTAAGCCTATCAAGCTGCCCTTCTGCCACGCGCATGTTGTCATTCTTCTGGCGGATTACCTGCGCAGTTTGCTGCGCGACGTGGGCGGCACGCGTGTAGTAAGCCGACCAGCCGAGCAGTGCGAGGAGGATGCATGCCGCCGCAGCGATGAAAAATGGCCGGCGTTTTTCCAAGTCTTGTCTCTGGACGACGCTGACCGGAAGCAAATTCAGCACCATCGGACAAACCGTCACGCTTCGCAGCGCCAGGCCAACCAATTCCCCAAACAAATGCGCGGAACGCGTCGCCTCCGAAGCCGATTCTGACACGCTCACCTTTTGAAGCGGATTAAAAAACTCGATCGGCAGCTCAAACTTTTCGTGGAAGAACTCGCACATGTTGGGGATACCTGCGCCTCCGCCACAAAGAAAGATGCGCGACGGGGAATTTCCCTGCTGTTGTGCACGGTAGTGAGTGATGGAACGTATCAACTCCGCGTGCAGCCGGGTCATCGTGCTGCGGACTACCTTCGAGACGCGGCTAACATTGGGGTCGGCAGGTTCCGCGGCTCCACCTAAAGCCACAAAGCCGTCCCGTTTCCTTCGAGCTTCCGCCGCGGCAAATGATTCGCCGAATTCTCTGGCAATTGCGGCGGTGATCGCACTGCCGCCGATCGGAAGACTGCGCGAGAAGATTCTTCCGGGCTCGATGAAGAGAACGTTCGTCGTGCGCGCGCCGATATCCACCAGCAGCGAGGAACCGTTTAGATGGGTGTAGTTGTAACAAAATGCGTTGTAAAGACCCATGGACGCCACACCGACGATGTTGGTTCGCAGTCCGCTCTCTTCCACGGCGTTGTTGATTTCGTCGAGCAGATCGCGCTTGATCGCGACAATGACGACCTGAATTTGTTCACCCATACCGCCGCCGACGAGCTGGTAATCCCAAACCACCTGGTCGATGGGGAACGGAACATTCTGTTGCGCTTCAAATGAGATGATCTTGTCGATCTTTTCCGCTTCGAGTGCCGGCAGTTTGACAAAGCGCGCAAACACCGATTGCGCGGGCACCGCGTAGTTCACGGGCGCTGAATGAATGTGCATTTCACGCATCATTTCGCGTAACGCGACCGCCGTTTCGTGCAAAGCAGCGTGGGCGTCACGGCGTTGCCCAGTTGCAGGATCAAGCGGCGTTTCGCGGAAGCGATAATTCACCAAGACCAGACGCGCATGAATTACTCGAAATTCCGCCAAACCGATGGTTTGGGACCCGATATTAAGAGTAATGAGACGCGGCGGTGCGGCCATGGGCTAAAGCTCTAAATCCGAATTGCGAAATGCGAAACTAAATTTCAACAGGCAAATCGCAAGGCAACTTGGTAACACTCGATCTCGTTTGACTATTAGAATTTGAAATTTCGTTAGAATTTCGGAGCGGGCTTTTCGCTACCGTAATAACACTGGCAACGACGGCCATCCCGCGACTGCGGGAGAGTGCGACTGTGTCCTGCCGCTTTGGATCCTCAAGGCATTTTCACAGACCGATGCCCCTCCGGGCCGGCGCTGAAGTGCAGACCCTATCTTGGAATAACGTATGAGCGAAACCGCGCTGAACGTCCACTCGACTCCTCGTATGCGGCGCCAACCGTGATCTGAAATTTGTCATTCCCGACCGTGCCGAGAATATAGCTCTGCATGAGATCGCCGCCGCCTTTGCCCGTCCATCGACCGTACAAAATGCCCACTTCACCGCCGTAATAAACGTGATCGGGAGGCGACATCATTATTCCGGTCAAATCCCTGCCATCCGGTCCAAAATTCCCGGATGGAGAATCAGCAGCAGGGCTTCTTTTCTTTGCTGTCGCGGCCGCGGAAGCATTCGGGGCCAAATACGCAACCGGAAACAGACCGAGCGACACCATGCCGATCTGGGCTAATGCGCTCTCGCTTGTCAGCCGGCCGCCGTCCGACCAAGCAAGCACCGGCCCCTTATGAAATAGAAGAGAATTGTCGTTCGCGCTGAAAATTCCTGGTTGGTAAAGGCTCAGCGCAGATGCGTGATCGTTTTGTGATCCACTCCAATTCGCTTGTTGGGCTACAACCGCAAAACAAACACCGAGTAAACCCGTGGCGACGGAAAGCGCGCGCCTAATCATGGGAGAATTCATAGCCAAATAGCGGCAAGCGCCAGTAAAATTTTCACCGGGCCGAACCGCTCTTGTCGCGCCGTAGCCTGGCGCGAAGGCGGATCAACTGTTCAACGAACCTCTGAAATACTCGATTGTCTTTTTGATTCCCTCCTCGAATTCCACGCGCGGCTCCCACCCAAGGACTTCTTTTGCGCGAGCGATGTCCGGTTGCCGCACCTTTGGGTCGTCCACCGGCAACGGTTTGTATTCGATTGCCGACTTTGTTCCGGTGATACGAATAATTTCGTCGGCGAACTGTTTGATTGTCATCTCGCGCGGATTACCCAGGTTGACCGGCTCATGAAAACTGCTCATGGCGAGTTTGAAAATTCCGTCGATCAAATCGGAGACGTAACAAAACGAGCGCGTTTGCGACCCGTCGCCGAAGACGCTTAGCGGCTGACCGCTCAGAGCCTGTCCGATGAATGCCGGCACCACGCGACCATCGCGCAATCGCATTCGCGGACCATATGTGTTGAAGATGCGCACGATTTTCGTGTCCACTCTGTGATAGCGGTGATACGCCATCGTGATCGCTTCGCCGAAACGCTTTGCTTCGTCGTAAACGCCGCGCGGCCCAATCGGGTTGACGTTGCCCCAGTAATCTTCTTTTTGCGGATGCTCGAGAGGATCACCGTACACCTCCGACGTCGATGCCAGAATGAACGAAGCTTTCTTGTCCTTGGCCAAACCAAGTGTGTTGTGCGTGCCGAGTGCGCCCACTTTGAGAGTCGGGATTGGGAGCTCCAGATAATCAATCGGGCTGGCTGGCGATGCGAAGTGAAAAACGTAATCGATTTTTTCTTCCGGCAGAAAAATGAAATTGGAAACATTATGTTTGATGAACCGGAAATTCTCGTTCCCGGCGAGATGTCCAATATTCGCTGTGTTGCCCGTGATCAAATTATCGATGGCAATGACGCGATGCCCTTCCGTCAAAAGTCGATCCACCAAATGCGAACCGAGAAAACCCGCGCCTCCGGTGACGACGGAAACGGGCTGAGTGTTTTGGGCGGCCATCTGGGATTTGTATCTATCGGCAACCACATAAATTTGCCAGCAGGAAAGTCGGGGTAAATGACGAAGCTCGAATTCCGAATGACGAAGGAATGACGAAAAGGGGATTTGCGAGCTTCGTCATTTCAGCATTCGGGCTTCATTCGTCATTCGACATTCGAGCTTCGTCATTTCTTCACCTCGATCTTGCGTGATGAGCCACTGCATGTTCGCTTTCATACCAAAGGTTGACACTTACATATAGACGCATGCGCATTCTCTCCGGTATCCAGCCCAGCGGTGTTCTGCACATCGGGAATTATTTCGGCATGATGCGGCCGGCTATCGCACTTCAGGCTGAAGGCGAAGCACTTTACTTCATCGCCGATTATCATGCCCTCACTAGTCTGCGCGACCCGGAAGCCCTGCGTGAGAACAGCCGACGCGTCGCGCTCGATTTTTTGGCGTGCGGACTCGATCCGGAGCGGGCCACGCTTTTCCGGCATTCAGGCGTCCCGCAGGTTACCGAGTTGGCCTGGATTCTATCGACGGTCGCGCCAATGGGTTTGCTCGAGCGCGCGCACTCTTACAAAGACAAACTCGCGCGCGGTATGTCCGCCACGGTTGGCCTGTTCAGTTACCCGATCCTTATGGCGGCGGACATTTTGATTTACGACAGCGACGTCGTGCCGGTCGGCAAAGACCAAAAACAGCACATCGAAATGACTCGCGATCTGGCCGTGAAAATGAACGAAACATTCGGGCAAATTTTCAAGTTGCCCGAAGCACGCATTCAACCTGCGACTGAGACTGTGCCAGGCATCGACGGCCAGAAGATGAGCAAAAGCTACGGCAACAACATCGACATTTTCGGCGACGAAAAAGAGACGCGAAAACGCGTGATGAGCATCGTGACCGACTCTACGCCAGTGGAAGCGCCGAAAGACCCAGCGAACTCGACAATTTTCAAGCTCCATTCGCTGGTCGCGTCAAAAGATGAAATCGCGGACATGCGCGAACGATTTCTAAAAGGCGGAACCGGCTACAGCGATTTCAAGAAGCAGCTCTTCGAGAAGCTGTGGGAATATTTCGCGCCGATGCGAAAACGCCGCGAAGAAATTCTAAGGGACAAATCGTACATCGACGATGTGCTCACGCGCGGCGCAAAGCGCGCCAACGAAATCGCCGATCAAGTCATGGAACGCGTGCGAAGTGCCGTCGGACTGAGGTAGGGCAACGCAATCGCCGGATCGATTCTTCTGCAAAAGTTGAGCCAGTGGCGACCATTCGATTCCACATCGTTCCAAACGCGAAGGTCGATAAGGTCGTGGGAGAGCGTAGCGACGCAATCAAGATCAAGCTCCGCGCGCCGGCAGTGGAAGGAAAAGCGAATGCCGCGTTGCGTAGTTTTCTGGCCAAAGAATTGGAAATCCCCGAACGCTTGATCGTGTTGGAGCGTGGCCACAAATCGCGCGACAAACTGATCCGCATAGATGGTTTGACCGAAGAAGAAGTGCGCAGGCGGTTGCGTGCGAGAAATTGAGAAGCAGTTCAAATGCTATGGCGCGGCTCCCATCTTCGAAGGCGACGCGAGGACGCGTCGCACTCCGAAAGCTTCGCGAAACCAAACTGAAGAATTTTGCAGCGATGAGGTTTGGGGTGCAAGTGGCACGCTGCTACGAGACTCAACGGCCCCGGGCTTGGCGGGCTGGTTTGGTTTGCTCTGGCGGCTTGGTTTGAGTGCTTGCGGCTGTGTCGCGGTAAAACAAGACGCCGTGCGCTCGCAAATTGCTGATCAGCACGCGGAGATCATTCGCTACTTGATCGTTGTATAGAAGAGTAGCGACCAAGCCTTTGCCTTCCTTCGCGGCCCGCATCACTTTTTGCAGATCATCGGCTGCTTTTTTTGCCGAAGCCATTGTCGCATCCGCCTGCTCGATCACGCCATCTAATTTTTTCGAGGATTCCGCTAATGCGCCGGTGGTTTGATTCAAATGCTCCATGCTGGCTTTGAGATTTTCCATGTTGGCGGGGGAAAGTGTCTCCGTGTTCAGGCGCGCGGCAGCCGTGTCGAGCTTTTGCACAGTTCCGCGAAGATCGTTCACCAGCGCACTGCCTTCGCGTGTGAGATCGGCAATGCCAGTTTCTCGCGCGCCGCTGACATGCGTGTTTGGCGCCAGAAAAGCCTTCGGCTGCCCGGGCGGCATCACTACGTTTACGAACCGATCGCCCAGCAAACCGGTACTTCCGACGGTGAATTTGCTTCCTTCAGGGACCTTAATGTAATCGTAAATCTTCAGCGGTACATCTACACCCTGGCCGTCGCGAACCATTCGCGGGCCACCAGAGACTTTTCCGATTTTGGCCCCAGCGAGCAAAACATCAGAACCTTTTAACAGGCCGCTCGCGTCATCGAAGCGAACGGTGAGAGGGTAATACGTTTTGAAGCCCTCTCCCAGTCGGCCGAATTGTACGACCAGCGCGCCTAACATCGCCAACCCGACGAAAACAAACGCGCCAACTTTAAATTCCAGACCTCGTTCGGGCCGATTCATTTTGAAACATTATTGTCGATCTTAGCGACCTTTTTCGCAAGAAGCGGCGATTTCCAAATCGCCGTGTTTGTACTCGGCGGCTAGGAAGCCGCCGCTCCTTGTTCAGAGCGCCCGAGCAGGAAATCCTGAATGAGCCGATCGTTCGATTGCTGAAGGTCGGTCGTGGTCCCCTGAAAATAAATCCGTCCTTCGTGCAAGTAGGCAATCCGGTCGGCTACATCAAACGCGCTTTTCATGTCGTGCGTGACCACTATGCTTGTCACTCCCAGCCGCTGCTGCAATCTACGAATGAGACGATTGATACTGTCCGCGACTACGGGATCGAGCCCCGATGTCGGCTCATCGTACAATACACACGAGGGTCGGCGAACGATGGAGCGCGCAAGGCCAACGCGCTTCTTCATTCCACCGCTCAAACTCTCCGGCATCTTTTCCTCCTCGCCCTCCATTTCCATCACTTCGAGCATTTCCTCCACTTTCGCACGCAGGATCTTTGGATCGCGTTCACCCGCCTCACGCAGTGGAAAAGCGATGTTTTCCTCCACGGTCATCGAATCAAAAAGCGCGCCGCCTTGAAAAAGAATGCCAACCTTTTTGCGGATCGCCCCGAGTTGGCGCTCATTCATTCCAATGATGTTTTGACCATCGATCCAAATTTCTCCCGCGTCAGGCGCCATCAATCCCACGAGATGTTTAAGCAAAACGCTTTTTCCGCCGCCGCTTCGTCCAATGATCGCGAGTGTCTCACCAGTTGCGACCTCAAGCTCGACGCCGCGCAAAATTTCCTGCTGCCCAATCTTTTTGGCCAACGATCGGACTGCGATCATTGGGGGACCGTTGATTGGTAATGATTGAGGGTTAACAGCGCAAGTCTGGTATGGCGGTGCTTCGATCATCGCAAGGCTCAAACTCTTAACTCTCAACCCTCAACTCTCAACCCCGAACGCTTTCGGGGCACAGCGTTACTGGTATCCCGCCGGATAAATAATGTTGAGCAACATCGTGAGGAAGAAATTGCAAATCAGGACCGCTAGCGAGGAGTTCACTACCGCTTCAGTCGTCGCGCGGCCGACACCGACCGCGCCTTCGCGCGCGCTCAATCCTTTTTGGCAACTGATGAATACAATCAGAATCCCAAAGCAAAATGCTTTCGACAGGCCCATGATAATATCGCGATTACGCGTCCAGCGCACCATGTTCGCCATGTAATATGTGCCGTTGATCTCAAGCAAAAAAATCGCGATGAAATAGCCGGCAGCGATGCCGACGGCGATACATTCGGCTACCAGCAGCGGCATCGACACCATCATGGCGAGAGCGCGCGGCACGACCAGATAATCGGTCGGATAAACTGCGAGGGCTCGTAACGCATCGATCTGCTCGGTCACTTTCATTGTACCGATTTCCGCCGACATTGCCGCGCCGACGCGACCTGCCACCATCAACGCCGTGAGCACAGGGCCGAGCTCGCGACAGATCGAGACCGATACCACTGCACCGGTGGCCGATCCCATTCCGATCTTGTTAAATTGAAAGAAAGTTTGGGCCGCGAACACCGCGCCGGTAAACCCACCGGTGATCACAACAACAAGTTGTGAGAGCAACCCAATCTCGACGATTTGGTTGAGAAATAATTTCCAGCGGAGCTTGTGCGTAAAAATACAACGAAACGTGTCGGTTGCGAGCAGCACAAGCTCCCCCAAATATTGAAAAAACGAGAGCAGCGGCGCGCCAAGTGCGTTGAAGAATCGAACCATTATCAAGCCAGGAGATCAGTGACTAGTGATCGGTAAACGGTAAATGACGAAGCACGAATGTCATTCTTTCTCTTTGCCGGACTTCGAAATCGAATTTCGAATTTCGACATGTGCGCAGGTTACAATTGCGCCCGGCGCAAAGCTGCATAAAAGGATGCTCATTAAAGGAATGAGGCGCGCCGTTCACTTTCTGTTCGCCGGGAATCTTCTCCTTGGCGCGATATTTCTCGGCAGCTGCCAGACCATGCCGGAGGGGATCCATCAGGCAAGGATCGAGATGGCGCAGCATATCGCCGCCGAACCGGCGGGAGATTATTTCATCGGCCGGCGTTACTACAAAGCCGATTTCAAATTCTGGGGCTATGTTCGGCGCCCGGGCCAACCGTGGAGCAGCGCGCAGTTGGTGATGTTAAATGAAAAGGAGAAACTCGCGCCCGATCGCGAACGCCTCGAATTCGGCAGCGACAACAATTACGAATACAAACTCTACGGTTCCTTTAGCAGCCAGACCGTTTACGAACCAGCGAGCAATGGATTTTATCCCGAGTTCATTTTGAAGGGCTACGAATTAATTTCGACCAATCCGCCGCCGATTTTCCAAAGTCAGATCCGAGGGAGACCAAGTCCGACGGAACTGCGTTATACGGTCGAAAAACCGGAATAACATTTGCAGTTGTCATTCCGAGCGAAGTCGAGGAATCTCTGACTGTTATTTCCGAGACACAGCAGCATAAGGACGGCAAGCACGGGCGAGTCGTGGGCTCCGCGGAGGATGACGAACACCGTCGGCACGCAGCGTCAAAAGACGCTCTCGTCGAAGAATTCTTACGCTATCTCGCGAATGAGCGGAACGCTTCGGCGCGTACGCTCAAGGCGTATCGGCAGGCGCTGACCGGTTTCCGCGCGGAGAACAAAACCTCGTGGAAAAAATGCACAGCCGACGATTTTCGCGATTATCTCTTTGCGCTTATGAAGCGTGGGCAAGCTCGGTCGTACGTGCGACTCCAATTCTCTGCGTTGCGCACTTTTTATCAGTTTCTCGCAGCTCGAAAAAAGCTGCGACGCAATCCACTACGCGAAGTGCAATTGCCAAAACTCGAAAAGAAACTGCCCCTGGTGCTGACGCGTCATCAAATCGAGGAGCTGATTGCAGCGCCGCTCAAAGTTGACAAGAATCGCGCGGCGCCGGGTTGGATGCCGCTGCGCGACGTCGCAATCATGGAATTGTTTTACAGCAGTGGTTTGCGATTGAGCGAACTGGCAGCGCTCGATGTGGCCGATCTCGATCCTTACACAGAATCGGCGCGCGTATTCGGCAAAGGCCGCAAGGAACGCGTCTGCCCGGTGGGCTTGCCCGCGCTGGAAGCAATCTCGCGGTATCGCGCCGCGGCCAACGTGCACGCGGGCCCGCTGTTCATAAATAAGGCGCGAAAGCGAATGTCGGTGCGCTCGATCTGGCTCGTTTTAAAACGTTATGTGCGCCACACATCAATCCCGATCTCAATCAGTCCGCACAAATTGCGGCATAGTTTCGCAACGCACATGCTCGATCGCGGCGCCGATTTGCGCAGTGTCCAGACTTTGCTCGGCCACGCCAGTCTTTCGACCACTCAAATCTACACACACGTCACAGTCGAACGGCTAAAGAAAGCCTATGCCGACGCCCATCCACGGGCGTGATTTATAATTAACGGGCGCTGCTAATCGCAATTCACCCAGCGCCTCTTTTAGAAAATGTCGCTGCAATAATTGCGATACTCGCATTCATGGCATCGAGCACGCACGTCCGTTGGATCGGGAACTAATTGCACGTCGATCGATCGTCGAATGCGTGTCAGCGCTTCTCGACAGTCGATTTTTCGTTCGGCCGTCAGTTCGACCGGGACTATTTCCTCGCGCGGGACGAGGAAGATGAAACCGCGCTCGACCGGCCGCTGGAATTTTTCTTCAATGAGCAACGCATAACCGCAAAGCTGCGTGATGTGGTTTTCGTGGATATGCTGCTCGCTCATCTTGAAATCGACCGGGAACAAGCCGGCAGGCGAATCAATCAGTAAATCGAGCTTGCCTGAGAGTCCGAGTTCGTCGCTGCTGCACCAGACGTGAAATAGCCGTTTACCTTCTGCCAGTCCAAACTCCGCAAGCTTGCGTCGCTTTTCCAATCGATCGATCGCGTCTTCCGCAACGCGACCGTGGCGCATCTTGTAAGTGCTCTTTCTATCCACCGGCATGACGTAGTTGTAAAAAACAATCCGCCGACAGTAGTCCCACTGCTTCAGGTCATAAACGCGCAGCGGCAGCAGCGCAGGTTCAGCGATCATACTGTGGCACTTTGATCGACAATCTCGGGCGGCACCCGACCGAGAAGATGTGCGTTTACTTCACGCACCTTGCGCGTGCTTTCATCCTGATCGCAAATCGGCTGCATGAGTATGCGCGCGGGCGTCTCGTTGAGCTGAGCGCACATTTTTAGAAATAACTCTTCGCGCATCGAGCGCGAGAGCTTGCCCATGAACGCGCTGAATTGAATTCGCGTGAGGCCGTAATCGAGGCAGACTTCCGAAATCCGCGTGCGCACGCGATCATTCTCGCAATCGTAAATGACGAACGTCGTATTTTCAGCCATGCTGTAGCCGCGCTCCTGTGGAGCGCGTCACCATTTGAACGAAAACGTCTTGTAGTCTTCTGCGTCTCCGCGCAGAAAACTCGCCGCACGACGCGCCTGCTGCTGAATGATCGATCTGATTTGATACCCCTTGCCCTTGTACGGTTCCGGCGAGTTCAGGCGCGTGAGAATCTTCTCGGCAAACAATTTTTTCGTCGCGCCATCGAGCATTCCATTCTCCAACGTGATCGCTTCTCCCAAGTTGACGTGCGCGAGAACAACGCGATCGACCACTGGCTGTCGAAACTCCTCAACAAGATCGAGAACAAGCGATGGTTTGCCAGGCCGATCCACATGAAGAAACCCGGCGAACGGTTCCAACCCGGCGTTGAGCACCGCGCCCCAGACCTGCGCGTAAAGAATTCCGTAGCCGTAATTGAGAAGCGAATTCACCTCATCCTGCGCGCCGCGCGTCGCGCGACCGAGAAATTCGATTTTGTCGTGCACAATCAGCTGCACCGCGTCCCAATAAATTCGGCCACACACGCCCTCAATTCCCATTAGCACATGGCGCACATCATCAATGCATCGACCGCTTAAACACATCGTCGCTTGCTGCTGCCGATGTAATTCCTCCGCTGCCACAGTGATCTGCTCGTAACGAATGGAGTCAGCCACTTTCAAATATTTCCCGAAGTAACGCAGCAGGGCCGCCTGGTTCTTAATCTTCCCGCGCACGATTGCGCGTGAAAGCTCAAGGCCGCGCGCATCGCTCATCGCCTCCAGCTGTGCCCGGCGCGTGGCCACGACAGCGTTGAGCATCGGCGAAGTGATCATCGCGTACGGCCTCCCGCCGCCGGATAAAAATGAAATCCGAATCCCACGCTGACAAAGTTCCTCGATCAAATCGCTCGACATTCCGACGCCACGCGAATTCACGATCACTTCGCTGATCCGAAACATCGGAAACTGATAGAGCACTTTCCCATCGGGCCGTTTTACGACAAGCCGCTCCGATTTTTTCGAAAGAAAACATCCATGCCCCGACACGATGATCTGCGAAAGATTCTCGCTCTTGATCACCGAAATCCCGTCATCAACCTCAACCTCCTCGCCTTCCCTCTCGGGCGGCGGCTCGACGATTTCCAGGCGCAACGGCTCAGTCTTGCGCGTGAACAAATTGAGCTGCAACGGTAGTTGCGGTTCAACAATCTTAAACTCTGACTCGGAGCTTTTCGATTTAAAGTCAGCCTGCGGTTCTGCGCTCATGAGCCGGCGAAGAGTTTCGATAATTCCGCTTTACCGAGTTTGCGTTCACGGGTGCGAATTTCATCTTTCGGAAGTTGCAGCCGCTGCGCGATTGCCGCGGTCACGTTATTTTCGGGAATAACGATAATCTCTCCTTCAGCCAGTTCCTTTACGCGATAGAAACCAGCCTCAAAACCGTTCGCCGCATCCAATCTGATTGTATCGCCGCGTTCCCACCGCGCGATGGGCCGAACGCCGTCAGCCAGCGGCGGATCGATCGGGTGCTCGATAAATTGATGAATTGCCGTTGGCCGCTCCAGAGAAATTTTCAAGCGACCTTTCTGATCTTGCCAAAAGATTGCCGCGACTGAGGCAATCGGCTTCACCTGTACTTTGCGCATTCGCCGAGTCCTCGTGGCAGGATCGGTGTAGGGCACGCGAATAACTAAACCGCCCTTTGGAACGGTAGCAGTCTTGTGTCGCATTTTTCCTTCGGCACCCGCGTCCTCAACCGGCTTATGAATTTGCAGAAACGCATCGTCTGTTGAATTCGGATGTTGGTAAAAGCTCTGATCCATGATTTGCCTGCGCCAGTTAGCCTTCATCTTTCCGAGAACTGTGACCAAGGGTTTACGGCGATGCGTCATGAAGTCCGCCCAGTCCGGTGCGAGATCGAGTAAAGCTAATCCCGGTCGATCACGCAGTTCAGTTTGCACATATCCGTGTTCATCGACAATTATGCGACCGCTCTGATCGCGCCGGGCACAAGGACGCCGCGCGGTCTCGACTAAAATTTGCTTACGCCAAGTGTGCGGCGGAGTCGCAGCTAAAAGAACCGCGTCTTGCGCATGGTTGTAAAGATCACTGCGATCTTTCGCCCCAAAGTTAATTTGAGTTGCTTCACGATCTTTCCACATCCACGCGAGCCGTAAGTCAGTTGTCCAGCGGCCCTCGACACGCTGCACATGTGGTGCGCCCTCATCCATCGCCCCAAGTTGATAATCAACACGCGGCGGTTCGACTCCGTGTTTTTTGAAGATCGCGATCAACTCAGCGATAAAGGCACGTGGCCGAGCGCCCACATGCGCAAGCGATGTCGGATCGGCTAAGACTTGCTCGGCCTCGTCGAGGTCTCTTGCCAAAAGCAATTGCTTCTTGCGTTCCGGCAAGCTTCGTAGCGCATTCACTCGCGCTTCGAATTGTTTCCACGGTTCCGAGCCAAACCCAATCCATTCACTCGGTAATCGATGACCTTTCCCTGAATCCGGGTGATTACACTCACGGCACGCGCAAACAAGATTCAACCGCAAGTCCGGTCCGCCACGGTGACGGGGAAAGATGTGATCCTTCTCAACTGCATCAAGCGATTCGATTTTGCCGTCACGCGCGCGGCAGGCCGACGTGTTTTGATAGATGCAAACGCCGCCGGTCTCCTGATGTAAAATTCCACGCAAACCCAACGGTTGTCTTTCCGTTTGCTGCCGTTTGCCGACGCGTTCTGTTTGTGGCTCAGGGACCTCCAGTGTAATCAGCGAAATGCGGCCATGCCTCCAGGCACCGTCACCGCGCTTTCCTATGACAAACAGGAAGCGCTCGATTCGCTTCATCACGCGTGCGTCATGTTGCTCAAGACACGGATTCGGTGCGCGCCGCACTTTGAGCCGCTGCCATTCCACACCCGCGTCTTTCATGTGCTTCCCGTTCGCTGCAAACTCAAGGTGCTCCATGCAAAGACTCGCCCGTCCGCTACGGGGCACGTGATTTAGGAGATTGTCGATCTGGCTGAGCATCGCGTAGCCGAGATACGGTTTGCCACGCTTATCGCGCAACCACGTCTTCACGATGCCGAGCTTCTCAAAGGCTTTCTCGATGTTCTCACCGGTCGGAGCGCGTTCAAATACATCGACTTTTCTGCCTTTCGGAAATTCGTATTGGCCAACACGGGCAAGCTGCCGACGCTTCCACCAGTGCACGAGAAGCTCGCGCTCGGTCTTATTTAGTTGGCGCGTCAAACGTGGATTGGCCGCACGATGAACGCGCAGATTAGCGACCGCTGCGAGATAAGCCTTCTCTCGAACCTCCGGTTTCTTCAGTCGGGGCGTTTTCTTTCCACACCAGGCGCAACCTGATTTCAGCCGATTGTCGAAACGCGGCTCGCGCAAGATGCGGTTCAACAAACCACAAAGCTCTTTTTGCCAACGCGCAATTGTTTGCGATGACATGTTGTATTTGCGCCCGAACTTTTCGATGATCGTGCGAAGGTCTTGCTCCTTGATTTGTCGCGGAACAGCCTTGCGGGGTTCGGGTAGGCGGATCAACGCGGCTTCAAATGCCTCGTGAAGCTTTGGTTTGTTACGCCGTTCCACTTCCGCGCGCATTTCCTTCTCGAGCTCTGGCGCCTGCGCGAGAAGGCAGCAGGAATTGAGAAAATCAATCAGCCGCTCCGAAGTGAAATCGTCGAGTTCCTTCTGATCGTACTTGTACCCCCGTTTCTGAAACAGATGTGTTAGTGCGCAAACAAAACCAGCCGAATCGACTTCGCCCCTTTTTGCTGCGCTAATCCATGTCTCATACTCTGCGGGGCTTCGGCCCTTCCTTTTGTAAAGACCAGGCTTCGTCTGAAATCCGCCTTCTACGTTCCACATAATCTGATACGGATCCGGCAGCCGCGATCCATCGGGAAGGCGGTGACGCAACACCCATGATCGGAGCCGCGCGAGGCGCATTTTTTTTGACCGACGCGTGCGTCGTCCACGCCGCAACGTCCGCCGAGTTTCAAGCGTGGTGTTGTGGAAATCCACGAACGTCTCTGCGTGCAGAATCTCGCGACCTCGGACAAGCGCGCAGCCTCCGGTCGTCTGGCCGAAATCGACGCCCAATCGCAGCGTTGGCAGAAATCTTTCGATTCGCCCGCGTAGCCGATCCGTGATTAGCGTCATGGGAAAATTTGCTGCGCTTCCGTCTCGGCGCGGCGCGCAGCGCCCTTGCCTTTCAGGTAACCGAGCGCCCTGTTATCGAAGCCAGTCACACCTTGGTTCCGCTGCTGAGTTACAACGGCGAGGACAAACTGGCGTCTAGGCTTGTTTCAGTCTTGCGCGCCTATTGAACCTTGGGTGCCGCGTTTAATGCAAGCCAATAATTTCGCAAAACCCACGCTATCTGACGCAGAATTCCGGCTCGCGAAAAAAATCGCCGCGCGGCGGCTGTAAATCCCTCAACGCCAAGCTCGGCGCGAAGGATTACAGCCGCGCGCGCGGCTGAGTGCAAGACTGAAACAGTTGGTGTCGTCGGGCCCAACGTCTTTCATCTTCTATTACAGCCGCGCGCGCGGCTGAGTGCAAGACTGAAACGAAAATAAAGCTTGCGCTCAGATAGAACCGTGAAAGATTACAGCCGCGCGCGCGGCTGAGTGCAAGACTGAAACTCATATTGAGGTCGGCTGTATAAAGAATCCCGGAGTATTACAGCCGCGCGCGCGGCTGAGTGCAAGACTGAAACATAATAAGAGTCAACGGTCGCGACGGAAACTTCTCAGAATTACAGCCGCGCGCGCGGCTGAGTGCAAGACTGAAACATCAAATTGAAGCTTGTCGATTCGTTTCTTGATCGTATTACAGCCGCGCGCGCGGCTGAGTGCAAGACTGAAACAGATGATAAGCGTTATGGGTGCGAATTGTCACACATTACAGCCGCGCGCGCGGCTGAGTGCAAGACTGAAACAGGTTTTCCGAAGCGGTCTATCAACGCGGCTCGAAATTACAGCCGCGCGCGCGGCTGAGTGCAAGACTGAAACAAATCTCACCATCACCAGCGCTGCGGCGCACGCGAAGATTACAGCCGCGCGCGCGGCTGAGTGCAAGACTGAAACAAGTTTACTACCTGACTCTCAGACTGCCGCATTGACATTACAGCCGCGCGCGCGGCTGAGTGCAAGACTGAAACAGCGACGCATGCGCCACTCGCCTTTGTCCGTCTCTCGAATTACAGCCGCGCGCGCGGCTGAGTGCAAGACTGAAACGACCTCATACACCCGCTTTCCTGTTTGCAAATACCCATTACAGCCGCGCGCGCGGCTGAGTGCAAGACTGAAACAAGGAACTTGTGCGGCAGGCGTCTCGCCTGCTGCCTATTACAGCCGCGCGCGCGGCTGAGTGCAAGACTGAAACAGCGTGAGAGTCCAGCACTTCAGTTCGATAAAGACTGAAGCTTGCGCGGGTAGCGAAACACTAGCTCGCGCTCGCGGCTGCTTTAGCAGCCGGCTCGGCGACGTGGAAGCTTAGCTTCCCATCGACGGCCACAACCTCGACTTTGTCACCGGCTTTGACGTTGCCGCGGAGTAACTCTTCCGCGAGCGGATCTTCGAGAAAACGTTCCACCGCGCGACGCATTGGCCGTGCACCATATTGGGGATCGTATCCTTTCTCGATCAGAAATTCCTTTGCGCTTTGCTGCAGTTCGATATGGACATCTTTGGCTTTGATACGGGTGAGTACTTTGTCGGCTTCCAGATCGACAATGTGCAGTAAATCCGGTTTGCCGAGCGAATGAAACACGATGATCTCATCCAGTCGATTGAGGAACTCAGGCTTAAAGACGCGCTTGGTTTCATCAAGGATTTTGTCACGCATCGATTCGTAATCGTGCCCTTCCACCGGTGCGCCGAAGCCCATCACCGTTTGTTTCTTAAGTAAATCGGCGCCGACGTTGGAGGTCATGATGATGATCGTGTTCCGAAAATCGATTTTGCGGCCTAACGAGTCGGTGATCTTGCCGTCCTCTAGAATTTGCAAGAGCAAATGCATTACGTCAGGATGCGCTTTCTCTATCTCGTCAAAAAGTACAACCGAGTACGGCCGGCGCCGCACAGCCTCAGAAAGTTGGCCGCCTTCCTCGTATCCAACGTAGCCTGGCGGCGAGCCGATCAAACGCGACGCGGTGAATTTTTCCATGTACTCCGACATGTCGATCTGGATCAACGCATCGGGATCGCCAAACATGAACTCCGCCAGAGTACGCGCCAAATAGGTTTTGCCGACTCCGGTAGGGCCGAGGAAGACAAATGAACCGATCGGTCGCCGGGGATCCTTCAAATCAGCGCGTGACCGACGCAACGCCTTACTGATGGCGGTAACAGCTTCCTCCTGGCCAATGACCCGCTGCTTCATCTCGCTCTCCATCATGAGGAGCTTTTGCGCTTCCTCCTGCTCCATCCGCTGGAGCGGAACGCCGGTGACTTTCGAGATGATGTGCATCATGTCGTCTGCCGTCACCACCACTTCTTTTTCTTCCCGCTCCTCGCGCCATTTGTTCAGAATGGAATCGAGTTTTTCTTTCGTTTGCTTCTCCTTGTCGCGAAGCGCGGCGGCTTTTTCAAAGTCCTGCGCCTTGATTGCTCCTTCTTTTTCCAAGCGGATCTCTTCGATTTCCTTTTCGATATCCTTCACGTCCGGCGGACGCGTCATCGAGTTGATGCGGGCGCGTGCGCCGGCCTCATCCATGACATCGATCGCCTTATCGGGAAGAAACCGTCCCGTGATATAGCGATCGGAAAATCGAACGGCGGTCTCCAGCGCCTCATCGGTGAGTTTTGCTTTGTGGTGCGCCTCGTACTTGGGTCGGAGGCCCTTCAAGATTTGAATGGCTTCATCAACCGTCGGCGCATCCACCTTTATCGTTTGGAAACGGCGCTCCAGCGCCGCGTCTTTCTCGATGTACTTGCGGTATTCGTTCATTGTAGTCGCGCCGACACATTGCAATTCACCACGACTCAGCGCGGGCTTGATAATGTTCGATGCGTCCATCGCGCCTTCAGCCGAGCCTGCCCCGACGATGGTGTGCAACTCGTCGATGAAAAGAATTACGTTCTTGGAGCGACGAATTTCGTCCATCACGGCTTTGATGCGCTCTTCGAACTGACCACGGTATTTTGTCCCGGCCACCATTAACGCCAGATCGAGCGTGATCACACGCCGGTCGCGCAACAATTCCGGCACGTTGCCGTTTGCGATCTCCTGCGCCAATCCTTCGGCGATGGCCGTCTTGCCTACGCCTGCTTCGCCGATCAGAACTGGATTGTTCTTCGTCCTTCGGCAAAGAACTTGAATCACCCGCTCGATTTCATTGTGCCGGCCAATTACGGGATCGAGCTCTCCTTTCCTCGCCAATTCCGTCAGGTCGCGGCCAAATGCGCGGAGTGCGGGAGTCTTGACGTCCTTTCTCGTTCCCGAGATTTCGGGACCTTCCTGCTCGGATTCAGACGGTGTGAAGTTTGGATCAAGCTCTTTGAGAATCTCGTTGCGCGTGCGTTCGATGTCGAGTTCAAGACTCTTTAGCACTCTGGCAGCGACCCCCTCGCCTTCGCGCAAAAGTCCAAGCAAAATGTGTTCCGTGCCGACATAGGAATGATTGAGTGCCTTTGCTTCCTTGCCTGCCAGCGCCAACACTTTCTTGACCCGGGGCGTGTAGGGAACATTGCCGACGATCTTGGTCTCCGGTCCCGAGCCGACCTGTTTCTCCACCTCCATGCGCACCGTCTCAAGATCGAGACCCATCTTTTGCAAAACATTTACTGCCACTCCCTGGCCCAATTTGATGAGTCCCAAAAGCAGATGCTCAGTGCCAACGTAATTGTGATTAAATCGGTCCGCTTCCTTGCGAGCAAGCGCCAAAACCTGTTGAGCCCGTGGGGTGAAATTATTCATTCTTTGATGGCGCGGTAGTCGAGCCATTCCCCGACTCCTTTGCCATCTTACTAATATCAGGTTTGGGAAAGAGTTTCAAACCCTCACGGATGATTTGGGCGCGCAAGTGATCGCGTTCTTCGGCATTTAGTTTTTGTTGCGAGCTTTTTTGCAAGTGCGCCGGCTGCGTGTCGATAAATAATTCATCGACCTGCAGGCGCTGATCTTCTGGAAACGCGCCCAAGTCCATACCGAGTTTAATGATCGATAGCAGGTTGAGCGCTTCCTTCGACGGCATGGCGTAAGCGTAGGTCAAAACGCCATAGGCGCGACCGATCTGGTCGCAAAGTGTGTTCGGTTTTTTCTGGAGCAAAATTTGCCGCGCGTCGTGCTCCTTTTCGATAATCGTTTCGATCACCTTGCTCAGACGATTGATAATCTCTTCCTCCTTCTCGCCGAGCGTGGTCTGATTTGAAATCTGGAAAAGGTTGCCCATCGCTTCAGTCCCTTCGCCGTAAAGACCGCGCACCGCGAGACCGATTTTGCTTACCGCTTGAATGACTTGATTAATCAGATCGCTCAGGACCAGACCCGGCAAGTGCAGCATCGCAGAGGCACGCATGCCAGTGCCGACGTTCGTGGGACACGCGGTCAAGTACCCCAGCCGCGGATCGAAAGCGAAGTCCAGTTTGCTTTCAAGTGCGCTGTCGATCTTGTCCACGAGCTTGAATGCCTGTTTCAACTGCAGGCCAGAGCGAATCGATTGCATCCGCAGATGATCTTCTTCGTTGATCATTACGCTAAGAGTTTGCCGCCGATTCACCACCACCGCACTGCCCGCGCCCTTGGCAGCGTGCTCGCGACTGATCAGGTGGCGCTCCACTAGCACCTGCCTGTCTAACGCCGAAAGGTCCTGCAAGCTTTCGGAGAACGATTCCTGCATTTCCGGAAGCGCTTCCACATGCGACCTGATCAGTTCGAGAATCGAGCTGCGTTCCACTTTCTTCGCCCAGCCAGGAAAAGGACGGTGGCGCAGATTGCGCGCAAGCCGCACCCGGCTGCTGATGACAATTTGATGATGCGGCCCTTCACCCCGCAACCACTCTCCCGCTGTGGAAAGCATGTTTGAAAACTTCATGACGAATTGGAGAGCTCACTTTCAAGCTGTTTAATTTGGTCGCGCAACGAGGCGGCCGTTTCGTAGTTCTCGTCAGCCACCGCTTTCTGTAGATTTTCGGTCAGCGCCCGCATTCGGTAACTAAGCGTAATTGAGCGCTGCGCGCGTTCCGGCAGTTTCCCCACATGCTCGGTGCCTTTATGCATTGCTTTCAAAAGCGAGTTCAAGGCCTCTGCAAACGTGACATAGCATTCGCTGCACCCGAGGCGTCCAGTTTTTTTAAAATCAGCCTGACTAAAACCACACACCGCGCATTTTTGGGTCGATGCTCCCTTTTCAATCTCGTCCGTTGCGCCCAGGCCAAGCAGTAGATCTGCAAGCGCGAAGCTGGTGGGATCTTGTACGCCTTTTTCTTTCGAGCAAGCTTCGCATAGATTCACCTTATGCATTTTGCCTTCCAGAATCTGCGTCAGGAAGACTGTAGCATCATTACATTTGCAAACGTCGCACAACATCTCTGTTAATTAGACCGCGAAGTTTTCGAAAGATTCAACCGGAATAATTTCCTGCCGACGAGATGTCGCAAGGCGGTTGCGTTCAATCCTGGTCAAAAATCGGCGTGCCGGTTTCGCGCGTCATCTCGCGAAATCGCGCCATGATGCGCGTAGTAACCGATCCCGGTTTCCCGTTCCCAATTGAGCGCCCATCAACTTTGACAACCGGAATGATCTCCGCGGCTGTTCCTGTGAGGAAAGATTCGTCAGCGGCGAAAACGTCATGGCGTGTGATATCCGCTTTTAATGTTTTGAAGCCGAGTTCCGCGGCGATCTCAAACACTACCGACCGCGTAATGCCACGGAGCGCCCCCGCGGTAACAGGCGGCGTAACAATTTGACCGCGTTTGATAACGAAAATGTTGTCTGCCGTGCATTCGGCAATGTTGCCCGCGTCATTCAACATGAGCGCTTCGTCTGCTCCAGCCAGATCAGCCTCGATACGCGCCATCACATTGTTTAAATAATTCAGCGACTTAACTGCCGGATTCAGCGCGCCCGGATTGCAGCGGCGCGTTGCACACGTCACGACAGTTAATCCCTTCCGATACATATTCTCGTGATAGAGGGCGATCGCTGCCGCAATAATAATTACACTCGGGGTCTTACATTGCTTTGGATTCAAACCCAGATTGCCAATCCCGCGCGTGACCAGCAGCCGAATGTAACCGTCGCGCATATGATTTTGCCGGATTGTCTCAAGGACCGCCTCGGTCATGTTCTGCTTGGTCAGTGGAATTTCCAGGCAGATTGAGCGAGCCGAATCCCACAAACGATCAAGGTGTTCTCCGAGCCGGAAAACGCGCCCATTGTAAAACCGGATGCCCTCGAAGATTCCGTCGCCGTATAGAAGACCGTGGTCGAAGACGGAAACTTTCGCGTCCGCTTCCGAGTAAAATCTTCCGTCGATGTAAATCTTCGCGTCCTTGATGCCCACTGCGGTCGGCCGTGCGCGACCTTCGATTGCCGGCTCGACTACTGCATCCGCAGTAGGTTCGTGAGTTTTGGGTTCGTCCAATACCGCTCCATCAGTAGGTTTCATAATTACAAAAAAATGTTCGACGTTTACTCGCGTAATTCAAGCAGCAAAATAAAAGACGCTGAGAGTCACGAAAACATTACATCTTCCTGTAGTCGCTCCGCTTTGCGAAGCGGCGCTCAGGTGTTCGCAACGACCGCGACCTGCGCGTCTCACAGAGACGCGGCTACAGAATGCTTAAGCTCTTCAAAGGTTAAAACCTTTCGATCATTGCAACACTCCATCTTTAATGTGCAACTGCCGGTCGCCGCGCGTTGCCAGACGAGAATCGTGCGTCACGACAAGGAGCGTCTTCGTCCGATCGCGCGCGAGATTTAAGAGCAGATCCATAATGGCGTCGCCTGTTTTCGAATCGAGATTCCCAGTCGGTTCGTCAGCAAAAATGATATCGGGATCATTCGTCAACGCCCGCGCGATGGCCACGCGTTGCTGTTCTCCTCCAGAAAGCTCTGCCGGCAAATGATGCATGCGATCAGCAAGTCCAACGGCGGACAAGCTCTCCTTAGCCTGGTCCCTTATTGCTCGATGCCCGATTAACGCGGGCAGCAGCACGTTTTCCAATGCAGTAAGTTCGGGTAAGAGAAAATAACCTTGAAAAACGAAGCCCATTTTTTCGTTCCTCAAACGCGCTTCGGCGGAGGAGCCGCCGGAATACAATCGGCGACCTTCAAATTCCACGCTTCCTGACTCAGGACGCTCCAAGCCGGCCAATGTGTAGAGGAGCGTTGTCTTGCCGGCACCGGACGCACCTGAAAGGAAGACGGCTTCGTTGTGCGCAATGTCCATCGAGATGCCGCGCAGCACTTCGATCCGGCGCGCACCCATTCGGAACGACTGGTAAATATCGCGCGCGATTAATTGCGGTAACTGCACGAGCAACTATCTCTCACCAGGATCGACGTTGCACAACAATCATCATAAGTTGTATGGGAAGCTAACAGCTTCCCTACAGATCTAGAGATTGCTCGCTCGGAATTGTCGTTAAGCCATTCCCAGTGATTGCAGTGTCGGCTGATCTATCGATGCGGTCTCGTAAAGTCCGCGGTCGCGTTGGTAACCCGCTAGCGCCTCTCGCGTCAGCGGTCCAAGCAGACCGTCCACTTCCCCGTGATAATAACCCTGCTGTTGCAGCGCGGCCTGCACATTAGCTATCACCTGGTCGGGCGGCAGATTATTGTAGGCATAGATCGGTGCATCGTAAGCATAATATGCGTTGGGAGAATAGCCCCAGGCAGGGAACCAGTAACCCGCGTTGAAGTAATACGGGGCACCGAATACGAACACGATATTATTGTAATGACTATGCCACCAACCCGAGTCGTGCCATTCAGGCGTGTAGTTCCTGAAAACCGTATAACTTGAGCCTTGCCAGTTTTGGCTCCCTTCAATGTGTCTGCCTTGCTGGAAGGTCACAGGCGGGGCCTTCGCGGTGTTTGGCTGTTTTGGCAGATCAAAGTGCTGCGGCTTAATTGGCTTGGATGCCGTCGTCGCTTTGGTTGCGCCCGCTGCCTTGCCGACTTCCGCTGGTTTGCCAACTTCGGTTGGCTTCCCTGTTGCCTTTGCCTTTCCTGCACCCGCGGCTTTTCCGACTTCGGCTGGTTTGCCAACTTCCGTTGGCTTGCCCGTCGGTTTCGCTTTGCCTGCTCCCGTCGCTTTGCCGACTTCGGCCGGTTTACCAACTTCCGCCGGCTTGCCTGTTGCCTTCGCCTTGCCTACTCCCGTTGGTTTGCCAACTTCCATTGGCTTGCCGGTAGTCGTTGGTTTCCCTGTGGTTGTCGGCCTGGCAGCTCCAGTTGGCTTGCCGCGCTCAGCGGGTTTGCCCACCGTTTTTCCGGTCGGCTGCGAAACTTGCCCGGCAGGAGCTCCCTTTTTCTTGCCTTGTTCTTTCTTTTCTGGAGGAGGTTGCGCACCTGCGACACACGCAAGCACGAGACAACAAATTAATACAACAAATATTCTCATAAGATTTTTCCTTTTGAGTGCTTTGACCTTTCGAGGTTCTCATTTATTCAACGTTGGAGCATTGGCTTTTGGATGCCTTGCTCAGGTCAAAAAATTTTGGCTGCGAACCTCTTATGCTTAGTGCTGCTGTTGGCGCACTGCCTCAAACAGCACAATTGCAACCGCGGTCGCAAGGTTCAGGCTACGCGTGCCATGCATTGGGATGGTGATGCAGCTATCAGGGTTGGCAGCGAGTAAATCATTCGGGAGTCCCTTGGTTTCGCGGCCAAAGACGAGAAAATCACCTTTACAAAACTTCATATCGTAATAAGCGCGCCCGGATTTTGTTGTCAGAAAAAAATAACGGGCGCTGGCCTCCTGTGCGCGTTGCAATTCTCCAAACGAATTCCAAGTCTGCACGTCCACTTCACCCCAATAATCAAGTCCGGCGCGCTTCAATTGCCGATCTTCGAGCGAGAAGCCGAGCGGCTTTACCAAATGCAACTTCGAACACGTCGCCAGACAAAGCCGCCCGATGTTGCCGGTATTTGGCGGAATCTCCGGTTCAACCAGAACAACGTTAAACACGAATCTCTCAGGAACCCAGGAAAGCAGGAAAAGACAAACGAAAATTAAATTCCTGCCTTCGTGCTTTCTTTAGAGATTTAGAGTCTGCTGGCGACGAACTTCTCCAGCTTCACCACATCAGCCGCGAATTTGCGAATGCCCTCGCCAGTCTTTTCGTACGCCATCGCATTCTCGTTTAGCAACCAGCGGAATTTCTTTTCGTCCAACTCGAGCTTGTCGATCTTCGCCGATTTCGCTTTTTCGGGATCAAGTTTGCGTTCGAGCGGCTCGGTCGAGTCGGAAAGTTCTTTCATCAGTTCGGGGCTAATCGTCAGGCAATCGCATCCCGCCAGCTCGCGGATTTGACCAGCGTTGCGGAAACTCGCACCCATGACTTCGGTCGGGATATTGAACTTCTTATAATACGTATAAATCTCGGTAACTGACTGCACTCCTGGATCTTCCGAACCGCTGTAATCGCGCTTGCATTCTTTCTTGTACCAATCATAAATCCGCCCCACAAACGGCGAGATGAGCTGCACTTTCGCTTCCGCTGCACGAACCGCCTGGGGCAACGAAAACATCAGCGTCAGATTGCAGCGGATCCCCTCTTTTTGCAGTTGCTCAGCAGCAAGAAGCCCTTCCCAGGTCGATGCGATTTTAATCAGCACGCGTTCGCGCGGAATTTTGCGGGCCTCGTAAAGTTGAACCAGTCGCCGCGCTTTATTGATCGAACCTTCGACATCGTACGACAAGCGCGCGTCAGTCTCGGTCGAAACGCGACCCGGAATAATTTCGAGAATGTCACACCCGAACTGGACGAGGAGATGATCGCAAATGTCTTCGATCTGCTCATGACCGCTCAGACCCGATTTCTTGCGATCAGCCAGCACTTCTTCCAGCAAATGCCCGTACTCCCGCTTTTGCGTCGCAGCGTAAACCAAACTCGGGTTCGTCGTCGCATCTTGCGGTTTGAATTGCTTCATCGATTCAAAATCCGCAGTGTCCGCGACGACTTTGGTGAACTTCTTCAGCTGCTCGAGCTGATTCAATTTTGTTTTAGCTTCCTTTTCTTCGGCAACTGCCGTGCTCATGATTCGTCCTCCGATCTTCGGAGAACGTACGCCCGACTGATGACGCAGGCAATCCTGACTGCGAAAGCTTAACGTTTGGAGTTCCGCCTTCAGGCGGCAACCGCAAAACCCGCCGCAGGAACCGCGTAAACGCGGAACTCCAAGCATCAGCAAGCAGGCAGAATTGCCTGCTTCACGCCGAAACAGCAGGCCGCGCTTCAACCACGCGCTTTGAGCCCAGTGCTGCTTTGACAAAATTGTTTCCCAGTTCCCACATCGGTCCCGGAAATTTGCGGCATTCGGTCAGCACGCCGTCGAGCGCGTTGACGAACATATCGACTTCTTTTTCGCCGATGATCAGCGGCGGCAGAATTTTCATCACGTCCATCGCGTGACCGGCCACCTGCGTGAGGATGCGATGCTTACTTAACATTTGTGTCACGATCATCTGCGCAAAAAGCACCTTGTCGATCTTGTGCAAAAGTTTCCAGGCCATCTTGAGCTTGAACTCGCTCGGCTCGTGAAATTCGATTCCGATCATCAGGCCTTTACCGCGAACTTCTTTGATGAACGAATGCTTGGCGCGCAGCGCATCAGCTTTTTCCATTAGTAACGCGCCCATTTTCGCTGCGCGTTCGACTAGATTTTCCTGATCGATTATTTCCAGCGCAGCGAGACCGCAGGCCATTGCCAGATTGTTGCGTCCGAACGTGGTCGAATGCACCACGCAGCGGTCCATGCGCGAAAATGTTTTTTGGTAAATGTCGCGTCGCGCCACGATTGCGCCGCACGGCACGTAGCCGCCGCTCAACGTTTTCGCGAGCGTGATGATATCCGGCTCCAGATTCCAATGCTGGAATCCGAACATCTTTCCAGTGCGGCCAAGCCCGGTCTGCACTTCGTCTGAGATGAAGAGGGTTCCATATTTGCGGCAAAGCTCCTGCGCGCGAACAAAGAAATCGGTCTTGGGCGTCTGGCAGCCTTTGCCTTGAACAGTTTCGATGACAAACGCCGCCACGTCGCGCGAACGCAGTTGTTGCTCTAACGCGCCGATATCTTCAATCGGCACGCGCGCATCGAAGCCTTCCATCAATGGTCCAAAACCTTCGGTAAAACTTTCGCAACCCATCAACGAGAGCGAGCCAAGACTGAGTCCGTGAAAGGCGCTCGCTAATGAAACCGCGCGTTTTCTTCCCGTCGCCGCGCGCGCAAATTTCAGCGCTCCTTCCATCGCCTCGGTGCCCGAGTTACAGAAGAAAACCGCGTCCAGATGCGGCGGCGTCCGTTTCACGATCGCTTCCGCCAGCAAGCCGCTCAGAAGCGAACAATCCATCTGCACCATGTTTGGCAGATCGAGATCGACCACATCGCGGATCGCCTGCTTCACTACTGGGTGATTCCGCCCGATGTTGAAAACGCTGTAACCGCTCAGGAAATCGAGATACGGCTGGTTATCCATGTCGTAGAGGTACGCGCCTTCTGCCCGCGCATAGACCTTGTCGAACCCGATCACGCGTTGCGCTGCGACCAGCGTGCGGTTCACGTACTGCTCGTGCAGCTGATAATTTTCGCCTAGCCGCGCGGCGACGATTTCCTTTAGATCCAAAGACATCGAGCAATTTTCAGCGATTTGCCCCGCAAACGCAAATGGGTAGGGACGGTGCAGCGCGGTCGCCGCGGCGACACATCGCAGCGCGATGTCCCTACGTTCACCGCAGGTCATAGTCCCTGCGGCCTTAAGCTTTCGCGAATTAACTTCGCTTATTCTTTTTCAACTACGGTAACGCGAGTGACTCTGCCTCTGCGGTCAAAACCCAGTTGCACGCGAGTGCCCGGCCGGACCATGCGCGGGTCAACTGCTCGGCCGTCTTTATCGACAAATCGAACCTTCTTGCCGAGCATGTAAGACACCGGCTTGGTGTCAGGCGAGGACTGCACGACGATCGGCGAGGGAGCCTCAATAGGTCTCACGCCGGGATTGAACGCGGTTACCGTTCCGATTTTGACTGCGCCGGCGGTGATCTGCGTAGGCGCTTTCTGGGTCTGGCCCGTGTGTTCAACAGCCGAAGTCTTTGCCACGGTTTGCCCGAACGCCAGGGGCGCAATCATCGCGCAAACAAAACCAACAATGATTCGTTTCATAAGTTCCTTTCATTCAATTCACTTACGTAGCTGTTTCGCGGGGCGCCCTTGTTTCGGATGCCTGAATTCGTTGGCAGGGACGGCGCGCCGCGGTCCCGAAAGCTTTCGGCACACATCGCAGCGCGATGTCTCCCTACCACAAAAAGTCGCAGGATTCACAAGAACCCTGCGACTTTTGCGTTTGCGAACTAACTTTTGCTTATTCCTCGACGACCACTCTCTCGACTACGCGACTCTCAGTTGGCCCCGTGTAATAAACACGTACCTTTTGACCAGATCGAAGCGGGGCTGTCACTACTTTGCCAGCAGTGTCAACCACTCGTGCAGCTGTGCCTAGCGCGAAACTAACAGGCCCCTGCTCGCTCTTGACCACAACGGTCTTGCCCGGCTCATAGGTGGTTACGGTCCCGGCGGTATACGTTGTGGAAGTAGTCGTTTCTGTTGTCGTTGCTGGTTTTGTCGTTGTCGTTTCCTCGGTCGTCGTCGTGCTGGTTTGCGCAAAAGCTAACGGTGTAACAAGTGCGCAGATGAAACCAATGATTGCTTTCTTCACTCTTATCCCTCCTGTTTAGGTTAGTTTTACCCACTAGTTCGTGACTCATGGGTTGAGCGGACGCTCCCCGTCCGTTTCATGTTTTGACCGGCTTCCCGAAGACGCTATTCGAATTATTTGCTATTTGCGTCGTTGAGCGACTCTTGCGAATTCATTAACGTAGCATGCCGATGAGCCATAAAACGCCGCCCGCCGATCCAGTTGTTACACCCGAACTCGTCAAGCAACACGGCCTCACGTCGGAGGAGTTCGAGCGGATCAAGAAAATCCTCGGTCGCGAACCGAACTTCACTGAGCTGGGAATTTTCTCAGTCATGTGGAGCGAACATTGCTCGTACAAAAATTCGAAGAAAGAACTGAGGAAGTTTCCCACCGCGGGCCCAAAAATTCTGGTCAAGGCAGGCGAAGAAAACGCGGGTGTGGTGGATATCGGCGATGGCTGGGCGATCGCGTTCAAGATGGAGAGCCACAATCACCCCAGCGCGATCGAGCCATTCCAAGGCGCTGCCACCGGAGTAGGCGGAATCATTCGCGACATTTTCACCATGGGCGCGCGTCCGGAATTTTGCCTCGACTCGCTCCACTTCGGGCCAATCATAGACAACAATTCGAAATCCGAAATCCGAAATCCGAAACTGGCAGAGAACCGCCGGCTCTTCACAGGCGTCATCTCCGGCATCGCGCATTACGGAAATTGCGTGGGCATTCCAACAATCGGCGGCGAAATTTATTTTGATGAAAGTTTCGAGGGAAATCCGTTGATAAACGTTTTTTGCCTCGGCGTATTGCGTCACGAACAACTCGCGCGCGGCACCGCGGAAGGAGCTGGCAATCCCGTTTTTTACGTCGGCGCCGAAACGGGTCGTGACGGTCTCGCAGGCGCAGCTTTTGCGTCGCGCGAGTTAACCGAACAATCACGCGAGGATCGTCCCGCCGTGCAGGTTGGCGATCCGTTCAAGGAAAAGTTATTGCTCGAAGCGTGTCTCGAACTGCTGGCACGTGATGCAGTGGCGGGAATTCAAGACATGGGGGCGGCCGGTCTGACCTGTTCTACGTGCGAAACGGCCAGCCGCGCCGGAAGCGGAATCGAAATTGATCTGGCGAAAGTTCCAAAGCGCGAGCCGGGCATGACACCGTATGAAATCATGTTGAGCGAATCGCAGGAACGCATGTTGATCATCGCCAAGCGCGGAAAAGAAAATCTGGTGCGCGAAATTTTCGAGAAATGGGATGTGCCATGCGCAGAAATCGGATGCGTGACTGACGACGGCATGATGCGTGTGCGCAATGACGGCGCGATTGCTGCTGAACTCCCAGCGAAGGCGCTGGCCGAACGCGCCCCACTCTATTCGCGGGAAGCACAGAAACCCACCGCCGAGAACGCAGAGGACGCGGAGCTAATTAAAAAAATCTCTGCGATCTCCGCGTCCTCTGTGGTTGAATCATTACGGCGACTGCTGCGTGATCCTACGATCGCTTCAAAGAACTGGGTCTATCGCCAGTACGATCACACCGTGCGCACCGGCACGCTCGTCAAGCCGGGCTCGGACGCGGCTGTCTTCTTCGTTCGCTACGCAAACAAGATCCTCGCTGCGACCACCGATTGCAATTCTCTCTACTGCGCCTTGGATCCCCGCGAGGGCGGCAAAATTGCTGTCGCCGAAGCCGCGCGCAATCTCACTTGCTCAGGCGCAAGACCGTTGGCCGTGACGGATTGCCTGAATTTCGGCAACCCGTACAAACCGCAAAATTTCTGGCAACTGCGCGAAGCTGTTGAAGGCGTCGCGGAAGCCTGCCGCGCCTTCGGGACGCCGGTCACTGGCGGAAACGTTTCTTTGTACAACGAAAGCCCAGCCGGCGTTGTCGATCCAACGCCGACCATCGGGATGATCGGATTAATTGATGACGAAAAGCACATCACCACCCAATGGTTTAAAGAAGTCGACGACGTGATCATTCTTGTCGGAGGTAGCGTGGGCTTCCAGCCCACTCATCGGCAGGATGCCGATGCCACTTTACTTGGTGGTTCTCGTTATCTGAAAGTCTGCCACGGCCTGAAAATCGGTCCGCCGCCGCATATCAATCTTTCCCATGAGATCAAGGTTCAAAACGCCGTGCGTGATTTGATCCGCGAAGGTTTAGTGAAAAGCGCACACGATTGTTCCGAAGGCGGGCTCGCCGTGGCTCTGGCGGAATGTTGCTTTCATCCGGAAAAACTTTTCGGCGCACAGATCGATTGTAGCCGTCGCCCTGTGGGCGATGCGGCGAGCGCGCAGGAAACACTTCAAAGCGGCGCTTCGCACAGCGAAGCAGCTACAGTTTTATTTAACGAATCCCAGTCCCGCATCATTATTTCCGTTGCGCCTGCTGATTTGGAGAAGGCGACATCGATCTTACGCGAGAGCGCTGTTCCGTTTGAGCAGCTGGGAAAAGTCAGCGCGAAAGAACTTCGTATCCGCGTAAACGAAAAAACGTTTCGCTGGCAGATTACCGATCTTTACGATGATTGGTGGAATGCAATTCGTCGCGCGGTTGAAGAAGAGGAGCGCATTCCGAGCTTATGACTGCTGCCCAGAATCCGAGATTGAATAGCAATCAGATTTGATGGATTATCTATTGTGATTTCTTCCCCCGACAGATTCGACACTGAGCAGGCCCCGGATTCCGCCGTGATTCCGCAGCATGAATGCGGACTTTTCGGCGTATTCGGTCACCCGAATGCCGCGGTGTTGACTTACTACGGATTGTTTGCCCTACAGCATCGCGGCCAGGAGAGCGCTGGAATTGTGACGAGCAACGGGCCGGGTACGACCTTTCTCTTTCACAAAGACATGGGGCTTGTGTCGCAGGTGTTCGGGCAGGAAGAACTGGCGAAGCTTAAAGGCACCCGGGCGATCGGGCACACGCGTTATTCGACCACCGGGACGAGCACCATCAAAAATGCGCAACCCTTCGTGGTGGACTGTGTGCGCGGCCAGATGGCCATCGCGCACAATGGCAATCTGATTAACGCCGATGTTTTGCGGGACGAACTGGAGCGCAAGGGCTCAATTTTCCAAACGACTGCCGATAGCGAGATCATTTTGCATTTGCTCGCGCAGCCATCGGACAATGGCGTCAATGTGCTCGCTGCGTTGCGCCGGATTCAGGGCGCATTTTCGCTGCTGATCATGAGCGAACGCGAGTTGATTGCGGTGCGCGACCCGTTTGGCTGGCGGCCGCTCGCGCTCGGCAGACTCGCCGGCGCTTACATCGTCGCATCCGAAACCTGCGCGTTCGATCTCATTCATGCGGAGTTCATTCGCGAAATCGAACCTGGCGAAGTGTTGATCATCGATGAAAACGGATTGCGCTCGGAACGACCTTTCCCAGATGAGCGCCCGGCGTTTTGCATGTTTGAATACGTTTACTTCGCGCGTCCCGACAGCATGATCGGCGGCGTTAACATAGGAAAAGTGCGCATGGAAATGGGCCGCGAACTGGCGAGAAAATCTCCCGTTGAAGCCGATATCGTTGTGCCGGTACCGGACTCAGGAAATTACGCCGCGCTCGGTTTCGCCCAGGAACTCAACATTCCTTACGGCCACGCCTTCGTCCGTAATCACTACATTGGGCGCACATTTTTGCAGCCGAGTCAGCTGATCCGCGATTTCGACGTGCGCGTGAAGTTAAACTTAATCAAGGAAATGGTGGCCGGAAAACGCGTGGTAGTTGTAGACGATTCCATCGTGCGCGGCACCACGGCGCGAGCGCGCGTGGTGAACCTGCGTGAGGCCGGAGCGACGGAGGTGCACATGCGTGTGAGCTGTCCGCCGCACCGTTTCGCCTGTCATTACGGGATTGATTTTCCTGATCCGGAAAAATTGATCGCAAATCAGATGTCGATGGAAGACATCTGCAAATATCTTGGTGTGGATAGCCTCGGCTATCTCGATGTGGAAGGCATGGTGCGCGCGACGGGTAAACCGTTGAACAGCTTCTGTCTGGCCTGTTTCACAGGCGATTATCCCCTGCCCGTCGATCCTGCGTTGGACAAATTCATCATGGAAAAACGCGAGCAACGCGCCAAAGCGCTCGCCGATCAGGAAGCGCAGCCGACGTTGTTCGCCGATTTGAAGTAATAATAGGCTGTCATTTCGAGCGAAGCGCAGCGGAGTCGAGAAATCTCTTGCTGTTTAGATTAAAAACAGAGATTCCTCGACTTCGCTCGGAATGACAAAGAAGAAAAAGGCGTACGCGCGCGCGGGCGTGGACATCGATCTCGGCAATCGACTGAAGCACCAAATTCAGTCGCTTGTGAAGGAAACTCATCCGGCAGCCGCCGGACAAGTCCTTGGAAAAGTCGGCGGGTTCGGCGGACTGTTTCGCGCGAGTTTTTCCGGGATGCGTGAGCCGGTACTTGTGGCAAGCATCGACAGTGTCGGCACGAAAGTAAAAATTGCGTTTGCTCTGAACAAACACGATACCGTCGGCGCCGATCTGGTGAACCATTGTGTAAACGACATCGCAGTCTTGGGCGCACGTCCGCTTTTCTTACTGGATTACATTGGCTGCGGGGAACTCGAACCTCGTGTATTCCAACAATTGCTGCGGGGTCTTTCGCACGCCTGTCGATCTGCGGGCTGTGCCCTTCTCGGCGGTGAAACAGCGCAGTTGCCCGGAATGTACCGCAAGGGCGAATACGATCTCGCTGGCTGCATCATTGGTGTCGTGGACCGCGGCAATATCATCGACGGCAGGAAAATTCGTCCAGGCGACGTCATTCTCGGCCTCGCTTCAAATGGTCTTCATACAAATGGCTATTCGCTGGCGCGAAAAATTTTGTTCGCCAAGATGCAACTCAAAGTCACTTCACGCCTGCCAGGCTCGGCCAACACCCTTGGCGAAGAGTTGCTGCGCGTACACAAAAATTATCAGCCGCTCCTGGCAAAAATTCCAAGCGGCGTGATCAAGGGTCTTGCCCACATCACCGGCGGCGGCCTCATCGACAATCTGCCGCGGATTCTGCCGCAAAATTGTGATGCGGTAATTGAAAGGAAAAGCTGGCGGGTATCCCGCATCTTCCAAATCCTCCAACAAAATGGAAACGTCGATGCACAGGAAATGTACCAAGTTTTCAACATGGGCATCGGGATGGTGGCAATCGTTGCGGAGCAATACGCACAGCGCACAGCGTCGATCTTGCGCGCGAAACAGATCGGCAGAATCGAACGCGGCACAGGAAAGGTGCGTTTGAAGTTCTGAGCGAAAGCGCTCAACAAGGAACGACGGCTTGGGCAGCCGTCGAAAACGAAACATGACGGCTCGGAAGCCGTCACTCCGTGAAACCCGCTAGCCCGGCAAATGCGGCGTCGCCGGGTCGCTCACGTTCACCGCGACGGGGACCTCCGGCTCTGCCGTTGGTGCGACGGTTTTATCTTTGCGCATCACGCGTTGCAGACCTGCACGGTGCGCTGCAACATCGACCAGTTCTGCTACTCGTGACTTTAGCGCGCGTGCTCGCGTCCACAGAAACAGCAAAAACAGTCCGTAGGGAACAATAGACCACAGATCAACATGAGAAATGTTGAGCTGGCGATAGATCAACAGACTTGCTGCAACCAAACTAAAAATGATCGTAGTGGTGACGAGCTGGTTGCGAAGCCGAACGCGGGTCAAACATTTCCCGCCACCGTGGTATTCGGTTACGGTTTGAAGTGCTATGCTCCACCAGAAATTTCCATAGATCTGAATGTCCCACTCGTTCCACCCGCTATCGGTGGAATAGCGCCAGCCTTCCTCATCTAGCAATTGAAAGATGGCCCCAAGCAAATAGTGACGGTCCCTGCCCTGCTCGCTCCAAAAAACTCGGCGGCTCAGGCTGCCTGCGAAGCGTGCGCGTTCCGGCAAATGTTCGTGCTTCCGAATCACGTTTGCCGGTGTGCGTTTGAAGCGTAGCCAGGTGAAATAGCGAGAAAATCCGCGTACGAGCGGCTGGACAAATGCCAGGAGCATCACCAGCAGTCGCGCGCGCACCGTGTCGAATTTCGGCTCAATCTGAGCCCGCACCATGTACGACAGCGCCACGCACAGGGTGCCGCCCAGCATGAGGTAAGGAACGATGCGCAGCGCCGGCAGAAAAATTCCCAAACCGAAAAGAAAAATCGTCAACGCGAACCATTCAATACTGCTCAGGTACGCGGCGACATCCGATTGCGGCGCAGGATAAATCGATTGAAAAAATCCTTCCCCGAAAATTCCGTGATAAATCACCGGGCGGTTAACAAACCAGCTGAAGCGCGGAGTCCCGTAGATTTGGCCGCGCCATTTCGCGGTGCCGGTCGGGCCAAAGAAAATTAAATGTTTGAAGCGCAGTAGCGATTCTGCTTCGCCGTAGCCATCCTGCTGTTTCAAGAAAGCGCGAAGAGTAAAACGTCGGTAATGCCAGACGATCGCGGTAGGACTGAAAGCAATGACCCAACCAGCTTGCTGGACTCGCCAGCAAAAATCGACGTCATCCCCGGCCTTGCGATATTCGGGATCGAAGCCTCCCGCGCTTTCAAACGCCCACCGGTAAAAAGCCATGTTACAGCCGGGAATGTGCTCTGCGATTGCGTCAGTAAGCAGAACATGGCTGGGGCCGCCGGGTGCCGCTGCAACGCATGCTTGAATCCAATTTTGTGCCGGCGGTGTGATGTTCGGTCCGCCTACTCCCGCATAATCGCCGCTTACAAGTGTGCCGATCAAATAATACAGCCAATCCACGTCTGCCATGCAGTCAGAATCGGTGTAGGCGAGCACTTCGCCTTTGGCGGCGGCGGCGCCGGTATTTCGGGCGTGACTTAATCCGTGGTTGCTCTGATGAATGTAACGAACCTGTGGAAATTGCGCCGTTATGTAGGCTGTGTCATCGGTCGAGCCGTCATCAACCAGAATAACTTCATACTCGGGATAGTTCAGTTTGCCTAACGAATCCAGGCAAGCTGCAAGAGTGCGGCCTCCGTTGTATGAACAAACAATTACCGAGACGAACGGCGCTTTCGGTAATGGGCGATGCGGCAAGCTTGAACTGTCGCGCCCCAGTTTTTCAGCAAGCGTGTAAAACGCTTTCTTCGGTTTGCGCTCCCGCGTAACAATGCCAAACGCCCAGTCTGTAATTTCCTCGCCACCGGTGAACCATTCATCCGTCCATGTGAAAAAAATGGTCCCAGCCAGACCGCATTTGACCACGCTATCGACATGCCAACCGAGCATTTCGGCCTGTTCGTCCTGCGAATGCCTGATGGTGTCCATGCCAAATTCGCCGAGGATCAGCGGATGCTCGCCGGTGAGATTTTGCAGCCGCAGCAGATAACCCTCGAAATCGCGCTGGTTGTGAAGGTAAACGTTAAAACAGCAAAAATCGGCATTCTGTGGCAGCAGATATTCGGTGGGCGGATAAGTGGCGTACGAAAAGAGCGCGTCAGGATCGATTGCGCGTCCCATCCGGATTAATTCCTCCACAAATTCAATCACTCGACGCGTGCCAAGCCAGCGCGCCATGGTGCTGGAAATTTCATTGCCGACCAGATAACCAAAGATTGCTGGATTTCCGGCGTGCATCTTCACGGCAGCGCGAACGGCTTCAGCAATTTGTTTGCGCGTGGACCGTTCACGCAGGAACTCGATGTGTTTTTCCCAGGGAAGCGTCACCAGCACGCGCATCCCGGCAGCGGCACAACGATCAAGAAACCAGTGCGGCGGCGCATGGTAAACCCGCACAACATTCAGACCGGCCTCGCCCATGAGAGCGAGATCGAAATCCACTTGCTCAGGTCGTCCCAGGTAATTTCCTTCTGCGTCCGGCTTGAAGGGCCCGTAAGTAACGCCTTTGACAAAGAACTTATTCTCTCCTTCAAAAAAGAATTTCGCCACCGGGCGAATTCGTGAGTTTGCCGTGCTTGTCATGTCGAGCCCATTCTCTCATTCCGAGCAGAGTCGAGGAATCTCTAACTTTAGGCATTTCGAGCGAATAGTTGACAAAGGAGAAATGCTGGGCCAGCCAACCAAGATTGCAGGCGACACGCTTGCTGCTACAGCCCCGCGAGCGCTTCGCGAACCACCACGCTCGTGCGCTCGACATCTTCCGCAGTGTGCGCTGTGGAAATGAATCCTGTCTCAAACTGCGACGGCGCGAAATAAACGCCGCGCTTCAAACAAGCATGGAAAAATCTCGCAAACATTTTCAAGTCGCTTCGTTGGGCGCTGGCGAGATCGACAATTGGCCCGGCAGTAAAAAACAAACAAAACATCGAGCCGAGCCGGTGAAACGTGATATCGATCTTCGCTTTCGCGATCGCGTCCCGCGCGAGCTTTTCAAATTGCGCGCCCAAATCTTCGAGCAATTCCCAGCCGTTGATCCGTTCGAGCTCCCGCAATTGCGCGATACCGGCCGCCATCGCCAGCGGATTGCCGGATAATGTCCCGGCCTGATAAACCGGACCATCTGGCGAAAGCTTGTCCGTAATTTCCGCGCGTCCGCCAAATGCGCCAACCGGCAAACCGCCGCCAATGATTTTCCCCAGCGCGGTCAGATCAGGTTTGATTCCGTAAATTTCCTGTGCGCCTCCGCGCGCAACACGAAATCCAGTGATTACTTCATCAAAAATCAGAAGCGCACCATTTCTCCTGCATTCCTCGCGCAAGACAGAGAGAAATTTTTCCTTGGGAAAATAAAGGCCGGCGTTTGCTGGAACCGGTTCCAGAATTACGGCCGCAATTTGGTTTTTGTTTTCCAAAAACGCTTTCTTCACCAAGTCGGCATCGTTGAACGGCAACGAAATTGTCAGATCGACAAACGCTGGCGGCACACCGGCGCTGCTAGGTTGCCCGTGGGTGAGCGCCCCACTCCCCGCTTTCACCAGAAGCGCATCCACGTGTCCGTGATAACAACCGTCGAACTTGATGATCATGTCGCGTCCAGTGAACGCACGAGCAAGGCGAATGCACGACATGGTCGCTTCCGTGCCGCTGTTGACCATCCGCAGTTTCTCGATCGACGGCATCCAGTTGCAGATCAACTCCGCCATTTCGACTTCCAGCGGATTTGGAATTCCAAAGCTTAAACCGCGTGTAGCGGCGTCGCGCACTGCATCGACGACAACTTTCGGCGCATGACCGAGAATCGCTGGTCCCCAGCTCCCGACGTAATCGATGTATTCCTTCCCATCGACATCCCAAATCTCCGCGCCTTCAGCGCGTGCCACAAAAAACGGAGCACCATCTACGTTGCGAAATGCGCGGACGGGCGAGTTGACGCCGCCGGGAATACGTTTCTGTGCGCGAACAAAAAATTCGGACGACCGCGAGGTCACGCGTTAAACATAGTCTTTAAATCCTTAAATCGCTAAATCGTTAAATCGTGGAGCGCCCTTTGAATTACGACTGCACGTTGACACTCACGCCGCACACCAGGATAGTTTGCCTCTTCTAAATATCGGCGGGGTAGCCAAGTGGTAAGGTCGCGGTCTGCAAAACCGCTATTCGCGGGTTCGATTCCCGCCCCCGCCTTTTCTCGATCGCGAGTATGGCACTTCCCAAAATGCGATAACGACCTCCGCGATTTTTTGCCAAAAGGAAAACGAGATAGCTCGTCTGAGCCAGGATAGCAGGAGAGCGTACCATCCATTCAACGAACGATGTTGTATCGGTAAGGTTTGGATCAGAGGTGAGAAAGCTCCTGTCACGCAGGCGGCGCGCCTGCGTCCTACGGCTGATACAGGCCCTACCTCGGCGCTGTAACAGGCGCTTTCCGGATCGAATCGATTACAATCAGTTCACCGCCAAATGGCGGCGACGCTTTCGCCGGAAAGAGCGGTCGTAGCACCGCGAACGCTTGTAAAGCGAACACAATGAAAACGACCATGATCGCTACTGCACACTTCATGGTCGGCGCTCTTATCAGAATCCGACAGCATGACAAGTAAAATTTTTACCTAGGTGACTTGGAATTCGTTAAGCGTTACATGGTGGCAAGCGGACGCTTGCCGCGCCGCAGCAGAGCGAAAGCACGTGATTCGTGATTCGTGATTCGTTAAAGGGTTACTTCGGGCAAGCCAACGTGATTCGTGATGCGGTAAAGACGTTATATCTTCGGAAAGGATCCTTTTAACTTTGTAACTTTTTAACGACTGAACTTGGCGAAGCCAGATTCCAGTTTGCGATTTAAGGTTTTCGGATAATTTTCCACGCCGATGCCACAGTTTGCTTATCGTGCCCGGGACGCGCAGGGCGGCCTAGTTGAAGGCGTGCTTGATTGCCCGGATCGAGCCGTTGCCATCCGCCAAATTGAATTGCAACACTGCGTTCCCATCCGGATCGAAATGGTGGGCGCGGAGCCAAAAGTAGTTCGTTCCGGCGGGCTGCCGGAAGCACCCACGCAAAATCTGAAAATTCCGCACGGTCAACTGCTCATCTTCACCGAGCAACTCGCGCATTTGCTGCAAGCGGGGATGACGCTCGACGAAGCGTTATCGATTTTGGAAAAACGTTTGAAGCAGCCGCGCGTTCAGCAAATGACGCATACGCTGCATCAGGCGCTGATCGATGGCCGCAGTTTTTCGCAGGCGCTCAGCTTGCTGCCGCGAATTTTCCCGCCACTCTATGTAAATCTGGTGGCTGCGGGCGAAGCGAGCGGGGCGATGCCACAAATTCTGCTGCGGCTGGTGAAGCATTTGGCGCAGGCAAAAGAACTGCGAGATCGCGTGCAACAGGCGTTGATTTATCCGGCATTTCTCGCGTTGGCCGGCGCAGTGCTCGTCACAATTTTTATTACGTTCATGGTGCCGCAGTTGAGCGGGTTTATGGCGCAAACTGGCGGCGTGCTTCCATTGCCTACGCGGATTCTGCTGCAAATTCATCACGCGATCACGGGCTATTGGTGGGTCGGTGTCCTCGCAGTGATTGGCGCAATTATTGGTTTCCGCGCTTTTGTCCGCACTGAGGAAGGACGCATCGCATGGGACCGTTTCCGGCTGCTGATTCCTGGATACGGCCGAGTCATTCGCCACCGTTACTACGCGCAGTTCGCGCGTACATTGGGAACCCTAATGGAAAATGGCGTTCCACTTCTTCGCTCACTTGACCTGGTAACTGAAATCGCCGGCAACCGTTTTCTCGAACTTAAGCTTGGCGACGTACGGAGGGCAGTCATCGATGGCGCGACGCTCTCGGCCGCGTTGCAAGCGCAAAAACTTTTTCCCGATTTGTTTACCGACATGATGTCAGTGGGAGAACAAACCGGCCATTTCGCCGAGACCACGCAAGCCATCGCCGACGTTTATGAGCGCGAACTTGATAGGAGCGTCGGCATAATCTCGCAACTGATTCCGCCGGTGATCATCGTGATAATCGCCGTTTTGGTGGGTCTGGTTGTTTTCAGCATATTGTCGGCGGTATTCGAGATGACCCACAGTTTGCAGTTCAGACCGCATTGAAACTGAGCGCTTGCAAAACGGCTGTCTGCGAATAATCTCGCGAACCCGATGTTAGCTCGCGTTGCTCTTGCGATCTTCTTCGCTGTGGTTTCCCGCGTATGCGCGCAGGAAGCTTTGAGCGAGGCGCTGCCCTCTCCGGCTGATATGATTGCGCAACCGGTGCCCGAAAGCGCCTGGCTTGACCTGCGCCGAACCACGCCCCGCAATTCAAAAACGCAAAACGCGCCGGCATGGGTGGAAGCACTCACTCTTCTGCCGGGCGAGACGACCGAAGGCGGTGGGATGTCCAAGAGCATATTTCGCATTCGCGTGACGCAACCCGGGCCGGAATATCGAATTCTCTTTTTCCGGTTGTTCTTCGACGATAAGCCAGATCAGCAGCCTGAATTGATCGCGTGGGATGAATCTGGCACACACATTTTGCGCTCTGGCACTCTTGGTGTGGGCATGAATCTGCCTAGTTCAGATTCTGTTGTCATTCCGATGACCGGCGCCTCTGCGATCGATATCGAGGTCCCCGGCGATGGAAAAACGATACGTGGAGCGTATCTCGATTGGATGACGAGCAGTGAGGTGGTGCATCCGGTCAACGCGGAACATCGTGATGTAATTCCGGAGCCGTTCTCATCGGTGCCCACGCTGCACGTCCCTCCAGAGGACGTTGAGAATTTTGGAACCGTCACGGCAACTCTTGCGGCTGATCCGATCCGGATTGATGGACAGACGCAGGAAAGCGCCGTATTCCAATTCCCAATTGAAGTGCAACCGCTGACCGCGTTGTTGACTTTCGAAATCGCCAATGCTCGGGTCGGTTCTCCGCCGGAAGTTTATCTCAACGGCCAGGATATCGGACCAGTTTCGCTGAGTCTGCCGGACCTGGCTGACCCGGGTTACCGCGGCGAAGTGGCACCGCTTACCACTGAAATGCATTTCAACTACACCGGGTGGCTGCGCGCCCAGAAAATTGTACCGGCCACAATCTTGCAAGTGGGCGCGAACGATCTGGTCGTCGTTAACGGAGCTGGCAGCGGATCCTCCGCGATCCGCGCGACGCAGATCCAATTAAAGTATATTTGGGATAAGTCGGATTATCTTCTGCGCACCGGTCACTAGCAATTCTTGAAGAGCGGAGTAGTGTAGGCGCGCACCGGACGAAGGGACACTCCTTTATTTGAGATGAGAACAAAAAGAAATCAGCAGGGCTTCACGCTACTGGAGATCATGCTCGTCGTGAGCATCATCGTGATCATACTGGGAGTAGCGATTTCAAAACTCGGCAATACGACAGCCATTGCCAAAACCATGCGCGTTCAAGCCGACGTTCAGGCTATCAAGACACAGCTGCAACTCTACGAAAGCATGAACGGTTTTTATCCAACAACGGAACAGGGTTTGCAGGCGCTGGTAAGCCAACCGCAGAGCGACCCGCGGCCTACTCGCTGGTATCAGTTGTTCAGGGAGCTGCCAAAAGATCCCTGGGGCAGCGATTATATTTATCGCAACCCTGGTCTGAAAAACCCAGGCGGCTACGATTTATATTCGGCAGGGGCCGACCGGCAGGCCGACACGGGAGACGACGATTGGGGCGGCGGATAGCCGTTGCGGGGCGATCCCCAAGCTTTACTGCTTAGCGGCCGCAGCCGCAGCTGGTGCCTGATTAGGCCCCCTCATTGGAGCTCTGGCGGGGTTCCGCTGAATCAAGCCACGCGCATGGGGCCGAGCGCTCTCTCGAGATGGAATCAACTGTTGCACCTCCGCGGGTAACCCAGGTGGTAATTTTTGTGAGACTTGGTTAGGAGCACTAGCAGGGTTAGGCACTGCAGGCATGGGCGGCGCGAACGCTTTGGCAGCGAGACCTGCATTCGGCCCGGATTGTGACAAGAGCGCCTGATTAAACGTGAGAGTCGCAAAATTTCCGTCCTTGCTAATTGTCACTTTGGTCGCACCCACCTTGTCCGACCATTCGATGTTGGCGATGGAATAGCCGTCCACTGGCTCCCTGGTACTAAGGTATTTCTTGAAGTTGTGATCCGAAGTGGAAGCGAGGGTCACCATATCGCCTTCGGGCGAACGCGCGGCGTTGGCGATGTAAAGGTCTTTTGCAAAATCAGGCGTAGCCGCAGGCGCCGCCACCTCCGTAGCGACCGCGAATGGTGAATGATCTACCATCTTTGAGTAGCGATCGAAGCTAAACTGCGGCGGCAGGACTTCCTCGGCCTGACTGTAGATCACTCCCAGCAGAGCGAGGATGAGTATTAGCACGGAGGAATATTTCATAAGCTTCCCAGTATTATTACTTCGTTAGTTGCGCCGGCGCAAACCACCGGGCGATTTTAAATTTTCCACGCATCATTGTGGGATCGCTGCCATCGATGGCCAGATTAACACTTTCGAACACGATAAAAGCGTCGGGTCGTTGCACGTCGTAAAGAAAATGCACCAATGGCGGCCACGGGCTTTTAGTTTCAATAGAGGCAAAAACCGTCTGGTGATACGGCGTGGTCTCCCCGGGACCAATCTGGGGATTCTCGACCAGAATGTTATATTTGCCGGCCACCTCCTTCAATTGATCAAGCAGGGCAGAGGCTTCCGCTGGATTCTTGAGGGTAGGTTGATGTTGCCGGATCCATTCGTCGCGTTTCATCCAGAGATCGCGTTCTTTGACGTAGAGAGCTTGCTCGGCCAACGTTGCTTTGCGCGCTGCCAGTTCCCTGCGGGCGCCGCCGAGTGCGCCCAAGATCCAACTCAAAATCCAAAGATTTAGCAGCACGAATACGGTTCCGGCCACTATCCATGAGAGCAGACGCTCGCGTGGATTCATTCGTTGGTACCACGCTGGTATCATCTTGGTTTTCCCTCCACTCGAAACTGCGCATGGTTGTTCGGCAAAATACGTGGCGCAGGCATGTCAAACTGGAAGGCCCGCAACTGTGGATTCTTTTTTATCTTGTCAATGAATTCGTAAGCCAGAGCAGCCGTATTCGCTTCGCCATCGACGGAAATCTGACGCGCCGACTGGTTGTACGCTGTAATGCGCACGTCGGCCGAAGGCAGGCTTTCGAAAAGATCCTCCAGGATTTCGACCGGGTAATAGTGCGCATCAATTGCTGGCGCGAGCGCTTTCCACTTTGCTTCTGTCGCGCGCACAAACTCGGTTCCGGGCGCGTCGCGTCTAATACGCCGGTCGAGCCACCCTATTTGAAACCGCATCAGGCCGAGATACACCAGCAAAAGAAAGAGAAGCGCGCCATAAGCGCCGCCTATCCAGAGGACTCGTTTCCGCCATTCTGCCTGCCTTACCAGTTGCAAACGACGGCGTCGCCAGCTCTCCGGCAGAAGGTTGAGCTTAACCGGTGCGGGTGGCAGCTCGATACCAACTATTTCGGTGGGGCTGGCTAGAATTTCCTGAACTGTGTCGCGCAGTTCATAGCAGGTCTCGTCCAGCAATACATTCGGAGAGGAGGCATCTATTCCCTGGAGTTCGGCGCTCAATCGCAACTGTGGCAATTCGAGTTGCAGCTGCTCGCCGTTGCCGCCTTCAAACGTCCGGGCAAGACTCAACTTTCCGTTCTCCGTCATGGCGTAAACGAGTGTCTCGCCCTCCGGATAAATCAGAACAGCATTCCCCCTGGGAGCATGGGTGCTGGCGCGCTGTGCAGCATAGACGGTAATTTGTCGCGGGATGTAACCGCGCTCCAACAGTGGCGAAGCCATCTCAGTAAGTTGCTCGTTTCTGATCGCAACGGCTGAAACCACGCTCTCGTTCTCATCTTGCTCGATAAGTTCAAAATCGGTTGTCACTTCATCCGCCGCAAACGGCAGCAATTTCTCGATCTGGATACGAATCATTTCAGGAAACTCCGCCGGATCGACGCTCGGCAGGCGAAATCGTTGGGCAAGCACAGCCGAGACAGGCAAGCCCAGTACAAAATCGTCGGTCGCAGCCAGCAGCGGCACCGCTTCTTCCAGCGTTTGCAGCTTGCGGACATTCCATGAGCCGTTTTGCTCGGCCCGGCCCGCAGCCGGTTCGCGCCCGCCTGCATCGCTACGCGAAGCGTTGCGGGCAGGCAGCGATGCGAGCTCAGCCGACCGGACAAAATTCCAGCCATGCGCAGTCGGGATTATGAAAATAGATGGCATTCCGGGCTCGATATCAAAGCTCCTTCCAACTCAATATTGTAGGCCGGCCAACCGCGATTACAGCTGTAATACCAGCTGCTGCTCCACCTGCCACCGTCTGTTTTTGCACTATCATCTGCACAGAGCGCGTAACATCACGGGATCTTCCTGTGCTCACAACGCGGAAGACTGGGCTTTTGAATGTGAGCAAGGATTGGCCCTGCTGACCCCGGAATTGCTGAGCTTGCTGTGGGCTAAGGCCAAGCCCCCTGATTAAAGCGTCATTCAAATCATTAAACGGCGTGTCATCGGCTGTACCATCGACTCCGTCTGGGCCACGGCGCAGTTGCAGGAAGCGATCGACCTGGTCGTCCCCTATCCCCAGAGCCCCCAGAGCGCGCAGCAAATCACGCGACGCCCAAGCAAGATCGATTCCTTGGTTACATTGGATGCAGACCGTGAAATCTTCGTCCCAACCGGCCTTGGAAGTGAATTCCGACCAGCCGAAGACTTTCTTGAGTTCATCCGCAGAAGTCAGCGGCGCGTGAGGCGGATGATAATCATCGCTTTCCTCCGGCGCATTTAAGCGATGAAGCCCCCTAGTTGGCGACATCCAATCGAGCAGAGAATCCATCATTACGTCGACATCGTTTAGCTCTACACCTTTCAGGGTCAGATAACTTTTCAGAACCTCCTTAAGCACCCGGTTCTCGGCTCCGCCCGGGGCGAGCAAATTCAAATTCAAGCGACCACACTCACCAACCATCTGCACGTCATAACTTTCCGCGTCGCCCATTTGCCTGTGCAAATTTGGCGAGCTAGGCGAAACCTCCCGAGCTAGGGCAACGTCGGCGCCGGAAGACGCCATTGCTTCGGCTTCTAACACGCGGTTCGCATTGCTGGAAACTGTGAGGCGCGAATTGATGCTGAGTGCCCATGCGATCACCATCGCGCTGAGCAAAAATAGCGCCCACAGCGCTAACAGCAGCGCAGCCCCACTGCGCGATTTCGAATTTCGGATTTCAAATTTCGAGTTTGAAAGAGACATCTTTTAATACGGTATTCGTTTCAGTGGAATAATTGCTTCCCATGGCACGGCCGAATCGGTGCGCCCCAGTGTGATCTTTACAAGCGAAGGCAACGCACCTCCTGGCCATTTATCAACCCAGATGTTTGCCTGAGAGCTGAAATAGCGGATCTCGACGCTCGTTACGTTTTTGATCAATGGCACCCACGTCTCGTGTCCTTCGCCAATATCGGAATCCTCCTTCGGTTTGCGCAAAAGGCCGAGATCCAGCTGGTCGCCCTTTTCGTTTTCCGGTTGCAACCGCAGCGCAACGATAAAGTCTCCGGGCGCATACCGTGTAAGCAGTCCTGGTCCTGCGCTGCAATTCCACCTTACCCAATCGCGCTCGCGATCACCCAGCTTGAACGGTTCTCCGTACATTTGTGCTCGTTGGGGACTCAGGCTTTGCCATTCCGCCGTGAGCAGATCGCGCAAGCCATCATATTGCGCGTCCGCAGCGGCTGTACCCGACGAAAGCTGCAGGGCGATCATGTTCGATTGCACAAAGCGAAAAATCGCCAGCGACATCATTCCCAGAATTGCCACTGCCAGCATAATCTCGAGCAATGTGAATCCACGGTAGGGACGCCGCGCTGCACCGTCCCTACCAGCTTCATCGAGCATCGAACATCGACTATCTAGCATCGTTTCTCTGTCATCCGGACCGATAAACATAAAACTGAATCTGTTTCGACTGCGGGACGCCGGCGTGCTGCCATTGGGCAGTCAACCTGACAAGGTTGATTCCGCTTAGAAGCGTCTTGTCCTCTTCGGTCAACTCTGCAGGCGCACTTTTCTGGATTAATCTTATCGTGCCGTAATTGCTATTGATCTTGAATTCCTTCTCCGCGTCCGGCACGCCCGGCGCCGCTTGAATCACAGCCATCCGATCGGATAAAATCTGTCGCACAGCGCTTTCCTCCGCGCTGATCGTGCTCGCATTGAGACAATTCTCAACCGCGCGTCCAAGCGCGATAACGCCGACTGCAAAGATCGCCACGCCAATCAGAACCTCGTACAGCGCAAAGCCGATCTGACCTCTGACGTCTGACTTCCGATCTCTCGCTCTATCTTGCTGCATATTGGGTAATCTCGGACTGTGCCGTCAAAGGCGAGTAACTTGCCGTCCATAAACCAGAGCGGCCTCTGAACTGAACAATCGCCGGTTCGCAGTTTCCCGTTGGCCAGAATATCCATTCCGCCGGATGCTTCTCCGACAAAGCTGCCGGCAAGGAGAGCCTCAGCACTGTTCCCTTGCTAAGACGAAATTCCGCCGTCGGTTTGGCTTCCTCATCTTCTCCAAAAACTTCCGGACGCAACAGTACACCGCCCTTGCTCCAAACGATCAGGTACGGCCGCCGCTCCGTGACACTTCGCTCCTGCGCCTGGCGCACCAGACTGTTGAACCCATCCAGAGTTTGCTTCAGCCGCCTGTTTGCGATGACGCCGCTCAAGCTGGGAACTGCCAGCACCAGCAGCAGCATCAGTATGAAAATGGACAGGGCAATCTCGATTAACGTAAACGCCCGAAAACGTTGCACCGCCGAAGTTACTCGATCGACGCAAAATCACAACCGAGCCGGGGACAAATCGCGACGCCAGCAATCCTCGGCTCTAATGGAATGACGAATCGCCGTTCGTTCGCATTAGCAAGCAGCCGCTAAAAATGTGCAACTGATCGGCAGCAGTTAGGTTGTGTCTGTGATAAGTTCTCAGCCGAAATGAAGCTTGCTCTGCGCCTTGGCGTCGTTGCAACCGCGCTTTTTGTGATAGCGATGCTGGTCTGGCAGGGCGTCACGGCACACGGCGCGCCTGATCCAACGCGCCCCAATACCAGCCCGACCGTCGCGTTCCTCGATATCGGCGTTCTAGTGTTTCGAGAAGGATTGGAATGCATCCTCGTCTTGGCCGCTATCACCGCCAGTATGACTGGCCTGAAGCGCGTGCATCGCCGGCCGGTCGCTTTCGGCGCGGGCCTGGCGTTTGTAGCGAGCTTAATCACGTGGTGTATCGCGGTGCGAATTGTCGGGTCACTGAACGACAACATGTCAGCGCTCGATCTTCAAGCTGCGACGGGACTGCTTGCTGTGATTGTTCTGCTCGTGATCATGAATTGGTTTTTCCACAAGATTTATTGGGGCGGTTGGATTCGCGCCCATAATCGCCGCCGCAAAGCGTTACTGGAAAATGCGCGCGCCGCCGAGATCTCGCACTCGCGTCTGTGGTGGGGATTGATCCTGCTCGGATTCACCTCGTTGTATCGGGAAGGCTTTGAAGTCGTACTTTTTTTGCAAAGCTATAATTTGAGGTTGGGCGGTGCGGTGGTACTAAAAGGGGCGCTGCTGGGCATGGTGCTGACAGGAATAGTGGCCGTGCTTACCTTTGTTCTTCAACAGCGGCTGCCGTACCGAAAAATGCTAATCACCACCGGGATTCTCCTGGGAGTTGTGTTGCTCGTTATGGTTGGCGAACAAGCCCAGGAAATGCAGCTGGCACATTGGATTTCTACAACGCCCATCGACTCGTTGAAGCCTTACATTCCACCGTGGATGGGTCTCTGGTTTGCGGTGTTCCCGACAGTTGAAACACTCGTTGCGCAGCTGATTGCAGCAGTACTGGTGATTGGCTCCTATTACGCCGCACGGCACTTTGGCGGTTCGGCTGGGGGGACCGCCTTGGAAGCCCACGCACCCGGAATGGCTGCGATTAATGCTTAACTAATTTTTCTTGGACGCCGTTGGAGCGCGGAGCTGGCTCGCCGCGTTTAGCGCGATTCCAGTTGAACTGAATCGCAAACTTTCCACTTTAGGCGAATGATTACGCCGAATTACGGTTCACTCAGACTGGTAAGAATCATTTTCGCTATTTCTGTATTCGTTCTCGCAGCTTCTCTTCGATCGGCTCCATCCCCCACCCCAACGCCGCCTGGAGCGATCGATGAAAAGTTGTTCAATGGAATGCGTTGGAGACAAATCGGTCCGTTTCGCGGCGGACGCGCATTGGCAATCGAAGGTGTGGTTGGCGAGCCGGACACGTATTATTTCGGAGCGGTCGCGGGCGGAGTTTGGAAAACGACCGATGGCGGCGCGAACTGGATTCCACTTTTCGATAAGCAACCGATTTCCTCGATCGGCGCGATCACGGTCGCGCCATCGGATCACAATGTCATTTACGCCGGCACCGGCGAAGGGGCCATTCGCGGCAATACCACCTACGGCACGGGAGTTTTCAAATCGATCGACGCCGGAAAAACTTGGGAAAACGTTGGGCTGAAGGATACGCGCCAGATCGGCGCGCTCATTGTCGATCCAAGAAATGAGAATGTGGTTCTCGTTGCGGCCTTGGGTCACGCGTTCGGTCCAAATCAGGAGCGCGGAATTTTTCGTACCACCGACGGCGGAAAAACGTGGACGAAAGTTTTGTCAAAAGACGAAAACACTGGCGGAATCGACATCGTTTTCGATCCGCATAACCCGAACATCGTGTTCGCGTCACTTTGGCAGGCGCGGCGGCAGCCATGGTTTTTCTCTAGCGGCGGCCCGGGCAGCGGACTTTACCGCTCAGAAGATAACGGCGTGACTTGGAAGCGTCTCGAGGGCAATGGCCTTCCTGGGGGAATCCTGGGCAAGATCGGCGTGGCCGTTTCTGGAGCCGATTCCAATCGCGTCTATGCGATCATCGAGGCCAAGGAAGGCGGGCTCTACCGCTCGGATGACGCCGGACAGCATTGGACTCGCGTGAATGACGATGGCCGGTTTCGTCAGCGCGCCTGGTATTTCAGCAAAGTTTATGCTGACCCGAAATCCGCAGACACAATCTACCTTGTGAATACGGGACTGTTTAAATCGGTGGATGGTGGAAAGAATTTCACTCTCCTGCCCGCGCGTCACGGCGATCATCACGGGCTGTGGATTGATCCGACGAACCCAAATCGCGTTGCCAACGTGAATGACGGCGGCGCCAGCATTTCGATGGACGCCGGCAAGAGCTGGACTACACAAAACAACCAGCCCACGGCGCAATTTTATCACGTCGCTGTGGACAACGCGTTTCCCTACCACATTTACGGCGCGCAACAAGACAACTCCAACGTCGGCATCGCCAGTCGCACTGATTGGGGCGCGATCGGGCGACAGAATTGGTTCGAAGCAGGCGGCGGCGAATGCGGCTTTGTCGTACCCGATCCACGGGATTGGCACATCATCTATTCAAACAACGAGGGCTACATCAACCGCTACGATAAAAATAAAGAGGAAGTGCAGGACGTTAGTCCCGTTCCGATCGATAACTCTGGGCATGGCGCCGTCGATCTCGCCCATCGTTTTCAATGGGTCACGCCGCTCATACTTTCGCCGCATAACGCTGATGTGATCTACACAGCAGGCGAGTGCGTTTTCAAATCCACGGATCACGGACAAAGCTGGACACAAATCAGTGGTGATCTCACGCGTAACGATAAATCGAAACAGCAGCCAAGTGGCGGCCCGCTGACGAACGACATCACTTCGGTGGAATATTACGACACGGTGTTTGCGCTGGCTGAATCGCCAGTAAAACAAGGAACGATCTGGGCAGGCACAGATGATGGGCTCGTTCAGGTTACCACCGACGACGGCCAGCATTGGTCGAACGTCACACCGAAAATGCCCGAGTGGAGCACGGTCGATTTGATCGAACCCTCTCCGCAC